>Ga0209284_10006969_pt1 | contig 10510 bp, 12 predicted proteins | sample FRY03_FD_187211 | JGI IMG/M metagenome (GOLD analysis project Ga0209284, IMG submission 187211) | Freshwater microbial communities from Lake Fryxell liftoff mats and glacier meltwater in Antarctica - FRY-03 (SPAdes) (version 2) | ecosystem: Environmental > Aquatic > Freshwater > Ice > Glacier... | reverse complement strand
TAAAAGTCCATTATTAGTACTATTAATTGTTTCTACCTTATTTATTACCTTAAGATATGGACGTTTTAAAGCTGCTATTATAATTGGTTTTCTCGGATTACTTTTTTTTTACTACTTTTTAGATATCATGACTTTGTTAAACACCAATTTTAATAGCTCATTTTTAGACAGATTATTATATGCATTTGAAGTTGGAGGCGATGACGCTAGGTCTTCCCTATTTAATGCTGGATTGAACGAATTTATTAACAATCCTTTTTTCGGTAATGCAATGTTACTTCAAGAAGGTAATTTTGCCGGCAGTTATCCACATAACCTAATAATTGAAGCATTTATGGCAACCGGTTTTTTGGGAGGTATATTGTTTTTAGGTTGGGTTTTAAAATGTGTATTAGCTTCATTTAAAATTATTAAGTACAACTTAAATTTTGCTTGGGTTGGCTTGCTTTTTTTGCAATTTTTAATCTTTGGGATGTTTTCAAGTAATTTGTTTTCAAGTAATTTGTTTTGGGGACTTTCGATTTTGTTGATACTAACTGTTAAAAAAACATAAGTATGTGTAATAAGTTGTTATTTTTTATTGTAAGTTTTTTTTCTGTATTTATCCTGGCATCACAAATTGAGAGTCAAGAAAAACTCGAGGATGACTTTAAACTTTACATACAAAATAATAGATATAATAATTACATTGTTAATTTGGCTGTCTCAAATAATCAAATAGATTTTTATCATTATTTAGGTAATTATTATATTGATAAGAAAAAGGAAGATATAATAAATCTTAAAAATGTAGAAGAAGGTTTAAATATATTGTTTCCGGATAGAAATGCACGTGCATTTTTATGTTTAAATATTGAGAATGAAGTTTATAAGGGTATTCGAGATAATTTAAAAGACTCAAAAAAATTTATTCACAATAATCAAGAGTTAATTAAACTTATACAGTTTGTAAAAAAGAAAAGACCTAATGTACAGGTTGGTATTTATGGTATTCCTTTTAATTATTATTGGAGTGTACAAAAATTACGTAATACTGAAAAAAAATATGACGAACTTTTACGTGAAGTTGATTTTATTTCACCTCATTTGTATATACACTATCCAAATCATCAGGTAGGCAAAACAGCTAATTTTGATTATTTAAATAAGAACATGGTGCAAGCTTTGGAATATGGGAAACGTTTAAATAAACCAGTAATTCCTTATGTTTGGTACTTAGTTCATCCGGCAAATAAAAAATATGGCAGAGAATATATTGATGTAAATACGATGAAAGAATATTTAAACCACATAAGAAAATTTCAATTTGAAGGAAGAAAAATAAATGGAGTTATTTGGTGGGAACCGTCAAAATTAAATTACAAAATTTATGAGTCAAGCAAAATGCCATCTCAAAGTAAAATATTATCAATTGATTATATTTTATCACAAAATCTAAAGTTTTTAAACGAATAGAATGCAGCAAATTAAAATATTACATATTGCTAATGATTATACTGGGTCTAAAGTTTATAACAATATTGTCAAAAATATTGATAGGTTAGAAATAACGCAATTGGTATACACACCAATTCGTCATATTGGTCAAATAGGAAAAAATAATGTTGATTTTCGTCGAAAAGAATCAAGGATCTATTATCAAAATATACTTTCACTAGGAGATCGCTTGTTTTTTAATAAAAAAATTAAAAAAATTGTAAAAAATATAGAAGTCCTAATACAACTTAATGAGGTTTCTTTAATTCATGCACATACATGGTTTAGTGATGGAGGCGTGGCTTATGAACTATTTAAAAAATATAATATTCCCTATATTGTTGCGGTGAGAAATACTGATTTGAATTTGTTTTTCAAATATATGATTCACTTGAGAAGATATGGTGTTGAAATTTTAATAAATGCTCAAAAGATAATTTTTATTTCTCCAATATATAAAGAGAGACTATTTGCAAAAGAAAGCATAGCATCCATCAAAAATATTTTAGATTTAAAAAGTATTGTGATACCAAACGGAATTGATTCTTTTTGGTTAAATAATGCACAACAACACAAAATTCTGAATAGGGAAAATGTAAATCTATTGTTTATAGGGAAATTTACAAAAAGCAAAAATGTATTACGTTTAATAAAAGCCGTTGAACAATTAAATATAGATGGTATAAAATGTCATTTGCACATGGTAGGTGGTGGTGGCAATGAAGAAAAATGTATTTTTGAATATATTAAATCAAAGAACGATTTCACCTTTCATGGTAAAATATTAGATAGAGGGAAGTTAATGTCAATATATCAAATCTGTGATATTTATACAATGCCTTCTAAAGCAGAAACCTTCGGTTTGGTTTATATTGAGGCGCTTTCACAAGGATTACCGGTTGTATATACTATCAATGAGGGTATTTATGGTTTTTATAATAACTCTATTGGTGAAGCAGTAAATTGTGAAAGTATAAATGAAATTGCAAAAGGTATAGAAAAAATAATTAAAAATTTTGAGAATTATAAATTTGACATAAAAAGTATTATGTTAAATCATGACTGGTCTGAAATCGTAAAAATATATGCGTCAATGTATAAGGACATTATAAAATGAAAATAATCTATATCCATCAATATTTTAAAACCCCTTCAGAACCTGGAGGAACACGTTCCTTTTGGATAGCAAAAGAATTACTGAAAAATGGTCATGACGTTACAATGCTAACAACAAGCACTGTTATCACTGCATCAAAAGAAATAAGGGAAATAGATGGGATAAAAGTAATTTATTTTAAGGTGCCCTACAATCAAAAAATGAGTATTAGCGCTAGAATAAAATCCTTTTTTAGTTTTATGTGTAAGGCGACAATTGCGTTAATAGATGAGAAAAATATTGATTTAGTAATAGCAACTTCAACTCCGCTTACCGTTGGTGTACCATGCTTGTTTTTAAAATGGTTAAAAAAAACACCCTATGTTTTTGAAGTAAGAGATCTGTGGCCAGAAGTCCCCATTCAAATGGGTGCTTTGAAAAATCCAGTCCTAAGATGGATGGCAGTTCAGTTAGAAAAAACAATTTATAAAAATGCACTGCACATTATAGCTTTATCTCCTGGGATGAAGAAAGGGGTACTAAAATATGAGCCAACATCAAAAATTTCCATGATACCGAACATGGCTAAAATTGATGCTTTTTGGCCAAGAGAAAAGGACTATGATTTAATGTTACAATTAGGTTTGAGCAAAGAGAGTTTTAAAGTGATTCATTTTGGTGCATTAGGTTTAGCCAATGGAGCTATGACAATTGTTGAAAGTGCTAAATTGTTAAATGATAAAAGTAATATTGAATTTATCTTTATTGGTGAAGGTTCTACAGGAGATGAATTGATTAAAGAATGTCAAAAAAATGATTTGAAAAATGTTCATTTTTTGGGAAAGTTTCCCATGGCTAAAACTTCCCAAATTGTAAATCTATCAGATATCTCTATTGTAAGTTTTATGGATTTACCAATTTTATATACAAATTCTCCAAATAAATTATTTGATTCGTTATCCGCTGGTAAACCTATAATAGTAAATTCCGCAGGATGGACAAAAGACTTAGTAGAGCATAATAATTGTGGTTTTTATGTAAATCCTCATAAGTCAAAAGAGCTGGCAGATAGAATTCTATATTTACAGTTAAACCCTGAAATAGTTAACAGTATGGGAATTGCTTCAAGAAAGCTTGCCGAGAGTAAGTACGATAAATCTATATTATGTAAGCAGTTTGTAAATGTGGTGGAAGAGGTTGCTAATAAATAATGGTTATGTATAGAGAATATTTCAAAAGAATTATAGATTTTACAGTGGCTTCAATTGCTTTAGCATTGCTTTCCCCAATTATATTGGCTGGTACGCTTTTTTTAGGAATCGCCAACCAAGGCAAACCTTTTTTCTTTCAATTGCGTCCGGGTAAAAATGAACAATTATTTAAAATTGTGAAGTTCAAAACAATGAACGACAAAAAAGATGACGAAGGCAATTTGTTGCCCGATGCAAAACGATTGACCAAAATAGGTGTTTTTGTGCGCAAAACTTCTTTAGATGAATTGCCGCAATTGCTGAATGTACTTAAAGGCGATATGAGTTTGATAGGCCCGAGACCGTTATTGGTTGAATATTTACCATTTTATACAAGTGAAGAAAATGTTAGACATTTAGTTAGACCAGGAATTACGGGGTTAGCTCAAGTAAATGGAAGAAATACAGTTTGCTGGGATGAAAGATTAGCCTTTGATATTAAATATGTTGAAGAAATTACTTTTTTGAATGATGTTTCAATAATTATACAATCGATTAAAGCGGTACTCTTATTAAAGAATGTAAATGTAGATCCAACTTCCATAATGAAAGATTTAAATGAAGAAAGAAAAAATACAAGTATTTAGATATCAGGAAATTGATTCCGATTTAAATGAAATTATATTATTACATAAATTAATTTTTAAAAGCTCAAGTTTAAATGAGAAACTGATTTATTTTGATTCCAATTTTCCATCCTTTTTTCAGAAGCTAGTTTTAAATTCACGGGAAAATGTAGTAACAATATTAAAGGTAGATAATCAACTAGCTGGCTTTATCCATTTTAAAATTTTAGATAATGCGGTTTTCTTGAATAACATTTGCATTCATGATAAATTTCAAGATATTGGATTAGGTAAATTTTTTTTAAAAGAGAGTCTTGTGCTTGTGCCTGATAAAAAAATAGAATATTTTATGCTTGATGTGTTCTCTTCAAATCAACGTGCATTAAGGTGGTATGAAAGGTTAGGTTTACTAAGAATATCAGAAAATAGCTGGAAAATCTTGTTGAATGCTAATTATGATAATAACGATTTTGCCAAGTTTGATGTAGATGTAGATGTAGATGTAGATGTAAATGGTTTTATGAGTTTATTTATTAATAAGATAAAAGTTGCAACAGTAATTAATGGTAAGACAATTATAGTGAATGACTTATCTAGTTTTGAATCAATACCATTAGGTGATTTTAACAGCGTCATTACAAAGGAAGATATTAGTTCTTTATACAGAGAATATGAATTTTATGAATTGGAAAAATCATTTAGAATGAGCGGTTTTTTAAAAAATGTTAAAGAGATGTTGGCCCATGTATAATTTTTCAGTTATTGAAGTAAATGATCCAAAATGGTCACAGGTGATTTCTAAATGCAAAACGTATGATTTTCATCATACAAGATGCTACCATCAAATTGAAAATGATTCGCACAAGGCATTATTATGTGTAGCAACTTATGCTGAGGATTGTATTGCGCTTCCAATACTTATTCGTGAAATTCCAGGAACTGATGTATTCGATTGCACGTCCGTATATGGTTATTGCGGTCCTATTGCTACCAAAGAATTTAACGAGCTTCCAAATAAATTAATTGGTTTTTTTCAAGAAAAACTACTGCATTTTTTTAAAACTCAAAATATAATTTCTGCTTTTTCGAGATTGCATCCTTTAATTGAAACAGAAATTGTCTTTCAAAATTTTGGTATTTTAAAAGATATAAACCACACGGTTGCTATTGATTTGCGTTTGCCGTTGGAAGATCAAAGAAAACAATATCGTAAATCCAGTAAACCGGAAATAAGCAAACTTAGAAGAACAGGTTTTGAGGTATTTGAAGCAATGTCTAAAGAAGATATTGATGCGTTTGTTACTATTTATTTGGAAACCATGGATAGGGTAGATGCTTCCAATGCTTATTTTTTCAATAGAGAGTACTTTTATAATTTTTTAAATAATGGTTGTTTTAAAAGCAAATTATTACTCGTAAAAAAAGAGGGTGAAATTGTAGCAGGTGCAGTATTTACAATAACCAATAAAATAATGCAGTACCATTTAGCCGGTACAACAGAAAAGTACATAATAGAAACTCCTATGAAACTTATTTTAGACGAAGCAAGAATAATAGGAAGTGAACTTGGTTTAGATTTTCTCCATTTAGGAGGCGGTGTTGGTGGAAGTGATGAAGATTCGTTATTTCGTTTCAAATCCGGATTCTCCAAATACCGTTGTCAATATAAAATATGGCAACTAGTCATTGATAAAGAAAAGTACAATGATTTAGTTGAAAAATTAAATGTGCCACGTAATGAGAAATTCTTTCCTATGTATAGGTATTCCAGCTAAACCAATAAAATTTCATTAAAATAAATAACTATAGGCGCCATTTCTGCAACTATTCGTGATATTCCAGATGGCACTACAGTAGTGGGAAATCCCGGTAAAATTATAAAATATTTGAATAAAAATGAATAACAAAAAAATATGGCTTTCTTCTCCGCACATGGGAGGAACCGAACAAAATTATGTAAAAGAAGCTTTTGACACGAATTGGGTGGCTCCTTTAGGCCCTAACGTGAACGGACTGGAACAGGATTTGGAAAAATATTTAGGACAGCAAACCCATGTAGGTGCTTTAAGCTCGGGAACAGCTGCCATACATCTCGGACTTATTTTATTGGGCGTTAAAGCAGGCGATGAAGTGATATGCCAAAGCATGACTTTTTCTGCATCGGCAAATCCTATTTTATACCAAGGCGCAACGCCGGTTTTTATAGACAGTGAATTGGAAACCTGGAATTTTTGTCCGAAAGCCTTAGAAACGGCTATTATAGACCGCATTGCCAAAGGCAAAAAGCCAAAAGCCATTATCGCCGTGCATTTGTATGGGTTCCTTATAAAATAGAGGAAATAAAAGCCATTTCAGACAAATATCATATTCCGGTTTTAGAAGACAGTGCAGAGGCTTTGGGAAGCAGTTATAAAGGACAAAAATGCGGCACTTTTGGGGATATTGGTGTGTTGTCTTTTAATGGCAATAAAATTATTACCACGTCAAGCGGTGGTGCTATCGTAACCCATTCCAAAGAACTAAAAGAGAGGGCCATATTTTTTGCAACCCAGTCCCGTGACCAAGCGCCCCATTACCAACACAGTGAAATTGGTTACAATTACCGTTTGAGCAATATATGACCCAACTTATATAAGTTCTTTGAAGCAAATAATTATAGATAATGAAATTGATGCTGTTATATCATTAAATGATTTAGAACTACCTATCTTAGCAAAACATAAAGCTGAATTGTCAAAATCAGGAGTTAAAATACTTGTTTCAAGTGAGAAGGTAATTCATAAAGCTTTTGATAAATGGGAAACAGTAAAATTCTTGGAAGAAAACGGGTTAAAATCGCCCAAAACATTTATAGAGTTGTACAAAGCAAAATTAGCCTTACAATCTGGGGATTTAACATATCCTGTAGTGGTAAAACCGCGATGGGGAAGTGCCTCTATTTCTGTAGACTTTGCGTCAAATGAGGAGGAATTGGATCTGGTATATAATCTTCAAGTTAAAAGATTAAAAGACACGATACTTTCAGAAGCCAGTAAAGAAGATGCCGATTTTGCAATTTTAATTCAGGAAAAGATAAATGGTATCGAATATGGCATGGATGTATTAAACGATTTAGAAGGAAATTATTATTCATCCTTTGCAAGAGAAAAACTTTCTATGAGATCGGGTGAAACAGATAAAGCTATATCTATAATTAATAACGATTTATCGGAAATAGGTAAAATAATAGGAAATAATCTTAATCATATAGGCAACTTAGATTGTGACGTGTTTTTTGATGGAACAGATTATTATGTTTTGGAGTTAAATCCTCGATTTGGAGGAGGATACCCTTTTTCGCATGAGGCAGGCATTAATACACCGGCTATTTATATTCAATGGCTTAAAGGATCTAATGATATAGCAAAATTTAATAATTACAAGGGAGGTATTGCATTCTCAAAATGCGATAGATTACTGGACGTAACTATGCGTCTATAATAATGCTTGTTTAATGATTAATTGGGTTAATTAAATATAAAATAATAGTAATTTATAATAAAATAAACATTTTTTAATAAACTTGATAAAAAGAATTTTTTATATCATATTTGCATTCACAGGTTTAATAGTGCTGCTGCCTGTATTGTTAATGAGCTGGCTCATTGCAGGTATCGATACAAATTCAAACGGTTTATTTTTGCAGGAACGCATTGGTCGGTTTGGAAAACCATTTACCATTTATAAATTAAGGACGATGCATTTTAAAACCAGTGCAGTGTCAAAAACCGGTGCTTTTTTAAGAAAATTTAAACTGGATGAATTCCCGCAATTGCTTAATGTGTTGCAAGGTACCATGAGCATTGTAGGACCAAGACCCGATGTTCCCGGTTATTATGACAAACTGGAAGGGGAGGACAGAAAAATATTGCAATTAAAACCGGGATTAACAAGTTTGGCGGCCATTAAATATGCCAATGAAGAAGCATTATTAAACCAACAGGAAAACCCGTTACAGTACAATGACACCGTACTTTTTCCGGATAAAATTAAAATGAATCTGCACTATTACTATCACCATACATTTTTTGGGGATATCAAGATTGTTTGGCAAACCCTGTTGGCATTTTTTAAATAAAGAAGTCACCCTTTACCGGTCATCAGCCTCCAACTGATAACCAAAACCTAATTAAAATTTCAATACGATGAAAAAATACCTGGTTCTGGCAATATGCTTATATGCAGCACATGCAACAGGTCAAACCTATATAAAGGCAAACGCCCTAACTACCTTACTTACCATTCCAAATGTAGGGATAGAAACCAGTATTGGAAAAAAGGCAACCTTTCAATTTGATGTTACTGCTTCTTTCTGGAAATCAGTTCGAGGAAACCCTATGGAGTTTTATATTTTTATTCCTGAATATCGTTATCATTTTCACGAGAAATACAATGGTTTTTATGTGGGGGCACACATGGGATTTACGTTATTTAATTTTCAAAAATGGAATTATTTGAATACGAATAAATATGAGAAAGGGTTGGGATATGTCATGGGTGCAACTATTGGATACCAAAAGAAAATAAGTAAGCGTTTTATGTTTGATATATTTCTTGGAGGAGGAAACAGCCAGGGATTTTATAAAGGCTACTATATTGGAACGGATACTCGTTATGAATCGGCTACAAATTATAACAAAAGTGGGGAGTGGCTGCTCTATAGAGGTGGTGTCATGGTTTCCTACAGCTTAAATTAACAAGGGTATCAGGTATTTTTAGGATCCGTTGCCTAAAACCTGTAATTAAAAAATTATAAAAAAACAGTAATTTTGAATTGTAATTAAAAAAAACACAAAGAATAAAAAAATATGGCTTTCCTCACCACATATGGGAGGAACCGAGCAAAAATACATACAGGAAGCATTTGATGCCAACTGGGTTGCACCCTTAGGGCCTAATGTGAATGAATTTGAAAGCACCCTGCAAAAATACATGGGTGAAAACAAGCACGTAGCTGTCTTAAGTTCGGGTACCTCCGCCATTCATTTGGCCTTAGTTTTACTGGGTGTTGCCAAAGACGATGAGGTAATTTGCCAGAGCTTTACCTTTTCTGCCTCGGCCAATCCAATTATGTATCAAGGGGCAATCCCTGTTTTTGTGGACAGCGAACGGGAAACCTGGAATCTTTGTCTGAAAGCCTTAGAAACAGCTGTTATAGACCGAATTGCCAAAGGCAAAAAGCCAAAAGCCATTATCGCCGTGCATTTGTATGGGGTTCCTTATAAAATAGAGGAAATAAAAGCCATTTCAGACAAATATCATATTCCGGTTTTAGAAGACAGTGCTGAGGCTTTGGGAAGCAGTTATAAAGGACAAAAATGCGGTACTTTTGGTGATATTGGTGTGTTGTCTTTTAATGGCAATAAAATTATTACCACGTCAAGTGGCGGTGCTATCGTAACCCATTCCAAAGAACTAAAAGACAAGGCCATATTTTTTGCCACACAATCCCGTGACCAAGCGCCCCATTACCAGCATAGTGAAATTGGTTACAATTACCGTTTGAGCAATATTTGTGCGGGAATTGGCCGCGGAAAAATGGAAGTGTTAGACAAACACCTGCAATTGCGCAGGAATATGCATCATTTTTATGTAAATCTGTTTAAAACATGGAAGAGGTTAGCGTTTTTTCGGTGCCCACCGACGATTATTTTGCCAATTATTGGCTAACCGCCGTAGTAATTACGCCCAATGCCGCTAAAGGAATCAACCGTGAAACCTTGCGCCTGGCCTTGGAAGCCGACAATATTGAATCTCGTCCGTTGTGGAAAGATTGACCTTGGTTGGAAAAATTGTGCGTAAAACATCTTTGGATGAATTACCGCAACTATTAAATGTACTTAATTACGCAAAATAATTAAATTCATACATAGTAATGTACAACATTTAACTACATTTGTACATTAAACTATGCATTATGGAGGATTTATTTAGAAGATATCGTAAAAAAGTACAGTATATAGATACTAATTTTATTAGAAGTTTTATTCATGATGTCAATTGGAATGCTAGATTAATAGGCATCAAAGGTGCTAGAGGTGTAGGGAAAACAACGCTTCTTTTACAATACATGAAGCTTAATT
>Ga0209284_10006961_pt1 | contig 10517 bp, 16 predicted proteins | sample FRY03_FD_187211 | JGI IMG/M metagenome (GOLD analysis project Ga0209284, IMG submission 187211) | Freshwater microbial communities from Lake Fryxell liftoff mats and glacier meltwater in Antarctica - FRY-03 (SPAdes) (version 2) | ecosystem: Environmental > Aquatic > Freshwater > Ice > Glacier... | reverse complement strand
TGGTGCTATTGAGGGTGCTGTTATTTATCCTTTTTTTCAAGCTGGAAGAAAAAGAGATGTTACTGCTGAGGGATGGGGTCAATCAGTGATTTTTAGTGGTGCTTCTGCTGGTGTTGGTGGAACAATTATTGGTGGGCTTATTACTAGGCGTGGTTTACAAAAAGGAGTTTATGGTATAGCTAGTGCACTTGAAGGTGGACAAGAATACTTAGGTGATTATGCTGCTAGAGGACTTGTAGGTGATGTTTTTGAATCTGGAATAAATATTCGTGGAATGGGTAATGTGAAACTTCCAACTGTTACTCCGACTATTGTTCCTAATTTTACTCAACTAAACATTTATAATCCAAATATTGTTCCAACTAGTACTGTTACTGGTACTTCGACAAAGACAGCTACTGCTACTATTATTAAAGATATTACTGTTAGTCCGACTATTACTGACACTTTGACTATTGTTACAACTCCAACTTATACTCCAACTTATACTCCTACTGATGTTATTACTCAAACTTTTATTCCAACCCCAATTGTTACCCCCACAATTATTGATACTCTAACTATTACAGATGTTTTAACAGAAACTGAAACTCCAACAGAAACAATCACTGAAACTCCAACAGAAACAATCACTGAAACTCTTACACAAACAATAACCCCAACCCAAACAATAACACCAACTTTGACCAGTACTGCTTTCGCACCATTCATACCCCTAGTACCTTTTGGTTTAGACATTGGAGCAGGTAAAGGAAAAGGAAAAGGAAGAGACAGAATAAAGTATTATAACGAACTAACATCTGCAAAGGGTTTATTGAACGAAACCAATTTTAGGTTTGCTACTCCAACTTTCATGCCTTTTAAACCAATGAAACAACAAAGACAAACAGTTAGTAAATTTGATATGTTTAAAACTTTTACTCCAATAAGACCAAGAACAACAAGTAGGAAAGGAAAGAAACCTAGACAAAGAAAAGTGAACGACCCATTCAATATAGATAATATTTTTAGTACTAAAAGGGGTAAGTTTAATGTCTATAAAATCTGATGAAAAAGGACAATTCTCCTACGCATTTGTTTTCGCTATCTTACTGATTAGTTTAATGTTTTTGTTCATGTTCATCATTCCTCTGTTACAATTCTTTAATGTTGGAATGTATAAAGGAATGGAAACAATGGTAAATCTTTCATTAAAGACTGCTCAAGATATTAACGATCCAATTATCAGTGCAGAAATGACTGAGGTGATAGAGCAACAACAAATCAATATGTTGGCTAGTAATCAAGTTACGGCAGCCCTCATTGGTTTTGGGGGAATCTTTGTTACTATCCTTGTTACTCTCGTGTTTTTCTTGTTGTCAAGAAGGAATGTTCAAGCAGGACAAATAGGGTGATTTTTTCCTGTGTGTACTTTGAACGGTTATAGGACAATGACTGAAAAAACTCTTGAAGAAATTTATAGAGGTTGTAGACATAACGTGTTTAAATTTGTTCAGGAATCGCAAGGGGAGATTGATTAACTTTGTATAAGAAGATATTTCTTGTTGTTTTTGTTTTGTTACTACTAGGAACAACAAACGCGGCTTTAACTGACAACCTTGTTTCTTATTATAATTTTGATGAAGCAAGCGGGAATTTGATTGACCAAAAAGGAAATAATGATGGAACAAATACAGGGGCAGATTATGGTTATGATGGAATAATTATTGATTCCTATAATTTTAATGGAACAAGTGATTATGTTGAAATTGCTGATTCTGCTGAATTAGATTTAAGCGGAAATTTTGCGATAGGTGGTTGGTTTAAAGTAGAAGGAAATGGAGGCGGAAGTGTTCCAGGGAGTGCTATTTCTAAATGGTGGGATGGGACAACAAGAGCTTTTGATTTAAGAATAAACCAAGCTAGTATAAGTTTTGATTGGCGACCAAGCGGGGCAGGGGCAGATTCAATAGTAGAAAAAACTGGTTTAAGTTTAAACAATGGTTCATTTCACTATATAGCAATTGTTTATGCAGATACAAAAATGATTATTTATTTAGACGGAACAAATGTTGCAGAAACTACTGCTAGTTCAATAAACCAAAATAATGCAAACATAAGATTAGGTGCTTATAGTCACACTTCATCAACTGGTTTTTTTGATGGGCGAGTAGATGAACTTGGTTTTTGGGATAGAACTTTAACTTCTGATGAAATAACAGAATTATATAATAGTGGAGATGGTTCCACTTATCCTTTTATTGAAAGTGTTAATGCTAATTTTGGTTATGTAATTGATAAAACAAATGCTCAAGTAATTTTGACCGACACAAGCACAACCTTTGGAGCAATAAGTATTACGAGTTGGTCTTGGAAAATAAACGATTCAATAGTTTCAACAGACCAAAACTTTTCTTATAATACAACACAATTACAAGATATAAATGCTTGTTTAACAATAGACAACAACGATGATACTTTTACTGACACAAAATGTGTTTTATTCAACACAGGAGACTGGACTCCACCAGAAACAAGTTTTTCTAGCAGTCAAGTAACTGGTACAACAAACCAAGAAATAATATTGACATGTACAGATAATATTGCTTGTAAATCAATTAACTATAAAATAAACGAAGAAGACTGGAATAATTATACAATAGGCGACAATCCACTAGAAATAATTTACGAAGGAGCAGGCGATCACAATATACAATATTATTCAACAGATAACGCAGACAACAACGAAACCACAAAAACCAGTCAATTCCCAATAATAAGAAGTACAACAGACCAAACAAATTCAAGAATACAACTACTCTCAATACCCAAATATAATAATGAGATAATTACTACTTGGAAATGGATAATAAACGGAACAGACTTAACAGGAACAACAGACCAAAATAGATACTTTTACACAAACGCAAACCTAGACCTAAACGCATGTGCAACACTTAATTCAACTTACACAAATTGTCAATCAGTAACAACTTGGGACACAGTAAACCCCACAATAGACATAAACATAAGCAACACATCATTTGGTTTTGTTAACAATTTTAGCATAGACTGGAACATGGCATGTTACGATAACTTTACTCCAGTAAACTATAAAATAACTTGGCTAAACGATGGAACAACAACAACCCTATACAATTCAAACGATGCAAACGCAAGTGTGTACGGTTCAAGTCTAGACTTAAACCAAGGACAAGCAGCAAAACTAACATTCACTTGCACAGATGATTACGGAAACAACGCAATATACACTAGCAGTTCTTTGTACGCAGCATCTTTTAGTCTTATAAACGAGAACACAGGAGTAAAATTAACTTGGACAGACCTTAATAGAGAGTTCACTATTGTAAAAGTGTACACGTTAGATGGTAATTATTCTTACGATTTTAATGCAACAGTTACAAGCGATGTTAATTTTTTTAGTCCGGAACAAGATTTATGGTTCGAGTTTGGTTATACTGATGGAACAAAGATTAATCGACAAATAAACTTTTCGATACTAGAAGACCAAAGCATTAGAGTATGTGCTCCTTTTTACCAAACTTTTTATCAACAAAGATTTGTAGCTAATAGTGCTAAGACTATTATTGTAAAAAACAATGTTAGTGATTGTTATATTATTGCTGGAACACTAGCTTATGTTTACGATACAGGTTATTCAATAACTACTTACACTATTCCAAAACCATACTACTTATACACTTATTCAAACGGAATAAAAACTTACTTGGCTTTGTTAGATGGGGGAGTTCCAACAGCATACAATATTGATGCGATAGAATTTAGCAGAAGCACTTTCACTCTTGCAGTAGGACAAGACACAGTAGCATTCCAACCAGTGTTATCTACTGGAGGAATTTATGACACTAACACAATCCAAATATATTACAGTGCTTACTTACAAAACAATGACAACCTAAAAATGCAAATTTATAACGGAACAACTTTGCTTTGGGAATACACAGAACACGAATCACCAAACGAAATCCTAGTAAACTATTACTGGGGCACTAACGATATTAATGCTGACACAGTACTAGAATTACGTTTAACAAAAACAGTTGATGGAGAAAACACTGTTATAAGTTTTTATTTTAATTCAATGGGAACAGCATACCAAAACAATGTGTCTAATGCTTGGGCTGCAATAGTAGCAGTAATATTCTTTTTGTTTGGAATAACTCTAGTAAGAGTAAATGCTGTGTTTGGAATATTCGGTATTATTGTAGGAATAATAAGTTTGTTCTTAGTTAGCCTTGCTACTGGTGCTTGGTGGATTAATTTATTAGCAGGAGCATTCATAATATTAATACTGTATATTGTTTTAATGACTAAACAAACAGGGGGAAGTTTTGCATGAACACACTACAATTATTTACCACTCTACTAGTTGTACAAATATTTTGGTCTCTTAGTGTTTCTCTAATAGTTCCATTCATGCCTAACGCTACAAGCAACCAAGTTATCATGTTCAATAATTCTGCTAACGTCTTAGAACTTGGAACACTACAATCTAGTGTTAACACTGGAATCAGCGACCAAACAAGCATCCCCCTTTTAGAAACAGGAGCCCTAATCTATTACTCCAGTTCCACCATACTAAACATAATGGTTAACTTCTTTACAGCCATACCACAAATGGCAACACTCCTAGTCAGTGTCGTATTCATGTTTATTCCAGTTGACATCTCAACATCAATCAGCATAAAAGCATGGGTATTTGGAATAGTAGGAATACTCTACGCAATAGCATTATTCGCTTTCATTACAGGAACAAGAACTAATCTTGGAGGAGGTGGAATATTTTGAACCCAATAATACTAGCAACTGATTATATCACACCAACATTCTCACTAATATTCCAGAACGCTTTCCAAATAAGCATGGCAGACGGAATAATATTTGTATTCCTATTATTCACCCTAATATTTAGCATACAAGACTTCAAAATAGGATTAATGTTTTTATTCCTAGTAAACATTGGAGGATTCATTTTCTATTCACTAAACGGTTTCCCAGTAGGCAATATAACTATAATGGTTTTCGTATCCCTATTATTAATGGGATTTAGTTTATTCTTTGCAAAAGGACAAAGCACTGGAGGAGTGATAGGATGATTGAGATAGCGTGGATATGTCTAGCAGGACTAATAATAATTTCTTTATTCACTATTTACAGATTAATGTTTATTAAACCTGGAAAAGAATTTATCGGAAGCTGGAAAACAGGGATGTTTCTTCTAATCATAGCTAGTGGTTTTTTCTTCATTTACTTTATTCTAACTATTGGTTCAGTTGGTCTTGAACAAACGATCACTGACGGTACTATAAATTTTGTTGTAGATAATAATGATTATTTACCTTTGTTTAGTTTAATGCCGATAGCACAGGTAATATTTTTTATGCAATTCATTTTCTTTGCGATAGAGTTTTTGCGCGGAATGCAGTTCTTTGGTCGAAGCAGAATAACTTTTGATTAGTATATAAAGGTTCATGTTAGGCATAGGCACTTCTTTGAGTATATAAGCAACTTGCCCACCTATATAATTAAATGCAAATTATACAAGGGGGTGAAAATATGGAATATAATTATCTTGAAGAAGGTCAGGCGATTAATGCACTGATAGGAATCTTCACTGGACTTATTGTTATTGTAATGCTAGTTGTAATTGGATTAGTTATCGCAGGAAAAACTTACTCTGTGAACGCTGCTGATTTGTTAGACGTTAACACTGTTGACCCAACATCATACGGAAGTATACAAACAGCAATACAAAATTCGTTCGGTGCAATAGGAGATGCTTCGTCATTCATCATAATCTTGGTTCTTGCTGTAATCGGTGGATTAGCTATCGCTTATGTTGTAGGATTCTCTGGTGGTGGAGCTGGAAGAGAAGGAGCAATGTAAATTTTAGCTCAATTTTGATTTGGAGAGTTAAACTCTCCAAGTCTTTATATTTATTTTAAGGTGAAAAAAAAGAAATGAGAATTGTAAGTGCAACAGATAGAAAACCCATGGTTATGTCGGGTAAAACATTTAAGTATGTTAGAAATCCTGTTACTAGACAGTATGTTAAATTTAGAAAGAGTTAATGATTATGGGTTCGATTTATAAGTCTAAATGGCAGCAATTAAGAGAACAAGCTGCGTACTACGCATTTAAAGCAGGACAAGGTGGAGAACAAGTAAAGAATACTGCTCGAACTATGGCTTGGGCTTCTAATGATGTTAATCGTAGAATGGAAGCTGCTAACGAGAATACTTTTGGTAGAACAAGAAAAGGAAAATGGTAATTTTTAATCTTCTTTGATTTTAGTCTCAGGTTTCAACAAACCAAGCTCTTTCAACTTACAAGCTGAACCAAAAGCATCACGAAAAACAACCATCACATTAGCCTTAATCGGCTTACCCTCAAGACTCCTACTAAAAAACTCTGTCCAAAAAACAGCATCACTCAAATTAATAATAACCTTCTTCCTAAACTCAACAACAACACTACCAGGTCTTTTATGCAAAGTCATATTCAAAGTCATCGGCTTAATTTCCTCAATGCCCTTAGAATAAATAAAATCATCAGTCGTCATAAGCATCAATCAAGATCAGGAGATTCACTTGCCTGTGCAAGAGACCTTGCTTTCTGTTCAGTGTTCACTAGAGCTTGAACATTAATTTCTTTAACAGTAACATCACTAAGACCTTGAACAAATCTCTCACAAGAATCATAATCTGGTATAGGAGTCTTTTTTATTGTATTATAAGATTCTTCTATTTGTCCAATGAGTTCACTCGAAGAAGCATTGAACTTGTTTTTTATAGAATTAAAACTAATATAAGCTCTGGTCGAATAAGTTCTAAAATAACCAATCGTATTAATTAATTGTATTTTTTCTGACTCACCCATTACCTTTGAAGATTGTCTAATATTATCATCCAGTTCTTTTGAAGGGTACTTTGCTTGAGTAAATAGTATTTGATTATTATAAGCTGCTAAAAAGTTTTTTGTTTGTTCTATATCGTTTAAAAGGATTGATAAATAACTCCCTGCATTGTCCATAATAATATTTTGCACATAACATATTAAAAAGGTTTTGTCTCACATATTAGTTTATAATGGAACAAAAAATTAATCTCCGAATTGCAGCAAACGATAAACTAAAAGTCATAGAAGAAAAACTATTACTCTCCAAAATCTTCTTAGGCATAATCGCAATCCTAATAATAACCTCGTTCTTTGGAATAACCCTACAAATCGGAATCATACTAAGCTTAATAATAATTTGGATGTACAAATCTGATTTAAAAGAAAAAAAACGAATGAGGAATATTTATGCCCTTTGACCAACAATTACCAGAACCAATGTTTAATGGTTACGAAAACCAGTTATCTAATGCTACATTTGCAAGAGACTACGAAAAAACAAAGTACGATAAATTACTAGCACAAAGCGAAATGCAAAGACTACGAGAACTTGTCTCAAAAGAATTATTTGACATTAACGACATTGGAGAAATAATGAACATCCTTGTCTCGACAGAAATCAAACTAACTAATTTTAACGAAAACGACAGGTACGTTCTAGGAAAATACTTATTATGGGTAACAGAATACGCTAAAAGATATGCCACAGCTATCCGAGCAAAAGACCAGTACCAAAAAATGTGGACAAAACTCTCGAAAAGACACAGAGAACTCCGAATCGAAATAGAAAAATCCTATGCCGAAAACTTTAAACAGGCAATTCATGCTTATTGTTTCTTAGCTCGTTCACCACTTTCAATAAGTGGTGCATTAATTAAGACAATGACAACAGATAGAAGCGAAATGGAATACAAAGGAATGCCTATTCCACAAGCACAACCACAGCAAGGAATGTTTGGGAGATGATTTTAAGTGGGTATGATAAATTATAAAATGCAAAAAATGATGTTGTTTGGAATGGCGAGTTTTATTCCAGGCTTAACTTTTATTATGTTATTGGTACTGGGTTTTCCAATACTAATGGGGACACTTGGATTAGTTTTGATTGGAATAATGTTTTTTGCCATGGGACACATTTTTACTAGCCAACATCCTTTTGTTCGAGCTATTCAAGATTCTAAAGTACTCATAATGGATGTTCCAAGTACAGGAATATGTAACGTTTACTGTGCTAGTGTTTACGAGAATGACATGAATGGTATTGACATTAAAATGGATAATGGAGAAACAAGAGCTTATGATAGAAGTGTTACTAACTTAATGACTCCGCCTCAAAGAGCTTCACTTACTTTTTGGAGAAACAAACAAGATCCTATGCAATCAAAAATAGAAATTAGTCTTTCAAATGATGAGTACAAGAATGCTGCTTGGCGTTACGACAATCTTACTATTTTGTTCTATAATTCTCAAACTGGAACTTTGTTAACAAAGCCTTTGATGAGTCAACAAGAAAAAGACTTGTTAGCTGAATACCTTAGTCTTAATGAAGCAAGAGAACTTAGACAATTAAACAAAGCTTTACTACAATTAATGAGATACACTTTTGACTTAATTGGGGATAGAATATCAAAGATATTTAGTAATCCTTTATTCCAAATAATGATAGTAATGGGTTTAATCATAATAATTGGTTATGCTGCTATAACTTTTATTCCAGGAATGGGTGGAGCAGTACAAACTGGCATTAGTGGACTTGCTGGAGTAGCTGAACCGATTACTAAAGGTGCTGGTGTTCTTCCATGAATCTAATAAGTAGTTTTTTTGTTAAACAAAAGGAACAGAGAGAATTAATGGAAGTTAAGTTCTCTTTTCTTAGACAATTAAAGTTAACTGAACTAAAATATATTGCTACTGAGTATGGGGTTTTGCCTAGTGAAGTTACTATGCAAACTAATCCTCGTCAAGCTTATGGTTTTGCTATTGCCAGTAGTCTTGATATTAGTACTATCAAAAAAGTTGTAGGTGAACTAAAATGAATTGGCGTGATAAGTTAAATAACATAATGGATTTAAAACAAAAAATTCACTGGGACTACAAGTTCGGAATAGGAAAAACAGATCCAGAATCCTATGTTCTAGAATACATTAGTAATCCAATCAGAAGCAGTTTGTTCGAGAACACTTTCAAAAAAATAGTTGACAAAACACAAGTTAACATGAGTTATGATGATTGGGAAGAAGGAAAAGAAACCGAGATACTAGGTGAAGGTTTGAGGGATAAAGAAAAAGAAATCATGACAATATTCCCAAAAGTTAATTTAAAGAAGTATAACATTTTGTCTTCTTCTCTTGACAAGCTTGTTGTAATCAAAACTAAGAGTGGTTTGGTTATCAAGGGTACTGTTAAGGGGTTGCGTAAATGTTAGAGTTTGTATTGCTTATTTTTTGGCTTGGTATTTTTAATTTAATGAAGCTTGTTTGGACTGACCTTGATTCTTTGACTATTGATGCTAGACCAAGTTGGCTTATGAGTGGGGTCGTTCTTGCTTGTTTTTATTTAAGTGGGCTTGTATTTGAAATGCTAGTAATTGCTTTTGTTTTTTTGATTGGTCTTGGTTGGATTAAGAAGAGGGCTAGTTTTTTGGGTTTGGCTGATGGGGATGTTACTATTCTGGCTTGGGTTGTTCCAGCTATGTTCCTGGTAGGGTACGTTTACTTAATAGTTTTTTTGATAGGTTATGTGCTGTCTTTGTTTGTGATTAGTAGAAAGTTACATAAAAATAGTGGTATTCCTGCTACAATTCCTATCACGATTGGTTTTTGTATAGTTTGGGCAACTTATACCCTATTCCCAATGTTAATACTTTGAAAATTGGTAAAAGAAAAGAGGAGGTTTGATGATAAATGGCAAAGAAAAAAGTAGTAAAAAAAGTTAAGAAAAAGAAAGTAATAAAAGAAGAAAAGAAATAAGAAATTAAATGTGCCACTCGTTTTGTTTTATCACCAGTAAATTCTTTTTTGTAAAAATGAGTGGCATTGCACCCAGCATAGTTTTATAAATACTTAAAACCATAATCTAAATGTTAATCAAGCCATCCAAGAATGGCAGGAGTTGATAACACATGAAAGCAAACGAATTTTTTGAAAAGGAAATACTACCAGAATCAACATTCGAAAAAATAGCAGAAGGAATGATGATAATAAAATCACAAACAATAGACATCGAAGCAACAGAAAAAGACTTTGGTAGTGGAAAAAAAGTAAGATACAACCTAAAATTTGAAACCAAAAAAGGGGACAAAAAAGAATACGAAGTTGGAATCCAAGTTATTAACGGAATCAAAAGTGCTTTAACAAAAAACACTGAGTACTTGATTTTGACAAGACAAGGAAAAACTAGAGACGACACTACCTATACTGTGGCAGCACTGGAAGAGTAATAAAAAATGGATCTTGATTTGAGGAAAGAAATTGTTGAATTAATCCAAAGTTTGGTTTCGCAGGATTCTATCGAAATTGGTAACGCAAAAACAGGTTCAATAAAAGTGTACGTGAACTTTGAAGATAAAGAAAAAGCTTTGACCAAAATAGAAAACGCTA
>Ga0209284_10006959_pt1 | contig 10522 bp, 7 predicted proteins | sample FRY03_FD_187211 | JGI IMG/M metagenome (GOLD analysis project Ga0209284, IMG submission 187211) | Freshwater microbial communities from Lake Fryxell liftoff mats and glacier meltwater in Antarctica - FRY-03 (SPAdes) (version 2) | ecosystem: Environmental > Aquatic > Freshwater > Ice > Glacier... | reverse complement strand
GAGCAGCTTGGCGAACTCTTGGAAGTGGCACTTGAAGGTCGGCAACGGGTTCGGAACCAGCTTCACCTGATGGCGGCTGGCGAATACGGGCCGGTCGTGCTGACGGGCAAACTGACCCAATCCGGGGAACTCATCACTCCGACGCTACCAGACGCCCATCGAGAACAGAAGGTTGCACTGCCGAGTTCGCCGCAGGTCGGTGAAGTCATCGGATTGGCCGTGATCGGCGACGACCGAGGCTGTCTTCTTCACTTTGAGATGCAGGCTTCGAGAGGGTCGGGCCGCATCATCAGTCTCGGCTCGATGCAGAAGGTCATGAAGGAAAGCGTGGCCGCTGCCGCTCAGTTCATCAAGACACATGCCAAAGACGTGGGCCTCCCAAATGACTGGCAGGACAACTACGACATCGCCGTGCTTGCAACGATGATGGGCGTGCCGAAGGAAGGCCCATCTGCCGGAATCAGCATCACCACGGGGATCGTTTCTGCACTGACGGGGCGACCTGTCCGCAACGACATCGCCATGACCGGAGAGATCACGATCATGGGTAAAGTCCTCGCCATCGGAGGCGTACTACCAAAACTCCAAGCAGCAATTGATGCTGGATGTGCCGAGGTCATCATGCCCAAGGAAAACGAACGTGACGTGCAACTGACCCCCGACTATGTGCGGAACAAGATCAAGGTCCGGTTCGTGTCGTCGATTGATGAAGTGCTGGCAGCAGCGCTGCTCCCGAAAAGCGGTACATGATCTTGTAGAGGCAGAATGCAATGTCCGATGGTTCGTCTCCCTTCGATGCTTCGCAATCAGCACTTGGCTACTTGCATCAGTGCCAGTACGCCCTCTTGCTCGGATTGCAGCGAGACGAGGAGCCGAATCTCTGTATCAGCATCGAAAAGCTGGACGACATCGCTTTCCATGAGAGTCCGTCGTCAGCCGATGTCGCCAAACAATTGCTCCAAGTGAAGCACCATATCAGCCGGGCAGGTGGATTGGGGGATGCCAGCCCAGACATCTGGAAGACGATTCGGATTTGGTCCGAAGCTATCGCAATGAATCAGATTGACCTCGAACATGCGACTCTATGTCTGCTGACTACGACAACACCCACGAACCGCAATGCAATTCGATTCGTTTCGCCAGACCCAAACGTGCGGAAACCAGAAGATGCTCGCACCAAGTTAGAAAAGGCCGGTGCAGCATCGACCAGTGACACAATCAAACAGGCTTATGACGTGTACATGGGACTGAATAACACCCAGCGGGTCAAGTTGTTCAAGGCCATGTTCCTTCTGGATACCTCTTTGATGGCCGTCGATCTTCAGAAATCCATCGGCATAGCAGTTCGCCACGCCGTCGAACCGCAACACCGCCTTGCGTTTGTTGAGCGGTTGCAGGGATGGTGGTATCAGCGTGTGGTCGTCCATTTGTCTGCTGCCGCCAACCAACCGATACCCGTGTTGGCAATCCAGCAACAAGTTCACGAGCTTCGAGGTCAGTTTCAACGAGACTGCTTACCTGACGATCTCTTCAAGGAGCAGTTGCCTCCCGAAGCGACTCCGACCGAAGACGACCGGACGTTTATTCTCCAACTACTTCTGATCGGGTTATCGAAGCATCGCCTGAGAATCGCTCAAGAAGATCAGTACCGAGCCTTTTCCCAGCGTTCACGATGGGTCAAGGACAATCTAATTGGCATGGACGATCTATCGAACTTCGAGAGCCGCCTTGTCGATAGCTGGCGACTAAAGTTCCTCATCATGAAGGATGCGATTGAAGACGGTTGCGGCGATCTTCAATTGGCTCGACATGGAATGAACTTGTACCAATGGGTTGAAACCGATGCTCCCTCCCAAAGCGCCCTGTGGGTGCGTCCTCAATTTCAGTCGCAGTATATGACAAGGGGATCGTTTCACATCCTCGCCGAACTACTTCGTGTTGGTTGGCATCCCGAATACGAAGGCCGACTTGCCACCACGCCGGATGAAGCGAACGGAGAAGCACCATGAATATGGCTTGGGCTGAACGACCCACAGAAGTTGCGAACCTCCTCAACCCGGCGTTCACTGGAGCGGCCTTGCGTATGGCGGTGTCGGGCTATTTTCGAGAAGCCAATGTGGGGATGCCATTCGAGCTTGCGTTTCTCGTCTTCCCCATCGCATTGCATGAGGCAACACGAAGCCGGTTGCCGAGAGCCGTATCGACTCTGTTGCACACATGGCTGCAAGAGAACCGAGATGTCGTCGTCGAGTTTCCTGAACGGACACGATCACTTGTTCCCTTCACGAAAGAGGCAATCGTCTTTGCTTGCCAGAGAGGTGTTCTCACGGTTGACGACGAAGGGACGCTCCATGCAGGTGACGCACCGTTGAAAAAGGTGGCTTCCTACAAGACGGTCAGTAACGAGATCAAAGAAACATTGAATCGAGCAGAGTTCGTGGGAAGGTGGTTTGCGCTTTCCGGTACGCCTGTGACAATTCTGACGCTGTTGGGGGTGCGACCATGAGTCTTCAAGTCCTGGCACTGGCAATCTACAACAGCACCGGAGATCGCCGTGAAATCCGGTTCGATCTTGGCAAGGTGAACATCATTACCGGAGCATCGAAGACGGGTAAGACAGCGCTCATCGACATTGTTGACTACTGCCTCGGACGAAACGAGTTCATCATTCCTTCCGGCGTTATCCGGGATAAGGTGTCATGGTATGTCCTGCACGTTCAGTTGCCGAACAGCCAAGCGGTAATCGGGCGACCTGCACCAACCGGAGGAGCAGCCACCACAACCGATGTATTCTTGGACGTTGGTGGCAATCTCGTTCTCCCTCCATTTGCCGCCCTCCGAAAAACGACGAATTCCGACGCTCTCGCTGACTTTCTTACTGAGGCGGTCGGCATTCGGGCTAACGAGAATGTCCCGACTGAGGGGCAGTCTCGGTCGCCCCTTCAAGCCAACATCAAACATGCTCGCTTTCTGCTTTTTCAGCCACAATACAGGATCGCAGACCGCAATATGATGTTCTTCCGGCAAGAGGAGCAGTTCGTCCCGCAGTCGATCAAAGACACGTTGCCCTACTTCCTTGGTGCGACTGGCGATGACCAGTTTGAACGATTGCAGACATTACGGCGCACAAGGCGAGAACTGAAGCTGCTGGAACGACGACTGGCTGATGAGGAATCACTCCGAGGGCAAGATAATTCAAGGGCTGCGGCAATTCTTATAGAGGCGGGAAATGTCGGCTTGGTTGGTCCGTCAGTCGGTGCGGCTACTGACACCGAGGCCGTAGAAATCCTTCGTGGATTGCTCTCGTGGACTCCTGCACAGGCTGACTCTCCGCAGGGAACTTCGTTGGCGACTTTACAACAAGCCCGTGATGGGCTTCTCGCAGAATACCGAGCAATTCAGAACGAAATCGAAGCGGCTCGATCTTTCGCAATAGCTGAGGATGAATTCGGAGTTGAGGCAAATGACCAGAAGCATCGGCTTGCGGCCATCAACTTGTTTCCGAACGATCCTGAAGTAAGTCGATGTCCAATCTGCGAGCATGAACTTAATGGCAGCGTACCAAAGGCGCAAGCGATTCGGACACATCTTACCAGTCTCGAAAAGCAAATGGCTGCGACAACTCGCCAACGACCCCGACTTGAGGCATATGTTGCCGAAAAAGAGAACCGCCAGAGCCAGTTACGCCAGCAGTTGACCGAGAGCAAAGCGTCTATAGAAGCGCTGATCGCACAAGAAGAGGTCTTGCAGCAACAGCGTAGTCGAATGGTGGAGCAAGCTCGTGTTGTAGGGAGATTAAGCCTGTTCTTCGACAGCCTACGCCAAACCGAAGATGACAACTCTCTTCAAACCCAAGTGTCGGCATTGCGGAATCGGGTCGCAGAGTTAGAGGCGGGGTTGTCTGAAGACTTGCTCGAAGACCAGTTGAATTCAATGCTCCAGGTAATCGGGAGAACGATGTCGGAATGGTCGAAACGATTAGACCTCGAACACAGCGAGTCTCCAATTGGCTTCGACATGAAGAACCTCACGGTAATTGCCTACAAGGAATCCGGGCCAATTCGGATGTCCCAAATGGGCAGCGGCGAGAATTGGATGGGATACCACGTCATAACGCACCTTGCATTGCAAAAATGGTTTGCGGAGAAGAATCGCCCGGTCCCTGGATTGCTGATGTTCGATCAACCAACGCAGGTGTACTTTCCATCGGAACCCAAAGCCGACAGGTCGCTGGAAGACCTACCAGATGACGACCGTGCTGCCGTGAAGCGACTGTTCGAGTTCATCTTCGAGATCACTGCTGCATTGTCGCCCAAGCTCCAAGTCATCATCACAGATCATGCTGACTTGAACGAAGACTGGTTCCAGGTGGCCGTGAAAGAGCGATGGCGATCTGGAGTGAGGCTTGTTCCCGCATCGTGGTATGAAGACGGCGGCGCTACGCCATCTGAACTGCCGCCAACCGCCACCATCGAAACGCCGAGTGGGGACGCAGAAGAAGAAAACAGTGGTGAGCAGACAGATGGAATCTGACAACTCCCCCATCCGTGAACCCGACCAAATCCGAGAAGCCGTAGCCCGCAAGCTCCGGGCCGTCCAGGTCAGCGATCATTTCCAAGCGATCCTCGGATGCTTGCTCGGAGAAGACTGGACCACACCCAGGCTGATCGAAATGGTCATCACGCCAGAGGGTCACGTTCTCGGTCGCTGCGACGGTGAGTCATCGTTCAAAGCGTTCCTGGGCGCATCTGAAGACCTCATCAAGAACATTCACGGCGTTGCACCCGTGGCCGAGCTTGATGGCGATGAGATCGGTTTTCTGGTGGCGAAGGTTGCCGAAATCAAGAGGCAGAGGTAGAGGGTGCGATATGGCAACGAACAACGATGAATACGAACTGAAGGGACCAGATGCCGAAGGCAGAGGCGTCTTCACGGACAATGGATTCCTCGTGAAAGCAGGCTCGCTGGCAAGGCGGGAGATTGCACCTTCTGGAAAGAGCGTGACCTCAGTTCATCAAAGGCTCATCGCAGAATGTGTATTGGAAGAACACAGCGGGCGGTTGCGGTTCGTTAAAGACCATTTATTTGACTCACCCAGCGGAGCCGCTGCTGCCGTCCTAGGCAGAACTGCAAACGGGTGGATTTCATGGAAGCGTGCTGATGGTCAGACACTCAGCCAAGTCAAACGTGTATCACGGGACGACCACACTCCGATGCTTACCGATTCAAAACGGCAGGAGATCATCGCTCGGCATCAGCAACTTGTGAACGACGGAAAGCTGCCCACGCAGCAACAACTCGACAAACAATACGCACTATTCCGTGAACGATTCGGGCCATCGGTGTTAGCGGGACTCGATGGAGAAGCCCTACTGACCCTGATGCACGACCACGGTAACAAAGAAAGCCTCGTGTACTGGCTCGAATTCAAGAACGACGACGAATTCGATACCCGTAGTTTCGGAAGCATCGCTGGGGGTAGCGCACTCAAGTTCCGTGTCTTCCGTCGTAAAGAGACTGGCAACTGGCAAGCTGGTGGCGAAAAAGGGAACCAGCCGAAGGACATTACGACGGAAGAGGCTATTGAGTTTGCCCGCAGCCATCGTGACCAACTAATCAAAGGTGTCGAACTACTGGACGGGCTTCCCGACAACGCAACCGATGACGACTACGCTCAACTTCAGGACCAGATGGACGAAGTGGCCCCAGATGTGAGCCGATTGGCGTTTGGCCATAAATACTTCAGCCTGCTGTTTCCAACTAGGCTCGATGACTATCACAGCCCTGACTTGCAGCGATTCCATCTCCAGAAGCTCTTACAACTGCCGCCAGAAGGTGCTGGCAGGTATATCTGCGCTGGCCGCTTCATCACTGCGGCCAAAGAGGTCGAACTTCCGATTAACCACTTCACTGCCACATTGAATGCCGTTCAGGGACGACTGCATCGGTATTGGCGAATTGGCACCACGGCGGGCAAGCCGGGTACGAGCTACTGGCAGATGATGCGTGACCGAAGCTGCATAGCGGTCGGATGGCCCAAGCTGGGCGACATCTCGTGGGTCGATGGAAAAAAGGAAACGGTTGGGAAGCTAAAGGACTTGCTTGCTGAAGCGTATCCGAACGATCCAAGGACCACTGGACGAGAGGGTTCACAGCTTGCACAGTTCGTGGTTGGGATGAGTGAAGGTGACATTGTGCTTGCCGCTGATGGCATGACGATCCTTGGCGTTGGTCGAGTCCTTGGTGGATACGAATTCCATTCCGAATTCGACTTCCCGCACCAGCGGCAGGTGGAGTGGCTGACTGACGACGAATGGCAGATGCCCGAATCGAGCGAGGGGCTGCAATCAACCGTGCGTGAACTCGGCAAGTACAACGAAAACTTGCTGGCAATTGAGCAGCATATCCAATCACCGACAGCGGCGAAGCCAGTACCGAATCCTGACAAGACTCAGCCGGTCACGAAACGTCCTGTGCGATTGACCGGCATCCCAGGTCGGATTCAGTCCATCTTAGATCGTAAGGGTCAGGTCGTTCTTTACGGGCCTCCCGGCACGGGAAAAACATTCTGGGCCGAACGGACTGCCAACGATCTTGCTGCGTTATCTGCGTTCGGGATGTTGTTCGACTCACTCAATGATGAGCAGAGAAAGACCGTCACGGGCGACGACGAAACGTCTGGCCTTGTCCGTCTGTGTTGCTTCCATCCCGCATACGGCTACGAAGACTTCATCGAAGGCTACCGACCACTGACCGTCAACAAGCAGATTTCCTTCGAGCTTCGGAACGGTGTGTTCAAAAGACTTTGCAAGGATGCCGGGGCGATTCCAGATCGCAACTTCTATCTGATCGTGGACGAGATCAACCGGGGCGACATTCCACGCATATTCGGCGAGTTACTGACCACGTTAGAGAAGGACAAGCGAGGCAAACGCATCATTCTGCCCGTGAGCCAGGAGATATTCTCCGTGCCACGCAATGTTTTCTTGTTGGGAACCATGAACACAGCGGATCGTTCAATCTCGCTACTCGATGCCGCCCTCCGTAGGCGGTTTGGCTTCGTTGAAATGATGCCCGATGGGAGCGTACTCAAGGATTCGGCGGTTGGTGGCATCGCACTGCGGGCTTGGCTCGATGCACTCAACACCAGGATACGGGAACACGTCGGTCGAGATGCACGGAACCTGCAAATCGGACACTCGTACCTGATGCAAGCTGCCGGTCCACTCAAGGACGTGGCATCTCTCAAGCGGGCAATTCGAGACGACATCATTCCGCTACTCGAAGAATACTGTTACGAGGACTACGCCACGCTTGGAAATATCCTCGGTGAGCAGATCGTTGATGTAGCTGCTGAACGGATTCGTCATGAGTTGTTCGATGACGGCCAAGAAGACGCACTCGTTCAGGGCCTCCTTGCTCCCTTTGCCGACATCTCAACGTCGTCCGAAGCGATCTCTTCAGAGGAATCGCAGGCGGCAGTGGATGACGACGAAGAGGGGGATGAGCCGTGACCAGTACGCTGACCTCGATCACCCTGTCCGAATGGGAGACTCAAGGGCCAGACAACTGTGCTGACCTCGCCGGGCGTTTCCTCGACGCATCCCACGGCACTCAGCGTGTCGTTGAACGTCTGATGGAGAGCAAGCTGATCGGACTGACGGAACTTCGGCATGGCCTTGAGATCAAGGCGTTTTCTCATGTCGGGAGAATTCGGGTCGGTGATCTGAACATCACAATTCTTCCCAAGATCAAAGGAACCTCGCTACTCAGCCTCGTTCGTTATGCCTACGGCTTCCGACGCCTGAATCTGATTTCGGATTCAACACATCTTGTTGACCAGTGCGGGTTTGAAGACCTGCTGATAAGTCAGTTGAATGCCGAGGTTCATGAACTCATCGCCCGTGGATTGTTTCGGGCCTACATTTCCACGAGCGAACGGCTCAGTTCTCCTCGTGGCCGGATCGACCTCACGAGAATGGCATTGGACGGTGGAACGGTTACGGCGACCCTGCCATGCCAGCATCATCCACGAGTCGAAGACACACTCCTCAACCGAGTGCTGATGGCTGGGCTGCATTTGGCGGCATCAATTGCCAGTGTGGTCGATCTGCGACGTGAATCTCGACGGCTCGTATCCTTGATAGAAGAACAGGTTTCAAGGATTCGGCTCGACGGAGTGACCCTGGATCGGGCGATTCGGCAAATGAATCGCCTCACATCGGCATATTCTCCAGCCATGTCGATTATTCGTCTACTGGTTGAGGCACAGGGCGTCGTCCTTGAAGGACAGACGACCACGACGACTCTGCCGGGATTCCTGTTCGACATGAACGCCTTCTTTCAGGCCCTAGTGTCTCGATTCCTGCGAGACAATCTGCCTGGATATACCGTCCGTGACGAACATGGATTGAAGGGAATGATGCGGTACAACCCGAAATTCAACCCGCAGCGGCGACAGTCCCCCACGCCAAGGCCAGATTACGTCGTGACGCAGCACGGTGCGATTCGTTCTATCCTTGACGCAAAATACCGTGACCTCTGGGTGAAACCCCTTCCCCGTGAAATGCTGTACCAGTTGGTCGTATACGCAATCTGTCACGAAGATTGTCAACAAAGCAGCATCCTGTACCCAACGACTGATGCCTTAGCGAAAGAATCACGGATCGACGTGACCGATCCCCTCTTCGGAAAGCAATTAGGACAGGTCTGCCTTCGGCCTATCCATCTGCCGTCCTTTGAGAAGATGCTGACATCCAACACCGCACAAGCTCGAAGAGAACGAGAAGCCTATGCTCGGCGACTCGCATTAGGAGAACCTGAATGAACCAACCCGCTCCAGCTAGACTTCAACCTGTTTACACAGTTCCAGAAGACCTACAGGACACCGTATTGCTGGGGCCGTTGGATGCTGAACTAAACCAAGGGGGCAAGACCTTCATTGGTAAGGTAAAGGTGGTGCAGCAATGGAACCCGATTTCGGCATATATCGACTTCTCAACAGATGCGGCTGATGACATCCGGTTTGATATGGCTGAAGTGAAGTCGTCCGCTTTTGAATGTCCTGTTCGTGTTTTTGTCAAACAGAGTAGCGGAATCCGAGCATACTGGTCTGGCGGAGTCGATATCGGGACAGACCACAAGCTGGACAGAGTGACATTTCAATTGCCGAACTACCCCGACCTTTTCGGAGGAAACGATTATCAAGACACACTTACCAAGGGCGAGACGACGACGAGTCTTCGATGGTCTGAGGTCGTCCTCGAAGCCGGGGAATGGCGGATCGTACTACAGCCTCATTCAGACATTTTTGCCATGCGACAGCAAGCCCGTGCGAACGGACGTGTCGTGCTAAGTGGAGTAGGTGAGATTCGTCGGCTGGATACACAGCAATTCAAGAAAGGCCATGTAAAGCCCGTACTTGATGCACTTCGCCTTTTCCTCTCCTTCTCGTTCGCAGAGTGGTGTTCGCCTCTGTTTGTCGTCGGGTCGAATGCTGTAGCAACGAAAAGCTGGCAAATGTGGGCCAACTACGATGTGGCCCCAAATTCATATCTTCGAGGCTGGGTAGACGAGCGGCACGGCCAGTTACTCTCGGAGGCTTTTCCCGGCTTTTTCCATCTTTGGCAGAAGGACGAGTGGAAAGAACCACTTGAACTGGCGGTGACGTGGCTGATCGAAGCATCAAGACAATCCGGTGGCACGGATGGAGCGATTGCCTTCAGTCAAATCCCATTGGAGATGCTTGCGTGGCTTGTGTTTGTCGATCATCGGACCATCATCGAAGCCGACGAATTCGACAAGCTGACCGCTGCCAGCAAGATTCAGATGTTGTTTGCTCACTGTGGCATTCCGTTTGATGTTCCGCAAGGACTATCGGCATTAGCGACGCTTGCGAAGAAGACAAGCCATACAACAGGTCCACAGCTTGTAACAAAGGTACGGAACACAATCATTCACCCGCACGAGAAAAACCGTTCTTCTATCGCTGTTTGGGAAAAGGCACACGGAGTAAAAAACAACGATGTGCGATGGGAGACGCAGCAGTTATTTAGATGGTACATCACGCTCGTTCTACTGAGCCTGATTGGATACAAGGGCAAGTACGCCAACCGACTGACTCCGCACAAGCTGGGTGAAGTTCAACCAGTTCCGTGGGCGACATAATCACATGCCACCACGTCGATACCTGCGGGCGAAAACCGACCCCTCCAGGTTCAGTTCCCAACCCGTCGCTGCGCTGTCTTGCAATACACAGGATCAATATCAATCCCGATGCCGTCAACACCAAGACGTGCCGCTGCATCCATCCCGCTGACCCCACAGAACGGGTCGAGGGTCTTCATTCCCGGCTTTATTCCAGCCAGTTTGATGCAACGCTCGGCGACCTCGGCTGGAAATGTCGCCGGGTGATCGCCACGGTCTTCGCCGCCATGCACGGTTTCGTAAGGGATGAACCACACATCGCCACCACAACGCATTGATGATCCCGTGCGTCCGGCGTTGTGGGCATCCTCATACG
>Ga0209284_10006955_pt1 | contig 10525 bp, 7 predicted proteins | sample FRY03_FD_187211 | JGI IMG/M metagenome (GOLD analysis project Ga0209284, IMG submission 187211) | Freshwater microbial communities from Lake Fryxell liftoff mats and glacier meltwater in Antarctica - FRY-03 (SPAdes) (version 2) | ecosystem: Environmental > Aquatic > Freshwater > Ice > Glacier... | reverse complement strand
CTTATATACTTGACACGCGCTGGTGCGATCTTTGGACATGGCGACTGAATATGACTCGACAAACTACACTATTGGCACGTGAAAGGTGTACACTTATGTCCCTGTGCTCAACATTGCTTTAATCACAACAGGTATGCAACACGTAGGAATGCCGTCCACTTTTCCCACAGGCCATCGCTCACGCCTCGGAAAAGTAGAGTTGCAGCGACAGTGCCAACTTCAGACGGGAATTGTCTTCGGACGGTGGCGCAGCACCGCGCCCTGCCGGCTCAGGGCATCCTGACATCTGGCGCAGCAGGGAAATAGGCACTTGTACAATTTTCTGGCAGCGGTCTTGCAGCGGCAAATCTTTCAGCATCGTGGTGTCTTCGTAGCACGACACCACCGCCGGGACACGCAGCAGCATTCCACACACAGAACCCACTTCAACAGACAAGAGCATTGTGCCAAAGGTGAGTTCCAACTCCGGAAAGAACCGGCGCACGACAAAAAATACAGAGGCGTTCTCCGTGACCTCCGCGGCGCGGTAGTGTTGGTCGTGCGGGTCGCTGCTGTCGCGTGGCATCTCTTTTGTCAAATGCAGACACATGTTATAGGACTTTTTTTCCGTCGTCACTGTGAAGAAGAAGTAGTTGTTCTTGTCGAATCCCACAGACAACAGCACCGTCGCAGTGAGCGATCCGTTGTTGTTGTTGTTGTCCGTTTTCCGCGCTTTGATCTGTATGGTGCCCGGGGCGCCTTCCACAATGTGGAACTTTTGACAGTGCTCCCACAGCGCACTGATGTTCATGCCCTGCGTGCACCGCGAAAGCCCCACGTCGTTGTTGAGAAGCGGACACGTAATGTGGTTCTCGGCACACTCGCGCGAGTGCTGTCGCGCCACGGCACATGACATGGCTGTCGTGTTGCTGCAGCTGCCGCACGCCAGCGAGGACTTGGACAAAAAATAAATTTTCTCTCGGTTTAACATTTCGTGCTTCCACACGTCGACGCGGCACTGCGGGCACTTGGCGTCTCCTACGCCGCCTCGCTGCTGCTCCTTGAGCGTAGTGTAGCACCCGCGACATACCGTATGGATATTCTGACACACAACCAGTGGCGTCATGTTGGACGAGCATTCTTCTGAAAATATTTGCATGCAGATTGGGCACCGGTACGCGTGCGACTCCCAAGTTTCGTCCTGCATCGCTATGCAGCACAGGCTTGTGGTGTCTGCCGCGACAGTGTGTGTAGCGCGGGAGGTACTCAGGCGCCTGCTGATGCCGATGACTTGTACACTTGACTATGCCAGCTGTTTGCCACCTCGAGTCTTGCGCAGCAGCTGGCCTTATATACAGCGTCTTGTATACAGGAGCAGTTATGCGGCCAAACCTCACCACGTGCACGCAGTCATAGTGACGATTTCGTACGTATCAACAAGATCAGGAAGTGGGTTTCTGGGTAAGCGGCTTGCTGGGTCAGGATACCGCACTACGACTCGGCGTGAAGACATGTCGGCAGTGTTGAATCGCGGTGACATAACTCGCACCTCTACCTCCATGAAGCATTCGCCAGACTCAAGACCTGCCAACAGTATAAGCTTGCTGCCTGGCTGCCATATGACTTTGTACACGGTCGCACCGAGGGGGTTCCTTGCAAACGCAACAGCCACACAAGCATCCAGGGTGAAGGAAAACTCGCGCTCTACGCTGGCCGGGTGCTCGACCATTCTGCCAAACGTATTGTCTATCTGTTCACCCCTGTACGTTGTCATGGCTTTCTCGAGCGGAGGTGCGCTCTCATACAAGCGTGTTATGTCGTTCACATATGCCTGCAGCACTGGTCTCCATTCCTCAATACTCCAGCTCGCCAGAATGTGAACAATGCGTTCCAAGTCTTGCACACCTTGCACACGGAATTCAACGCCTTTGACTGCGAGCAGCTGTGGCTGGAATATTATGTACTGTCGTGCATCCATTGCAAAACAGAAGCGCTGCGCAATGGATTTCGATGCATCCACAAACAAAGTCCCCCTGGTCATGTATGTGTTGACAATAAGAAACGCGCTTTGTGAGTACGAGGCCAGCGTGAGGATATCGTCTTGGTTCAGTGCTGAAAAGAAGGCAACCTGTTGTTGCATCCATAATGTGTCTGCAGGATCGCGGTTTTCTTGCTCGAGTATCGAATACATCTGATGCGCACCGTTTCTATATGACGCAGAAAAGGGAATGCTGCAGGATGGCAGCATGCTATGGTGCACGCTGGTGTGAAGCTGGTCGTTGTAGCGGAACTTGAACGCAAACGATATCGGCCGCTGTGGGACTGCATGCATGGGAGTTGGCAGATGTGGAAAAAAAACTTGGTCTTGCACTGCACGGGCTGCTGTTGCCATGCTCTCGCGAAGAACCCGGACCCAAACATTCTTGTACGGTGGCGTGTGCGCATACCACAACAACTGGAAATGGTAGGCGAGCGCTGCCGTGTCCATTTGCGGGAGGTTGGGTTCTTGGGTTAGCGACACAGTGTGCACGTCTGTGTTATAGCGAGATTTGAGCAGCCGCGTGTATGCCAACGAAAACCCAACCACTTTCAGGCACATCAAGGTCATGTCGACTGTATTCCGAAAAAACACGTTTTCGATGTTCAAATCGCAGACGAGCACTTGCCGCTTCGAGGTCACCTGCTTGTTGTCAAGATTCAACTCAAAGAAGCCCACCAGAACACTGTCGTCGGCGACACTCACATCAAATACGCCAAGTAGCAGGGCGTAAAAGAGTTTATCTATATGGGCTTCCATGCCGGCTTCGTCGATGGGAATCGTGCTGTAATTTTTGACTGGCAGCTGCGATGCCAGTAGAGCATCCTTGGCGAACCAAGCACAGTGCACATCGTGCTGCTCTCTGTACTCGGCCTGCAAGGACAAAATGTCCGCTGTGCACTTGGGACCCAGTGGGCGGATATGGTAGTGTTTTCGAGCTCCGCCAGGCGTGCTGGAAACACCGTAAAACATAGATATGCTCGTGGGAATATTCAAAACGAGGGCGTTTGTACGCTGCATCGCAGCATCCATTTTCCCCTGACGCAAGCAGTTAGGAGGCCTCCATGGGCGCTCTAGTAGTAGGGGCGCGCTACAAGCTGCACACAAATATGCGTGACGGTTTGACTCCACCGTGAGCTGGTCGCTGGCGATGGCGTTGCGGCGCCTGGCATACACCCTTCCGTCGATGAAAACACCGTCGACTGTCCTCTCTGCCGATTCATTGTCGAGGTACTCCGGCAATTGGAGGTTGAGGACAGCTTTCACAGTGCCCTTACACAGGGGAGCATTTGCGCACGGGAAACTCGTTGTTTTGTGGTGCGAACACATGTCGGGGGTGCACGTAGACGGCAGGCATCGGAGCGCAGCATCATCGTCGGCCGTCATCATGCAAGGCAGATCTTGTCGTCTCTCTGGGACCTCGATGGCGGTTGTAAAAGTCTGCTTCCTTTGCATGTTGTGCTCATACTTAATTGATGGACGATTGCTTGGCGTTACTTTTGTGATGGAGTTGCCTGCATCACTTTTTGCAATGCCATAATCTAGATATTTTTCTGTTGCTTTTATCTTGATCCAAGTACCGTCACCCAAGCGCAACCGCACATACATGTCTCCCCTCCACAAAGGGTCTTTCGCACTGGCGTATCGGGGTTTAGGATGTGCACCGAATTCCGACTGCATAGAATGTGGTTGTGATAACTCAATTTTTGGCAATATATTTGCGTGCACCCACTTTGCACCCGACTTATATATGTCCGGCCCATGTCCCCCAAGGCCTATAAATCATACCATTTTCGTGCAAACAAATTTATTCCTGATCCCACACACTATAGCATGGCACTGGCGCTGGGCTCGGGATTCACACTGGTCGTGACGGAGGATGGAGACATGTACTCGTTTGGGCGCAACGAGCACGGCCAGCTCGGTATTGGCAGCGATATCAGCCAAAAAAGGCCGTTCTTTGTCGGCCGACATGCCTCGTTCCACGGCAGAAGAGTGTTGATGGCGGCAGCTGGCAGCAAATTCGGGGCGTGTGTCACCGAAGATGGCAGCGTGTGGACATGGGGATGCAACCTTTTCGGGCAATTGGGTGTGCGCACATATGACATTGCCGGATTCTGTGTCCCGCAGCACCTCCCACCGCATCATTTTGGCAAGTCGCGCGCTGCCATGGTGGCGTGTGGTCTTGATTTCACACTCATACTGTCAGAGGCCGGACACGTGTGGACGAGTGGCCGCAACCATTCGGGCGTGCTTGGTCACAATGACGCCGCAATCTCGCCTGAGAAACACACGTTCCAGCAGATTGACGCAGCATACTTTGGCAACATTGCCGTGACAATGGTGGCTGTGGGCGCTTCTCACTGCATCGCAGCGTGTGCGTCTGTTGACAACCGGCATGCCGTGTTCACCTGGGGCCGCAACGACAGCGGACAGCTCGGAAACGGCTCCTATGACGAAGTGGCAGTCCCAAAGCTGGTTGCAAACACGGCCTTTGGTGACGGCGTGGTCGAGACGGTTTACGCTGGCTTCGACTACACGATGGTGGTGACCTGCATCGGCGAGCTCTTTGCGTGCGGAAACGGATCCAGCGGCGAACTTGGACTGGGCAGCACAGAGTCGTACAACACGTTCCAGCGAGTAGGCGGTCCGTCTTCTGCCCTCTTCGGCCCGCGCGGCGTTCGCAGCGTGGCTTGTGGCGCAATGCACACCATAATTCTTGCAAAGGACAACGCAGTGTGGAGCTGTGGAAACGCCAGCGCCCCGTCTCTGGGCACCACCGACGAGCAAGGCCCCGATATTTTAGTGCCGACTCTTTTTCCAGGGTTTCTTTTACATAACAGCCAGATTGTGGCAATAGGGGCGGGCGCGATGCATTCGGCCGTTGTCACAGCGCAAGGACGCGTGTACACATGGGGCCAGGGCCGCCGATTTCAGCCGTATGCCACGGGCCTTGGCGACGGCACTACCCTTCCTCGATGGAGGCCTTGGCTGCTCTCTCTGGACCGGCGGAACGCCGTCCGCGCTGGTCGCTGGCACAAAACGCCCCCTGAATTTTTTGTAGCGTTCGCGATGGCCACACATCATCGTGCGGGCGCCTCGTGTGGAGTTTTACACCTTGTGCACTCCGATCTTGTGAAATTCATCTCTTCTTGCGTGGATTATGAGCCGCGCAGCGGGCACGGGCGTGGGTTGCTCACCATGTTGGGCTTTGAATGACGCGTTTTTGGGTACTTTGATCGTGAACGAGGGTACGGTTTATTTAGTATGGGCGCAAAAAGTTTTGCGGTATATAAATGTTGTGTAGCATTGGACCATTGCACTGCGCTGGTTGAAATGTCGTTTCCGATTAAAACGTGTCATGCGTGCAAACAGAATGCCATTTCGTCCGATTCTCACACACACGTCGTGCCGTTTGTCTTTGTAGGCCACCACCCCATTCGAGTCGGGACTTTGCTCTCAACATGGTTCCATGCAAATGTATCGGAATTCGCAGAAAGCTACACAGTATTTGATTTTTTGAATCACGTGTACCGCATACTTGCCTTCGACAACCAGATCCACGTGAGTCATTGGAACGCATGTCTTTTGGCGCCATGCCGGCATGCCGACGGTGACAACTCGCCAATTTTCAAACTGCTGGACCACAACTTGAAAATGAACGCCATACTGCCGTATATAGGAGAATTTTTACAGATCCATGCGATATCCATACTGGATCCGCGGATGCATTATCTTCCTACCATTCTCGTTGATACCGATTTGTCGTATTTGTTTTCAACACGCGTACAAACTGTTATTGGTGCGAATGAAGAATTCGATCGCACAGGTCCATCGAATGAACGGTATCATTTACGACAACAAGGCGGTCATGGTCTGTTTCAGAATTCTGCAATGTTGTACAATGCACGCCTCGACCGCACCGACAAGCGCATGTTTTTATCGACATCATCAAACAGCGGACCCTATGCTTTTTCTCCGTATTACAGGCAATTGGGTGATCCATGAGACTCTCATGCACCTCGCAAGTGTTGCACGGACAATAGTGCCGGCAGAAAATTACCACTCACTCAATCTGTCTTGTCGGACGTGTCAGACAACCAGCAACCTGGTCGGCTCGGAAGAGGCACCTACCTACATGTGCAAGTCCCAATGCAACGCTACTCTCTGCAAGCGGCAAGAAGAAAGAACGTGTCTTTATTCAAAAAACATTCGAACCTCCAATCATCCATTTCCATTCCCGCAACAATGCGAGCGACGGGTCTATGCCCATAATTGCCATGTCGCCGCCACCTGTCTGCGCCTGACAATCCTCATTTGCAAGGTGTACGCGCGATTTATGTCGTCAAATGAGGCAAGCACGTCCTGCTCGTTGCCAATCTCTTCAGCAGTGTACATGGATATGTCAAAGACGTCGTCGTAAGGGAGCGCCATCGGACCCGAAAGTGGCATCTGTACCTGCGCCGCGGTCGGCTCGACTTGCATGGGCTGCACTTTGCTCACAACTGTTGCTGCTGCCAGTGCAGCTTTTGCATCCGCTTCTAGTTTCACCTGTTCCAGCGTCGTGGTGGGGCCTGCAACAACACACACACCCCGGAAAAAGTCAACCCACACCAGCACACTAGTACAAACCCGCAGGCAAGCGCTTGCGACACCATATATGAATGCATGCATTCGCACCATTTTGTTGCCTCCACGCCTTGTATTGCTCCAGCACATGCTCTGGCACGGGAGCGAAGAGGAGCGACACCATGAACTTCTCGCTGTATCGCCCTACCGGAACCTTCGCCAGCGTGATCTTGACCGTTGCAACATACTGGGAGAGGTGTATTTTGCACCCGAGTTTCTTCACGAAAATCGCGCTGTGTAGCTCGTCTATGTCCTGCGGTGCATTCCTGTCGCGGCCCTTGTAAAAAGTGAAAAGGGTGCAGGTGTCCATCTGCAAAATGAGCTTGAATATTTGACCAACGCGCGTCGCATAGTGCGAAATCTCGGCCGCACCCACCACCACCGTGTAATCGTCGTCTGCCGTGATGGGCATGATAATGCGATCCGGGCCCAGCTTGCACATTTGCACCTGCACCATTTCCTTCTTCTTGGAGCCTGGGAGCATGATGTACGCGTTGAAAAAAAGCACATGAGCGTCTCCGAGGCTCCTGTCAATGATATGCGGGTCCTTCTTGACTTGCAACAAACACATCGGGGTGACGGCCTGTGCATCCGGGATATGACGAGACAGCTCGCCCGAAAACTCGTCCAACTCTTCCACGTTCACATGCATGCCTTTGGCCGGTTTGAACGACGTAGTCAAGTTGCCAGCCGCGCCTTCGGTGCAAAAAACACGATCGCTCTGGCCAAGCGTGCGCATGGTCGTGCTCATGTGGCGTGGGTTCCAAATAAGCCGACAGAGTCTCTTATGAGCTCTCTTTTGGTCCAAAGTGCTATTTCGGGTCATGCTCACATCGGGGACCGATTCTCGCTCGTCGTATTGCGGCATGACTCGCAAATGTTCTACACGCGAATTTACGGCAAGTCCGGGTCGTGCAGCAGCTGGTGGTCAATATATACACATATATATATACACATACATGCTCTGCGCACAAGGGAGCGAGAAGGGGCAGGGAGAGAGAGAGGCCAGTGTAATCTAGCCATAGCGTTGTGAATAATAAGAAAAGACCGATACCGTTGCATTTCGGGACTTTTCCATAAAATTGTGTATAAATAAAAAACGCGATTTTCACGGGCGAAACCCCGTGCATAGGGCATTCTGGGCGTTTTTACAGTGTATATGCCACCACCACAGTTCGACACGTGTACCTATATATATATATATATATTTGTATACACATTGAATTGAGAGTGTCGCGACGATCTATCCTACACAATATGTACGTTGGGGAAATCGCAGATGACGACGGCAGGTTACTGGACAGTGCGGTCTGTCCGTTTGATGCCTGTCGACGCAGCGGGTTACCTTGCAGATGTACCAAGAACTGTTCTGTGACAGATCAGTGCGACAAGAGCCACCATCCACTGTACAATGGCGCGATGAAGGATGTCATCTTTGGAATTGTGTGTCCGCCCGAAATGCAAGAAGCGCTGAAGTCCGCGCTGCGCAACACGAGTCCCACCACCAAGTTGGTCACCGTTATTGTCAATCTAACACGCTATCCCACAGAATTGACGACAGAGCTCGAGACGATGCAGAAACTCAACGACATCGATCCTGCCGGGGAGTTCACGGCCAAATTGTTTTACCAACAGGTGCTCGAGCCCACGCGACGATGGTTGCGTGGAACCTACTCGAATCCGTCCGTCGACACGATTGTGCACAAACTGCACATAGACGACAATTCACAATCCTTGAGACAGCATTACGCACTGCATGCATGTGCGAACGAACGCAGCAAGTATGAGCAGCTGCGGGGACGCATGCTCTCCTGGAGCACGCAACCCACACGGCTGCAGTACATTTTTATGGAGTTTGCCGGCGACAGCCTTGCGACATTAGTCGTCGATTCGCTCCCCAAACCGATCCTGTACGATGGCATTCGGCGTCTTCTGTGCAACTATTACAAGCTTTATGAACATGGCATCAGCCACCTCGACATGCATGATTCCAATCTGACATGGAGCATGACGCCGTCCGACAAAGCAGACGAACCCGTCGCTGCTGGGGCAGCGTCCGTGGTCGCAACTGCACTGCACATCAAATTCATTGATTTTGGCTTCCACTGCATGCTCAGAGTCGATGAGGACGATGACGCATACTTGCAACGCGTGCAACCCGATAAAGACCGCCTGATCATGGATGTGACCAAGTGGTTCACCCGCTCCTGCAACCTCAGCGAGATGTTGCGCTGGTGGCATCCCATTGAGTATCCCATGTTTCATCTTTGTGCCAGTTTGCTGCTCGCGCCGTTGTTGCTCCCTGGAGGACACTGGACCCAGCAACATCACGACAATCATGTGCGGCACTTGTCGGCGTTGATGGTCACTAACAATTTGGTCCAAAGCCAAGTGATGGATTATGGCAGTTTCACAAAGGAGCTGCTGGATTTCTTTAACATATGCCCACAGCAGTGCTACGACCCTTTTCACGAAGAGTGCAAGCGCTCTGCCTTTTTTGGGGGTCTCTTTTCAATGTTTGAGGGTATGCAACACTGCTACAAACTTATCTTACCGCTGTTCCAGAGCACATGGGTGCGGGTGTGCTCCATTGTAGGGGCAGACCTGTCTCGCACGATGTTTTGGCCCGACGGTCGACCACGCAACTGCCGTGCGACTGCAAACAACATATGTCAAGCAGGGCCGCATCTGTTTTCCTCATTCCCCGGCTATCTCTCGACGCTGGACCGTTTCCGCACCCAGTATTACTACTGCATGAACCTCGATCTCGCCACGGTCGAGCGAGAGTTTGACACCTTTTCACTCGCCATGAACATACTCAAGAAGACGAGCAACCGCGACCTCCGGGTCCGACAAATTGTGTTGAAATGCCTGCTGTCGTCCAAGTCGTTTGAGAGCAACCAAACAAAGCTCACCGACACTATTACTGCACTGTCACAGTATCCGGGTCCCAGAGTGCCGATACAAGCAGCCACGAGTCAGCCGGCCGACGCCGATTTGGCCGTCCGTCACAATCGCCGTCTCGAGCGATTCGGCAAACTTGGCAAACTTGGTGAACTCAGCGAATCCGTCGGCGAATAACGTGGCAGTCGGCCCAGTGGTGGCAGTGCCCAAGCCACAGCACGCGTAATTGTACCGGCTATACAGGCAAGCAGTGAGGCTGAAGAAGAGGGTGACGAAATTACACTATAAATTAGCAAGCATAGCTATGTGATTTCACCGCACGATAACAAAAAAGAACCATGCACGCTGTGCACCGGACGGTGAACGGGCTTGCTGCGACTCGAGCATGAAGGGGGCCAGCCATCCGAGATTCATATGCACGACGTTCACAGCCTGGTGCGAGGCCTTGTACACCACCATGAGGCTGCACAAAGCCGTGACACACGCCTGATTCGCAACACCGGATTGAAAAAACCGCCCGAGAATGTCCAAAATAAAGCACGAATCAGTGTGTTGAGATGCCTATAAATATGAACGAATCTCTGAAATTGCGTGTGTCCACGTTTTTGTATATAAGGTGAGCAAAGGTCTTGTGTGCACTAGTACCACAAGCCGGCACTGCTGTCGGCCCCTGTCTCTTGCACCCTTTCACGCAGTATGCAACAAAATGAAATGGACGTCGACTATGACGACGACATGCAAGTGCACATACCCCCCGCCGAGCACGTGCCGGCGCCGCCGCACATTTTCGAACGAGAAGACATAGTGGAGGCGTTCATGAAACACGGTTACACATCGTCTTCACATGACGACGTGAACGAGCTGGGACGTCTGAAGAGCATATGCAAGATGTTCAAGAACGTAGTGGAACGGCAGCTCGCCAAGCACGAAGACTGGCTGGAGCCCGTTACATCGGAGGCATCATTGTTCAAGGAG
>Ga0209284_10006948_pt1 | contig 10532 bp, 9 predicted proteins | sample FRY03_FD_187211 | JGI IMG/M metagenome (GOLD analysis project Ga0209284, IMG submission 187211) | Freshwater microbial communities from Lake Fryxell liftoff mats and glacier meltwater in Antarctica - FRY-03 (SPAdes) (version 2) | ecosystem: Environmental > Aquatic > Freshwater > Ice > Glacier... | reverse complement strand
ATTAGTAGGAATCGTTACAAATAGAGATTTGAGATTTGAAAAAAATCTTAATCGCCCTATTAGAGAAGTGATGACATCTAAAAACATTGTAACAGCAATTGACGGAACTGATTTAGCTGGTGCTGAAGAAATTCTTCAAGAAAAAAAGATTGAAAAACTGCCTGTTATCGATGACGAAAATCGTTTGATCGGATTAATCACCTATAGAGATATTATAAAAGTAAAAGAACACCCTAATTCATGTAAAGACAACTTCGGTCGACTTAGAGTTGCTGCCGCTGTGGGAGTGACTGCTGATACAATTGAAAGAGTAGATGCGTTGGTGGAAGCTGGTGTTGACGCAATTGTTATCGATACAGCTCACGGACATACACACGGAGTAGTATTAAAACTAAAAGAAGTAAAACAAAAATACCCAGAATTACAAGTTGTGGTAGGTAATATTGCAACTGCTGCAGCGGCAAAATACTTAGTTGAAGCTGGAGCAGATGCTGTAAAAGTTGGAATTGGTCCTGGATCTATATGCACAACAAGAATTATAGCAGGTGTAGGTGTGCCTCAACTTACTGCAATTAATGATGTTGCTAAAGCACTTGAAGGTACAGGTGTTCCGGTTATTGCTGATGGTGGAATTCGTTACACTGGTGATATTGTTAAAGCACTTGCTGCAGGAGCAGATACAATAATGGTTGGATCTATGTTTGCAGGAGTTGAAGAATCTCCAGGAGATACAATTATCTTTGAGGGACGAAAATTCAAATCTTACAGAGGTATGGGTTCTTTAGAAGCAATGCAAAAAGGCTCAAAAGATCGTTATTTCCAAGATGCAGAAGATGATGTTAAAAAATTAGTACCTGAAGGAATCTCAGGTAGAGTTGCATACAAAGGAAATTTAATAGAAGTAATCTATCAAATTATTGGTGGATTAAGATCAGGAATGGGATATTGTGGTGCTCCTACTATTGAACTTTTAAAACAAGCTGAATTTATTAGAATTACAGGTGCAGGAATGAAAGAGTCTCATCCACATGATGTTATTATAACAAGAGAAGCTCCTAACTATAGCATTAAATAAAATAATTAAATCAATTTTAAGTTTTTTTGGATATGAAAATTTTATTATTATTAACACTATTTAGTTTTAATTTAGCTTACGGACAAATAGACCCGGTGATCCTTGAGGTAGGAGGTAATAAAATAACAAAGTCTGAATTTCTTCAGATTTATTTAAAGAACAATCAGGAACCTAAATACGATCAATTATCACTTGATAATTATATGGATTTATTCACTAAATTCAGATTAAAAGTAATTGAAGCTGAGAACCTTGGATACGACACCGTTCCAAAATTAAAAAGCGAATTAGCAGGTTACAAAAAACAACTTTCCGCTCCATATTTAGTTGATTCAGCTCAAAATCAATTACTTGTTCAAGAAGCTTTTGAACGTTCTAAAACAGAAATTAACGCTTCTCATTTATTAATTAGATTAGAGGAGAATGCTTTACCTACAGATACTTTAAGCGCTTACAACAAAATAATTGCGCTAAGAAAAAGAATTTTAAATGGTGAATCTTTTGAAGAGGTTGCAAGCGGAAAAGGTGGATCAGAAGACCCTTCGGTAGATCAAAACAAAGGTGACCTAGGTTATTTCACGGCTTTCCAAATGGTCTATCCTTTTGAAGATGCTGCTTATAACACAAAATTAGGTGAAGTTTCTTTACCTGTTAGAACAAAGTTTGGGTACCATTTAATTTTAGTTAAAAATACACGACCAGCTAGAGGAACAATTGAAGTTGCTCACATTATGATAGCTTCTGGAAAGAATTCTTCAGATGAAGATAGAGAAAATGCTAAATTGAAAATTGATGAAATCTATGCCAAGTTGAAAAATGGTGAAGATTTTATAGAATTAGTAAAAAGATATTCTGACGATCCAAGTTCTAATAAGAAAAATGGAATATTACCTCAATTTGGAACAGGAACTACAACAAGAATGGTTACTGAATTTGAAGATGCAGCTTTTGCATTGAAAAATAACGATGAATTTAGTGCGCCTGTAAAAACAGATTACGGATATCACATAATTAAACGAATTGACTGGAAAGATATTCCTTCATTTGAAGAATCTCAAAAGGATTTACAAAAAAAGGTAAATAAAGATACGCGCTCTAAAACAACTCAAAATTCGTTTGTTACTAATTTAAAGAAAGAATATCACTTCAAAGACAAATCAAAGAAAACAATAAAATATTTGGTTTCTCACGTTGATACTTCTATTTATAATGGAACTTGGAAGAACGAAAAAATCAACAAAAAAGGTTATGCTTTTAAATTGAATAACGAAAAAATAAACAGAGAAGACTTTTTTACTTATGTAAAACAGCATCAAACTGGAATTACAAAAATAAACTTAGAGAACAAATTAGAGACGCTTTATAAAGAATGGGAGAAAGAACAAATTATTCAATACGAAGAAAATCGTCTTGAAATGAAGTACCCAGCATTTAAAGCTTTAATGAAAGAATATCACGACGGTATTATTCTATATGAAATTATGTCTGACAATGTTTGGAACAAAGCGATTCAAGACACAGTTGGTTTAAAAATATTTTTTGAAAACAACAGAGCTAAATTTGTTTGGGGCGAACGATTAGATGCAATAGTTTATGAATGTTACACAAAAGAAATAGCTGATAGAGTATTTATAATGGCTAAGAACGACACAACAAATTCAAAACAAATACTTGATGTAATAAACAGCGAAAGTCAACTAAACTTAAAAGTTAGATCAAGTAAATTTGAAAGAGAAAAACAATCTTTTTTGAATAGAGACTTGAAAAAAGGAATAAATTCAGTTTTTGAAAATGAAGGGAAATTTTATGTTGTGAAAATAAATGAAATTATTCCTACTGCTCAAAAAGAATTAAGTGAAGCCAAAGGGATTGTAACTTCAGATTATCAAAATTACTTAGAAGAGGAGTGGTTAAATGCGCTTCGCTCAAAATACCCTATAACGATAAATAAAGACATCCTTTACTCGTTAGGTAAAAAATAAAAAGACGAGGCTAGCATTTTTTGTTAGCCTTTTGTCTTTTAAATAAACTAATTTAAATTCAACAACTTTATGCTTATTAAACGTTTATCGATATTGCTTTTCGCTTTCATTTTTAACTATTCATTGGAGGCTCAAAATTTAATTCCTATTGATAAAATAGCAGCACAAATTGGCGATTATATCATTTTAACATCTGAAGTTGAAACTCAAGCTATACAGCTCAAAAATTCAGGTGAAATAAATGTGGATAATTGTGAAATATTGGAAAATTTAATGTTTCAAAAATTATTATTAGATCAAGCTAAAGTTGATAGTATTCTTATTCCTGATGCACAAGTTGAAAGTGAAATGGAAGGAAGATTAAGAAGTTTAGAACAACAAATTGGAAGCAGGCAAAAATTAGAAGCTTTTTATGGTAAATCTACATTTGAAATCAAAAATGAATTTAGAGACGTCATTAAAAACAAATTGTTAGCGGATGAAATGGAGAATACAATCTCTAGAGATATCACAATAACTCCAAAAGAAGTTAAATCATTCTTCAGCACAATTCCAAAAGACAGTATTCCATTAATTAATATGCAATTAAGCTTTCAACAAATTGTAAATTACCCTGCAATTACGAAAGATGACAAAGACCTGGCTTACAAAAAGTTGCAAGAAATTAAAAACAACATTGTAAAAGGTAAAAGTTTTGAAACTCAAGCTAGAATTCATTCTATGGATCCTGGAAGTGCATCGCTAGGCGGAAAAATTGAAGCTACAAGAGGAATGATGGTACCGCAATTTGAAGCGACTTTATTCAAACTGAAAGAAAATGAAATTTCAGATGTATTTGAAACAGATTACGGTTATCATATTATTCAATTAATTGACCGTAAAGGAGATGATTATTCCTGTAGACATATCTTAATTATTCCTGAAGTTAGTCATGCTTCTTTAATTTATTCTGCTCAACTAATGGATTCGTGTTTCGCTCTACTTCAAAATAAAACAATTACTTGGGATGAGGCAGTTCTTAAATTCAGTAATGATGAAATGACGAAGCAAAACAAAGGAATTATAACAAATCCAATTACAGGAGAACAAACTTGGGATATGGAACATTTAAATCAAGTAGATCAACAAATATTTTTATTAACCGATGCAATGGAAAAAGGAGATGTATCTACACCAAACATTTATACCGACATCTATGAGCGAAAACAAGGTATAAGAATAGTTCAATTAAAAGATAGAACAGAGCCACATTATGCTAATTTAAGTGATGATTATTCATTGATTAAGCAAGCTGCTTTAAACGATAAAAAACAGAAAGTAATTAGTAAATGGGTGAAAAATAAAATCCAAAAGTCTTATATTAAAATAGATAGTAGCTATATCGAATGTACTTTTAAAAACGATTGGCTAGCTAATTAATAAACGAATTAAGCATAAATAACATGTCTGATAAAATTTTAGCTGAACAATTAGTTCAACATTACAAGGAAATAAAAAATGAAATTCATAAAGTAATTGTTGGACAGGATGATGTAGTGGATCAAGTATTAATTTCCATTTTTTCAAAAGGACATTGTTTACTTGTTGGAGTTCCTGGATTAGCAAAAACATTGTTGGTTAACACTATTTCAGAATCATTGGGTTTAAACTTTAATCGCGTTCAGTTTACACCAGACTTAATGCCTTCAGACATCATTGGATCAGAAATTTTAGACGAAAGTAGAAATTTTAAATTCATCAAAGGACCTTTATTTAGCAATATAGTTTTAGCGGATGAAATTAACCGAACTCCTCCAAAAACTCAGTCTGCGCTTTTAGAAGCAATGCAAGAAAGAAGTGTAACGACTGGCGGAAAAAACTATAAACTACCTGCACCTTTTTTCGTGTTAGCGACTCAAAACCCGATAGAGCAAGAAGGAACTTACCCCCTACCTGAAGCTCAACTAGATCGTTTCATGTTTAACATTTGGGTTGATTACCCAACATTTACAGAAGAACTTGCAATAGTAAAATCGACAACATCTGACACTAAAACAGAATTGAAACAAGTTTTAAATGGTGAAGAAATTATTGCGTATCAAGAATTAGTAAGAAGAGTTCCTGTTAGTGATAATGTTTTAGAATATGCAGTTAAATTGGTTGCTAAAACTAGATTTGCCAGTGAATTTGCACCTCAACTAACAAAAGATTTCATAACTTGGGGAGCAGGACCAAGAGCGTCACAATATTTAATTATTGGTGCTAAATGTCACGCCCTTTTACACGGAAGATATTCTCCAGATATTGATGATGTTAAAGCAGTTGCTAAACCTATTTTACGCCATAGAATTGTTCGAAATTACAGAGCAGAGGCGGAAGGATACTCTATGGATAAAATCATCGAAGAATTGATGTAGAAATAAAGTGGAAATGATTTTCGTGATTGCTATGAAATTGATTTTTAGTATAGTTTTACTTTGTCTTTGTAAGCCTTTAATTGGTCAAAATAAAATTTTTTCAAATAAGAAGAAATTCTATTACTCAGCCATTTTTATACAAAACGGGGATACAATAACCAAAGAAGAAATAATTATTGAACCTTTTAATCGACCTTGGATCTTTCAGGCAAGAGTTCAAAAATCAATGAAATACCATTATGATTTTGATACAATTGGTTTGAAAAATTTTATACACTATAGATCAGGAATTCAAACTTCAAGGGAAGTGTATTTTGAAAGACATAATAAAGTAATGACGACTCCTCATTGGTTATACTCTCCAAAAAAAGAAATAACTGGTTATAAAGAGGATAGTACATCTAGGTTTTATATCCATCCTCCAAGACGAAATCATTATTCAATTACTCAACTAGCACCTCACCCACAAGTATATTATACTGCGTTGAGAGATACAGCTTGCTACTATAATTCTAGTATGATTTGGGGACAGTATATATTTAAACATAAAATTAATGTAAAGCCATATGAAGGTTCTGAATTTAAAAGGGATGAGAGGATGTGGGATATATATAGTGAAAGTACCTCTACTGAATATAAGGAAAATACATTAAGAGCTGTGTTTAGTAAGGAGATTGGATTTCTGAATTTAAGCTATAAGTTTTATAATAACACGGAATTATACATTAGATTAGTAAGAATCGAAGAAAAAATTAAAAGGAAAGAAATAAAAGTTATTTATCAAAAATAGCTAACTACATGACAAAAATTTAAAAACATCAACATTTGATTGGTTTTGAGGGTTTAATAAAATATTAGAAATGTAATCCAATCCATATTTAAAAAGACTTTTGGCTCTGTAACCATGTTTTTTAATTTTGATTTTCTGTTCATTAAAATCAATGTATATTCCAACTTTGTAACACCACACAAAAGCAATGAACACTAGTGAAACGAGTTTTTCTATTCTCTCAATATCTTGTAAATGTGTTTTCTCAAGATTAAATCCGCTTGATTTTAGTGCTTTGAACATCGTTTCTATTTGCCAACGTTTTTTATAGCAATCTTTTGATTTTGCTGGGTTATTGAATGAAATTAAAAATTGGAATTCTGGTTGTCCGGTTTTAGATTTGATTACACTCGCAGATAAATAACATGCAACTTTATTGATGTAAACGATTTTTGGATGATGAGCAAACTCACCCAATTTGAGTCTTGAAAAGAACCATCTGGCTTTAAGTTTTTTACCATTTCTGGTTTTAAAAACATGAAAATTTTCCCTTATTCTTATGTGATATTTTATGCTGTTAAAATTGAGGTAATCCAACCAGTTTTCGCCGATAAACTCTCTGTCCGCTACTAAATAATCTATGGTTTCAAATCCAAATAAATCATTGTATTTCTCCATAATCGCAATCCTTTCATTGCAATTTGAGTTTCCAAATTTAGGCATCATTTGAAATAGAACGGGAAAAGCAAGACCCTCATAAACAATACCAATTACCAAAATATTAATATTTGCTTCTCCAATTTTCCAATTGGTTCTATCCATTGTCAAACCATGTTTTGCTTCTTCAGGAATTAAAGAGTAAAGGAGCTTTGAAACTAAATCAATATTAAAAATATATGATGCAAAGAACCGTTGTATTCGTCTCAAAGATGAATCACTTTTGGAACTTGAATCAAACGAATTTGACAAACGATTAAAATTTACAGTTTGAACTTTTACCAATGATAAAATGAACATTGAAATTAGTTTTATTCGCGCTTTATTAAAGTGCGAACCAAAATGTTCTTTTAAAACTGAAAATAAGGCTGTATATTCGTGACTAACCTTGGAAGTCGGGCTTAAATGATTGTTTAGTGACATCATCTAAGGTACTGATTTTCAAGGTTTTAAACAAGCTTTTTAACAGTTAATTTACTGACAATCAATTGTTTATATTTTTTTGTCATGTAGTTAGCAAAAATAGAAACAATGGTTGTAATATTATCTTATTCAGGGGATGATAACACTAATAAACTAAAAGAATGGTTGAAGTTTTATGAGGTTTCATACAAAAGAGTTCATTTAGAAAATGAGAATTTTCAAAATATTGAAATCTCAACTTGTGAGAATAGATTAAATTGTTTTTTATCTTTAGTGGATGGTAGTAAATTAGATTTTAGGGATATTTCTTTTTTTGTTTTCGAATACTTCACCGGTCATTGAGGCTCTCGAAATGCCGGTCAATTTGTTTGTTACCTTGAATCTTCGATGAAAAAACAAGAAATTTAATAAGTCATGAAGAAATGAGGTTTTGTCGTAATTCAAGAGCTTCTTAATAGTTCCAATTTTCTAAATTAACCATTGTCTCGCAGGAATCACTTTAATTAGAAATTCTTCATCTTCAATTATCTCTTCCTCATCATAAGTAATAATCAAAGCTTCTTGAATAGTTAAATCTTTCATTGCTTTTTTTAGTGCATTTAGTTCACGTTTTCTAGTCTCAATATCTTTGATGCTATATGAAACCTGAATTAGTAAATTATTCTCAGGAACATAGAAGTCTACCTCAATATTTCTTTTTAAGAAATAAGGTTGTAAACCTCTACGTCTCAATTCTATGTAAATTTGATTTTCTAATAGTTTTGTGTCTTGATCGTATAAGAATAATCCTAGAATCCCATTATCTAAAAAGTAATACTTTTTATTCGTTTCTTTTTCGGTGAATTTACTATAGAAATTTGTTATTGAACCAATAATGAAAGATTGTTCCAGATAAACTAAGTAATCAAATAATGTATTGCTTCCAATTGATGCGCCTGTTGATTTTATTAGATTTTTAATTCTATTTACAGATGTTTCATTGTTTACACTTTCGGCTATTTTTTTTATTAAAAGCTTTAAAACAGTTGCATTTGAAATTTTATAGCGTGTAATTATATCGCCGTAAAACAATTTTTGATAGACACTTGATAAAAAATCTCGTTTACGTTCTAATCTCGTTAATTCAGGAAAACCTCCATAGTAAAGATAAGAATCATAAGCTGATTTTATCTTAAATCTTTCTTGCGAGTATTTTGATTTTGAAGAGAATGAGATTTCGTTAAAAGTTAAATATTCTTTAAACGATAAAGGCAGAATTTCTCTATTTATGAATCTTCCTCCCAAAATTGATGCAATTTCGTGACTTAACATTTCAGCATTACTTCCAGTTATATATACGCGATATCCATCATCTGCTAATCTTCTAACAAATTTTTGCCATTCCTGTATATTTTGAATCTCATCTAGGAAAATAATAGGTTTTTTATCGTATAATTCATAATAAGCCTCCAATATTAAGTTTAAATCATTGTGAGTTACTTCTAATAAACGTTCATCTTCAAAATTTACTAATAAGATGTCTTCGTAATTATTAGCGTTATATAATGTTTGAATTATTTGATATAAAAAATAGGATTTTCCAGCTCTCCTTAATCCAGTGAAAGCGTAATTCATTTGTTTTTCTATGAATATATCACGAATAATTGGTTGTAAGGTTTTTAACCATTCCTGCCTACTTATTATCAAATTCTTGAATAAATCTTTCATTTTGTCTTGTGTAAAAGATAAAAGTAACTAAATTTATCTTTTAAAAAGGATATTTTATTAGTTTTTTATCTTTTTATAAAGATAAAATTTGAATCATTATGAATATAAGTGACTAAAATTTAGGTAGTTTAGAATTGATTAGCGAGAGTATTTTTGAACAGTTGAAGGCTGTTTACTGGTTCTCGTTTACTAAAAGGTTATTAGATATTATACTTGATCATAAATAGTCTTTACCAGTTATTTGTTTCTAAAGTTTCACCGGTCATTGTTTCCTAACTCTTTACCAATCATTGAGATTATTTATCGGTCTTTGTCCTTAGTTGGTTATTTTTTTAAAGATTTTACCGATCATTACTTTCTCACTCTTTACTGGTCCTTGAGAGTCTTCACCGGTCATTGAGGCTCTCGAAATGCCGGTCAATTCTCACCTTGCTTAAAATTCATGAACTTTATCAAAAAAGCAATCTTTTCATAATTCACTAAATCACAATTATTTTCAATTTTCTGATAAGTTCTTAAAGATACTTTTAGCTGTTCAGCCATGTATTCTTGGGTGTAGTTTAGGTCTAATCTTTTTTGCTTTAGCTTTTTACAAAATTCTATTTTTTCTGCTTGTAAATCTTCTGGAGAGGTTAATTCGTTCTTCATTGTTATTCTTAAATGAGTAATTGATAATTAGCTTAGCATTTATTACATTAACGCAAAAATAGTAAAATAGTACATTTCTCAATCGTTTTTTTTTGCAGGTGTTTGATTTTTAGTGTTCTATGTGTTTTAAATGAGTTTTTTATTTAAAACATGCAGAATTCTGCGTAAACACGAAAAATTCTGCATATAGTATTTGAAAAATAGTACTTAGTTTTGCCTTGTTGATATAATTTATAGAAACAAAAAAGGGAAGGTGCTGCCACACCTTCCCAGAAAGACGTAACTAATCCTTTTTGCAGAATTGATTACGAACGCATCTTAGCATAGTTGTAGTATGCCGAAAATGCATTGTACTAAGTTATTAAAATAATTTTAGAGTAGGTAGAAAATAAATAGTTTAGGATGAAAAATTCAAAAATGACATTAGATCAATTTAAAGTAAATGCTGAATTAGCAAATGAAAAATTAGCATTAGACGCTATACAAGGTGGTCGTTTAACAGATTGTCATGGAAGGTCTGGTAGATTAGGGAAAGCTGTTGTTGATGCAGTTATTAGAGGGATTAATGACTGGGCTACTAGATAACTGTAGCATCTAGTTCGTTCATTCGTAGATAAATTACGTTGTAATTTATGAAACTTTAATTAATCGTACTTCCTGATGTTTATATGTTTAATAGAATGTTAGGAAGTACGATTTGTATTAAAAAAATATATATGAAAATAATTTTTTTTTTAATAATACCCAAAAGTCGCAGACTAATTAATAAATAACCGTAACATGTTGATAAACAATCATGTTACGGCTTGTATAGT
>Ga0209284_10006947_pt1 | contig 10534 bp, 17 predicted proteins | sample FRY03_FD_187211 | JGI IMG/M metagenome (GOLD analysis project Ga0209284, IMG submission 187211) | Freshwater microbial communities from Lake Fryxell liftoff mats and glacier meltwater in Antarctica - FRY-03 (SPAdes) (version 2) | ecosystem: Environmental > Aquatic > Freshwater > Ice > Glacier... | reverse complement strand
ATTGATGCTGCTCTTGAGGATCAGACTAATCGTATCAATGATGATACAAGTACTATACAACTTGTCGTCACTCGTATCGATGACCTCGATGAGAAAAAAAGTTATTCTGCTCGAGATAAGGACTGGGCTGATATCCAAAATCGTTATTTCAAAATTTCTGGCTCTCCTATTGTGACCGATGGTCATGTGATGTGGATATTTACTTCTAAAAATAATCATCGTGCCAGGATTTCTTTTGAGTCGCGTATGTATTCTGGTTCTGATATATTCATACGTTCTGAGAAAAATTCTATTCTCATGGGTCCTATATCTCTCTGAGTTACTGTTCTGGGATCGTCTGGTTCTCTTGCTTCTCAGTCTATTGTTGCAGGTGATCCGGAGGGTGTGAATATGGTTCTGTCAGGAATGGATATCTACCCGAATACGGTTGATATAACTATCAGAAATTATGTTACGGGGGAAGAAGTGTGAATTTTTAAATCAGTTCCTGTTGTAAATTGAAGAGTACGTATTGGTAGTCCGGCGATTGATTCTATTATCAAGAAAACAGGTCGTTATTCTGTGAGTTTGATTGCTGGAGATTTTTTATGAAAAACATATTTCAATATCATTACTGCTCAGCCGGATAGACTCGCTGTCACTTTCCCAAATATTCTTATAAAAGATTTTTCTGATAACCTCTCAGTAATATTGCAGGATGTGTGGGGAAATGCTATTGATACGAGCAATTGGCAGATGAAGGTTGAGAGTACTGCAAATATTTCTCTTCCACCTCTTTCTTCGGATATTGGGAATTCATTTTCAGGCAAGGCAATTACCTCACTTAATCTGACACCGAAGGAAGCAGGGAACACAACACTCACTATTACTTTTTTCCAGAATGATACAAAGATTATTTCTACTGTCTCTCGACCAGTCTTGACTGATGCACATCTCGTCGTCGATGTCTCAAATAAGGATGCTATAGAGGTTGGACAAAATACTACACTTAATTTTTCTATACAGAGAAAAGATGGTTCTCTTGTCGATAATTGGGATATTCCATTAGAAATTGGTGTGCGGTGAGGTGATGCAAAAATCACATCAAATATTCTCAATTTTTCTGGATGAAAATCAGAAGCTGTACTTCAGTCATGAACTCGTCCATGAACTGTGTCTCTCTATATTAAGAATTCTGGACTGGGTCAGATTATTGGTGATAGCTTTACTATTCTCCCAGGCACGCCAACTCAAATCAGCCTATCTAGTCCTGAAACACTTTATGCGCGAGAAAATGCACGTGACCTATTGAGGATTCGTATTTATGATACATATGGAAATCTCACAAATCTCTATGGCTATACTCTCGGAATTGATGTGGATAAAACAGATATCCTGCAGCCTATTCTCGCACCTCGAGAAGTTGCTGTCGGAACTTTTGAGACAGAAATAGTGAGTCGTGGAAATCCTGGTCGTATTCTCTTTCGGACATGGTTAGAAAAAAATGGAAAGAAATCAGATATTGCCTCTCTGGAAAATGTCTCAGAGACCAATGCTTTTCCCGTTATCACGAGTGAGGATGCTGCTCAGAATAATTGGCAAAACTTGACTCAAATTCTTCTGGGCGCTGCATTTGGTCAAACTCCTATACAGTGATATTTCTGAGGTGCGGCGCTCTTTGCTCCGCTCACAAAAACACTTGCTCTCTCGACACTGATAGATACTCCAGAAAACCCAATTATTACTGTCCTCCCAACGGGTAATATCGATCTCTGAGCTCTTCAATATGGTACAGGTGTGGAAGTAAAAATAGAATCATATTTCGATAAAGCTCTCACTCTTCTCGTATACGATACTCGACTCGGAAATATAGCGCGCATACGCTATCCTATCATGTCAGATATCTCGTTTATTCCCTGTGTTGGTACGTGTAATCAAGATGCTCTCTCATTTTCTCCAGCGAGCTCTGATATTGTCTATCGGGATTGAAGTGTTTATAAGAATTCTCAAAAACTTTTTTCACTTTCTGAAATTTTCTCTGTTCCAAATCTCTCATTTTGATTTATTGATCAGGCTTGAAAATCTCTGCAATTTTCTGTTTCTTATAATGGTACACTTCTCGGTACTGTCTCTCTCCAATGGAAACCACGAGTTCCTGCTCAGAGTTATTCAAATATCTCAGATTCTACTTATCGCATTGAACCACTGAGGTGAACGCTCTCAACGAAACTTGCGTGGAGTGATATGAGTTCTCATGATACTCCGAGTATGGTTCTCTATGCTCCTGAGTCTTCATCGAGCTATCTCGGCTGAGCTCATAAACAATGATGGTCTTCCTATCCAAAAGAGACTGGATTAGGCTGGACAGGGGACAATACTTCACTTCTGCAGTTTGCCGCTGGTGAAGAGTGGTGAGCTGCACAGCGAAATAATCAAGACTATCTCACTATCAATCTCGGAGATCCACTTATCCGACTTCCTGATTATCAAGTAAATAGAGTTACATGACTCGACAAGACTCTCGGGGAGCCAATATATATGAGTGATCTGGATATCGATGATTTCACATTTCGTGACACAAATAGTGATGGAAAAAAGGACCTCATAGTGTACCATCTTGATGGTACTGTCGGAATGGCTCTTGCCCGCACTGATGGAACTATGCTCGACATAGGTGATCTCCTCTCTGTTCGAGATGCTGAAAAAGGGATGGTTCGTTCTGGTGATTTTATCGGAGATGGATATGCCGATATTGTCTATGTCGATTCACAGGGAGCTCTCCACCAGGTGACTCATGATATCAATGGGCCAACTGAAAACCCTATGAAATATGATACGGCACCCGTCTTGTGACAGATAGACCAATTGGAAGTCTTTGATATGGATTATGATGGTATTGACGATATCATAGTGATGGATAATCTCGGAAGTCTCTTTATATTCTACGGTCATAGTTCTGGTATTTTCCGAGTACAACTCATCGATAATGTCTATGATTTTGTTCTATCCGATGAAGCAAAATCTTCGTATTTTACAGGAGCAATTCGTTATTCTGGTCTGGGCTACGTCGATACAGCATCACTGCCCAAATCTGCTAATTTTGAATTTCAATCAAAGAGAGATCAAGTCAATCAGGCACTTTTTACTCAGATTCGTATTGCGCAATGAACGACGATAGATGCTCCAAAAACTCTCGGTACTACTGTAACCAATACTATCACAGGTGATCAAAACTGATTTCTCTGAATGTATGATGGTGATGCTACGACTCTCTCAAATTCACTGCAATTTGGTTATGATTCTCTCGCATCTGATTCGGAGAGTACGATATCTGTATTATCTTGAGACAAGACAAAATACGATACATACAATCTCCTCAAGGCACCTTTTATCATACCTGGATATCTCTCTGTGACAAAGAAGTATAAATCTCTCGAAGCCTCTGGACAGATACTCGCTTGATCACCTGTAGAAGTAAAAATAGTACTCAAAAATGTCTCACAAAAGAATATGAATGATATCATATTGTTGGAACGATTTGCTGACTACCTCTCTGTTGATAAAATGGAATATGAGATTATTCAGGGCACGAAAAAAGAGACGAGGACTTTCATAGTTGATTCGAGTCAGAGCAATTCTGGTATAGCTGACATGAGTGGTATTACGCTCTCTCCATGATCCTCAATCGAGCTCGTATACACCGGGTCTCTTCGTTCGTTTTCTTTCTGAAGATTTGATGTCGGTTATCTCGAAGATAAAAATGATCCACTCAGTTCTGAGGCTATTCCTCAGGATAAGATCAAAACAATTAATCCGATAGCGGCAAAATTAACCTCTATTCCTGAGCGTGATTTTTATAACCATGATGTGTATGGGGATATCCGATTCAATCCAAATGAAACATGTGGAGGACCTTTGTTGCTCTGGAGATCGCATAATACTTTTGATAAAACCTATCACAAAACTATTATCGTCAGAGATATCCCTGATCCAGATAAAAATGCATCTACATTGAGTAAAGATCCTACTCGTGCATTTGATCCATCTTGAAGTACCTATGCTCCTCCTTCTGTCTCAGAGATTCTCGAAAATTCTCAATCAGCTCTTGCTAACTGGCAAACAGATAGTGATGGTGATAGTATACCTGACAAAGATGACGATGATCATGGAGATATGTTTGAAGTGAGCTCGAGTGGTAATCAAACTCAGATAACTGTATCCCTCGGGAAAGTAGATGAGACGATAGATGACATAGCAAAAGGAGTCAAAGATATATTGTCTGGATTGAGTTGTTGATTTGGTGATCCCGGTTGTATATCTATGCCGATTAACTGGGCAGCGAATATACCAGGAAATACTGTAACTGCTCTCGGCTATGCACTACCATTAGCGAATCAACCGCCTATCGCTTGTCACAATGACGTACGTTGTGGATATCCAGTCTTTGCGTATCCTACTATTTGTTCTACTACAGGATATTCAACATGTACGTGGCCTTCAGATTCGGAGTGAGCGGGTGGAGCTTTTGATTATTCTGGATGATCTGGAGCTACAGGCGGGAATGGTCTCAACGATTCACCAAATGCAGGAGGTTCTGTGTCTGCTGTATCAGCTTGATCATACATGCCAGGATTGGGAATCAGTCAATATAGACTATTTATTGGTGCCACTCTGACATGAGCTATTGCCGAGGTGTTTTGTTTTGGTCCTAATAATGCTATCAGTAATCTGCCCTGAATGTTTCCACTTCGTTTTGATGGAAACTGTATATTTGCGACTCAGCCACTCTTTCAATGTAGTGATGATGGTAGTGGTGATGAGCCACTTGCCACTGAGTTGGATATTTCTGATTCTCTTTCTGATGATAATTTTCCTGGTAGTTCTATAAATGGTAATGCGTATACCAATGCTGATAATTGTTGATTTTTTGAACCCCTCGATACATATCCAACAGATCTCTCACAGGCTACTGCTGCCTACTTTACTCAGACAAATGATGATACTGCTTCAGCTCTCCAGGCGAGTATATCATCAAATGCGAGTCTCATAAATAATACATCAGGTGACACAGCTCTCGGTTTTTCTACTACTTCCCCAAGTACGTCCTATGAACAACTCAATGGTCAGAATTGACTCAAGTATCAATCAACCGGAGGTTCGAGTATGATACAGATTTCTCTCAATCCTGAGGCGATGAAATTTCGTGATTTCTGAAAGGTTCTCAATATTAATCTCAAGAGCATCAAAGGATTTCCAAACTTTATCATGGATTGGTATCAACGACAGATGGATGAGATAATGTCGAGCCTCACACATCTCCCTGATCTCAAGATATATCTCCCTGACCTCTCAAGCCTCGCAGACAAAGGATGGATTTCTGGATTTGGAAAAGGGATAAAGGATAAGCTCGGAGATATCGTCAGCGCACCGGTTAGTAACAAGGCTGAGGATGGTTCAAATATTACATGAAACCAGGGGCAAAATGGACTATTTTCAGGAAATGGAGCTGATATGAATTTTGCTCAATCAAATGCTGTCAATGGAGCTATTCAAGTACCGACCAAATATGGTACTTTACAGTGTGGAGAATTTGCAAATAATTATATTGAGAAATTGACTGGTGTTCAAAATGGTCCTATTTGAGATAGTTTTGAGGGATCAAAAAAACCTTTAATTAATTCCTCAACTCCTGTTGTAGGCTCGATAGCTATGATACCTACTGGTGCATCTGCTGGACATGCTGCCGTTGTGACAAAAGTGAATTGAAATGGTACCGTAAATCTCATAGAGGCCAACTATCAATCCCCGGGTGCGATTGGTACTCGTACTGGTGTCCCAACGATTTGAATAGCAGGTTATTATGTTCCTCCTCGCACAACATGAAGTACATCATCTTCATCAGGAAATTCATGAAATATTCTTACCAAAACAGCTGATACAGTCAGTTCTGGATGGAATAGAGCATTTGATGGTGTCGGAGCATGACTCGATACAGTGAATACTGGTGTTGGTACAGTATTGTGAGGCGTTGAAAATGCTGTTGGTGCTGTTGGTTCTGTCGTGCAGCAAAAGACAGCGTGAATACAGAATGCATTTGAATATCTCGGTACACTCCCGATTATCAATATTCGCCCTGAGTCAATCAATTTTGAGATTCCATGGGTAGGGAAGCAAGAAGCTCAGTCATGGATTATACGAAATCAAGCGATACTCGATGCATGGCAAAATCTCCCAAGTACCGCAGTGAATAGTGTCAATTTTTGACCATTTATCTCGAGTATTCAATCAAATATAGAGACAGTGAAAACGTATCTCGAACTTCCTGAGAGACTTCAGACTCTTTTTTATCTCAAGGAAAAACTTCTTTTTGGCATAGTTCAAAATGTTCAGGCAGTTCAAAACCTCATGGGCGGATGGCTCTATAATAATTGACTCAGATTTCGAGGTTGGGTAGAAGCATTTATACTCATCACAAAACTCTTTGATCTCTGGCAGGTCCTCCTCGATGTCTTCAATGATTACGAAGTAGAGTGTGGGGAATGTCGCAATGAGCGATGGAATCTCCAGCATTGGCTCTGGATTATCATATCCGTTATTATCCCTCCCATTCCAGTCATCCAGATGCCACGATGGCCAGATATCGAATTGGATTTCTCTGATATCGATCTCTCTCTCGACATAGCCTATCCAGTATTCAATCTCAGTTTTTATCCTATTCACCTTCCAGATGCACCCGCTCCTTCGATAAGTGGTTTTGCATTTGATCCTATGCCACAACTTCCACAACTTCCAAATCTCAATATCGATATAAATATCCCGATTATTCAGCTCCCACAACTTCCTGATTTACCGCCACCACCGTTGATCCCCGAACTCTCACAGGCTATCACTGTGGTGCTCAAGATATTTAAGCTTCTTGTCTTGATACAGTGTTTGTATCGAAAGATTCCTCTCTCTCCAGAGTGGTTCGTGGGAACAAAAGTGGCTCACAAAACAGAGCGTCAGGGGTATCTCCCATTTGATTTTCTCGATTCTAGCTTGCCAACAGTGACGATGGATTGGCTCGAGGCTATTCGTGTTTCGAGTCATGTGAGACTCAATTACAATGTTGATTTCATCGTAGAGCAACTCAGGGATGCTCTTGAGCCATTTACAAATTTTCCACGAAATCTTGACAGGATATCGAGTAGTCAAGAAAAATCCTTTAATATAGATATCAATCCTGATACAGGAATCCAGATACAGACTAGCACTACTGAGATTTCTCCTGACTCTCTTGTCCAAATACCTGATTTGATTCGTTCGCTTTTTGCTGCTACGACAGATGTAAAAATGGTTGATCCATCAACTGCTATTTCTCAATTCTCAGAGATGATTCAGGGTATTGATATCCGTCCAGAACGTCGAGCTCAATTAGCGGGGCTTATGGATATGAGCCTTCCTTCTCAAGTTGATATATCACCCGTGCAAGAAAAAATGAATCATCGATTTGATCAAATCGCATCAGCAGTCAATACTGATATATCAGAAAATTCACAGATCTTAGCAGATCTCGCTGCATGGTCTCAGGGTTTGAAAAAGCCAGAAGAGATAGCCTTCATAGCTCAGGATCTACCAGGGACCTCACATCTCGCTAGAGCTCAGAATACTGCATCAAAACTCCTCGCCCTCAGTCCGAGCATCATCAATCCTACTGCTATCGTGTCTTCTCAGTTGGCACCATTTGCTGCTCCTCTCGCGGTCGCTCCTACGCCTGAAGCCGCGGTCGCGCCGAGCAATCAAACGATATTTCAAAATATGGTGGAAGATACCAAGATTAGTAAAACTCGCGGACTCTATGTCTCTCGCGGTACGACAACACAGAGACTCATAGACTACACGGAGAATCTCGATGGTAGTACCAAGATTCATACCCTCGATGATGACGGTGATGGAGATCTCGATGTGTATTATTCTCTCTGAAATGTCATTTATCGAAAAGAAAATCACACGAAAACTCCGAGTAGATATATCATCAAAGACGCACCAAAAGTATTTACGACCAATGATATATACGAAGACTTCTTTGGCATCAAGGGGAATATCCTCGCTGCCATTCCATCAAATGGACAGATAGATATCCTCCAAAATCATTCAGCGAACCGTATCCGATATCAGTCTCTTATGAAAAATGGCAATGAACATATGAAGCTCAGACTCTCTCGTTCACTCTTTGAGACTCGTCCAGAAAAATCTCGCTATCAAGTTGATATTATCCCAAAGCCTTTATCAGATACTAATACTCTCAGCATATCATCAGTTCCGTATATCGAGGATATAGATGGATTGGTCTTCATAGAACATAACAAGATATACCGTACGCTTCTCACTGGATCTGAATTTATCAACGAGCAGGGCAAGATAGAATCACTCTCCTCAGATTTTGTCATCCGTAGCGGCCAGTCAGGATATACCACTGAATCTACCACGCTCGATATCATCCGCAATGGGAAGACTACGACGTATAAGGTCGCACCATCACAACGTGTGAGATTTGATGCCGATAGTCGTGTCGCCGTAAAAAAATGATCACTTATCCTCTTCTGAAATACGACAGAAAAACGTCCCCTAACTATCAGAGATACAAACATGCCACTCTTGCCAGGAGACCTCCTGATCACTGATAAAAATGGTGGAGCTACTCTCTCATTTTCTGATGGTACTCGTACAAATCTCTGATCGTCACAATACTGGACTCTGACAGAATACGTCCCAGGTGTCGGCATCAAAAAACTCTCACTTCCTGTCGAGGCAGAGTGGTATTATGGTACTATCGTAGACGCGCGAACATTGGCAGAAAATATCCTCCCTCATGCGACAGTATTTGACGCCTACACAGACTTCACAAATAGTGACATCATATCTCAGATTCCACGACAGATCACACTCTCTCTCCCGAGCCCTACTGAGATTGATTTCCAATCATATTTCCCAGCAGATACCCTCACTAATATCGAGATATTTCGACTTCCTTCTTCCCGATATCGTCGTGTATCGGCTACGAAAATAGCCTTTGATACTCAGAAAGAAAGTACAGAAATATTGGTACGAGTGACAGCAGGAAGTAGAGTGCGTGATTATACGACCACCATAGCTACGACTCCTCCACGTCTCTCGATAGATACATTGAGCCCAGAGGGATGAATGACTGGAAATATTTTCTCCGCATCGAATTCTCTCCCACTCGGTATTCAGACATATATAGATGCGAGTACTTGGCCTCTTGCGAGTGGATTTTCGAGTAATGCGAACAATGCATTTTCTACGAGTGTTGTCCGTACTTCTGCCAAGATATCTATCAACCAAGGTCCCACACGTGTGGCTACTTTTGACAGGTCATCGTCTCTCCCGAGTATCGAAGCCGACACGTCACTTCGTCCTATTATCCAGATAGGAAAACCATTCGCTTATTCACTGTCACAGTCTGGCGCAGAGCGTCTCACGGTACAGTATGATTTCCCAGTTATGCAGTATCGACAAGTCTCATCTCTCGCAGAGATACAGAGTAATGGCATGTACGTCCTCGGCGCATGACTCCGATTAGAATTGCCAACTATCAACGATAAAAATCTCCCAGGCGGTGCCTATATCACTGACACTGCGTATCGTCCACTGGTAACACTCGATTCTCGTGGTATCGTCCGTACGCTCGATACAAACGTCTCATGGAAAACTCAGGTCGAGTGAAATCGTATTGTTTTTGTCCTGTCAAAAGATGGGAAAGAGCTCGGTAAAATCATCCTCTCAGGAGATATGGTTACAAACTGGGTAGGGAAGTAGTTTTTGGTTGTTAAAAGGGGGGAATGGATATAATCAAACATAATGGCTCATCTCTTCTCAAAAATAGTCCTCAGCGACTCTCTCAAAAATATCTCCATAACCGATATAGAGGGGAAGATTGCAATATTAAAAAACTCAAAATCAAAATCTCACTCGCAGAACAAGAGAAGTCGATGGCTTACGTTGAGATTCGTAAAAATGAAATCACAGAAATAGATTCTCGTATTCGCAAAACTGATGCCGAGATAGATGAGATGGTGTTTGATTTGTATGGTTTGACGGAGGAGGAGAGGGGGGGATTGTTTTAGGTTCTTAATAACTATAATGACATTTAGTATGAATATCATAAATAAACAGGACATCATTGATTTATTACTTTCTCTACCAGCAGAGACGGATACGCTTGAATTTAAGAGGTTGGGTTCTGACAATAATAATCGTATATTACAATCAATTGTAGCTTTTACCAACACCGAGGGTGGTAAGATAATTTTATGAATTGATGACCCTGAAAAAACTCGAGAAAAATGAATGAAGAGAGTTTTCTGAATCGAGGAGAATTTGGAGAATTATGATGCTTTAAAAAGAGAAATTGCCAGAATAATACCACCTTTTACCGCTTATAAAATTGAAGAATTCGTAGCAGAAAATAGTAAAACAGTAGTTATTATTTCAGTGGAAAAATCTGAGTCTTCTTTTTATTGTTGGAATAATCAGGTCTGGGTACGACAGAAGA
>Ga0209284_10006946_pt1 | contig 10536 bp, 11 predicted proteins | sample FRY03_FD_187211 | JGI IMG/M metagenome (GOLD analysis project Ga0209284, IMG submission 187211) | Freshwater microbial communities from Lake Fryxell liftoff mats and glacier meltwater in Antarctica - FRY-03 (SPAdes) (version 2) | ecosystem: Environmental > Aquatic > Freshwater > Ice > Glacier... | reverse complement strand
GATAAGGATGCCATCCAAACAGGATGCCTATTTCAGGCAACCCGCGTAATGCCTAAAAGCCAATATCTGTGCGGGTCAGAGGCCGCAGCCGACCCTCAATTCACCCACACGACTTCCTGAAGACCCAATATATTAATCGCCGAGGACGAACCCCTCATCGCTTGGTCCTTGGCCGACATGATTCTCGCTCTTGGCTATGAGGTGTGCGACACCGTGGCCACCGAGGCTGCCGCTGTTGCCGGCGCCCGAAGCTGCGCCGCCGTCCTCATGGATTACAGGCTGGCCGGCGGCGGCAGCGGCCTTGTAGCCGCGCGGAAAATCCGCGAGAGCCAAGACATCCCGATCGTCTTCTGCACCGCCTCTGCCGGCGACCCTGGCCTCGCCGACAAGATGCGGGCGGTGCCACACACGGCGCTGATCGCCAAGCCGGTGTCGCAGGTCAAGCTGCAGGAAGCCCTGGCGCAGGTCTTTCCCGCGCGCTGACGCGGCCCGCGATTCGTGAGGGTTCGAGCCGGCTGGTACAACTCGGTTTTGGCAGGCAGACGCCGCATTTGCGCGGGGCATTTAGGCAACTTCCCATGTCACCGACCGTTGGGCTCATGTCGTATTCTCCGAGGATCTTGGTCAGAGGTAGGCATGGTCAACACCATTAATCGTGTGCCACTGCACACGGATTGGCGCAGCAATCGCCGCATCGAGGTGGCGACCGGTCAAAGGATTCAGCGCTGCGCGTCCAATCCGCATGAGATCGACCGCAGGCTACGAGATCTCGATCGTGAATGGGACATTGAGCGTGTTCTGGAAGCAAATGCGTCGGCGCTGGCTTTTGCCGGCATTGCAATGGCATCCGGTGGTAATCGCCGCTGGTTGCTTCTGCCGGGACTCGTTACGGCGTTCCTGTTTCCACATGCCGTTCAGGGCTGGTGTCCGCCTATCTCCCTTTTACGCCGGATGGGCATCCGCACGGCCCGCGAGATTGAAATCGAGCGAGTCGCGTTGAAGCTGCTGCGTGGTGATTTCGACGATACCCATGCCGGAGGCGCTTCCTTCCTGGCCGACCGAGCGTTGCGCGCCGCGAAAGCCTGATCTGCAGATAGGGGCTTTAGCACCTGCCGCCCCATCGTTGGGCAAAGGGGAGCTCATGAGCATGGACACAGTGCACGAGCTTCTTACCTCGATATGGACCCTGTCGGCGCTGGTTGTCTTCACCGGCATCGTCTTCTGGGCGTGGCGACCGCGTAACCGCAAGCGCTTCGAGCGCGATGCGGGTATTCCCCTGAACGACAAGGACTGAGCACCTCCAGCAGCGCGGCTTTTCTTCTGGTGATTTTAGCTGCGATCGAAAGATCGGGCTGCCCTGAATAAACAAAGTGACTCTCGGAAAATGAGTCAGCCTCGGCGCGCCGGAAGTGGCGGTGCGGCCGACTTCAACGAGCTGCTGATCGAGAACGCGCGGCCACCTTTACCGTCCGCGTCTCGCGACAGAAGGACTGGCTTCGGCTTGTTTCCGGGAGACATCGCGGTCGTGAACAGGGTCAAGAGTACGGTGGACGGCTCCATCATCATTGCGCTGGTGGATGGCGAGTTCACTCGAAGCGCTTCCGCCGTCGCGTCAGCCGCGTCTGGTTGCACGCTGAGAACCCCGCCTATCCCGACATCGAGATCAGCGAAGGATTAAGGAATGTTGGGGATTTAGGCCCAGTCGCTTTCGCCATACGTCCTCAAGGCCGAGTTCCTCGATCATGTGGTCACAGATCAGGCATGGCAGAATGGTCATCGCTCTCCTGCTGCGGTTCCACCGGTTGCAGGGCTGCCAGGCAGTTGCTGTGCGGCTCTCATCCTTGCCGATCAACCACCATACTGGATCGCGCGGACGACCGCGGCATCAAGGGCGTCGTCCTAAAGGCCCAGCCGTGCGGCGCGGTCTTGCACTCTCACTCCGTGCGACGACAAACCTTCGATAGCCGCATCCAAGCCGCGCGCGGCGACCTTGGATTTCCGTTTTAGCTGTGCAGAAATAGTGCATTGCCAAGGCAGCCTACGTTCTAAAGATAAAGGGACCCGTCGACTTTTTGTGGGCATACAAAGTCGACACCGGCAGATGGCATGAGGCTTGGCAAGCATGCATATGACGCTCGAAGGCAAGCGGGTATTTGTCGTTGAAGATGATGTCCTGCTGCAAATGACCCTTCAGGACATGCTGTCCGATTTCGGGTGCACCGTTTCTGGCTTCGCGATGTCGCTTGACCAGGCATTGCAGATAGCGCGCGACATCTCTGTCGATCTCGCCATCCTCGACGTCAACCTCAATGGCAAGCTTGTAACACCAGCCGCCGAACTTCTGGCGCAACGGGGCGTGCCGATCCTGTTTTCTACGGGCTACAGGTCCGACATTGTACCGAGTCTCGTCGGCCGGCCGCTGCTCTCCAAGCCCTACACTGAGCAGCAGCTCAAGGCGGCGATGTTGCGCGCCCTCGCGGCATGAAGGGGCGCGGGAGCATTCGCCAGCGCCTGCTGTTGCTGGTCGCAGCGCTGGCCGTGCCAATGAACGTTCTGGTGGTGGTGGCGCTGGTGCAGCTAGCCGACCAGGAGCGGACCACGCACCTGCGCAATCTCCAATACACGGCGCGCGCCATCGTGAGCGCAATCGATGCCCAGCTGTTGACGCACATCACCGTTGGCCGCGCCCTGGCCGCCTCGCCTGCCTTGCTAGACGACGATCTCGCTGCCTTCCGCGCCGAGGCCGAGCGCGTCAATCCGGTGCTCATGGTGGTAAGCGACATCGACGGCCAGCAGCTTATGAACACACGCCGCCCGCCCGGGGAGAAGTTGCCCATGCGCGTCGGGTTGGTGACGCATCGCCAGGCGCTCGAAACGGGTCTGATGGCAATCTCGGACGTCTTCAGAGGCTCCGTCTCGAACGCTTGGCTTGTCACCCTCGACTTCCCGGTCTTCCGTGAAGGCAAGGCATTCCGGGTGATGTCGGTGATTATCGACACGGCCACCTTCCGCGCTCTTCTGGAAGGCCAGCGGCAGCCACCCAATTGGCTGGCCGGCATCGCCGACAAACGCGGCAATTTCATTGCGCGCATACCCGAGCACGACGCCAATGTCGGCCAGCCCGCCTCGGCCGACTGGCGAGAGGTAATGGATCACAATGGGGTCGAGCGTGTCCGTGCAATCGATGGCAGCGAGGTCTGGAATGCCAATGAAATCTCCCTGCTCAGCGGATGGAGGGTGGGCATTGCGGTCAAAGAGTCGGAGGTCGCCGCGCCGATCTGGACGACCATTGGCGGCGCGGTCTTGGCCAGCATCATCGTCTCCCTGCTCTCTCTGCTGTTGGCGCTCCGGCTGGCGCACGGCATCGCCGGGCCCGTAAGGGAATTGGAGCGTAAGGCGGCGGTACTGGTTGCCGGCCAAGATGTGGTTCTTGAGCCGCGGCTGCCCGAAGTGGCTCGCGTCTGGGAGGTGTTGCAGAGCGCGATGGCAAAACGTGGGGTAGCGGAGCGGCAGAGCCGGCTGCTCGTCGACGAGCTTGCCCATCGGGTCAAGAACACCCTCGCCGTTGTCCAGGCTATCGCGATGCAGAGCTTACGCTTGGAACCCGACCCGCGAGCCTTTGTGGAGAAGTTCTCCGGACGGCTGGCTCTGCTGTCGCGGGCGCACGACCTGCTGACCGGCCACGCCTGGACGAGCGCAGCCCTCGACGAGATCATCACGGCGGCGCTAGCACCGTTTCGGCGGCCGACTGGCGAAGACATGTTCGCGCTTGCCGGCCCACCGGTGCAGGTTTCGGCGACCCCCGCAATCACGTTAAGTCTTATGCTTCACGAGCTTGCCACCAATGCGGCAAAGTACGGGGCATTGAGCGGGCTACAGGGTCGCGTGGACGTAACTTGGACCTTGTCGAATACACCGGACCCGGTGGTCCATCTCATCTGGTGCGAAACCGGCGGGCCGCCCGTTCAGCCGCCAGCCAACAAGGGCTATGGATCGCGGCTGCTGTCTTTCGGAGCAGCCCAGTTGGGCGGTCAGCTCGACTTCAAATGGTCGACCGACGGCATGGTTTGCCGTCTGACATTTCCTTGCCCCACAGGTTCCGTTGCCCAAGAGCGCCCCCATGCGGCGACGACTTAGCTAGCTTAAGCAGGGGTTCGCTCATCGTCGTCCTATCGGCGATCAAGCTTCCTGACGCCCCGTCGGGCATACTTTTTGTCGGGGGAAACAAAAGTCAACGCTCTTCACTCAAATGCTATCCGGGGGGCTTTTGTCCGGAAGCCGGACCGATGCCCACCTGTTCAACCTTAGACTACGAGTTTAGACCGAACCCCGCGAGAGGATCGATCCCCCGGACCACGACAGGGTCTGAGGCCCCACGTCCTGACAAAGCTACCGCTCGACCTTAGTTCTCGCCCTGCGCGACGATATAGAGGCCATGAGCTTAGCTTAGCCGCGTACAACCCGTACTGTGGGTGCGGTGAGATCTCAGACTATTTCTTCGCCTGGTCGAGATCGACACTCAATAGCGACAGACGTTGGACGAAGTCGTAACGCACCCCATCGAAAGCGTACTCGATCCTGGCCTTGGCCCCCGAATACTCAGGAGACTTACAGAGCACAACGGTCCCAAAGCCCGCTCGCGCTGGCGGTATGACGGGAGGCCCCCCAGTTTCAACCCACTTGAAGATGAAGTCGGCTTTCTCTGGTGGGCCAGCGACCTCACAGCTTATGGCCACCCGTCCCGACGGCGTTGAGAGCGCGCCATACTTGGCTGCGTTCGTAATCAACTCATGGAAGATGAGCGAAAGCTGCTGGGCCCCGCCCGGACTGAGATGGATCGCTGCACATCGATGCGCGTCGACCTGGTCGTGGAAGGGAGCAATTTGTAGGTCCAGAAGGACATCGACCGTCAGATCGCTGCCCGCCACTTGTGATGCCGCGCTGAGCGCCGACATCCGTGCCTGGAACATTTTCTTGGCCTCTGAGAACGGCAAATCTGCTCGGAAAGTCCTGAGGGCAATGGATTCGACCAGGGCAAATAGATTGCCAATGCGATGCCCCAGTTCCCCGATTAGCAGCGCTTGCTGTCGCGCTTCGCGGGAGCGTGAACGCTCGATCTCCTGACGTTGTTGGAAAAGCAGGTGGATCGCGGCGTGGAGGATCCACCCCACGACGATCAACGGAAGGGCAGCGATTGCGAAAAGCGCGAGTTGCAGCGCGTCCATCTCTCCAAGGGCCAATGAAAGTTGTGGCGGCAGGGAAAAATACCAAATAGCGAGGACGGACAGGATGAGAGCAGTCAGGCCCGGAAGAAAGCCACCAAACGCAGCAGCAAGCCCAATAGCGGGGAAGTAGGTGATGAAGAACAGGCGAAAACCAACGACGTCCTGAAGGGCGACCCGCGCAACCGTCGCAACGCCGACAGCTGCTATAGCGACGACGTAGGGCCACCGCCCCTGACTGTGGCGGGTGACAAACTCGGCCGCCCCAACAGTCCAGTTGGCAACCCGGCTCAGCATTTTGATGCCCCCACTTTGGAACAATCGACCCCACGCCGAAGCAGAACGAGCAGGCTAACGATGCACTCCGTGCATCATTGCCGCTCATTGCCCGGCGATTCTCTCAGCTCGAAGAGATAGATCACCTTCCAGTCGGTCTTCATGTCGACGATCGCCCACTTGCGACGCGTCCACAAACGTCGGTCACATCGAAGAAAAGCACAACAATGACCGATCGACAACGATTTGACGCTGACCAGGCCATCACCCTTTCGAAAGATCGTGCCCCGAGGCGTGGTGTAACTGGTCGTCGCTCATGACGACGATCTTCGGCCAGGCCCGATCGATCAGCCGGCCATTGCCGGCAGGCTGTCGACGGGATCATCGCTGATGGGTGCGATGCTTTCCAGCCCGATGTAGCGGGCGCATTGGACGGCCCCCTCATCGACTTCCGGGAGCTCGAAAAGATGGTTCCGATGTATGCCTGGTGTCGCTGCGTCCGCAGGCCGGATGGGTCCTGGCAGGCCCTCCACGACCACGTCATGCACTCCCAACCCGTGACACATGGCATGTGTCCATCGTGCGCCAACGCGATGGAAGACGACTGATCGGAGGGCTCCATCAACAGCGAGTTCGGATTGGTTGGATGCTGGTAGATGATCGGGCTTGGCGTCAGGTAATTCCTGAAGCGGCATCACAAGGGCAGTCTTGGTTGACGAAGCCGATGATCGGGGCCCGCGCGATCCTTGAGGATATCCCGGGCGGGCCCGACGCGCCGAGCAGAGCGCGCCCAGTGCTCGCAGTCTTGCCCTCTCAGCGTTCAACCATCGCCACCGTGAGGGTTAGTGGAAGATGTCGCAAAGCCATCGTGCCGTCCCGACAGGGGCTTAGTTGTGCGCCAGATCGAGCGGCAGGATGACGACGAATTCAGATCCCGGACTGTGGTGGCGAACCGCGATCGTGCCGTTCAGCTGCTTCACGAACGAGATGACGATCCGCATGCCGAGTCCCTTCGAGCGTTCCAGGTCGAAGTCCGGAGGCAAACCCATCCCTTCGTCACGTACTGAAATCGAGACCTTGTCGTCGCCCGCCCCAGCGACGGTGATCCGGATCTTTCCGTCCCGCCGGCCGCGGTAGGCATGCTTGGCCGCGTTGGCGATCAGCTCGTTCACCACCAGCGCCGCCGAGATGGCGCGATCGGCGGAAATCTCGATCTCGTACTCAACCTCGGCCCGAATGATGCAGTGGGCCACGCTGTCGTCGAGGTCCTTGCAGATGCCTTCGATATACCTGCCAAGATCTATCCGCTCGATATCGGAGCCCTGGAAAAGCTGATCATGGGCGCGGGCCACGGCCGACACGCGGTGCGCCGCCTCATCCAGGTGGGCCGTGAGGACTGGATCGCCAATGTCGCGCGCCTGAAGCTGCAGCATGCTGGTGACGATCGTCAGGCTATTCTTCACCCGGTGGCTCATCTCCTGGAGGAGCACCTGGTGGCGTCCCAGCGCCGCCTCGAGGTTGCGGCCGTGGCGCTCGCGCTCGATTGCCATGCCGAGGAGGTTGGCGGCGCCCTGCAGGAACGCGAGGTCGTGCTCGACGAACTCGTCCTCCGAGCGACTGTCGACCTCAAGCACGCCGAACGGTCGGCCGTCGCCCTGCAGGATGACGTTCATCGCCCGGTGGATGCCGTGCTGGGCCAGAATCTCGGGCGTGCGAAACCGCTCCTCGTTCTGGAGGTGGTTGGAAATCACCGGCTTGCCGGTACGAAGGGCAAACCCCGCCGGCGAGGCGAGGTCGGCACCGATGCTGGCTTTGCCCACGATGCCCTCGTGCCAGCCGACGCCGGCGCGGACCAGCAGCCGGTTCTCGGAAGGGATGTGTTCCAGAACCTTGCAGAACTCGACCCGCAGCGCTTCCGCGGTGAGGCGGGCCGTATCGGCCAGGAGCTTGTCCAAGCTGGCCCCTTGCAGGGCGCTCACGCCCAGTTCGGCGAGAATCTCCTGCTGGCGAATACGTTGGCGCAGCGAACGCAGGGTGGGATCGGAGGTAACGCCTGCAGGACTAGCCTCGACGACCGGCGCGCTCCCATCATTGGAAGGGCACATTCAGGAACCCTTGCAGGCTGCTGATGTCGCTTTTTGAAGAGCGCCAAGAAGTGGTACGGATTCGTCGACCGTGGCAGTGGCGCGAGATCGATTGAATGTCGCACACGGACGGACCCGATAGCTTTTCGTCATTGCCAGAGCTCCGATTTCCCCAACAGCCTGCTAGCCGCTGGGAGGCAAACCCGCAAGCATCACGGTGACGAGGCCGCGTTGCAGTTCACGGCGGGTGTGTCTCGGGACCGAACTGAGACCTCGATTGGCAGCACCATTGAACCATCTATTTGCGCCAAATCATGCCCCTCGGCGTGGCATCGCTGATCGTCGATCAACGCGATCTGCCGCTCAGGCAAGCCTGAAGCCTGGGCAACCATTGTGGTCAGGGCCTGTTGCATATTGAAACGAGCTTGATTGAAAGGCTCGGAACGACACCTCAGCGGGCTCAGGGGACCACTTGATGCTTGTGCACACATCTCAGCCCGCAAGGCCCTTGATCGGCCCTGTGGATACGGCGTACCCCGAGGGAACCATATCGGTGAGCGCCGCAGTCGTCCTGGTGGTCGAAGACAATCCGCTTATCCTGATGAATGCTCTGGTCGTCGTCAGGACCGCTGGTTTCGAAGGCGTTGGGGCCGCGAGCTCCGATGAAGCCATCGCCATCCTGGAAGCACGGCCGGACATTCGCCTGGTATTCACTGATGTTGAAATGCCCGGTACCCTGGACGGCGTTAAGCTCACGCACGATATCCGAAACCGGTGGCCCGCAGTACAATTGATCGTTGTTTCCGGCAAACCGATCCACCAAGAGAGCCCGCTTCCCACTGGGGCGCGTTTTTTCTCCAAACCCTACGCCAACAACACGATCGTCGAAGTGATGGTCGGAATGCTCACCGCCCGGTGACAATGCCGGCTACGATTGATGCCGTGGCGTAAATCCAGTTGCGTGAAGTAACCTCCGACTTCGATGCGAGAAGATTTGGTCGCATGAGGACAGAGTATCCATAGCGATACAATCGAAGCACGGAAGGTCGCCTGATTAGAAAGCGCGCGATGCTCTCTCCTTCATACCTTGCTGAAACGACCACCAGCAATTACGAAGAGTGAATGATGCGGAGGCCGGGGGGGGCCTCTGATCCTTGGCACCTAGGGGTTGCACAGCCGACCTGGGGCTCATGCAGAGAATTTTTCCGCCGGCCCAAAACCACAGTCCGAATATTTGCCGTCCGCTAATGACACCAAGAAATGGCCTGTTTTGGGGGCGTTGACGCGAGCGGCGACAATGACCGCCGAGAGGGCCGGGACGCGACCTGCCGCCGGGAAAGCCGCTCCTGTCGGGGTTCTGGGCCATCGACCGCGGGCGAATATTTCCCGTCCGCTAATGCCTCCAGGAAGCGGCCCGTTTTTGAGGTCTCGACGTGAGGGGCGCCAAGCCAATGGGCGGCTGCAGCGCCTGTAATCCCATGATCGTGGTGCTCCGAAGAAAGCAATCCAATGATCCGCTTGTTCGCTTGGCTCGTGCCGCCATCGAAGCGCTTATGCGGTCACCAACAACGGAGACCGACATGAGCCGCACCGCCCTCGAGGCCTACCTCGCCAGGAAGACCGAGATCGACACGATGCTCGCGCGCCTCACGGCGCTGAGCGACGACCACTTCAACGTCGCACCCGACGAGGTCACCTGGGCCGACGTCGACACCCTCGTCCATTACGCCGAGCTGCTGAAGCGCATCACCGACAGCGCCTTCAAGGAAGGCGAGCACGCCGCGTAGCGACGCACGCCCCCGGCCGCCCCGACCGGCTGAGGCTGGCGGGGCTCCGGTCGGTAGGAGCCGCGACGGTCGCGGCCCGCATGACCGGAGGGTCCACGCCATGTCGAAAGCTTCAACCACCGCACGCGCCAAGAAGGCTACGCGTGCCAAGCCCGCCACCAAGCCAAAGGCTGCCGCCACGAAGGCCGGCACGCCTCGCGCCGAGAGCAAGCAGGCCCGGCTGATCGAGATGTTGCGCCGGCCCGAGGGCGCCACGATCGACGAGATCGTGAAGACGCTGGACTGGCAGGCCCCACACGGTACGTGGTGCGATGTCTCGAGCCCCGAAGAAGAAGCTCGGCCTCAAGGTCGAGTCCGAGAAGGCCGATCCGGCGCGCGGACGCGCCTACCGCATAGTCGGGTAGCGTCCGCTGTCGGCGCCGACCGGCATGAAACGCGGACTTGTCCGGATCAAGCTGGTGCCATCTCAGTGAATGGGGTCGAGAAACGGCGTGTTTGGGTCGCCGACGTAGAAGATCACAACCTTCAACGGCTCAGTCGCGCTCCGGTTATAGCCTGTCATCTTGACGTTAGGCGGCTCGACATAAGCCTCACCGGCTTTGACGGTCACTTCTGGACGGCCGTCAAATTGAAGGGTGAACGTGCCCTCCAAGACGTAGACCGTGACCGGGAACCGGTGCGTATGGAATACGGTCTGGTCGCCGGGTTTGAAGCTGGCTGTGAGGACACTCACATCCTGCTTTTCGCCCTTCGGCATAGCTTCGACAGTCTGCTTCATCACCAAGTGTGGCTTTGCAAGGTTCGTTTCTTGAGCAGTTGCGCCTAAACCTAAAAACGTGCCGACAAGAAAGAGAAACGGGACGAGCGTCATTTTCATTGGATATCTCCAACCGAAAAAGGAAGCATCAATCGAACGAGCGTACGGCACGCAAGTGGAGGCGACGGATCATCGGTTGCTTAAGACCCGCCCCGACCAGGCCGTAATGTCTGGGTCTGGTCCTTCTCGGAAGTCCGGGCTGCTACGCGAGAAGGCAGCTTACGGCCCCACAGCGGACACGCGCAACTAGCCAAGGCCCGCTATGCAGGAGGGTCGCTTGCGACTCCAACGCGGACCCGAGCAATCAGCCGCCGCCTGTCAATGTGCTTTAGGCGGCCCTTGCCGTTCAG
>Ga0209284_10006945_pt1 | contig 10536 bp, 10 predicted proteins | sample FRY03_FD_187211 | JGI IMG/M metagenome (GOLD analysis project Ga0209284, IMG submission 187211) | Freshwater microbial communities from Lake Fryxell liftoff mats and glacier meltwater in Antarctica - FRY-03 (SPAdes) (version 2) | ecosystem: Environmental > Aquatic > Freshwater > Ice > Glacier... | reverse complement strand
TGCAAGACAACATCCTTCAAGCGGCAGGTACCGTTATTTCTTAATCCTGCAAACCAACTGCTGATCAAAGCAGCGTTGACATACTGATCACATTGCAGTGAATTGATGGTAGGCTGCCATGTTTTAAGAAAATTAAAATATTTTTTTGACTGGGTTTCTGAGGTATTGCTCTTTAGCCAAGCGGTCAATTGTACTAGTTTAGAACTGTCCTGAGTACTGTATTGTCTCAATAATGGATAATCAGCATTAGTATCTTCATCACGAGTATTATTAAAAAAGGCTAGAAACTTGTAATATTCATCGCTTTTGAAAGGATCATACGGATGACTATGGCATTGTACACAGTTAAATGAAGTTCCCATTGTAGCACTCCAAGTTGTATTCACCCTATCCATTACAGCAGAGGTTCTAAATTCTTCATTATCAGTTCCACCTTCATCATTGGTCATGGTATTTCGATGAAATGCTGTTGCAATATATTTCGCATCATCAGGGTTTGGCATCAAATCGCCTGCAAGCTGTTCGATCAGAAAATCATTATAAGGTTTATCTGAATTATATGCTTTGATCAACCAATCGCGGTATTTCCAGATAATTCGTCCGCGGTCGGCCTCGTACCCCCTTGTATCTGCATAACGGGCAAGATCAAGCCATAAGGATGTCCATCGCTCACCATAACGGGGGGATCCCAAAAGATCATCAACTAGATTCTCGTAGGCTTTATCAGAATTATCCTGAAGATATTTTTTTGAAACACTGGTTGAAGCAGGGAGTCCGATTATATCAAGACTAAGTCTCCTTAACAAAGTTGCCTTATCAGCCTCCGCAGAAGGTTCGAGTTTTTGTTCTTCCAATTTTTCATAAACAAAGCGGTCAACATCATTCCTGATCCACTTATTTTGAAAATCAGGAACATCTTGCTTTTTTACAGAGAGATAAGCCCAATGTGTTCCCCATTTTGCTCCTTCTTTAATCCACTGTCTGAAAATTTCAATCTCTTCCTTAGAGAGTGCTTCATGCTTGTAGGGCATTCTTTCATCCGGATCATTTTCAGTAATTCTTCTGATCAATTCACTTCCCTCTGGGTCACCTGGAATAATCGCTAGTTTTCCGGATTCAGGTATGCCTAGGGCTTCCTCTTGAAAAAGGAGGCTAAATCCGGACTCCTGCTTAACACCACCATGACATGAGATACATTTTTTGTTGATTATTGGCTTTACATGGGTATTATAGTCTACTTTCTCATTAGAAAGAGCCAGTTTATATAATGCGCCTACTACCAATAACAGTACAAGTAATACGAGGATTTTTTTTGAACTAAAGTTTATCATTTAATGTCTTTAAGTTAAAGATATAAAATCCAAAATAAAAAAGTGCGACCTGATTTTTTTTCGGATCGAAACATCAATATAAATGTCAATCACTACTGTATGGTTAAAAGTTTAGTTCATCGACCCCAAAGGTGGTCAAATGTTTATAGCGACATCGTGAAATCTGGTTTCCCGACCCCGGAAGGTGGTCGAATATAAGAATTTCAATACATGCGTCCGCTGAAGGCAGACGGAATTTCCGAGCTAACCTAATTCTGTAAACATTTGACCCCATCGGGATCAGGTTTATCTGTCTATGCAAAGTTAGCTTTCCTTTGAAAATCAGCCAATAAACATTCAATGAGAAACTTAAAAGCATATTTTATTAATAGCTAAATTTCACCTAGAAACTAGTGAAAAGTCAATAAGTAAAAAGTAGCGGAGTTTGAATTCAAAGAAAAATATCGGAAAGCAAATTTTAAATTATCTTTATTATTCTAAACATAGAATCACACAATAAATCTGGAGTGCATTAAATTATATGTTTTGAAAATAGTTCTTGTGAATTTCCTTTTAGAAAAAATGGAGAAAATCGCTGTAACTAAATCATTAGAATCTCATCTGAATATTATTAAGACTACGATATGCTGAGCATCAGAAATATAGTAAAACAATATGCTAATCACAGGGCTTTAGACAATGTCTCGATTGAAATTGAACAGGGTTCAGTTTTCGGTCTGCTGGGTCCGAACGGTGCCGGAAAAACCTCACTGATTCGTATTATCAATCAGATCACAGCTCCCGATCAAGGCGAAATCATATTGAATGGCGAAAAACTCAACCCTTCACATATTTCTAAGATAGGATACCTGCCTGAAGAGCGAGGTTTGTATAAAAAAATGGAGATCGGTGAACAAATGCTTTATCTAGCTCAATTAAAAGGTTTATCAAAAGCTGACGCCACAGCAAAAATCAGATTCTGGTTTGAGAAAATGGGGATTCAGAGCTGGTGGAATAAAAAAGTGGAAGATCTAAGCAAGGGTATGCAGCAAAAGGTTCAATTTATTGCGTCTATTGTTCATGATCCTGAACTGATCATTCTGGATGAACCATTCTCAGGTTTTGATCCGGTTAATGCACAGTTAATAACCAATGAAATTCTAGAATTAAACCAGAAAGGGGCCACCATTATCTTTTCAACTCACCGTATGGAATCTGTAGAGCAATTATGCGACAGCATTGCCCTAATCCATAAATCGAAGAAAATTCTCGATGGAAAGGTGAAGGACATTAAGAATCTGTATAGAAACAATACCTATAGAATAGCTTATTCAGGGATTCTGAGTCCGCATGAGAGCCCCTTGTTTAATATAAGCGAGAAAAGTAAAGACGAGGAGATCACACATCTTACCATTCAAATAAATGACGGTTATTCTTCAAATGATGTACTCAAGTTCTTAATCCGACAGGTTCAGGTCACCGAACTAACTGAAGTCGTGCCTAGCATGAACGATATTTTCATTCAAAATGTAAAAAACTAATTCCGCAAAATGAATAAGATCCTACTCATCATAAAAAGAGAATATTTCAGCAGGGTAAAAAAGAAGTCATTCCTAATCATGACCTTCCTGGTACCCATGCTAATCATTGGGATGTACGCCTTAGTCTTTGCATTATCGATGAATGGAGGCGACAATATCCCTGCAGTTGAAGTAATTGATGACAGCGGTATATTCAATAAAGGTCTGGAAAATAAAAAGTCGGCAACATTTAGTAAATCTGAACTTACACTGGCAGAAGCCAAGCACAAGGTTATTAAAAACGAAGATGCCTTCGTGCTTTACATTCCTGTGGATATTGCCAGCGGTGGGACAATTGAAATGTTTTCTCAAAAAAAGGCAGGACTATCTGTGATTAGTTCTATAGAAAACCAGTTAAATGATCAGATGCGAACCAAGCTATTGGCAGATGCCGGAATTGATGCAGTTACCCTTGATAAGATCAAACCAAAATTATCTGTTGTTTCGAAAGAATTAACCCTTGAAGGAGAAAAAGACAGCAGCTCTGGCGCAGCAATGGCAGTTGGATTCGCTGCCGCTATTCTGATTTATATGTCACTTTTCATTTATGGTATTCAGGTAATGCGGGGTATCATAGAAGAAAAAACCAGCAGAATCGTTGAGATTGTTATTTCCTCTGTAAAACCTTTTCAGCTGATGATGGGAAAAATTATCGGTATCGGGCTGGTAGGTTTAACACAGTTCCTGCTTTGGATCACCCTTTCAATTGGCCTGATGACAGTAGCCAGCCAGTTTATATTTAAAGGCCAAATGGAGCAGGTAAAATCTGAAATGCCTATGAGCAAACAGGCTGCTGCTGTAAGTAATAATGGGCCTGGAATGGATATTATTAAGGCTGTTCAGACCGTTAACTGGACCTATATTCTTCCAATCTTTATTATTTTCTTCCTTGGCGGTTATATGCTTTACAGCGCCCTATTTGCTGCAGTAGGATCTGCCGTAGACAGTGATACCGAAACCCAGCAATTTATGCTTCCAATTACACTGCCATTACTGTTTACATACATCATGTCATTCAGCTTTATTGTCAATAACCCCGACAGCAGCCTGTCTTTTTGGTTAAGTATCATCCCATTTACATCACCTATCGCCATGATGGTAAGATTACCTTTCGGAGTACCAAACTGGCAGCTGGCTCTATCTATCATCCTGCTTATTGGCGGATTCATCTTCACAACTTGGGTAGCATCTCGCATATACCGTGTTGGAATTCTGATGTATGGTAAAAAAGTTAGTTTTTCGGAGCTTGGGAAATGGTTTATGTATAAGGAGTAACTAATAAGTTATAAGTTGGTTTATGGAAAGGAAATTTATCTTTTTGGCTCAAAGGCAAAAGCTGAAAGTTAAAAGCTAGAATGTTCAATTTAAAACTTATTCTTACAACTTATAACGCTATAAAATGAACTCCATTGCTATTCTCGATTTAGGCACCAATACCTTTCGATTGTTGATTGCAAACATAATTGACAATGCTCCCGTGGTTATTTTCCAGGAGAGTATTGCAGTAAAGTTGGGTGAAGGAGGAATCAAAAAAGGCTATATCACTGAGGCAGCTTTGGATCGCGGGTTATTAGCAATTAAGCAATTCAAAAAATCAATAGATTATTATCAGGTTGATCTTGTTAGGGCAGTAGCGACATCAGCGCTCCGAACTGCCGGCAACGGGGCAGAGTTTTTGAAGAAAATTAGGTTAGAAACTGGAATCAAACCTGAAATTATTACTGGGGAGCGCGAAGCTGAATTGATTTATCATGGTGTCAGGGCTGCAATTAATATGGCGGATGAAAAATGCCTGATCATTGATATTGGAGGAGGAAGTGTTGAATTTGTAATTTGTAATGGTGAAGCGGTATTCTGGAAAAAGAGTTATGACATCGGGGTTGCTCGGCTGATGAAACAATTTCATCACTCAGACCCAATATCGAAAGCTGACATTAATAAACTGAATTTATGCCTGGAATCCACTCTTTCAATGCTCAAAACTCAAATCGAAACCCTTAAACCTAAACTTCTAATCGGTTCTGCGGGTGCTTTTGAAACCTTTGCTGCACTCATAAATCCACAATTTGAGGCCAGTTTTGAAAATCCTGAATTCATAATTGATTTGCGCGATTTTGCGAAAGTTTCAGATTTCATTTTGAAAAGCACATATGAAGAGCGTGTTAGGAATGCTGCTATCATTCCCGTTAGGGTTGATATGATTGTAATGGCCACATTGATCATAAAGTATGTCTTGAACCAATTTGAATTTAAGGGACTTAAAATGTCCACTTACTCTTTAAAAGAAGGCCTTTTGTTTGAATACCTAAAAAAGAATACTCAGTAATCATCCGACTAATTTAAACAACTCTGAGTAGAGCCGATGTGTAGGAAGGCCTACTACATTGCTGTAGGAACCTTTGATATTCTCTACTGCCACTAGGCCAATCCATTCCTGAATTCCATAAGCACCGGCTTTATCCATGGGCTGACATGTATCAATGTAATAATGAATCTGTTCAGCACTGAGCTCCTTAAAGAACACTTCTGTAAGCTCATAAAAGCTAGTCAGTTGATGATCCTTCAACAGGCTCACTCCGGTGATCACATCATGCTTTTTGCCCGATAATGCAGAAAGGATTTCAAATGCATGATCTTCATTTTCGGGCTTACCCAGAATGCGGCCATCCAATGAAACAATCGTATCTGCTGTAATCACAATTTCATTTTCAATCAGCAGATCGAAGGCCTTTGCCTTTTTTTCGGAAATATAGACTGCAATTTCAGAAGCTGTAAGTCCGGCTGGGTAACTTTCATCCACCTCCCTAAGAACAACTTGAAAATCAAATCCCATAAGTTTAAGCAGCTCTTGTCTTCGGGGTGATTTAGAAGCCAGAATAATTGGTGGAAATTGTTTGATCATCTTTATCAGGATTTCCCAAAAATAAGAAAAGCGGCCAAAAGCCGCTTTAATATTAAAAAAAAGAATCTTAGTTATTCCTCATTCTGATGCGACGCTCCTCCAGAATAGCTTCATAGCCTTTCTTCTGTTCATCGTTGAGTAAAGCATTCACTTTAGCTGTCGTTTCTGCCTGCAAAGGCGCCATTTTAGCACGCATAGCTTGGAAATCACCGGCATTGGTTAAAGTAGTTCCTACACTATCAACACGCTTTGCCGCCCAGATAAAAACTTCCTTTAATTTCATTTTTTGTTCGGCTGAGAGCTTTAAGGTCTCCAACTGAGCGACCTGACGATCAGCTCTTTCGGCGGGAGTACCCATTTGTCTGCCACCTTGGGCTTTAGCGAATGCGGCCATACTGAGAATTAATCCTATGGCAATAATTAATCTTTTCATTTTTGCTGCTTTTCCCTTTTGATTGATAAAATATTGAAAGGTTTAAACGGATAGGAAATAATCAAGGCTTATTCCCATCCGAAGCAGATGGGTTTGTATCGGTCCATAAATTCTGAACCTTCATTACTTTTTCAATGATATCTCTGACACATGAATCGCCACCATTTTTAGGAGATATATAATGCGCCAGGGCTTTAATCTCCTCAATCGCATCAGCCGGACATGCTGCTAGACCTGCCATCTTCATGAGCTCCAAATCAGGAATGTCATCACCCATAAAAAGCACTTGCTCCGGCAATAATTCGTTTTTCTTAATGAACTCATTATAAGCAGCAGTTTTTGAATCTAAACCAAGATAAATATCGGTAATGCCAAGGCCTCTTAATCGATGTTCTACACCTTTGGATCTTGCGCCCGAAACAACTGCTATCTTAAATCCGCGTTTAATTGCAAGTTGAAGGGCATAACCATCTTTGATATTAAACTGCCTTAATAGTTCTCCCGTCTCAGTAACCAAGAGCATGCCATTGGTCATTACGCCATCCACATCAAGAATGAATGCTTTAATATGTTTAAGCTTTTCTAGGACCATGGTATTGAGACATGAGATGTGAGATGTGAGATGTGGGATATGATATGTGAGACAGGGCATATCGGTTATACCTGAAGTTATTGATTATCTCGCCACTCGTAAACCCAGGCAGTCTGAATTTGCTCCAGATGACCTTCATTAGATTGATCGCGGGTACCTGCAAAATTCGGCAGACTCAAAATCCAGTCAAGAAGTTCAGTGAAACGTATTCTGTAGATCTGAGATTCACCGAAATCATCGCCAAATTTCTCATAAAGGCCCATGGCTATATCTTCATAGTCATTCCAGTAAATCGGTAATTCAAAGCTTTCGTTAGCCATTTATCTTTAATAATTGTATTAATGTCCTAAAAACTGATGCTGATCAGGAAGGGTTACTTCAATATTCCCATTTAATAAAACACACTGACAACCCAGACGAGAATTAATCCTCGGGTTGACTGCACGATCGATAAAATCTTCTTCTTTTTCAGATATATCCTCAATATTATCCATGCTTGAATTAACATAAACCTGACAGGTACTACATCCGCAAACTCCACCGCAATTATGTTGTAATTCAATCCCGTTATCTAAACAAACATCAAGAACTGATTCGCCTTCGGCTATAGGAAACTCAACTGCTGTCTTTGAAGCCTCTTCAAAATTGATTTTTAATTTAAAAATGTTCATTATAGCAAAAGTAGCATTTTAAACTAAGCCCTGTGAGCGCTTGTGCAAATTGACTATGCTTTGACTAAGTTTGGTGTAAAGATCTGACAAAGCAGGATTATTTTTGAGAAGTTCTAGGTGCGCCTGAATTGTGACTTGGTCTTCCCTTATAGCCGGACCGGTCTGAATAAAAGCAGGTTCATTTGTTTCTATTTTACTAAGGGTTTCTTCAATCAGGGGTTTCAAAAGTCCGTAATCTAGGCCTTTCTCATCTAATAATTCTTTTGCGAGACCGAAAAGATGATTGGTAAAATTACATGCAAATACAGCAGCGACATGAAGCGTTTTGCGCTGTTCTGAATTTAATTCAATAACTTTTTCCGATAGCCGATCGGCGATTGCACGAATAGTTGTTAATAATTCGGGCGTATTTGCCTCAATTATTATTGGTATCTGCCTGAAGTCAACCGATTTGATTTTTGAAAATGTTTGAAGCGGGTAAAACACCCCAATTTTTGTAGATGTTGCTTCAAGAGCAGAAAGTCCGGTTGAACCGGATGTATGAACTAGAAGTTGATCACTAAGCTTTAATTCCAGTGCCAGTTCTCTGATAGCTTCATCATTGACAGCAATCATGAATAAGTCTGCAGAACGATCCAGATCAAACATATTGTCAATCGGCTCTGAGGCTAGGGTATCAGCTAAAGTGCTTGCATGAGTAATATCACGGCTCCAAACCTGCGAGATATTCTGCCCGGCCAATTTAAACGCGCGACCTAAATGGGTGGCCACATTGCCACTGCCTAAAATGACAATATTCATCAGGCGTGTTTGATTTCCGAATTTCTCCTAAAAATAGAAAGAATAAATCCGATCACCATAATGATCGTTCCTCCCCAGAATAAATTGATATATGGAAATTCAATGGCTTTTAAAACTACCCAGTCTTTTTCAGTTTTTGGTTTCTGATAAACCATTAACTCAAGTTTGTCCTTATCAGGATAAACATTCGAAAAGCGCAATTTCAACCCCTTTTCATCAACTGTTTTCCCAAAGTCAAATTTAGAACCATCCTTTAGTAAATAGATTGGCTCAGAAGGGTATACCTTCCCATCTGAATTTATCTCCAATTGCAGGCCGATGGCAATATCTCTTTCACCAACTGGAATATTCTGAATCTTTGCATCACGGTTAATTCCTTTCACCAAAATATATCCTTCTCTGAAACGTACTGTATCGCCAACATTCACTTCATAAGTAACAGGCTTTTCATATTTCTCATCTTCAGAATGACCTTCGTGATCTTCATGATCCTCTTCTTTTAAAGGCACACTGCTCACATGAGTATAAATATCATGAAATAAATAATGTTTGGTATCAGGAGAAGCGATAATCTGCCTCATTTTGGCATTCTGCTGAGCATTTGGATAGAGTGTAAAGTTTTCTTCAACATTCCCATTCTTCTCATCAAGCACCTTATAATTAATCCTGTAATAGGTATTTACACCCTTTATTGAATCACCCAAATAAGTAACCGTATAACGATCCATTTTTATAGGCTCATCCTTGTAAAGAATTATGTTTTCTCGAGGGTTATTACTCTTTGCAAATTCATCTCCAAAACCAATGCCTGTATTATTTATGGAAACTATTTTATTCGTTGCGGCGGCAACAAGTGCTCCGACAAGCAATAATGCAAAGCCTATATGTGCAACAGCGGACCCAGCAAGTCTCCATTTTCCTTTAAATGCTTCCCCCAAAATTTTGGCATTTGCCAGAATGGAGAAAACGGAAGCATAGGTCAATATTATGTACATGACATTGGTATATATATTCATCACATAAACGGCTGCAGCGGTTATGAATACAGAGACCAGTAATGATATTGCAATACTGACAAAAAATTTCTTCGGATCTGTTTTTTTATATTTCAGGAATTGTGCAAATGCAGAAATAAAGGCAATTACAACGGCAAAAGGAACCTGCCATTTGTTGTAATGAGCAATAACATCAGGCGGCGGGGCGATTTCAGTTCCAAAAACAGCATTAAATACCGGTACTGAGGTAGTAGCAAGTATTTGAACACATGCAATTGATATTACCAGAGCCCCGATAAAAAGCCAGAACTCTCGCGAATACGTTTCTTCATCCTTTTTGGTTATCGGAAGTTCCTTCCAACGCATAGCCAGAAATAAAACAGCGAGAAAAAGGAATGTAACTACGTAAAGAACCAGATGCCAGAACATCCCTAAATCTGTAAAAGCGTGTACAGATGTTTCACCCAAAATACCGCTACGGGTAAGAAAGGAAGCGTAAAGTACGAGTACAAAACTGATCAATACTAGGAAGGTGGCTGTAAAATAAGAATGTCCGGAATTTCTGTAAGCGATCAGGACGTGAACGGCCGCAATCAAGGTCATCCATGGAATGATTGAGGCATTCTCTACCGGATCCCAAGCCCAGAAGCCTCCAAAATTAAGAGCTTCATAAGCCCAAAATGAGCCCATTATGATACCTGTTCCGAGAATCATCACCGCAAAAAGTGTCCACGGCAAAGCAGGTGTAATCCATTCAGAATACCTTCTCTCCCAAAGTCCGCCTATAGCATAGGCAAAAGGAACAATCATCGATGCGAAACCAAGGAACAAGGTTGGCGGATGTATGACCATCCAGTAGTTTTGAAGCAAAGGATTTAACCCATTACCATCTGTGATCATACTCAAGTAATCTCCACGTCCGAAGATTGGCCCCGGTACCGCATCTCTCAATAATATGAATGGAGAACTTCCAATTCTAAGTCCAAAAACCTCAACCCCAACTAGCATTGATGCGATAAAAGCCTGAGAAAGCATGATAGTGGTCATGACTGAATTTTCCCAGGTTTTGCCCTTTGATAGAATAATTGTTCCTAAAAATGCTTGCCAAAACATCCAAAGCCAGAAGCTTCCTTCTTGCCCTTCCCAAAAGGAAGATATAATATAATAAACCGGAAGTGTTTTAGAGGAATGAGCCCATGCATAATGATACTCAAACAAATGATTATAAATGATATAATATAGGCATGAGCCT
>Ga0209284_10006939_pt1 | contig 10545 bp, 8 predicted proteins | sample FRY03_FD_187211 | JGI IMG/M metagenome (GOLD analysis project Ga0209284, IMG submission 187211) | Freshwater microbial communities from Lake Fryxell liftoff mats and glacier meltwater in Antarctica - FRY-03 (SPAdes) (version 2) | ecosystem: Environmental > Aquatic > Freshwater > Ice > Glacier... | reverse complement strand
GTTGGTGGTGTAATTAATTACGTCAATATTTTCGTTGCGTAATTCTCTAACGATACCGTGTATACGAGAACCTTTCATTCCCACACAAGCACCAACAGGATCGATACGATCATCGTAACTTTCAACAGCTACTTTTGCTCGCTCACCCGGTTCACGCACAATATTTTTTATGGTGATGAGTCCATCAAATACTTCAGGTACTTCCTGCTCAAACAAACGCTCGAGGAATACGGGCGAACTACGAGAAAGAATAATTTTCGGATTTGCATTCAACATCTCCACACGCAAAACAACGGCACGCACTGAATCACCTTTCTTGAAAAAATCGGCGGGAATGGTTTCATTCTTTGGCAATACCAATTCATTGCCTTCATCGTCCAATACCAATATTTCTTTCTTCCAGATCTGATACACTTCACCCGTAATGATCTCCCCTACTCTGTCTTTGTATTTGCGATAGATTCCATCTTTCTCCAATTCAGAAATACGTGAAACTAAATTCTGACGCAATGCCAAAACTGCACGACGACCAAAATCACCAAGACGTACTGTCTCCGTTAATTCTTCACCTACTTCAAAATCTGGTTCAATTTTGATGGCATCGGAATACGCAATTTGCAATGCTTCATCTTCTACCATTCCATCTTCCACAATCATACGATTACGATAAATCTCAAGGTCACCCTTGTCGATGTTGATGATCACGTCAAAATTATCTGCCGTTCCGTACTTTTTTCTCATTGTAGATTTAATCACATCTTCGAGAATACTCATCATGGTAGCTCTGTCGATGTTCTTTACTTCCTTAAACTCCGAGAAGGATTCAATTAATACTTGATGGTCCATTGGACTTATTTGAATTTATAGTTAATAATCAATGTTGCTTCTTTGATGTCGGCAAAGGGAATCTGATGCTCGACTTCGGTAATTATTTTCTTTTTATTTTCTTTTTTAGATTGTGTTTCTAACAGCAGAATACCTGCTTCATCAACACTTTGCAAGATACCTTTTATCTCCATTCCTCCCATCTTGATCACGCGAAGTTCTTTACCGATTCGACGTTGATATTGTTGAGGCACTAGTAGCGGAGAATCCATTCCCGGACTCCCTACTTCCACTTCATGCTTTTCGAGGAAAGTACTCTCCTCATAATGATTTAAAAGAAAACGCGTTAATGCTGAACACTCATCTAGCTTCACCCCTTCCGGCTTATCAATCGAAATCATCAACTTATTTGTTGACAATTTTACATCTACCAAGAAGCAATCTGAGTCCTTCAAAAACTCCTCTACCAATGCTCTTACGTCTTCTTTTACAACCATTTGATATTAAAAGAGGGGACTCAGGTCCCCTCATTCAACTGCCGCAAATATAGGAAATATCCTTGAAATCACAAAATAGCTCCCTCAGAATCATTAACATTGCGCCCGTGGAAAAATCGATGACCGCAAAAAAATGGCTGGACCGAGGCGTTTACCTCTGCTCCATGCTGCTTTCGAAATGGATTAATCAGGACAAAGATCCTAAGTTGCTGACTTTTAACAGTATTCTTTGTGTTAAGGAAGATGAAATTGGTGATTTTGTTTACACCTTGCCGGTTTATTCGATGCTTCGCAAACAGTTTCCTAATTCAAAAATTACGGTTTTGTGCCGACCCTTCGGCGTACATCTTTTATCACAAAACAAAGAAGTTGATGTTGTTACTGCGGATTATTCGCTTCTTGAAAGTCATTATGACTTACTCATCGATTTGCGCGGCACCCCAGCATCAACAAAATTAGCTCTTAGTAAAAGTCCCATGTATCGCCTCGACCGAGGAACTCAACGCTACCAAAACCGAAAGGCAGGAAATCATCCTCATGAAGCGGAAACCAATTGGAGTATTGTGAAAACGGTAATTGAAGAGAGATACAAAAACCTGAATCCTAAAATTTATTTATCAGAAGAAAATAAAAAACAGGCGATGGATTTTTTGAATACTGCAAACATCACTCGCTTCGCAATTTTTCATACCGGTGCTCGACGCATTCTCAAAAAATGGCCTTTGGAACGTGTAATTACCGTCATGAATTGGTTGCATAGTGAACATCAATTGGACTGTGTATTGGCAGGAGATGCATTGGATGCAAACGACGCATCAGAAATTCAATCGCAACTCGATTTCACCTTACATGTTGCTGCAGGAAAACTCAATTTGCTCGGCTTTGCTGCTCTCTGCGAAAAAGCTTCTCTCTTTCTCGGCAACGACAGTGGACCATTACATATTGCCGCTGCCATGGGAACGCCTTCACTCGGCCTCTACGGACCCGGTGATCCCATCTTTCATCCGCGCGCAAGCAATGCCGCTTTCCTGCATCATATTTTAGAATGCAATCCCTGCGATCAAGTGCATTGCAAGTACAAAGAAAATCCTTGCATTCAAAGAATTTCTGTGGATGAGGTAAAAGAGAAGATTGGGGAATTGTGGGGGGAATTCATAGAGAAATGATGCGGGAGGAAATGATACGGGCGGAAATAAAAGGCATTCAATCCGCACTGTAGGGGAAATTCACGACTTTGCCACTACAGCGCATTCGGTTTAATTCGAACAATTTTATTGTCTTTCATTACTACTAATTCGGATTTCTTTTGCTTTTTAAATTCAATGAGTTTTAAATAAGCTTTTTCCAGGCCCTTCACTATTTTATCTCGAAGTTCCATTTGTTTTTTTACAGTTGTCATAAGCTTTTTTTAAGATCTTCAAACTTTAAATGGTCCATAATTGTCAAATGACCATCAACGGTTTTTTGAGCGATTAACTCGTGTTTTCCATTAGAGTTATCAAAGATAAGAGCACCATCCACAATTGGCAAGTAAATATTGAACAGATTTTTTAATCCTTTAGTATATCGTCTCATAATTATATCATCCTCAATATTGTGTCCACCTTCCGAAACTCTAATTCTAACTCTCTCTTTAGCTAATTCTACATTTTGCAGCCAAAAGAAAAGTAATGTAATGGTATATTGCTTCTGCCTGGCTAAGCAAATTTTATTTTTATAACTTCTAGTTGACAAAGTAGTTTCAAAAGCAAAACTTTCATCTGCCTTTAATAAATCATTTATTCTCTTTAACATAATTCTACCGGCTTCAAATGCCACTTTTTCCGGCTGAAATGGAGATAACCCTTTAGCAATCTCGTCTGCATTAATAAATTCTTTACATGAAATTATTTCAGGTAAAATAGTAAAAGAGGCGGTTGTTTTGCCTGCACCATTACACCCTCCAATAATGTAAAGATTCTTTTCTGTCATTTATGCCAAATCTATCGATAATAATTATAAATATTGATTCGCGCAGAAAGGATCTAGGAGGAAAGGATCCTATACTATGAAATGTGGTGCATGGATTAATTTTCAATCACCTCTACGACTTCCTTCTCCACCACCGGATAAATCCTTTTCTGAAATAAAATCCACAAGATCACCCCACAAGAAATGGCGGCATCTGCAATATTGAACACAGGACGAAAGAAGAGAAAACTTTCGCCGCCCCAAATAGGGAACCAAGAAGGAAATGTTCCGCTAAAAAGCGGGAAATAAAACATGTCGACTACTTTTCCATGTAATATGTGGGCATAACCTCCACCGGGTGGAAACACAGAAGCAACTTCTCCGAAATCACTGGAGGAAAAAAACATCCCATAGAAAACAGAGTCGAGAATATTACCCACGGCACCGGCAAAGACGAGTGAAATAACGGTAACGTAAATGGAATTTGCCTTGTCACGCATCAAGGTCCAGAGGAAGTAACCCATTGCAGAAACGAATAGAATTCTGAATACACTTAAAAATAATTTGCCGTAATCACCTCCGAACTCGAGTCCAAATGCCATCCCATTGTTCTCGGTAAAATGAATCAAAAACCAAGGTGCAATTTCAAATTCCTGACCCAAATACATATTTGTTTTGATCCAGATTTTAAGCAGCTGATCAGCGAGCAGCACAAAGAAGATGATAAGCAGAGGACGCTTCACGTGATTGTATTTATTCTGTAAAACATTGAAGCTTGCAACCACCGGCTACAAGCTTCTCGTGTTATTGTCATTTAATGATTTTTAAAAACATTCATCTCGGTATTAAGCGCTTTTAGGTATACGAATCTTTTGCGAGGTGTTATTTAACGATTTCTTAGTCGCGGTATTGTTTCAATTTTGCTTCCATACTTTGAGTGGTATGCGGCACAGCACGTAAACGCTCTTTAGCAATCAGTTTACCTGTAATGCGACAGATACCGTATGTTTTATTTTCAATACGGATCAATGATGCTTCTAATTGCTCTATAAATTTCTTTTGGCGAGCGGCTAAGTTAGCGGCTTCTTCTTTCGCTAAAGTTTCTGATCCATCTTCCAACATTTTGAAGGAAGCACCAGTATCATCGGTACCATTCTCATTGGTATTCAGAATTTGCGCCTGCAAGTTGATCAACTCTGCACGAGCGTCAACCAATTTATTTACTATCAACGCTTTGAATTCCTGGAGTTCTGAATCACTGTAACGTTGTGTAACGATGGGTTTTGCTTTTACTTTTTCTATCATAATCTCTTTCACAATCTTGGTTGGGGCAGGCATCACCACTGGAACTTTTACCACCGGTTTTGCCACAGGAACAGGTTTTACTGCTGCTGTTTTTACCTTCACTACGGGTTTATCTATCGTTTTTTTAATGGGTGCTTTTACTGCAACTTTTTTTGCTGGCACCGCTTTCTTTGCAATCGGTTTTACTGTTGCTTTTTTGGCAGGTGCTTTTTTCACAACAATTTTTTTAGCGGCTACCTTTTTTACCGGTGCTACTTTCTTTACTGCTTTTTTTGCAGGAGTAGCCTTCTTCACCACCTTCTTTGCAGGTGCTTCTTTTTTGGCAAGCTTTTTTGCAGGAGCAGCTTTCTTCTCTACTTTTTTGGCAGGAGCCTTCTTCACCGGCTGTTTTGCTGCGGCCTTTTTTGATTTCGAAATTGGTTTTTTAGTGGCCATTTGAATTTTTATTTACAACTGTTAATACTTTGAGCGCTTCATCCATCTCCACAGAAATCACATCAGAACCTTCCAGATGATCCACAAGTTCGAATTGAATTGCTAAAATTTCGCTGCGAATATAGTCTAAATTGTTCTTTATTGAGCGTTGAATTTCTTCAGAGCCCTGAATTCTGACATCGATCCTGTCGGTGATTTCGAAGCCTTTGTCTTTGCGTATGTTCTGTATTCTATTGACTAACTCACGAGCTAAACCTTTCTCTTTCAGAGCTTCGGTAAGTTTAGTGTCGAGTGCAACGGTTAATTTTCCTTGATTAGCAACTTGCCAACCTGGAATATCTTCACTTAAAATTTCTACATCTTCCAATAATAAATCGAAAATGACAGCGCCTAAGTTGAGCGGCAACATGCCCTTTTGCTCGAGATAAGCGATTTGCTCCTGATTGATGTCGGTAATGGAAGCACTTAATTGTTTCATCAATCCTCCCACCTTGGGTCCCAATGCTTTGAAATTTGGTTTAATTTTTTTGACCAAGACCGTGGATGCATCTTCCAAAAATTCAATCTGCTCCACATTGACTTCGGCAAGAATTAAATCCTGAATGGCCAATACTTGTTCTTTGAATTTTGCATCAACAACCGGCAATAGAATTTTTGTGAGCGGCTGACGAACTTTAATATTTACTTTTTTACGCAAACTCAAAGTCATGGAGCTAATATCTTGCGCCAATTGCATCCGCTCTTCCAAAGCTTTGTCGATGTGCTGCTCTTGCACCTCCGGGAAGGAAGCTAAATGTACGGATGTATTTTTATCTTTCCTGCTGATGTTATTAAGATCGCTGAAGAGATGATCGGCATAAAATGGTGCAATGGGTGCCATCAAACGCGAAAGTGTATCGAGGCAGGTGTAAAGCGTTTGATACGCGGCTTTTTTATCGTCAGAGTATTCGCCTTTCCAGAATCTTCTTCTGCTTAAACGAACATACCAATTGCTCAAATGCTCTGTTACAAAATCCTGAATAGCGCGAGCTACTTTTGTTGGCTCGTATTCCGCATAACTAGCATCCACTTCTTTAATCAAGGAATTCAGAAGTGAAAGCACCCATCGATCTAACTCGCTGCGTTTCTCAAGTGGGATGGGCGCATCTTCAAAAGTAAATCCATCGATGTTAGCATAAAGTGCAAAAAAATTATACGTGTTATAAAGTGTACCGAAGAATTTTCTTTGTACTTCTCCGATGCCTTCTAAATTAAATTTTAAATTATCCCAAGGCTGCGCATTGCTGATCATGTACCAACGAGTTGCATCAGGACCATAGGTTTCTAATGTGGTAAATGGATCTGCAGCATTGCCGAGACGTTTCGACATTTTATTGCCGTTTTTATCGAGCACCAATCCATTCGACACTACATTTTTAAAAGCTATCTGATCGAATAACATGACAGAGATGGCATGCAATGTAAAAAACCAACCACGAGTTTGATCCACTCCTTCTGCAATAAAATCGGCAGGATATAAATCTTTCAAACTCTGTGTTGAAAAAGGATAATTCCATTGAGCATAAGGCATCGCACCGGAATCAAACCATACATCAATCAAATCACTTTCGCGATACATGGGTTTTCCGGTGGAAGAAACTAAGATGGCATGATCCACATAGGGGCGATGCAAATCGAAATCGGCTTTTTCCGAATCGAGATGTTCCATGTCTTTGGGATCCATGATTCCTGCCGCAACAGATTTTTGCAATTCATCATGCAACTCTTGTACAGAGCCAATGCATTTTTCTTCGCCGTCTTCATCGCGCCAAATAGGCAATGGAATTCCCCAATAACGAGAGCGACTCAAATTCCAATCTACTAAATTCTCGAGCCAATTACCAAAGCGTCCGGTGCCTGTACTTTCAGGTTTCCAGTTGATGGTTTTGTTGAGCTCAATCATTCGCTCCTTACAAGCTGTTGTACGAATGAACCAAGAGTCGAGCGGATAATAAAGAATGGGTTTATCAGTTCTCCAGCAATGCGGATAACTGTGCTCATACTTCTCCACTTTAAAAGCGAGATTATTATGCTTGAGTTGAATGGCGATGCGCTCATCCACACTTAAATATTTATCACGAGATTGTTGCAATCGTGCCGCTTCTTTTTCAGATTCGTTTAGGTATTCTTCCTTCACATATTCACCGGCGAAATCCTTTACTTCCTTTACAAATCTTCCTTGACGATCGACAAGCGGCATGTCTTTTCCATTCTCATCCTCGACCATAATTGGTGGAACTTGATGTTGCTTTGCTACACGAAAATCATCAGCACCAAAAGTAGGCGCGATGTGTACGATACCTGTTCCATCTTCAGTACTCACAAAATCACCAACGATAACACGAAACGCATTTCCTTCTGGTTGCACATAAGGCATCAATTGCTCAAAGCGCATATCCTGCAATTCACTTCCCTTAATTTCTGCAATAATTTTATAAGGAATGTTTTTATTTCCTTCCTGATACTCTTCAATGCTTAACTCTGCATTCTTCGGATTGAAATGTTTTTGAAAAAGATCTTTTGCCAATACAACAGAGATGGGTTGAAAAGTATACCCATTAAATGTTCGCACCAATACATAATTGATGTTGGCGCCCACAGCTAATGCCGCGTTAGAGGGCAATGTCCAAGGAGTGGTGGTCCAGGCTAGGAAATATACGGGTGCATCACTCGCAGAAAATAATTTTTCCGATTTCTCATTGCGAATCGCTTTAAACTGCGCTACGACGGTAGTATCTTTTACTAATTTATAAGTTCCGGGTTGATTCAATTCATGCGAGCTAAGACCGGTTCCTGCAGCAGGAGAAAAGGGTTGAATTGTATATCCTTTGTACAATAAATTTTTCTTGTGCAACTCCTTCAACAAATACCAGCAGGTTTCGATGTAAGGTGTTTCAAAAGTGATGTAAGGATTTTCAAGATCGACCCAATAGCCCATCTTACGGGTAAGATCGTCCCATACCGATTTATACTTCATCACCTCGTGGCGACAAGCTTTATTATAATCTTCAATTGAAATTTTTACACCGATGTCCTCTTTCGTTATACCTAAAGTTTTCTCCACATAAATTTCGATGGGCAAACCGTGGGTATCCCATCCACCCTTACGTTTTACCTGAAAACCTTTCTGTGTTTTGTAGCGACAAAAAATATCCTTGATCGCACGCGCCATCACATGATGAATACCCGGTAAACCATTCGCTGAAGGTGGACCTTCATAAAAAACAAAAGCGGGACTCCCTTCGCGCTCCTCAATGGAACGTTCGAAGATACGCTGCTCTTGCCAGCGCTCTAAAACCGACGCTGCGATGTTCGGCAGATGTAGTGATTTGTATTCTTTGAATTGCGACATAATAAGTTTGCGAAGGTACGGAATTCAGAAGGAATGTATAATGCAAAAAATCAAATTCCCAACGCCTGCCAAAGAGTGCAACTATATGATTATTAACTTGGAACATCTAAGTAATTTTTCGAAGGGACTAAAAAACTTTTAGGTTTTACTGAAAAAGCAAAACCTCGCAAGGCTTCGTGTGCAAATTTTCAATATCTCCGCTTACAAATTAAACTGCTTAATACTATTCAATAATAACGCGCCGACTCCATCTTTTCCCTTCGCTTTCAAAAATAATTAAATACAAGCCACTGGAAAATTTTGTTGTAGGAATACTTAATTTCATTGCTCCTCTCAAATTTGTGCTATACAATTCTTGACCCGTATATGAGATTAAACGTAAGTTTCCTGTCAATCCACTTAAACTATTGGATTGAATGTTTATTATTTCACTAGCAGGATTTGGGTAAACTAACCATGGTGGTGAAGAGGAAGAATTTTCAATTATTGCCGTAGCACATCCATTGGGCTCTAAACGGCCCAATTCATAATTTGGGTTATTGGGTAAACTTCCAAGACATCTTCTGCCTCCTAAACCTTGCCCATATAAATTAAATATTATACCAGGGCAAGAATCGTTCGGATTTTCGATAACTGCTAAAAAGGTAGAACCCGTATCTGTTGCAACAGTTGGTAAACCAGAAAAACCTCTAGCTAAATAAATTTTACCATCAGGACCTAATTGATGTTGGTAGGTCACATAATCACTGTAAATATTAAAAACAGTGCATCTAGAACTCGCTACAGACGCTGATTGCATATCAAACTGCAAAGTATGCTGAAGATTACTCCCAGGTGAATTTTGAAAAGATAAATTAGATGTATAAAAGTACCTTTCATTCCCAGAGAATGAGCATGACAAATACCTTTTTTCAGGTAGATGAATTGGTTGGGTCATTAAATTTTGATAGTTGCTCAACTGACCGCTGCATCTATCAAAATTGAAAACATCTATAATTTCTGTGCTAACAGCTCCTAAATAATTACCAAATTTTGAAAAAACCATTTCTCCATTAAAGCCTTGATAGGGGAAAATATTTGAGTAATAGGATCCAATTGTTTGTTTCGAAGGAGGACTAATTCCACTTGAATCTACTAAAAACACATAAAATGTATCAGCCTCAATTGTATGTGTTACCAACCACCAATCTTTACCGTTTCCATGCTTTATAGCTGCTAGTTTTTCCGCAAAACTTACTGTTGAAAGAAGATTGTTTTTAGAATTTACAGTAAAAACCCCACTGGAATCTCCAATCAAACTCCACAAAAAAAAGTAGTCGTTTAATGCTTGATAGTGTTGGTGATGAATAACGAGAAAACCTGAGTCGCCATTTACAAGTGGCAAAATAATTGTTGCATCACTAGCACCTGTTTCAATATTTAAACTATCGCCATTAATCATTATCTGATCATTATCATCAAAGCCTGCTCCAATATATGAATTCAATAATATAGGTTGATTTGAATAGGTTCCAACATAAAATAATAAATTACCAGCAGAATCACAAATTGTCGACGCTGGCTTTAAGGAAAATAAACCAGAAGGATTATTTATATTCACTACCCCACCTGCAAACTCCATTTTCACCGAATCACCAAAACACCATACCCGATCCGTGAATTGAGCAGGGCATGGTGATTTAGAAATTATTATTAGAACAAAGAAGATTATTGCATTTTTCAAACCTAATGAATAATTATGAATTTAGATGTTAATGTTTTTCCTTCAACTCTAACTTTTATTGTATAAATACCACTCGCATACTTTGTAGTATTTATTGATACTCGCTGTGCATTTAAGGAATTGTGTCTCTCTACTAATTTGCCATCGGTATTCATTATTTCAAAGTCGAAATTAGTATTCTCCCTTTCTCCAACAATTGAAATTAAAATAAAGTCATTCGCCGGATTGGGTTGTACTTTTATTTGAACTTGCTTACTAGGGTTTTCATTCGTGTCTCTTATTCTTGATTCTTGCATGTAACAGGAATCATTATAGGAGCTATTCGTAGAATCCAATAAAGTTAATAAAGTTCTAGCTACAAACACAGCATTTCCACCTTTTTGTGTGCAATTTAGTGCTATCGACTCTAAAAATTCTTG
>Ga0209284_10006937_pt1 | contig 10548 bp, 9 predicted proteins | sample FRY03_FD_187211 | JGI IMG/M metagenome (GOLD analysis project Ga0209284, IMG submission 187211) | Freshwater microbial communities from Lake Fryxell liftoff mats and glacier meltwater in Antarctica - FRY-03 (SPAdes) (version 2) | ecosystem: Environmental > Aquatic > Freshwater > Ice > Glacier... | reverse complement strand
CGGGTGGTAGCGGCCATTGATGGGCGTAAAGAAGACTTTATTATCTTGAGCAATGGCGTGCGCTTAGGCCGACTCGACCATCTCTTTAAAAATTCCGTAAATATTAACGAGGCTCAGCTTTTTCAATCCGAAGCGGGCTCAATGGACGTTCGGGTTGTCAAAGGCATTAAGTATTCAGTGCAGGATGAGCAGCAGTTGCGCGCAGAGATCATAAAGCGCGTCGGCGAGTTTCTGGATTTTAGAATTGTTTATGTCGATCAGGTTGAGCGAACCCGTCGCGGCAAGCTTAGGTTCGTTGTATCGACCATCGATCATACCCGCCCGGGATCGATGGGCTGAGCAGCCCGGGATCCGCCGCAATGGCCCGTTTTCAGCACAATGGCTTACTGAGCCTTACTCTGGTTGATCTCAGTCGCTGGCCTGCGATTCTCAAGTTACCGAGTTAATGGATAAGAATCGTCTCGTGCTAGCAATAAAAAAGCCGGCTGAGCACGCTCAAGCCGGCATTTTTGAAACTGGCTCCCCAGGGCGGACTCGAACCACCGACAGGCTGATTAACAGTCAGCTGCTCTACCAACTGAGCTACTGGGGAATTGAGGGCGAGATTCTGCGGTAAGGCACTCTGCAAGTCAAGAATCTAAGCCATTTTGCGGGCAGATGACCGTATCGATAGCAGAGTTTTTACTGCACAAGCGTTGTGCTGCAGATTTTATCCCATAAACTTTTTGATCCGGCTAATGGCTTCTTCGAGAACCTCCATGCTGGTGGCAAACGACAAACGAATATAGCCTTCAGCGCCAAAGGCCGAACCCGGCACCAGGGCTACGTCAGCTTCGTTGAGCAGCATGCTGGCAAACTCGGTGTCATCCTTAGCACCTTTCAGCTTGATGGCTTCGGAGATATCCGGAAAGGCATAGAAGGTGCCATCACCCTCAATACATCTAAACCCGGGGATCTCATTGAGTGCGGCAACAATGTAGTCGTGGCGCTTCTTAAAGTGCACCAGCATGTCATTGACGCAATCCATGCTGCCTTCCAGCGCGGCAATACTGGCCGCCTGCGAGATGCTGGTCGGGTTGGATGTGCTCTGACCCTGGATTTTCTTCATCGCCTTAATGAGCACGGCAGGTCCGCCGCAGTAACCGATCCGCCAGCCGGTCATGGAGTAGGCTTTAGAGACGCCATTCAATGTGACAGTGCGGTCGTACAGCTCCGGATTCGCCTGAGCAAAGCTGGTGAATGGTTCAGCGGCCCAATAGATGTGCTCGTACATGTCGTCGGTCGCAATCACGATGTTCGGGTACTTCTTGAGTACTTCACCCAGACTCTGCAGCTCGGCTTTGGAGTAGGCGCAGCCTGTGGGGTTGCTGGGGCTGTTCAGGAACAGCATTTTGGTCTTATCGCTAATCGCCGCTTCGAGGTCGGCCGGCGTGATCTTAAAGCCCTGATCAATGCCACCAAGCACTTCGACCGGCACACCGTCGGCTAGCTTGACCATATCGGGGTACGAGACCCAGTAGGGCGCCGGAATAATGACTTCATCACCCGGGTTTAGCAGCGCCATGCACAGGTTGTAGCAGGACTGCTTGCCGCCGCACGACACGAGCACCTGATCCAGCGTATAGGTGAGTTCGTTGTCGCGTTTGAACTTATCGATAATGGCCTGCTTCAGGGCAACCGTGCCATCAACCGCAGTGTATTTGGTTTGGCCGTTCTGGATAGCCGCAATACCGGCCTGTTTGATGTGCTCGGGGGTGTCGAAATCCGGCTCGCCGGCGCCCAGACCAATAACATCGCGACCGGCGGCCCGCAGCTCGGCGGCCAGTTGGGTCACAGCCATGGTGGGCGAAGGCTTAACGCGTTGCACCCGATCGGAAACTGATAGACTCACTTGATTGTCCTAAGAATTGACCGAAGACCCGGGAATCAGGTCTTGAGAGCCGCTGATGTTACGGTAATCGAGGTCAGCAACCAATACTCCTGTGAGAATTCGCAAAAGAGTTGTCCTTATCCGGGCTGAGTTATCCGGCAGAACCCTGCAGAGCAACTGATGACACTGACAAAAGATAAATTCAAACTCGCTGCCAACTATGAACCCGCTGGCGATCAGCCGGCGGCAATTGCTGCTTTGGTGCAAGGTTTGCGCGATGGTCTGGCCGGACAGACGCTGTTGGGCGTGACCGGCTCCGGTAAAACCTTCACCATGGCCAACGTTATTCAGCAGGTGCAGCGACCCACATTAATCCTGGCGCACAACAAAACTCTGGCAGCCCAGTTGTACGGCGAAATGTGCGAGTACTTCCCTGAAAACCGGGTCGAGTATTTCGTGTCGTACTACGACTACTACCAGCCGGAAGCATATGTGCCCTCATCGGATACGTTTATCGAGAAGGATGCCTCGATCAACTCGCACATCGAACAGATGCGGTTATCGGCGACTAAGGCCTTGATGGAAGGCGGTGGTGTGATCATCGTTGCCACCGTGTCTGCCATCTACGGTCTGGGTGACCCTGAGTCCTACTTCAGCATGATTCTGCACATGACCCGTGGCGAGATCATGAATCAGCGCGATATTCTCAGGCGCCTGGCAGAGCTGCAGTACACCCGCAATGAGATTGATCTGGTGCAGGGTTGTTATCGGGTGAAGGGCGATATTATCGATGTGTTTCCGGCCGATTCGGAAAAAGAAGCGGTGCGTATCGAACTGTTTGATGAAGAGATTGAGAACCTTTCGTACTTCGATCCGCTTACCGGCGAAGTATTGCGTCGTGTGCCTCGACTCACTATCTATCCAAAAACCCATTACGTAACGCCACGCGGAGTGCTGGTGGAGGCCGTAAAAAAAATCAAGGTAGAGCTGAAGGAACGGCTGGTTGTATTGCGTGACCTCGACAAACTGGTTGAGGCGCAGCGCCTTGAGCAACGCACGCAGTACGATATTGAGATGATGAATGAACTGGGCTACTGCAGTGGCATTGAGAACTACAGTCGTTATTTGTCCGGGCGTCAACCGGGAGAGCCACCACCGTGTTTGTTTGATTATTTACCGGCCGAGGCATTGCTAATTGTGGATGAAAGCCACGCCAGTATTCCGCAGATTGGCGGCATGTATAAAGGTGATCGCTCCCGCAAAGAAACGCTGGTTGAGTACGGCTTCCGTTTGCCGTCGGCGCTGGATAACCGTCCGTTGCGCTTTGATGAATTTGAAAAAATATCGCCCCAGACGTTGTATGTGAGTGCCACCCCGCGTGCCTATGAGCGCGAACATTCTGATGTGATTGCGGAGCAGGTCGTCAGGCCTACCGGTTTGGTTGATCCGGAAATCGAAGTGCGGCCCGCCGGCAATCAGGTTGATGACGTGCTCTCAGAAATTAGTTTGCGGGTACCTGTGGATGAGCGGGTTCTTATTACCACGCTCACAAAGCGCATGGCGGAAGACCTCACGACATATCTTCATGAGCACGGCGTGCGCGTGCGTTATTTGCACTCGGATATCGAAACCGTCGAGCGCACCGAGATTATTCGTGACTTACGCTTGGGCGAGTTCGACGTGCTGGTTGGTATTAACCTGCTGCGTGAGGGTTTGGATATGCCAGAGGTGTCACTGGTCGCCATTCTTGATGCCGATAAGGAAGGCTTTCTGCGTTCCGATAGCTCCCTTATTCAGACCATGGGGCGCGCCGCGCGTAATGTGAACGGCAAAGCCATTTTGTACGCCGACCGGATTACCGGCTCTATGCAAAGAGCGATGGACGAGGTTGATCGCCGCCGCATAAAACAGATTGCGCACAACAAGGAGCACGGCATTACGCCGACGACAATCCGCAAGCAGGTGCGCGACATCATGGAAGGTGCCCGTGCCGGTGGCAGTCGTGCCGAGCGCTTGCATCGGGTGGCCGAGAAGGGCGGTAAGTACGCGCATCTAACGCCTGAACAAGCGATGCAAAAGATCAAACAGCTCGAGAAAGATATGCTGAAGCATGCCCGCGAACTTGAATTTGAGGAAGCGGCCGCATTGCGCGATCAAATTTCTCAATTGCAGCAGCAGGCTCTGGGGCTTTCTGATGTTAAAGCTGGGTAGAGTCCGGCGGCGAGAGAAGCAGCTATTCCCTTAGAAAGTAGGCCAATAGAAAGAGCCCGCAATGACAGCGTCAAGGCAGGGCTTTTTTGTTTGTTAAGATCGCCCGGATTCGAATTGGGATATGTGCCATGTCAATCGACCCTGCGGCGAATTATCGAGAAGAATATGAGTCTAGGGCCGTAGGAAAAAGAGCGCACACTTTTTACGGCTGTTAGGCCTGTCACCAACATGATGATTCGGTCAAATCAAGGCACAGAATATGTCTGATTGAAGTGTATGGTAATATTATGATGTCTTTTTTTTCGATATTCGAGCCGAATGTATTGACTTAATATTTACTAAGCGTAAACGTCAGTCATAACTAATACATGTGCAATGTTAAGTGGTAGTCTATTTCTTAGAGAAAGAAATGCGGCTAATGATAGAGTGTGATCTTCTCTCAATTTACAGGTTTTTTTTACACTTCCGAACACGCAAATAATCGATGCGTAAAAAACTAGAGCACAGTTTATGAATGTACAGCAGCCTCAAGAAATAACCTTCTTGGATCTTATAAAAATACTGATTCAGTACAAGTGGGTTATGTTGATTGTGTTTATCTCGGTGCAGGTTGGCGCTGCTATCTATTCATACACATCAACACGGACTTACAATGTAGGGGTGGTGGTTGCAGCCGCCGCAGAGAGCAGTTCTTCTGGAGGACTGTCGTCGTTAATGTCGTCTTTTGGTGGAGGAGGCGCTTTAGGCGCATTTACCAGAACTCGAGATCAAGTCGCGCAGGGTATGGCCATACTGGAGTCCGAGCAATTTGTGCGCGAGTTCATTAATGAAAATAGCTTACTTCCAATCCTGTATGCGGATCGCTGGGATCCGGAAACATCTGATTGGGCGGAGTCAACCACTGGAGAAGTACCGAGGATTTCAGATGGGTACAGGAAGTTCAATTCAATCCTGAGGGTGAGCGATGACGACTCAGCATTGGTTACTATTACAATTACCTGGGCTGATCCTGATTTGGCGGCCAAATGGGCAAATAGACTTGTATTTACGCTGAATGAACGGCTTCGTTCAATTGCGATTGAGGAAGCGAATCAAACTATAGAGTATCTTAATAAAGAAATAGAAAAGACTAGGATAGTCGAGTTGCGGCAGGCTATTTTTTCCATGATTGAAGATCAGATAAATACCCGAACCATGGCCAATATCAGGCAAGAATATGCTTTTAAGGTAATAAGCCCGGCGATTGCACCGGATTTAGATCAATATGATAGCCCTAGATACGTATTAATCTTTCTGCTGGCACTCTTCTTGGGCATTGTGTTGGGTGCTTTCACCTGTTGGTTGATTTATGGTCTCCAGCAGTTGCGGGAGGGCTTGGGAGAATAACAAATATGGCTGAATTAAGAGAGTGCGCCATTAGCTATGTAGTGGCTCAAATCTATGGACGGTAAACCGCCTAGGCAGAGTGTGTATCTTGCTTGTTTCTGACACTTAAGATTTTTTGAATTTGGCGGCCACTCTTTACTCGCGATACGGTCTGCAGTATCAATTTTTTGCCCCATGTAGTTCGGCTTACAGACTACATATATTTTTATTTTTCTCAATTTACTATATTAAAATATGTTGAGACAAAACTTGAGTTTGGGAATGATTGAAGATCAGATATATAGCCGAATAATGGTCAGTACCGGTAAGAATATGCTTGCCGATTGTGTCTGAATGACGTGAAGCCATTCGAACGACATCCTGCTCTTATGGCTATCAGCTCTGCGGGCAATTTCCCACCTCTTTTTTGTGTTTATGGCGAGCCGCTGAAGCTTGCATTGAAACTCCGAAAGAAACGTCCGGTCTATTCTTTGAACACCGCCTATGGGGTGGGCGGTATATCAACCGCACCAAGTGATATTAGCGAGGCGGCTGATATTTACATCAAGGCCATTCAATCAGTTCAATCCGATGGGCCGTACTTTCTATATGGCCACTGTTCTGGAGCGGCGATTGCCTATGAAATAGCCATGCGATTACTTGCAGATGCCCATGAGGTATCTCATGTTTTCATGCTCGAGCCAAGCTTTGATACAAAGGGTATGAAGCAGACCGCCGTGATCATCATTAAGAGCATAATATCGACGGGTATTACTCTTGCGCGGTTTAAAGCGCTCTTGTCGGTGAGCGGCTTATTACTAAGGTCGGCACCTGTGATTATGCGCAATAACATACAGCTTGTATGGAGTTCCGTTTTAGGCACGGTAGCACCCCAGCAATTGCGATTCGATAGTCAGCAGAGAAAGATTGCACCTTCAGTTAAGACATACATTTATACGGAGCTAGGCTGCCCTGTTAGTCTAATATATCGCAATCTCGACAACGCGGAGATTAGTCAATCCGAGAGGTATTGGGAGAAGGTGGTCGGTCACAAGGTGAGGGTGTATTCAGTAGATGCATCAGGTGAGCATCTAGCTGTGTTAGCTGATGCTCCACTACAATCAGTCGCAGCGGTGATAGATAGATCTATTGACGGGTAATTGAGCTGAAATAACCTTCTATGGCAACCAGGTTTCATAGGGTAGAAATGGCGTAATCTGTCTTCCAGCAGCATTTAGAAACCCATAATAAGTGCCTGCAGCTCCAATTAAGCTAGAAGCAATAAATGCGATCTTCAATTTCCCCTCAAAATTAAGGCCTAAGCGGGAATAGCTTGCAAGTATGGATAGTGGGCCTAGGAAAGAAATAAGAGCGAACACGCGAAGGCCGGCGTAGCTATATTGAGAAAGAAGCCCAGCAGTAACTAGAAATAATTCAACCAACACGATTAATCTAAACTTTTCTGCGGCTGGCAATTTAGTAAATAGTAAAACTACGAAGACTAGTGAAACTCGGCAAACAACAAAGATAGATGTCAAAATGGTTGAATAGCGTTCTCCAGCTTGTGGAGCGTAGTCCCCAATTTTACCTAATAAATAGACCTCCGCTACAAAAAATACGGCGATAGAAAGCAATAGTAATAGCAGCATAGAAACGACCGAGGAGAACTTTAGCCACGGGCGCTGCGAAATCATAAGGTATGAAAGTCCAAATAGAGAGGTGTAATGGAAGAGAACCGATGGCAATCCAGCTAGGAACAGACGCTTCAATGACCCTTTCCTGATCTCTTGCGTGGCAAGCACTAAGATAAGCGCCGCAAAACCAACTCGAAGGACGTTCATACTGTAGGAATAAGCAGTAATTGGAAGGAAGTAGGCAATGCAAAAAAAACGCTCATTCTCATCCCCCCTAATAATGACTAGGGCCAATAGAGAGAAAAAGACCAGGGCGCATGCTCTTACGGCTAAATCTGCATCCGGGATTATGGCCATAAGCGTGGCTGCCAACGCAATAAAACCAGGTTCTATGCCATTCCACTCATAATTTCGACCATCGAACTCTCGAAACATCAATTCATAAGTAAACGTATCTGTTCCAACATCTCCTCTTAGAAATGCTAACGCAGCAAAATACGGCAGAATCCCCAAGATTAGCGCTAGCCCACGATATCGAGTGGCTAGTTGTACGGCAACTACGCCATAAATTAGTGCCCAACCAAGTAAATAAACCATATTTATCTTCTAAGCCGAACCCAAGCGACTATAAAAAAGCGTCGTATATACCTAATAAGCGACCACGCATAAAGGAAAGGCAAACTAATCATGTTCAACCTTTGTGTCCTGTAAAGATTTCTGTACACACTGAGTTCACTTTTCTCCATTAACCATAAATCATCACTTAGTCCGCCTTCCCCATAAACCGCCTTAAAATGAATCCCTAGTTTTTTCTCGCAACGGTAAATAGCATTGCCATCCAGACAGATCGCGCATGAGAGCATATAATCCTCTGTGCGGCGCCGCCCAAACTCGTACCTATAGGGCATTTCCCGCTTGGCCATCATACTTGAAGCGGTAATTTGATTAGATAGAAGCAACCGCAGCGCACGGATACGCGTGAATTTAGATTGTCCGGTAAAATACACAGGCCTATTATCATTACCATATGCAAGCACCCGGAATGGGTGTCCTGTGTATAGGACTTCAGGATGAGACTTCATCCAGCCTAATTGAATTTCTATTTTCTGTGGTTCCCATGCGTCATCAGCATCCAAAAAAGCAACATATGGTTGCGTGGCAATATCCCAGCCACCATTTCTCGCTCCACCACAGCCCCGATTGACATCAAGACAAACAACCTTGATCCATTCGTTACCATAGGTCATCTGAACCGATTTAAGAGCTTGAACAGTGCCGTCATCGCTACAATCATCCACCAGTATTAGCTCTGTTGGTCTCATGGTTTGAGCATCTACAGATGCGACTGCTCGTTCGATAGTGTCAGCGCACCGGTAACAGGGGATTATTACTGATAATTCAGCTAGAGACATATTCGAGAGCCAACATAATGAATAGGGAGCATAGGAGAGTAGTGAATTAGAAACTCGCTGTATATATACAGTTTGGTAATTGGCAGATCAATAACACTATTCCCTAACGTGAAGCAGTAGCCTGGATCATTACCTCGTGCACAACTTCTGCCGTCTTGGTGAGTTCAGCATCACTGAGAGTAGGGTGTATCAAAAAAGCTAGACTTGTTCGGGCTAATTCTTTTGCAATTGGCCGTCGATCTAACGGTGTCAATTCTGAGCGTATAAATGCTTGCTCACGATAAATTTCACCACAACTTCCAATAGAGCAGGGGATTCCATGCGAGCCAATAGCTTCTAACACCCGCATCTGGGTCCATCCGGGCGCAAGTTGCTCAGTCTCCAAAAAAGCATAATACCTATAATAGGCATGTTCTATATCTGCCGGCGGTATCACTAGTCTGATGCCAGGAGTATCTTTTAGCAGGTCATTAAGTTTTGCCGCGTTGCGTCTACGCGATGCTATCCACCTGGGAAGCTTGCTCAATTGAATACGTCCGATCGCTGCCTGCATCTCTGTCATGCGCCAGTTGCTGCCGAAGGATTCGTGTAGCCAGCGGAATCCCAGTGGGTGCTCTCGATTGAAGACCGCGTCATAACTTTTGCCATGGTCCTTGTAGGCCCAAGCCTTTTTCCACAATTCTTCGCTGTCCAGCACCAGTAAGCCGCCTTCACCACCCGTCGAAATAATTTTGTCCTGACAAAAAGAGAATGCGGCGGCATCACCGAAGCTACCCACTGGGCGCCCCTTATAGGTTGCCCCATGGGCCTGAGCGCAATCTTCAACGATAAAAAGACCATGTTCCATGGCTAAAGTCAGGATAGGATCCATATCACATGGCCATCCAGCCAAATGTACGATAATGACCCCTTTCGTCCGCGGTGTAATCGCCGCACGAATGGTATCCGCTGTGATGTTTTGGCTGTTCAAATCCACATCCGCGAATGTTGGCACGCCTCCACGTGCGACCACGGCACTCGCGGTAGCTATGAAAGTGCGACTGGGGACTATGACCTCATCTCCGGGCTGCAGGTCTAAAGTAGTTAATGCGAGTTCTAGGGCTAGGGTTCCATTCGCCAGTGCTACGCCATGTTTTCTATTGACGGATTTAGCGTACTCACGCTCAAAAGCGCGACCCTCTTCACCGGTCCAGTAATTTACCTTTCCCGATATTAAAATGTCTCTAACCGCCTCGATTTCATCATCTTCGAAGATGGGCCACCTAGCAAAGTGTGCATTAGATATGTCTTTCATGGACATTTTACGTGCTTTCATCCTATTCGAAGTGATGGAAACCTAGCTAGCTAAGGCCACATTGGCTTATATAGCGATCGAATTAGATACCCTATAAAATCCCAGTTACGACATTTTGTTGGCTATCCGGACCCCATGTGCTATTGAGTCAGCCACAATAGTAGGTGATTACCAGTAGTAAATCTCCGCCGTATGCGAGCGCCTGCGTATCTGCTAAAAGGCCAAATGCCCTATGTAACTGAACACTCAGGATTGTAGCTGCCTTCGCTGCAGCCAAACAAGAAGCATTGCAGCGCCAACTGAACCAAGCGCTAAATCTCGGAGTGTGTTGAACAAATGCCAGCCCCTAGCCCAATTAGCGTTTACAAGCAGGCAATACTCCATAAGCTCCCAGGCCACTGCGACAAAAACCGCAAGCCCAAAGGCAAGTAGCTCCGGCTTCGCAACTGCTTTTCGACCACTACACCGCTGCCAGCTCGCAATCAAATTAAAGAAAAAAAGCGCTATGGCGGCACCGCCAGCGAAATGTATAACGGGATCTAAATATGGCTCATGATCTATCCATTCGGCTGCCAGTTTATGTGCAGCGTAAACGGCAATTGGTGCCCACGTTGCCTCTTTCGCAATCCGGGTGACCATAATCAGGATGTTTGGCTCGTTGGTCTGAATCGCCCCCAGTTCTCTAGACACTTAACAGCCTCTCGTTAAATCGTCTCTCGTACTCTACCGGTGATAGCTGGTTATTGGAACCGTGCCGGCGTG
>Ga0209284_10006934_pt1 | contig 10558 bp, 6 predicted proteins | sample FRY03_FD_187211 | JGI IMG/M metagenome (GOLD analysis project Ga0209284, IMG submission 187211) | Freshwater microbial communities from Lake Fryxell liftoff mats and glacier meltwater in Antarctica - FRY-03 (SPAdes) (version 2) | ecosystem: Environmental > Aquatic > Freshwater > Ice > Glacier... | reverse complement strand
CTCCGATCCCCCCGCCCCCCTCACCTCGTCCCCGCTCGCCGGTCGATGGCGCATGGTCACGACAAGCGCGGCGATCGCAACCACGATCAGCACCCCGCCCAACACCCGGCCCGCGCCCGTCCCGGCCGGCCCCCTGGATCGCCCCGGATTTCCCGGCCGCTTGGATCGTCCTTGTCTGCTCATCTGGTTTGGTCGCTGGAAGAATGCTCCCGAAAAACGCGCCCCGTAACCTGCCCATACGCAGATCAAATTCCTAAACATTCAGGAAACATTCAGGAAACATTCGGCGAATGGAGAGGCTGCCGATCCTGTTTTTCAAGAGTCTGCCACAAAAATATGCTTTGCCGATAAAAAACCTCTTGCCTCATTTTCCCGAAATTCATCTACTGCCCGGTAGTCGGTGCCAAACCTTCCTGAAAGCCAACTGTCAACTAGGAAAATGGTGCCCGCCTGAGTCACCCCTAGGTCAATCCCACCCCCTCCTCCAAAATACGCCAACACTTAACAAATCATGAAAAACCCAGCCATCCACTCCTTCCTCCGCACCGGCTCCCTCGCCGCGCTGCTTGCCTTCTGGTCCATCCCCGCACAGGCCATCACCGTCGTCACCCCCGCCACCGACTTCGGGGCCACCACCAGCGCCGATGACGTCGATGTCCAAGGCACCGCCAAGGGAACCACCACCACCGCCACCGCCGACACAGTAGCCGGCGGTATGAGCGGAACGGTCACCGTCGCCGACAGCTCGATCTTCACGGTGGGGCAGGCCATTGAGACGACCGTCGAATCGACCACCGGCCTCCCCGACAATACTTGGGTCCGGGAAATCACCAACGCCACCACCATCCGGGTCGAGGGATCCGGTCTCCCCTGGGGATACAACAAGACCTACACCGTCGCTTCCGGCTACATGAACGTGAAGAACGGCGACACCTTCACCGCCTATGAACAGGTTTCGGCCCAGCCCACCGGCGACGTGAACAACCTGATCCTCTCCGGCCCCGGCTCCGCCGTCACCCTCGCCGACTCCGCCGTGCTGAGCATCCATGGCTCCATCTCCCGCACCGGTGGCAGCGGTGCCATCGCCACCATCAACGGCAGCGCCTGCATCAAGGCCGGTGCCACCGACGCGGACCTCGTCGTGGACACCCCCACCGCCACCGACAGCCTCCAAATCAACAGCTTCATCGACGCCAACGGCACCGGCGGCCTCACCAAGACCGGCCCCGGCACCCTCCGCATCGCCAGTGGCTACGACTCCCTCAGCTACACCGGCAAGACCCTCATCGATGGCGGCCGCCTCAGCCTTTACAACCCGACCAATGGCAATGCGGAAGCCTCTCTCGGTGCCATTCCCGGCAGTTTCGAGGCCGACAGCATCACCCTCCAAAACGGTGCCATCCTCCAATACTCAAGCCTCGGCAACAGCAACCAACTCACCATCTCCGCCAACCGCGGCATCACCCTCGGCGCGGGAACCCAGACTCTCGAACGCCTCGGCCAGAATCAAATCAACTTGAACAGCGTCATCAGCGGAACCGGCGGGTTGTTTTTCGATGCCCTCATCACCAACGATAATGGTGGCACCGGCTTCGCGGTCCTCAATGCCGCCAACACCTACGAAGGCGACACCACCTTCGGTTGGGGCCCCGCCATCACCACCGGCTCCAGCCAGAAAGGCTGGACCATCACCCTCGGCAACAAGGACGCCTTCCAGAACAGCACCGTCGTCTGGGAAAACGCCAACGGTCACAACGAGAACAGTGGCCGACCCTACAAGCTCAATTTTGGTGCCGGGTCCGGGACCTACACCCTCGGTGGCCTCGCAGGATCCAAAGATGCCGATACGGGCCGCTGGAACTCCTTGAACGATTCGAACAAGACCATCGCCATCGGCAACAACGACAACGATACCACCTTCACCGGCAAAATCAGCTGGGGCCCCACCAAGCTCGAGAAAATCGGCAACGGTAAGCTCACCCTCGAAAACAACAACGCTTTCACCGGATCCACCCGCATCGCTTCCGGCATCCTCGCACTCGGATCGGCCGGCTACATCGACAGCAGCTCCGTGGTCGAGATCGACCCAGGCGGGGTGCTCGATACGACCGCTCAAACCGACTTCATCATGAATTACTTGACCGGCCAGGGCAACACCTTCCACATCGACGGCACCGGCGGCGGCTCCAGCGGCAGCATCAACGCCGCCGGCCTCAATATCGATGCCACCAACCTGACCATCGTCGAGGACGTGGCCGCCGATGACGCCGCCTATGTGCTGGCCACCTACACCTCCCTCACCGGCCTCACCAACACCTTCGCCTCCGTGACCGGCCTGCCCGCCGGCTACTCCATCGACTATGCCTACGCCGGCGGAACACAGATCGCCCTCGTCTCCGGCGGCGGCGGATCCCCCTACGACACTTGGGCCACCACCAATGGCCTCACCGGTGCCCCCGCCTCCTCCACCGACCCGGCCTTCGACGCCGATCCCAATGGAAACGGCACCGACAACGGCCTCGAATGGATCCTCGGAGGCGACCCGCTCGGCGCCATCCCCTCCGCCCAACCTACCGCCACGGCCGATGCCTCCGGCCTCACCCTCACCTTCACTCGCGAGGAGGACTCCATCGGACAGGCCACCCTCACGATCGAATACGGCTCCGATGTCCAAGCTTGGCCCGGTTCCGTCACGATCGGGGCCACCAGCTCCGGCCCCGATGGCAACGGGGTCGTCGTCACCGTCAATGATGTCCCCTCCCCGGATGAGGTGACCGTCTTCATCCCCGCCTCCAACGCGGTGGGCGGCGCACTCTACGCCCGCGCCACGGCCACCATGCCGTAAACCCCACACCACGTGTCCCCCTCAATCCGAGGGGGACGAAAAACCCACTTCCCGAAACCAGTACCCTGTTAATTGTCATGGGTTGGCGACAAGGACGCCTTCCAGAACAGCACCGTCGTCTGGGAAAACGCCAACGGTCACAACGAGAACAGTGGCCGACCCTACAAGCTCAATTTTGGTGCCGGGTCCGGGACCTACACCCTCGGCGGTCTCGCCGGATCCAAAGATGCCGATACGGCGCGCTGGAGCTCCTTGAACGATTCGAACAAGACCATCGCAATCGGCAACAACAACAACGATACCACCTTCACCGGCAAAATCAGCTGGGGCGCCACCAAGCTGGAAAAAATCGGCACCGGCACCCTCACCCTCACCAACGTGAATGCCTTCACCGGCTCCACCACCATCACCAACGGCGCCTTGGAGATCGCAGGCACCGGTTCCATCAACGCGACCTCCGGAGTGACGATCAACGGCGGAAACCTCCGCTACAACTCCTCCGTGGCCTACGCGGGCTCCGTGTCCTTCACCGCCGGCACCCTCAGCGGAACCAACTGGACCGGCAGCCTGGATAGCCAGACGATCGGCACCGGCCAAACCATCGCACCCGGCAACAGCCCCGGCACCGCCGACACCGGATCACAAACCTGGGCCGGCGACGGCACCTATGTCTGGGAGGTCAACGACGCCATCGGCGCGGCGGGACTCGATCCGGGCTGGGACCTCGTCCTCGGCACCGGCACGCTGGACATCACCGCCACGAGCGGATCGACATTCACCATCCAGGTCGTCTCGCTCTTGGCCTCCAATGCCGTCGGCGAAGCCGACAACTTCAATGCCCTGTCCAGCTACAACTGGCTCATCGCGGACTTCGCAAACGCCGTCACCGGCTTTGACGCGGACAACTTCTACATCAACAGGGACGACTTCTCAAATGCCTATACCGGCACCTTCGGCGTGGCCCTCGGAGACACCTTCGGCATCGGCGGAGACGACTCCCAGGTTTACCTCACCTACGTCGGCATCCCCGAGCCTGCCACCGCCCTCCTCGGCAGCCTCGGCCTCCTCGTCCTCCTGCGCCGCCGCCGCCTGTAATACGGACCGCGGAAGCACGCAGCATCCCTTCTTACCCGCTTCCCTCACCCCATCTCCCCCACTTCCTCCCGCACCATTCTCTTCAACTCCGCCGGCCCCAGCACCCTCGCCTTGCTCCCCCAGCTCAACACCCAGCGCAGCACCTCCTCCAGTCGGCTCACGTGGAAGCACAGCTCCACCCGCGTCCCCCCCGCATTCAACATCTTCAATTCCTGCGTGGGATGCCAACGCCGCTCCTGCGCCATCCGCGCCGCATAGCCCCGCAGCTCCACCCGCACCACATGCAGGGCCTCGTCCCCCGGCGCAGTCCACACCCCGAAGGAATTGTGCAAATAACGCGACCCGTCAAACTCCGCCGGCACCGCGAACCCCACCGTCCCCACCTTCAAACGTGAAAGCCGCGGCAACGCAAAGGTCCGCAACGCCTCCCGCCCCAAATCCCACCCAATCACATACCAACACCCCTCCACCTCCCCCAGGTGATACGGACGCACCTTCCGCGCCTCCGCACCCCCCGCCCCCAGCTTCCGATAGTGAAACTGCACCTCCCGCCGCTGGAGGACCGCATCCGCCAACTTCCCGAACTGCTTCAAATCCTGCTTCGCCACCCCCGGCGCCTTCCGCGTGAAGGCTCGATCCACATCCGCCCACGAAAACTGCACGTTCCCCTCGATCATCTTCGTCAGCTTCTGAAACACCTCCCGCATGGTCTCCTCCAGCGCCGTCCCCCGCACCGACTCAATCGCCTGCCGCGCCAAAAACAACCCCGCCAACTCCGCCGCCCCCAACTCAAACACCGGAAACTGGCTGACATCCTGCGAATAGCTGTAGCCATGCAGCCTGTCATCATACTCCAACGGCAGCCCCAGCGCATCCCGCATGAAACTGATGTCCCGCTGCACGGTCTTGTCGGTCACCTCCAACCGCTCCGCCAATGTCCGGCAGTTCGGGTAGCTCCCCTCCTTCACCGCCTCATGAATCACGTAAATCCGCTGCATCGGCCGCCGCGTCGCCCCGGCCCGGGAGTCCTTCATCACTTCCATTCCCCACCCTGCGCCACAGCCCCACCCTTTGGCAAGCACCCTCCCCCAACAATTGTCCGACCCCAAATGCGAGGATACTCCCCACTCCCCCACTCCCCCACTCCCCAATAACCACTCCCCTCGGAATGTCCCAACGGGACAACTCATACAAGCCCCGGACCAAGTCCGGGGACGGACCAAGTCCGGGGATTCCCCCGCCTCACCCAACCGCGTCCTATCGGGACGCCTCATGCACCTCCACCCCACTTCCGCCTTCCACCCCTCTCCCCTGCCTGAAACTCCTCCCTTATCTTGCCCACCTCCGATTCCCTCACCCTCGCCCCCTTCACCCGTTGACTGTCCGCGTCCCGCCGCACTCTCAAGATCTGCCCGTCGCGCCTTCATTCCCGGATTTTCCGCAGGGACCAGACTTTGGTCCCTTGGTAGTTTGAATTTGGGGCCTGGAGCCCATTCTCCTCCCACCAGCTCCTTGTTCCACGCCCCGCATGCCCCCCCTCCAGTCTTCCTCCGTCAGTGGCCTCCTGCCACCGCTCCTGCCCACCACGGCAAGATCATTGCTTTTCATCCCGTCAAAAAATTCCGTAAACTCATCTCCTGATTCCCCATGAGCGCAACCCGACCCATCCAACTCATCGCCAGCGGAGACCTCCGCCTCTCCGCCAACCAAGTCTGTTGGCCCGCCCAAGAGGCCATGGAGAAACAACTCACCACCGCCATCGCCGCGGAGGGATACCAACTCGTTCGCGCCCACCCCTTCGACCCCGCCACCAAACACGGCTTCATCGCCAGCCAACGCCAGGGCATGCAAATTTTCCGCGGCATCGATCCCGACGCCCCCCTCATCGTCGCGGAGGCCGTCTGGCAATACTCCCACCACATTCTCGCGGGTCTCACCACCCACCGCGCCCCCATCCTCACCGTCGCCAACTGGAGCGGCCAATGGCCCGGCCTCGTCGGCATGCTCAACCTCAACGGCTCCCTCACCAAAGCCGGCGTCCCCCACTCCACCCTCTGGAGCGAGGACTTCACCGATGACTTCTTCACCGAAAAACTCCGCGCTTGGCTCAATTCCGGCACCATCACCCTCGACACCTCCCACGCCAACCCCCTCGACCCCGCCTCCCTCCCCGCCGAACCCCGCGCCGTCGGCGAACAAATCGCCACCGACCTCCTCCGCAACAAGGCCATCATGGGCGTCTTCGACGAAGGCTGCATGGGCATGTTCAACGCCATCATCCCCGATCACGCCCTCCACGCCTGCGGCGTCTTCAAGGAACGCCTCAGCCAATCCGCCCTCTACCACGAAACAACACAGGTCCCCGATCAGGAAGCCGCCGCCATCTATTCCTGGCTCCGTGAGCGCGGCATGACTTTCCACACCGGCCCCACCCACGAAGGCGATCTCACCGAGGCCCAGATCCTCCTGCAGTGCAAAATGTACATCGCCGCCCTCCGCATCGCCGACGACTTCGGCTGCGACACCATCGGCATTCAATACCAACAGGGCCTGAAAGACCTCCTCCCCGCCAGCGACCTCGTCGAGGGCATGCTCAACAACACCGACCGCCCCCCCGTCCGCTCCCGCGACGGCCAGCGCCTCCTCCACGAAGGCCAACCACTCCCCCATTTCAACGAGGTCGATGAATGCGCCGGCCTCGACGGACTCCTCACCCACCGCATCCATCAGGCCCTCGGCCAGCCGGTCGAAAACACCCTCCACGACATCCGCTGGGGCGACGAATTCGAGAATCAATACGTCTGGGTCCTCCTCATCAGCGGTGCCGCCCCCCCCGAACACTTCACCGGCGGATGGCGGGGTGCCCACGGCTACCGCCAACCCGCCATGTACTTCCCCAACGGCGGCTCCACCCTCCACGGCATCTCCAAACCAGGAGAGATCATCTGGTCGCGCATCTACGTCGAAAATGAATCCCTCCACATGGACCTCGGCCGCGGCGCAGCCATCGCACTACCCGATGCGGAAACCCGCCGCCGCCTCGACGCCACCACCCCCCAATGGCCCATCATGCACGCCCTCACCTACGGCGTCTCCCGCGATCAAATGATGGCCAAACACAAGGCCAACCACATCCAGGTCGCCTATGCACACGATGCCGCCTCCGCCGACCAATGCCTCGCCGCCAAAGCTGCCTGCGCCACCGCCCTCGGCATCAAGGTGAACCTCTGCGGCACCCATCGCCCCTCCTGATGACCTTCCCAAGCTCGCCTCCTCCTGTCTCATCCGCAAAGCCCGCCCCCCTTCTTTCGCCTTGTGCCCCGCGCCTCCCTTCGGCATAGGAGCGCCATGGAATTCAGCAACGTCACCGCGCAGGCCAAGGCCAACGTGTATTTCGAAGGCAAGGTCGTCTCCCATACCATCATTCTCCCCGACGGCAGCAAGAAGACCCTCGGCGTCATCCTCCCCGGCTCCTACCACTTCGGCACCGAAGCCGCCGAGCGCATGGACATCGTCGGCGGCTCCTGCGAAGTCATCCTCGACGGCTCCGACGACCTGCAATCCATCCAGACCGATTCCTTCTTCGAAGTCCCCGCCAACTCCGGCTTCACCATCAAGGTCTCCGGCGAACCCTGCCACTACGTCTGTTCCTTCCTGCCCTGAACGACCTGGCTGCAGCGTCTCGCCGCAGGCCGTTCCCGTGGCGTCTCGCCGCGAGCAGGCTTAGACAACTCTCCCCCCCTCCGCATGAGCCTATGGCGGCGTATGCCAAGCAGGCCGGCTGTTGATTCGTCGACAACACACTTCACGGCCCCCAATTCCCTGCCTCCTCCTTTCCCATGAGAGAGCACCCCCATCCATCGTCCCCCGTAAACTCCCGCCTCAGAATCCCTCCCCATTAACCAATAACTTCCCCACCACCATTCACCCTTCCCCCGCCCCACCTCACCTGATACCCATCTCCCACCTTGTCCTCTCCCTCTGACTTCATCGCAAAATGGAAATCCTCCGGAGGCCACGAACGGGGCTCCGGCCAACTCTTCCTCACCGAACTCTGCGACCTCCTCGGCCTCCCGCACCCTGACGCCCCGCAGTCCGAAACCGCCCAGAACGACTACGTCTTCGAACGCGCCATCCCCCGCACCAAAAAAGACGGTGCCCAAACCACCGTCTTCCTTGACCTCTACAAAGCCGGCCACTTCGTCCTCGAAACCAAACAAGGCGTCAACCCCGCCCGCGACAAACACGACCCCATCCAGCCCCTCCTCAAAAACCTCGACGAACTCCCCTCGCCCAAGACCGCCAAAGGCCACGGCACCCGCGACTCCAAAGCCTGGGACAAGGCCCTCGAACGCGCCTACGAACAAGCCCGTCGCTACATCCGCGACCTCCCCAGCGACGAAGCCATCCCCCCCTTCCTCATCGTCTGCGACGTCGGCTACGTCTTCGAACTCTTCGCCGACTTCTCCGGCACCCGCGGCACCTACACCCCCTTCCCCGTCGCCGGACAACACCGCATCTTCCTCCACGACCTCGCCAACGACAACAAACGGCAGCTCCTCCACACCGTCTTCACCGACCCCCATTCCCTCGACCCCTCCAAACACGCCGCCAAAGTCACCCGCGAAGTCTCCACCGCCCTCGCCCGCCTCGCCACCTCCCTTGAGAAGCAGAACTACGACCCCCAGGAAATCGCCCTCTTCCTCCAACGCTGCCTCTTCACCCTCTTCGCCGAAGACATCGGCCTCCTCCCTCCCAAGTCCTTCGAAACCCTCCTCACCCGCCTCAAGAAAAACCCCCAGGCCTTCTCCCAGTTCCTCACCAGCCTCTGGAAAGAAATGGCCAGCGGCACCGATTTCTCCACCGTCATCCAGGGTGAAGCCATCGTCAAAATCCCCCACTTCAACGGCGGCCTCTTCGAAAACCCTTCCGCCCTCCCCCTCGATGGCGAGCAAATCACCCTCCTCCTCCACGCCGCCACCAAAGACTGGTCCGAGGTAGAGCCCGCCATCTTCGGCACCCTCCTCGAACGGGCCCTCGACCCCCGCGACCGCCACAAACTCGGCGCCCACTACACCCCCCGCTCCTACGTCGAACGCCTCGTCCAACCCACCCTCCTCCAACCCCTCCGCGAACAATGGGACGCCGCCAAAACCGCCGCCGCCCTCCACCACGCCGAATTCATCCTCGCCGAACACAACGCCGACCAACTCCGCGCCGAATCCTCCGAAGCCGTCTCCTCCGGTGAGAAGAAAAAAGCCGACGCCCTCTCCAAAAAAATCGCCGCCGCCGACAAAAAAGCCCGCGCCGAACGCCTCGCCGCCGTCAAACCCCTCACCGACTTCCACCACCAACTCTGCAACACCCGCGTCCTCGACCCCGCCTGCGGCTCCGGCAACTTCCTCTACGTCGCCATGGCCCGCATGAAGGAACTCGAAGCCGAAGTCCTCGACCTCCTCTCCGAAATCGCCCCCAACGAAACCCTCACCGCCGAGATGGACAAATTCAAAGTCCGCCCCGACCAATTCCTCGGCCTCGAAATCAACGAACGCGCCACCGCCATCGCCCAACTCGTCCTCTGGATCGGCTACTTCCAGTGGCACAAAAAATCCACCGGCAAAGCCGACACCAACGACCGCCCCCTCCTCCCCAAACAATCCACCATCCAATGCCGCGACGCCGTCCTCGACTACGACGAAAAAGTCCCTCTCAAAAACGAAGACGGCTCCTTCAAAACCATCTGGGACGGCCACACCACCAAACCACACCCCGTCACCGGAAAAGAAGTCCCCGACGAAGCCGCCCGAAAACCGCTCTTCGAATACCTCAATCCAAGGCGCACCACCTGGCCCGAGGCAAACTACATCGTCGGGAATCCGCCCTTCCTCGGAGCTTCAAGAATGCGTGACGGGCTCGGCGATGGCTACACCGAAGCCCTCCGCAAAGCCTTCAAAAAACACAAACCCGATTCCTGGGATTTCGTCATGTTCTGGTGGCACCAGGCTGCCGAACTCGTGCGTGACAAGAAGGCCCAACAATTCGGCTTCATCACCACCAACTCCATCCACCAAACCTTCAACCGAAGGTGCCTCGAAGCATTCCTGAACAATGACAAGAAGCCCGTGTCGCTCGCATTTGCCATTCCTGATCACCCGTGGATTGACTCAGCCGATGGGGCAGCGGTCAGAATTTCGATGACCGTTGGCAGTCTGGGCTCTTCAGAAGGAAAACTCATCACCGTAACATCCGAAGCGGAGGTTGATGATGGAGAACACACAATCACTACCCAAATCAACCTAGAAATTCTGGGCGCGGATCTCAAAACCGGCGCAAATCTCACCGCAATCGCCACACTAAAGGCGAACGACGAAATCAGTTGCCCCGGAGTGAAACTTCATGGGGCAGGCTTCATTGTCACCGAAGGACAAGCCGCAGCACTCGGCCTTGGAAAACTTCAAGGTCTTGAAAAACACATTAAAGGCTATCGAAATGTAACTATTCAGGTCCCCGGAGCTTTAAAGCTTATAGAAAATTAGACTTGTACTATAAATTTTATAGTATTTGTTAGTGCGCGTGAAGAGCGAGCGGCCCACGCGAGAACAACTCATTGAGTTGGCC
>Ga0209284_10006926_pt1 | contig 10571 bp, 8 predicted proteins | sample FRY03_FD_187211 | JGI IMG/M metagenome (GOLD analysis project Ga0209284, IMG submission 187211) | Freshwater microbial communities from Lake Fryxell liftoff mats and glacier meltwater in Antarctica - FRY-03 (SPAdes) (version 2) | ecosystem: Environmental > Aquatic > Freshwater > Ice > Glacier... | reverse complement strand
CCAGGCAAGTTTCGGATCCGCAAGGAGGCGGAGGCTGCAGCCTTGATGCGCATCAGCCAGGACAGAGTGGCGCCGGTCGCCCCGCTCGTCGCCCCGCTCGTCGCCCCGCTCGTCGCCCCGCTCGTCGCCCCGCTCGTCGTCCCGCCTGTTGCCAAAGGCGTGGCCAAGCGCGTGCGCAAGCCTCCGCTTTCAGAGCAGGCAAAGCTAGACAAACAGGACAGAATGGCCAAGCTTAGTCTCGATCGCAAAGTTGAGAACGCAGCGAGGAGAAACAAAGAGAGACGTGATAAGAAAGAGAAGGAGAGTCGGGAGGTCATGATGCACTCGGTGGAACTTTTGCTAAGTGCGTTTGAAAAGCACAGTGCGCATTGAGAGGGCACAAGGCTCGTTTTGCACGTGTATGAGTCGCTATAAGCGCATTTAATACACTGCTGAAAACAATTTTAGCTTGCATTGCAATGGTCAAGAATGTCATTGACGTCTTCCCCTTGTTCAACGGAAAATTCATTCCTTCGGCGGCCCAAATTCATACCCACCAGCAGGACGCTCGACCGAAATTTCTCGCCTGTTGGAAAGGTTCTCGTGATGCAGAGCATATGAAAATCCACATCAATGGGTGCCAACTCAGCCCTGTATTGACACTCGTCCGTGGCACAGTACCGGTCCACGGGAGCCTGTTGCAAGTACAGTCCTAACCTTGGCTTGTAGTGTACCTGCTGGTAGAATCCACTTTTTCTAGGGTCCAAATGATTATATCTTAAAAACTCGTCAATGAGCAACACTTCAAACAAATTACTTCGTTCGAAAAATCCATCTTCGTTGTGAAAAAGACCGTGCAGGCAAATAATGTCCTTACTCGGCATGGGCAACATCTCCCCCTCGGCGAACTTCACGTATCTCGACTGGTACATAGTAGCCTCAAAGTTGTTTTTTCTGTTGCTGATGACGAAAGAGTTGGCGACAGGCATGTTGCGAATGATGTTTGTCTTTCGGAAATATAGATTGGCGCTGTCTTTAGAATCCTCTTCCCAGCTCAAGACAGGGGAGATTTCAGTCATTCTGCGTGTACTCTTCCAAAACCTTCGACTGTTTGTACCTGTGATACAGTTTGACCTTGACAGAGACCATAACCTGCGTCTGAATTTGCTCACGCACTACACGTAGCTTCTCTGTCGTGTTCATAAGCCGAGTATTGCGACCATATTTTTGAAACAGCAATTCAACACAGTCCTCGACGTTTTTGGCTCGCACCGCATACAGTCCCCCAAATGTGTCATGGTCATACAACTCCATGGGAACCCAATACTGCACCAGGAATATAAACATAGCATGTCTGCGGTCACCGTTGTGTGTGCGGGCCTGATGCTTACGCATGTGCATGCTCTGCCCCCGCTGCTTAATAAGATGTCATATTCATGTTGCCAAATAGAATTGTACCTCTGCACACATCACAATCTGCACACCAACCCAGCTCGTGCGCCCCCCGCAAATTCTGCGATGTCAGCGTCGTTCGCTAGGCCCGGGGCGAGGCGGCACCTGCGCCGCACGCACTCGCGAAGGAAGCAGCCGGGCAGGAGCATTGACTCGCGCCCGGCTGGCGCACGGCTTGTGTCGAGCACTTGCAAGCGAGCGTCGTCAGGCCCACCGTGCGCCACCAGCTTTGCATTGAAATTTGCAAGCGGGGGTATGTGAAAATCTTCGTCCAAGACAAAAAGCCGCTGTGCACATGGCAGACGGTGCACAATCAGCCAGGCAATCGCGCTGTGCTGCGCAGGCTCGGTGAAAAGCACTTCGCACTGCAGTCGTCCCTTGGTATCGACGCCCAGGGCAACGCACCACAGACGGAACAGCGCCAAGAAATCTTCCGGTCGCATGACAAGCCAGACGCGCACATTCGCCTGACCGGAATGCACACCCGCCATGAGGCGCTGCCGAAGTTCTGACAGCAGCAATACGGAAGGTGCCACTCTCGCATCATTCGAGTCCACCAGCGCCAGACGCCGCACCCGCACTGCAAGGTCCACGTATGTATGCGGCGCGCACACCACTTCTACTTGTTGAGCCGTCATCGACGCATCTGGCGCCGGCAGAGTTTGGCCTCTGTCCGCAATAACTTGGCTCTTTTCTTGAAGCATTTTGTGCACAGACTCCGCCGCGTCGTGCACGGAGGCGGAGGACGCTCGCCACATGACTCGCGGTGTTACTTTTCCGGGCACAGAGTACTGGCGGTACAGGTAATTGGCCACCACAAAGTTCAGCACGCTCACATAGCACAACAAGACAACCATTATCACAACAGTTCCTCGCTGCATCATCCACACAAGTATTCACTTTTAATACGATCAAAGCTCCAGCGAGAAAGTCTCATGATTAATTTTATTATTAACCAAACATCACCAAATAAAGCCATCCTCCCATGTGACACGCAGGTCGAGAGAGGGAATTGTCCCTGTTTCGCAAGGCCCCCCACGGGAATTCATCGTTTCCATGTCGTTGATAGTCTTCGTGAGCCCCTTCTCGCACAGCTCGGCCCAGTCCATGCTCGACATGAATCCGGCATTCTGACGACAGAATTCAGGCAGAACAAGACCACTTTTGCCATAAACAACAGGAATCCACAGACCTCCGTCCTCCATGCTCTCGTTGCAGTGTAAAAAGCTCTCGTCCTCTGCAAAAAGAACATCAGCTGTGGGAGGCTGCAACTTCCTGAACACGATAGTCGCTTCATCAGGTCCGAGACTGAGCATATTGAAGTAGCTGGTGATACACGGCTGCACCATCGTGTTGTCCATGGATGTCAACAGCGATAATCCTTCTTCATTCCCCCAACTTCCTCAACTGCCAATATTCCAATCCAAAAATGCAATTTCAAACCGGAGCAAAAAAAACTTTCATTTCCAAAATGTCCTTGCTTTCAAAACGTGGGAATATATATAAATATATATTTTTTGTAGAAATATTGATTTAAAAAAGTCGGCGTTATGATTCATCCCTATCTCTGAGAAATTTTCCAATTCTCTGGTACAAATATTTGATTGTTTTTGAAAAGGCATTTTTCATTTTTGAAACATGGCTCTTTTGTAGGTCTCTTTTGAATCCGACAAAATTTCTGTGAAGTGGTACTAAAATATTGCTCAACTTTGCAAATGCCTTTTCAATTCACCACAAAAATGCATATGGTTAGAGAACTCCACAGTGGATCGCACAGTCTTGTGAGGAGCCGAAGCGATGGCTGATCCGCAGCTGTTGCCGGCTATGTCTGATGTTGCAGAGCTGTCTGACGCTCCTGACTCCTCTCCACCCCTGCAACGATATGCCGTCAAGCGTCGCCTTTTCAAGACGCCCGCCGCACAGCCAGAGATGCTGGACATGAGCCTGTTGAAGGTGTTGACTGAGGGAGTTGTTGATTTGAAAGGGTATGTGGACGGTCCTGGATCTGTGCTCCGAGACTTTGCGCACACCAACCACTTGTATCAGCCGTCGCTATCGCTGGTCCTTCAGCGCGTGCTCGTGGTGGGAGTGCGCACTTTCTTCATGTTGCTGTCGGATGGCTTTACGAGCGTGTGGGCTCTTGCTGTTGACGACAGGCAGATGATGGACTTGGTGTACGAGTACCGTACGTCACTGCGCGGCAGCAGGCTGCAGGTTGTTCTGCAAAAGTGCATGATGCGCAAGTCGGCATGTTACTTTCTCGCGACAAACATTCGCATGGAGGGCATGGATTCGGACGAAGACACCACAAACTACGTGACGGAGAAGGGAGTCGTCCTGCCGGGCAGCGCCTTGGGCAAGGAAGAACAAACGCAGCAGGACAACACGAAGCAGTGGCGCATGCTCATATGCAACGGCCCGCGCGTGAGTGGCGCGTCGCACGCCTCGGGCGAAACTGAGCACCTCATTTCTTTTGTGAACGAGTGCATCGCCGACAATGTGCACAAGGAAACTTTTTCCGTGAGGCTTTCTGTGCTTCGCGTTGACGAAATGGAGTTGCTGCTCACAGACGGCACGCGCACGCTGATGGCACGTTTCGCAGACGAGCTTGCTTTTGTGAACGGCGTGTTCAGCAAGGGCACCACGCTCAGCAAAAAGTGTGACGTCGGGGATGTTCTGGACATCCAGGCCATGGGCTACGCGCACATCGATCACAAGCGTCAGCAGGGCACCTTCCAGCACTATCCCACTTGCATTGTCACCAAGTGTTTGCAGCACCTCGGACGAGACAAACCAGGTAAGCATGTGCGCTCGCTCATGCACAGTGCCTTCCTCGAACACAAAGACACGGAAGCGCTCAAACCTGCCGTGTACACCCTTCCTCCGCACGCTGTGACGCGCAAGGGACGCCACAAGATCTTAATGACGGTCGCTGCGCACAGCGCTTTGGCGTGCAGTTCGGCACTTGTCAAAAATGCAACGCACGCGGCAGACCTTGCGCATGCCTTGAATACAAAGCTCTCTGGTTTTTTTGAGCGTGAGGACTATATGCTAGTGCTCACAAATTTGCTCATTCCTCGTGAAGTGAGTATGCTCATGCGCTCTAGCAAAATTATGATGTGCCGCGTGCTTCGTCAGTATGTTGCCGCCAAATTTCACACCTTCATGCCAGCACACCTTGTCGTGCCGCGCTTGCAGTTGAAGTATGGAAATCAACGCATACGACGGGACAACATTTATTTCCAGCTTTACAGGAAGCTTGTGGACTCGCAGTTTGCGGTTTCCCTTGGAGCGGCGACGGGTGGCGTGATTCTTTATGAGGCTCGCAGTAAGGCTCGCATTTTCTCCATGGAGCGCGTTCTTGGGTCCTTCAAGATCGATAACATGCTCGAGTGCCGTTGTCTTGTAAAGGGGTTTGAAGGTGTCTCAGAGCAGAGGCGCTTGTGGCGCTCTGTTGCGCCCAAAAATATCATTCGTTGCACGTTCTGCGCCTTCAAACGCGAGCGTGAGCGCTTGTACTGGAGCATTGGCCTCGAAGGAGCCGACGAGGTTGCGGAAAAGCTTGCAGAGATGGATTCTTACTGCACTCACAGCCGCGTGGTATTGGGTCTTCGTCATCGTTTTATGTTCCGTGATGAACAGGCTCGCTGGACACAGGTGGACAACATGCGCCGCATGCTCCTGACATTTCATTCTCGCATCCTTCAAGACTCGGAATTCTTTTCGTCGTACGGTTTGTCCTATCTGCAAGAAATGCAAGGACCTCGCGAGCATCGCTTGTCTGACGTCAAGCAGATGCGACTTGCGGACGGCTCGATGCAGGCTCTTAATCTGCACGGGTGCATCGCGACCTTGAAAAAGCTCAATCGTGTCTTTCCTCTCACCCCTGGCTCGCTCAAGGTGCTGCAGGAGGAATGTACACTGAAATGCAAGGAGATTTGGGATTTTTGGCTAACGACTCCTATGTGTGAAATGGATGCACGAGAGACCATGCATGTCGCTACCTTCATGCCAGATCTCGCCGACGGACTGCCCCGTCTGCGTCTTGTGCTGCAGATCACATCGACACTCATGCACGGTGTGCGCGTAATCTATGTGCAGCGAGAGGGCCATGCACGCCATTGTGTGTTGCACATTGACCCCAATTTCGTTTCTTTTCTCGCGCACGACGGGCGCAACGAACTGTTTTTTTCCACAGACTGCACGTCTTTCATGCGCTTGCTGGACCAGGCGTTGGTGGCGCAAGAAGTGGATGCGGAGTATCAGAAAACAACTGGTCTCAATCGCAGTGTCGACGACTTGCGCGTGTGGACCGGAAACAGCGACGCAAATGTTATCGCGGATTATGTTGTGGCATGCTCAGTGCACGAGGTGCAAGACGTTGCGCATGTATGCTTTTCTGACGTGCTTGACCTCGATGAGACTTACTCAAGTGTCGTTCACGAGCTGCGCGTTTTCGACTTTGAAATTCTCGACACCAAAATGGCGTACACGAGCCTCGACGAGGAAGACCTTCCAGAGCTTCGCCAAAACCGTCTTTGTTGCAATCAATTGGTGTATGACATGAGAGACGAGAACATCAATCTTCTTCTGGACCTACACCTGCGCCGTGTGCAACAGATTCGCCGCAACGGCGACATGCAGTCGGACGACGAGTCGGAGAACGATTCCCAGGACGACCAGGCGATGGACCCGGGAGACGATGAAGAGGCTCCCATGACGCCAACTACCCCGACATATACAAGCATACATCAAAACGCTTCCAACGCAACAGTTGTCTACCAGCAAGACGAGATGGAATTGGCTTCTGGCCAGGATGACGAGATGCAGCACGCCTACCTCTACAGCGAAGAAGGCAGTGCGAGGGACAGCGATGAACCTCTTTCATCGGGCAACATGCCACAGCAAGACACCGTGGAGGAGGAAGATCTCCCCTCGTCTCAGGAGCAGCAATAAAAATTTATTGCAACCATTCTATATTTGGCTTACTGTAATCCAGATTGACTTGACTGAGATTTTCTAATTTTTTCAACAACATAGCAGCTTTGTGAGAAAATTGTACTCGCATTTTGTGTGTGATAGAATTGTGCCATACGCAACCCTATATTTTTAATGCTATTGCATGCAATTTCTTCAAGAAGAAATCTTTCTTGTTTGAATAAATAAATGTAATGGTTGTCGGCACTCGTTTGTGACTCAGTGTCCGTATGCACGTGTGTTTTTACAAGCCCCTGCAAGTTGATGCCAAGTGGGGCAGGTCCCTTTGCGCTCAAAGCCTTGCACAGGCGGAGCACCACCCTATGGTCCATGTTTTTGCCCTCCACTGTGCGCAAAGTGTGCACATAGTACGCCAGAGCTTGCAAGGGAAAAATATATTTTTTTTTTTTGCGACGCGCAACCCAATGGTGACAACAGAGGCACGCGGAGAAATTCGCCTCTCCTTCGTCAATCTTGCACACGTCGTGCGAGTCAATCGCGCTCTGACAAATATTGTGCATTGTGCAAGAAAATACGTCGTCTTTGCATTTGTCACCCTGCGCCGCAAGTAATTTCTTGACACTCGACACGCTTATTGTCTTGCAATGTTCGCGCTTGTGCTGCCCGCAAAATACACAGGCCCGCAATCCGCCGTCGCCGCGCACTATCGACAGCCAGTTGCACTGCATTTGCTCTGCTGCGTGTTTGCGAAAAACGCATTTCAAACCAAACCAAACCAAATTAAATGAGTTTTTCATACAATTGAATTTTTGGCGAACACCGTCCACCTATATCCACAATCGTGTGACGACCGCGAGCACACCGAGCATGGTTCGCGCGAAGTGTCCCACCTCGCTCCGCAAGTTCGGCTTCTGTGGCATCCTCGCCATAATCTACGCCGCTCGGCTTCAAATGCCAAGCAGCATCCCGAAACTCAAGACGCTTCTGGACAATGTCAAGAAAATTCTTTGCATGAAGAAAGGCAAGTGGACCAGAGCGACGCCCAAGCACACGGGTGCCATTTCGATTAGTGACACAATATGTCTCTTGCACCACTATAAGTCGTGCAATTGCACAGTATTGCGCACCAAACATGACGACGCCCCACCCACCTTGCGCAAGTGGATAAAAGGTGTGCAAGACAACACATGCTACATTGTTCATCTCAGGACTCACGCATTCTTTGTGGAAGTGGGCTCTGTCAAGAGCAAGTGGCGCATCTACGACCAGGGGGGGGTTCACACCAAAAAGGACATCGACTTCATGCAACGTGTTGGAGGTTACGGAGGACAGCAAATCAGGGCAATTCTTGAAATCACATACGGCATGCCGCAAAACTCAAACGATTCCAACACCCACGTCACACAAAGCGAGACCGCTTGAATTGTCTCAAAACAATTTAATGAACAAACAACTTTACAATTAAATGTTCACTAAACAACATGTCGCACCCGCCTCGCACGACACATACCACGCAGAGAAGGCAAACAACTCTCAAAATTATTCGAGAGCCTTGCATCTCGATGCGTGGGTCACAGAGAGGACGCTCAGGCGCCCTGTTGGGTCTCCGGAACCTCCTCCTCCTCCTCTGCAGCTGCCTGCCCCTCCGCAACTGCCTGCCCCTGCACAACTGCCTGAACCTCCGCAACTGCCTGCCCCTGCGCAACTTGCTGCTCGAGCGCAACTGTCGCTTCCTGCAGACGAGCTTGCGCGGCATCAGCTGCCATCTTGCCAATACCATCACCCTCTGCGGACGTCTCGGCGGCAACCTTGGCACTGCCTTCACCCCCTGCGGACGTCTCGGCGGCAACCTTGGCACTGCCTTCACCCCCTGCGGACGTCTCGGCGGCAACCTTGGCACTGCCTTCACCCCCTGCGGACGTCTCGGTGGCAACCTTGGCACTACCTTCACCCTCTGCGGACGTCTCGGTGGCAAGCTGCTCAGCTTCGTCCAGCTTGCCGATGCCACCTGCTGGAGCACTGAGGACGACACGTGGGCCCCCGAAAGTGGGCGCGAGCTGTCTCCTCATATCCTCAAGTTGCTGCCTGAGTTCAAGGATCAAGCCCATTTGGGTCGCGTCGGCATCAGCAGATTTCTTCATCTTCCTCAAATCACCAACTTCTTGTTGCAAGACCTTGAGTGTGTCCGCCAAGGAAACGCCCTTCCTCTGTTCCTTGAAGAACAGGCGCTCTTCATCTTTGCGGCCCTCATCTTCTAAGCGATCATAGAGCTCTTGAGCATAGCGCTCTTCCTCTTCTTCTTCGCACAGCTTGAGATGCTTCTTGTGCCTCTTGCGCTCGCGCTTATCGAGCTTGTCACCCTTCTGGTGCTCCTCGCGCCTTTCGACCTCCTCGATCTGCTCGATCTCCTCGCGCTGCTCGCGCTCCTCGCGCTCCTCGCGCTCCTCGCGCTCCTCGCGCTTCTTGCGCTCCTTGCGCTCCTTGCGCTCCTTGAGCTTCTGGAGCATCTCGAGCTTCTGGAGCTTCTCGAGCTCCTCGCGCCTCTCGATCTCATCGCGCTCCTCGCGCTCACGCTCCTTGCGCTCGCGCTCCTTGCGCTGCTCTTTCTTGAACTGCTTGCTCTCCACGCGCCTCTCAGTGAGCTGCTTCTCGGTCTCCGCGGGCCCGTGCTGGTCGAGCTCCATTTCATCCGGTTGAAAGATCTTGCCAATCTTTTGCTTGCGCTCCGTGCGCTCCTCGCCCTCGACGCGCTTGCCTGCCTCGAGCCCTTCGCGAGCATTGCCCTTTTTGTCGGAAATCTTTACTTGCGGCAAGATAAACCTAGAAATAGATTTTTTCTTGGAATGTGTGCTCTTGTGCGGCTCCACCTTCACCGCGACTTTGTCATCATCCGAGCTGCTAACAAGATCAATTGCCGTAATCGTCTCCTCCTCCCCCTCCTGCTCGCGATAGGAAGCTTTCTTCTTCTGGCGAGACTTGCGTGGCACCCGCTTGTCCTCCTCCTCGTCCTCCTCGTCCTCATCGTCCTCCTCGTTCTTCTTGGGCTTGTCCCGGGGATTGTGCCCCTCGGGCTCGCTCTCAGTCTCATCGTCGTTGTCTGACATCTTGCCAAACAAGGGAGCGAATTTATCGCTCTGCGCGTCAAAGTCGCTGTTGATTTGGTCCCTCTCGGCATCGGTCTTGGCTTTTGACAACAGAACTCGTGTGTATCTTCTCAATACGATGAGTTCGTCTTTCAGTGCACGCAACGCTTTGGCTTCTCCTTTCAGAGTAGCTTCTGCGAGAGAAGTCTTGCTCTTCGACTTCGCCTTGGCCACAGTGCCTGTTGCAAACGCTTCCAAATATTGCACATCACCGCCGGCAGCAGCGGCCTGCAACACAGACCTGGTGAGATCTTTGTCGTTTTTCTGCGAGCCACCATTTTCTTGAAAGGCTTTACAGCCCTCCATCGCACAAGACGGGCTTGCGCAAAATAATGGGTCGTTGTCGCCGGCGCCCTGGATGATCCCGCCCAAAGTGAATGCCGAGACGCGATTTCCGTCGTCGTCGATGTGAGCCTCCACAGGCATGCTCACATGATCAAGCTTGAGGAACTCCCTCCAAGAGACGTCAGCGTGCTTGCGAACAGGGTTCCCTGACTTATTCAAAGAGTCAACCGCAATTCCCCTTACACACATATAGCCGTTTGGGCCACTCTTCTCGCTCCCACTCGAGGTACCAAACGCGCGGCACAACGTGCACCACGCGAGGTAATGCTGCTCGGTATCTGTCTCGTCACCGAACATGTTTGTTCCGGTGAGCACGCCGCACAGAACCCCAAAGTTGGCAGCTTCGTGCATGCGGACAATCTCCAGAACCTTCGCGGCCAAACGACCCTCGTCCGAGATGGCCTTGAGATTGGCGGGCGACAGGCGTTGAATCCTAGGACCATGCGCCAATTTTTCTTCGTTGTTGGGAGGCATTCTGCTCATGTGTTTGAACACAGCGGAATACAATAGCTGCAATCTTTGGTCGGAAATCACCGTTGGTCCATTCATCGCATCGGGATTCTGCTTGAGAAAGCCTGCTCAAAAGCATTAAATGTCAATTGGCCAGTTTTATGTCTCGTGTGTATGTCTCGTGTGATCATACTGGACAAAATCACAGTCAAAAGCAAACGCTTACACAAAATTCAGCAGCTTGCAATCCACAAACAAGCAAAC
>Ga0209284_10006908_pt1 | contig 10599 bp, 20 predicted proteins | sample FRY03_FD_187211 | JGI IMG/M metagenome (GOLD analysis project Ga0209284, IMG submission 187211) | Freshwater microbial communities from Lake Fryxell liftoff mats and glacier meltwater in Antarctica - FRY-03 (SPAdes) (version 2) | ecosystem: Environmental > Aquatic > Freshwater > Ice > Glacier... | reverse complement strand
ATCTTTCTTGTAGGACTTGTAGGATGTCCTTTGAGTGCTTCAAACACTCTCCGTCCAGGTGATTGGTCATTTGTGTGCAGGTAGCGCAGTATTCTAGTTCTGGTGGTTTTTCTTCGTCTTTCATATCTTCAAACTCCGTGCGTGTATCAGTTTGTCCACCTCAAAACGCTCAAGTCCATTCTTGATAACTGCTTTTGCCAAAACGTCTACCGTCATGGCTTCAACTTCCTGTAGCGTGGTCTGTAGGTGCAGTATCTGAAGGAGTGCAAAGCGTAGTTCGTTGATTGAGGAGTCTAGGAGGTCTTGTGGTTTTGTTTTCATAGTTTGTTTCTTATTCATATATTTACTCATAACTCCAGTCTCGTACCTTATCAGCGAGGAAGGATATTATAGGGATGTTCCAGTCGTATATTTGGGTGGCTAGGGTGTAGATTTTGTGTTTCATAGTATCTATCTTACTTTGTAACGTTACTATCTGGAGAGTTGGTATCTGTTAATGGCTTGTCTAGGGAGTAGAGGGTATGGTTAATTCGTGTCTCGGCTATCTTGCAGTATTCCTCACTAATCTCTATTCCTATAAAGTTTCTGTTATTCTTCTTTGCCATTTTAAGTGTCGTGCCACTTCCTGCCATTGGGTCTAAAACTATGTCGCCTTCGTTACTCCAAGAGAGTATGTGGTCTTCGGCTAGTTGTTCGGGAAAGATAGCGGGGTGTCCTCTTAAAAAATCTTCTGAGTAAGAGTGTTGCCATCCAGTATTGTAATCCCATATATTCCAACGAACACCTTTTTCTTTAATTGCCCTTTTATTTTTACTGCCAGACATTTCTTTTAGCGAACCATCTATGTCCCTGTAATTACCTGTAATAGTTTTGTTTGCTTGTTTGTTTTCCTTGTCTTGGATTAAATTAACTGTTTTGGGTTTCCCTTTAGAAAAAATAAACATATACTCAAAACATTGGTAGTATCTATTTGTATCTGGGAAAGTAAGAGAGTTTTTCCTGTATATCATCGTATCGTGAAGATTAAATCCTATCTCCTTAAAGTAGAGAGCATGTTTAAAACTCGTACATGTTTCACTTCCTTTAATTGTGGCATCGCCAACTACCCACACCACTACGCCACCTTGCTTGGTAACCCGATATAATTCTTTAGCAATACCCTCAAAGTCAAAGGAGTAGCCGTTGTATGTTCGTAGATTGTCGTACGGAGGAGAAGTAACTGTTAGGTCAATAGAATTATCTTCTAGTGTTTTCATCACATCTAAACAATCTCCTTGTATGACTTTATTCATTTTTTTGTTCTTGTTTAGTCATGTTTGTTATTTATCTGTTAATGGTGTATCTAGAGAGGAGAGGAGGTCGGTTATTTCTGTTACTACAGGGCATATTTCTCCACTTTCATGCTGTTGTTTTTTGTTGTGGTGAAGGTAGTCACAATTAGGAGTTCCATACAATTTCACCAGCCTATGTGCCCTCTCCCTCTCTTCTGCTAGGGCTTGGTGTACAAGTTCTTTCATTCGATTGTCCATTTGGTCAATGCAGGAATTGCAGTTGTTGATGTGGGTGCAGTTATTCATACAGTTTTCTTCCAGAGAGTTTTAAGGCTCTTTCTTTGTAGGCGAAAATAACTATAGTCTTTTATGAGTCTTACTTGTGTTTTCATGTGTATTTCTTAATCAACAATTATAACTCCCAAGGCTTTTAGTAGGTCATCTTTTTGGTTTGTTTTTATTTTGGCTCCCCAAAGGTTGACTCTCCAAAGGTTGACTCCCCGAAGGTCGGCTCCCTGAAGGTAGGCTCCCCAAAGGTTGGCTCCCTGAAGGTAGGCTCCCTGAAGGTCGGCTCCCCGAAGGTCGGCTCCCTGAAGGTCGGCTCTCTGAAGGTCGGCTCTCTGAAGGTCGGCTCCCTGAAGGTCGGATCCCTGAAGGTCGGATTTATTCGCCACAACAAAATCACTCAAACTCTCAGCTTCTCCTTCAAACATTGTTTCACCTGTGAGTATTTTTTTTATTGTATATTTCATGTCTTCTCAATTATGGTTACTAATACCTGTACCACCCTCTCCCCCTTCAGCATCGCCTTCTTTACTTCTTCCAATGAGGTGAAGACTGTTATCTTCCCTACTACCACTTGAGGTCGGGTGGGGTAGCGGGTGTCTGTGAGGGTGTAGAGTTTACTCATTTTCTTCTTCTACACAATCAATTCAGAGACATCAATGCCTCTGTCTCGGTCTTTTTGTGTAATTTCGCAGTTGTCTAGGTCGCCAGAGATGTCTGTGAGGTTGCCACGGATGCCTGAGAGGTCGCCACGGATGTTTGTGAGGTTGCCAGATATGCCTGTGAGGTCGCCATAGGTGTTTGAGAGGTCGCCATAGGTGTTTGAGAGGTCGCCAGAGATGCCTGTGAGGTCGCCTGTGATGCCTGTGAGGTCGCCACGGATGTATGAAAGGTCGCCACGGATGCCTGTGAGGTCGCCAGAGATGTCTGTGAGGTTGCCACGGATGTTTGTGAGGTTGCCAGAGATGCCTTCTGGCACACCCCCAGTCTCTACTCCATCTTTGATGTAATATGTTTTTAATTCTTTTTTTGTGAGTGCTTTTTTCATATGTCTCCCTTTACCTGATAAGTTGCTTGTGCGTCCATTTTGAGGATACGTTCTCGATTGAGGGCGGGTGTATTCGCTTCAAAGTTTGGGATTGCGGTACGTTCGTTGCGGGAACGTTTGGAGAAGCCACGCTTTTTTAATTTGATTTCTGAGGGGGTCATATCTCGCTGAGTTTCTTAAACAATGTCGGCTGTATTCCAATAAACACAGCGGGGAGAAACCACCAACCAGAGTATCCTTTCCAAAATACAATATACGAAGTACCTGCAATCAAAAACACATCCCAAACAAAGGCACATACTATCCAAACAATCAAAACTGTTTTATTTTCAGGTGTCATGACGGGTACATAGCGTCTAATGCTATGAGAGCAAACCCTACAATTCCTACCCACATCACTACTTTCTCGTATGATGTGAGTCCCGAAATCTTTTTGACAACAATCACGACTGAGTGTACCCAAGAGTAAATCATCGCTATTCCTAGGATCATGTAGATTAAGTCTTCCATATTTTATTTAGTTAAACTCCTTTTCTAATATCGCTCGTACTATCGCTGACTCGGTGAGTTTGAACTTCTTTGCAAGAGCAGTGATGTGTTTTGCTTGTTTGGGGGTGAGAAAGAAACCTTTGCGGACTAGATTTTTTTTCATATATTTATTGTGTTAATTAGAAGCCATAGCCATTGCCATCGCCATCGCCATTGCCATAGCCATAGCCATTGCCATCGCCATAGCCATAGCTATAGCCATAGCCATTGCCATAGCCATCGCCATAGCCATCGCCATAGCCATTGCCATCGCCATAGCCATTGCTATAGCCATAGCCATCGCTCAATGTCGAGTTGTTGCTTTCCTCTCCAATAAAAGGTGTCATGTTATTCAATTTGAGACCACATTTTTTCGTCTACATCCATGCGGAAAATGACTGTGAGTTCATGGAAGTGTATGTCGGGACACTTATCTAGTTTTGTATTTGTCTGCGCTCCGTTTTCTGCAAGCTCTCCTAGTCCTTTGGTAGTGCCCCAAGAGCGAATGACGAACGCGCTGGTAAGGTGGCACTGTTCTTTGACTTGTGAAAAGCGTCCTATGACAATCCAGCCACGTTGTAATGCTACTATTTGGATTTTGGTCGGAGCTACTTTTGAGCCTTTGAGCGCTTTGTCAACGTCTACTTTTAAGACATACTCCTCTTCGTTTATTTTAATTGTTTTCATAGTTACTTTTATTGCTAACGGGATGATGTGCTGTGCATGAGACCCTATATGCTGGGTGAAGGTTATCGTATTAAGCCGACCTTCCGCTTGGATTTGCATATACTATCTCGGGCACAACACACCATCTCTACCTACATTCTATCACGTGCGTGTCGTGGTGTCACTTAGGGGTGTTGATAACTTCTTCTCCGGAAAACACCGAGCCTTTTCTTTTTTGCCGTGGGTTGTTAGGTTTATACCAGAAGTACTTGGCGCGGACCCGATCACACGCGATGTTACGCTGTTACGCCCTGTTACGCCTAAAAAAAAACAGTCGTAACATAAAAAATAGCCCCACTCTAAGCCACAATTCTTTTGTTTCACCCCCTTTGTTACACTGTTACATGAGATACTCTTTAATATATATATATATTTTAATAGTATAGGTGTAGTAGGGAAGTACCCCGTAACAGCGTTACACGTAACATTTGCGATTGTACGGCTACAGGAAAGGATATAATCGTGTTACACCCTATTTAGCCTGCGTGTAACATTTTGCCAATTTTAGCACTCCACACCGTATCTCGTGTGCTGTCAATAGCTTTTTTGACTTATCCACACTCGCAAGCTATCCCCCACTCCCCCCCCCATGCTAAAATGGAAATCGTATGAATGACATCAAAAAACTGCCAATTTGGATCAGTTGGAAGCTCGTAAAAAAGCCAGACAACGAAAAACCTACTAAAGTTCCAGTACAAATAAATGGAAAACCAGCATCAAGTACCGACCAAAAAACGTGGACTACATTTGACAAAATCTCAGGAAATAAAGGAATTGTGTTTGAGGCATCAGCAGGAATTATAGGCATAGACTTTGACCACTGTGTCTCTGACGGAAAGATAACGAATACTGCCGTAGCAGACTTTGTAAAAAGTGCGAAGACCTATTGTGAGTATTCTCCATCTGGGACAGGACTGCACTTGCTTTTCAAATCATCAGAGCGTATTGACCTACAGGTAAACAAGCACTATCTCAACGAGACAGAGTCTGTGGAAATCTATACTTGGGGACGATACTTTACATTCACAGGAAACGAACACCCAGATTCGAAGTCACTTCTCGAAGTAGACAACGACATTTTCATACAGCTCATAACTCAGCTTGGCTACCCGTGGGGTAAAGAAAAAAGAGTCACCACAATAGTAGGTGGCACGTCCTACCTCACGTCCGAAGAGATACTAAAGAAAATGTTTTCCGCAAAAAACGGAGACAAGATGAAGCGTATCTACAACGGAGACACTACAGAATATAATAAAGATTATTCATCCACAGACTTCGCACTGTGTTGCTCTCTTGCTTTTTGGAGCAATCGAGATAGTGAAATGATGTCTCAGATATGGCTTGCGTCACCTCTTGGTAAGAGAGAGAAAACGCAAGACCAGAAAGATGCATACCCCTATTCTAGACGCACTATTGATAAAGCAATTTTAGCAACCGCTGAAGTATACACACCTCCTCAGAAACACGAAGATGCTAAATATGATTTCATCTTAGGTGGAGGCTCAGACAAGAAAGACCCTTCTCCTCTTTTAATTGCGCCAAACATACACAGGATATTGCGCATGTCACCGTTATTCAAAGAGCAGTTCAGACGCAACACGTTCTCGCACATGGTAGAGACTCGCTTCGGGTCCAACGAATGGGAGTCGCTGAATGACAGCGTGATCACTGCCACACGCGAGTACATCGTAGAGAACTTTTATTTCTTCGTACGCCTGTCACTACAGATGACGCAAGAGGCTATCCTCTTCGTCGCAGATGATATAAAAATCAACCCACCACGCGACTACATCACCTCTCTCGTGTGGGATGCCACCCCACGGCTCAACTCGTGGCTCTACAACGCATACGGTGTGGCTGACGATGAGCTACATCAAGCGATTGGCTCCAACTGGCTGAAAGGACTTGTGAAGCGCGTAATCCATCCAGGTTGCCAGTTCGATGAGGTACTAGCCCTAGAATCACCCCAGGGATGGCGCAAGAGTACCTCTATTCGTGCCCTAGGAACCCCGTGGCATGTCGAGACGACTCACTCGACAGATAACAAGGACTTCTACCTCCTACTCGCTCAGAACGTCATTGTGGAGTTTTCAGAGGGTGAGATATTTGATCGCACTAGCGTCAAGAAGCTGAAAGCAGAGATAACGAAGACAGAAGATCAAGTGCGCCCACCATACGAGCGTGGGATTTTGAAGTTCAAGCGAGCGTGTGTGTTCGCTGTGACCACCAACGACCTAGAACTTAAAGACAGCACAGGCAACCGCAGGTGGCTACCCGTGACCCTCAAGAAGCCCGCCGACATTGACTGGATTGAAGCCAACCGTGACCAGCTCTACGCGGAAGCCTACTATCGCGCCATCATCATGGGCGAGAGTACGTGGGAATACCCCACAACACTCGCAGAAGCGCAGGAGAGTCATACAGAGTGGAGTGACTACGATGAGAAGGTGATTGAGTGGGTAGCGAAGCACACAGACGAGAACCTCGTAGAGGAAGGCATACGTCTACATGACGCTATCAGATCAACCTACGGTGACGGCATACACATAACAGGGCTTGAAGAGACTCGCGTAGCGGGCACGTTGCGCGGGAAGTTGAAGATGGTAAGCAAGCCGAAGCGATTAGACGGCACGCTGCTCCGCAGGTGGTTCCCCACAGACGCTACTCTGGAGATTACTAGACTAACGAGACAACAACAACAAAATGACTTCTAAGATATACGACAACAACATAGACTACGAGTTCTTCGTGGAGAAAGGTGTGACGGTCACACAGTTGCTCCCTTGGCAGTTCGCTCTCACGCATCCCGACTGTCCAGGACGGTTCGTGTGGTATCCCGAGGGAGGGTCACTGATATATGAGCTTGCCGACTGGGGCGTCCACAAGGTTGGGGTGTATACTGACAGTAAAGACATATGGCACGAAATACAAAGGAAATTTCTATAAACCGCTTCCACACTCGCGCGCTCTCATACTCCCAGCTCTCGTCCTTCGAATGGAACCGCGAGGAGTGGTACACGAATTACATACTCGGAGTCCGCGAACCAGCGAACCCAGCGATGCTGTTCGGCTCGCTCGTGGGCGACAGTATCGGGACACCAGACTCACTCGTGCCTGCGCTCGTGCCACCAGGAGTCAAGGAGTACGCACTGAGCGCAACGCTAGGAGATATCCCGCTAGTGGGATATGCAGACCACTGGTGCGCCACCACACGCACGCTGAGCGAGAACAAGACCAGTAGCAAGCAAGGACAGTGGAATCAGAAGAAGGTGGACGCGCACGGACAGCTCACGATGTATGCGCTGATGTTATTTCTCCGCGAGAAGGTGAAACCCGAAGACGTGACCTTTATACTTAATTTCATACCCGTGGAGATCGGTGGGGACTTCAACTATCGTATGCCAGACCCAGTGGTCGTACACTCGTTCGAGACTAGACGCACTACGCAGGAGATACTGGAGTACTCAGCGTACATCTTGAAGACTGTTGCACTTATGGATAAGTATATAAAGTCGCATTTCTAGCTATCCACAGGGGGGGGTAGCCATATCCTGTAGGAAGCATATAATGACAGAGGTGTTAATAAATAAGGCGAATTATATGGCGAAAGTAAAGGGTTCATCCGACACACAATCAGAAGAACTAACGGTAGCATTATCAGCAGAACAGCAAGCACAGCTTGCGCAGATGTACCCACAAGAGCAGGGGTACACTACTACTCTATTCCCGCGTATATCCTTCAGGTCTCAGGACGTGATGGAAGGTAAGGGGAAAGACAAGAAGGTAACTATCGAAGCAGGTACGTTCTTCTTTGAGCAACAGACGGACGAACTAAACGAGCACGGAAAGAAAGTGTGGAGTAAAGAAGAAGTCGGCAAGACTATCTCTCTCCGTATCATCTACGTTCGCAAGCAGTTGCGGTACTATGATGAGTCCACAGAAGAGTACACCTCTTCACCTCTCTACGACACCGCGGAAGAAGTAGTACCACTTTTTACCGCAGGTAAGAAGATTGCAGAAGGTACACCAGCTTCACTCCGTGCACTCTATGAGTACAAGGACGCAGAGGGCAAGACCAAGAGCAAGCTGGAGGAGACTCGCGTGCTCTATGTTATGTACAAGGACACATTGTGTCAGCTCTCACTCCGTGGAAGCTCAATGTATTCGTTCCTCACATACTCCCGAGCAACACAAGTGAATGTCGTAGTTACGGCAATCACCAGTGAGGAGAAAGAAAAAGGTACGATTAATTGGAATCAAATGGTATTCACCAACACACGCGCGCTCACGCCAGACGAAGCAACCGAGGTTATTGCTACAGTCGGTGAGTTACTTGCTGGCATCAACGACCAGAAGGCGTACTTCGCTTCGCAGAAGCCTAGTACGTCCACAGTGGTCGCTGTTGTTGAGGAAGACTTCTAGCCGTATGTTAGGGTGTCCCTACTGAGGGACACCCTGTACACATGACTACCGACCCCACCGCACTCGCGCTGAAGATACAGAGCTATATCCAAGCGAACCCCAACGTGAAATACAGCACGCTTGAAGCGCGTGCCAAGGGACACGGTATTGAGTCTCATGTCTTCGAGTCCGCCATGGAGTTGGTGCATAGGCGCGTGTGGATTAAGAAGACCCCGTGCCTCGACACGGACATCGCATACACCGTGGTAATAACAGTGGCGAAGCCTCCAGACACGTCATGGTGGGAGTGGTGCAGAGACAACTACCCTCATCCGGGGAAGAATGGAGTACCAGTGTTCGTGATGCCGTTCCCCGAATGGGACTTGAGCTGGCTCATACTGAAGCCCGAAGAGATGGCGCGCTACCACGCACAGATGCGCGGAGTGGCGTATATACCAAGAAAACGATATGGAAGGCAAGATACAACTACAAGTACTCAAGTACCTACGCGCTAAGGGTATATTCTGCTGGAGGAATAACACCATGGGTCGCTGGGACCCGAAGCTCGGTATCTATCTCAGCAATCCCTACGCCATGGTCGGTGCGCCAGACATCATCTGTGTCATTGACGGACGATTCGTAGGAGTGGAGGTCAAGACCGCAAAAGGCAAGCAGAGTGCGGATCAAGTACTCTACATGAAAAGACTCCGCGCGCATGGCGGAGCTTATCATGTGGTCAGAAGTTTGAAGGACGCACAGGCTATCTTCGATTGACGGGTACTTGTATCGTCTCCACGTGCGCACCCGCAACCACCACGCCACGCTTGAGTGCTTCCAGTACCTTGCGCTCGTCCACTAGGAGATACTCCCTAGGGATGAGCGTAGCGTCAGTGATGACCAGCACCTGTGTCGCACGGAACGTAAGCCCACCCACGTCAGTCACGACCTTCGCGTCCGGTACTTCTATCTCGCTCATCTTCCGTACTGCCGTGGTGAATTGTAGCTTGCCCTTGCCGTCACCGACCCGAGACGCGAGCTTAGCCTTCTCCTCATCAGCGCGCTTAATCTCTGCTGTCTGGTAGACACTGATAGTGGAGCGCAGTGTTGAGATGGCACTGTTGAGTATGTCCTCGATAGGCTTCCAGCGCGCGCGTTCTGCTTTGAGAGCTTCATTGAGTGGCTTCGTTACCTTCTCACGTTCCGCAGTTACCCTATCAAGGTGGCAGTTCACTTGTGACAACAACACAGTCGCGTCTCGCATACTGTCCGCATCAGTGATGGACAGACTCTCCGCTTGCACGATGAGGGGGTTTACTTCCTTGAGGATGATTTCTGTTTTCATATCTAGTCTTCTACCTGATAAGCAACCGTGATAGCGTGTTGTACAAACTCTGTGAGGGTTCCTCGTCCGCGTAGTTCAGTGTGCCCGTTGTCTCTGCGAATGATTGCGGTGTACATACAGTTCTTTGGGTCGTAAGTGATTGTCATGCTATTCAAATAAACTGATAAATAAATCCGTCAACCCCGTCCACTCTGCGACAAGGATGAATGCACCTCCCAAGATTACTGTCCAAAAGAGGCGGTACCATAGTTCTTCGAGTTTAGTTAGTTTTTTCATTTGATTTTTAGAAGGACATCTACCTCTGCTATTAACGTGCGCTTGTTCTTGGTTGCTATCGCTTTTAGCTTTGCGTGAGCTTGTGGCGAAATGAATATCATCTTTCTTTTAGGTGTCATTTATATGTGTTAGTTATTACTATTCTCGACCATTTATAGTATATACCTTCCTATAAAGAATGTATACAACGAGTATGTGGATAACTATTCCTTGCCATTTTCAGGAGGTGGTATGCTTGTAGATAGACCCCGAGTGGTTGGGGTCTCTAACGATACCGCGTCTACTCCTGCAACCAACAATCAGTCCGAAACGATGAGGGCTTATCGCCCCGTTCACATATTCGTGAAATTCCTCGTTAGGGTGCGCGCGTGAGGTTGTGGGCGCAGGCGCGGTATCACAATAAATTATGAAAACAAAAATAATAGCGTACGCATTAGGTAGTATCATTTTGGTCGTTGGTTTATCCATTACATTCTTCGCTCCTAAGTCGGTGACAGAGTACGTTGCACAGGAAGTGATAGTGGAGGTAGACGCTCTTGAGCAAGCAGTCAAAAGTGCACAAGACGCAAAGAAGTCAGAGATAGAAGCAGTCGCAGAAAAGGCGCGAGTGGAAGCCCACACACAAGAGATGAAGAAGGTCGAGCTAGAAGTCATCTCGGAGTTTAGCAAGAAGTTGGATGTGAGGAAGGTTGAATTGCAGAAGGAGACGAAAGTCTATTGAA
>Ga0209284_10006907_pt1 | contig 10599 bp, 8 predicted proteins | sample FRY03_FD_187211 | JGI IMG/M metagenome (GOLD analysis project Ga0209284, IMG submission 187211) | Freshwater microbial communities from Lake Fryxell liftoff mats and glacier meltwater in Antarctica - FRY-03 (SPAdes) (version 2) | ecosystem: Environmental > Aquatic > Freshwater > Ice > Glacier... | reverse complement strand
GTATGCTCCCTGTCTATAGTGATTTTTATAATATCTACTCGGGGTGGGGAAATGCTGTATTTTTTGGTGGTTGGATAGCACTTGGTGCACTCATAGGTGATATGGTCGAGAGTTTTATAAAAAGAAGGCTATGAATCAAGCCATGATCAATGTTTCAGCCATGGGATGGCATAGACTATATGCTCTGAGCAATTATTTTTATGCTACCTTGGTACAATGGGGGATTATTCGAATACATCTTCCTCCTCATAGTATGACCTCTTTTGAGTCTGGTGATGAATACTCTCGCCTATCATATTAGCTGGAAAGAGTCCTGGTACTAGATTTTTTGTCCCAATATCTGGACAGTCAGCACCTCATATGCTCTCTTCACTAAATAACATTTATATTAATTATAGAATTAAGTCAAGTTGTTATATAATAATATATTGTGAAAGGGGCCTTTTAAATACAATAAGAAGAAGCTATGTCCAAGTATAATCATCTCCTCACAAACTATCCCGACTTTCCATCTCCAGGTGTGCTTTTTCGGGATATATCACCGCTCCTCTTTGATGTAAAAGCTCGCGAGGAAATATTGGAAATATTCGGAAATTTTATCCGAGAAAAAAATATAGATACAATCGCGGGAGTTGATGCACGGGGTTTTATCCTCGGAGGCATGCTCGCCGAGCGGTATCATCTCCCTTTTATCATGCTAAGAAAAGACGGGAAACTCCCTGATGATCTCATCGCAAAAAAATCGTATACCTACGAATATGGCTCTGCTACGCTCACTGTGAGAAAAAACATCCTCAGAGACCATAAAGTATTTGTTATAGATGATGTTCTCGCAACTGGTGGGACACTCGGGGCTGCACTCAATCTCACAAAAGACAATTGAGCCAGTCAAGTATTCGGCGGCGTGCTCATAGAGCTCACATGACTTCATGGAAGAGAAAAACTCAACAACTACGAAATATTTTCAGCTATTCAATTGTAATATATGCACCATAAAAAAATACTCATCATCTCAGCCATGGCAGAAGAGATGCTTCCTCTCACGAAGTATCTCAGTTATGAAAAAATACTTTCATGAGGAGATATCATCGATCATGGAAACTTTGTTTTTGCTCTGAGTTGAATCGGAAAAGTCTCAGCCGCTATGACGCTCACAAAAGTCCTCGAACAGTACCAAATTGATGTTATCATCAATACCGGACTCGCTGGAAGTCTTTCGCCACATCTCGAGTTTGGAGATGTCGTCGTTGTCGAGCATACTGTCGAACATGACGGTCTTATCGAGTGAGATGATGAAGCACAGACGCGACTCTATCCGCTCTTTGATCTCATCACGGTAGAGCACCCCGAACTGAAACACGGTGTTCTCGTCACAGGTGACCAATTTGTAGCATCAGGGAGTACTCGGGAAATCCTCCAAGCAAAGGGAGGGCAACTCGTGGATATGGAATGAGCCGCGCTTGCGAAAGTCGCTCACCACTATGATATACCTCTTCTCTCAATCAAGGTTATCTCTGATAATGCTGATGAAGAAGCAGGTGAAAATTTCACGCAAAACCTCCACGCAGGAGAAAGAGTGGTGAAACATCTGCCTTATATTTTGGATTTTATAGTCAATAATTAATCCTTTTATGATACACATAAACGCCTGACTTCACTCTAGCGAGAAAGATCACACAGCCATGACTGGTGGAACACTTATCACTGATAAGCATATCGAATCAACAGAGTCTCTCAAAATACATACGTATGCTCTCCGCCTCTTTAGAAAACCAAGTACTGGTGACTACCAGAACTTTCATGCTGGTATGCATACCAATGAGCACCTCCTCGCCTACACACCCGATACTGGTAGTCTTCGTGCGAGTCTAGCAGAACAAATACCCGGACTCGATACCAAAATGATCCTCGATGTCTCACCATTTGAGTTTGATGATGGGACATATTGATTTCGCATCACATCTCTGGTAGAGCTCGATAATCACAGTATCCAACAAGCAACAAAATCCTCTGTAGAAAAAGCAATGACCTATTTAGAGAAAGTAAGAGCCGGGCAAGGTGACCAAAACTGATACAAAGGCATTCCTTTTGCCACTGCAGAACAATGCGGACAATTTACCTATCATCATCCTGAAAAAGCAGAGCAAAGTCTTCAAAGTATAAATACACAAACAATAGATATCGAATCAAATACGCAGAAAACCTCACATCAAAAAGCGGTTGTATGCGATCTCCGTCTCCTCAAGCCAAAAACTGATGAAGCTGATAGTCGTATCACTCTCGATCCAAAATTCAGCTACTACCTCTCGCAATGTATCGAGCAGGAATTACCAAAAAAAATGCCAGGAACAGCAGTCGTGGTAGGTACTTTTGGTTGTATGACAGGTTCCTATCTCTGTGTCTCGTGTGTCGAACCTGAAAAAGATTTAAAAATTATTCACGAAAATATCATGAATATTCTCCGAGATATGCCGATGGACAGTTTTACAGAAGAACACTCAAGGCAACTGGCACAAATGTTAGTAAATTATTCTCAGCATAAGAGATAAAAAGTTATTTTGTCCTCCTCACCACATACTCCACAATATCGCCAAATCGTGGATCATCAAATTGATGGATAAGGGCAAGCATATCCGATTCGAGTTGAGCGAGCATTTCACGAGATTTTTCTATGCCGATAAGTGCGACGATACCTTTGCCGAGGTCGACATCTTTTCCGGCTTCTTTTCCCAGTGTTTCACTATCACTCTCATGATCGAGGATATCGTCCTTTATCTGAAAAGCACGACCGAGCAGAAAGCCAAACTGACGAAAAGCCTCGACTTTTTCACTTTCAGCACCAGCTGCCAGTGCACCTGAGACAAGCGATGAAGCGATGAACCCTCCTGTTTTCTCATCGTGGATACGCAAGAGCTCATCGAGTGTGAGAGAATCATGTCTGAGGAGAGTATCACGCACTTGACCTCTCGTCACGCCCATGTCACCGAGAGCATGAGCAATTTCTCGCACTATAGAAGCGTTTCATGACTGTGCAATGAGTTCAAAACCGAGTGTTTGCAGTGTGTCCCCGATGAGTACTGCCAGAGTCTCACCATATTTCTTCCATACCGTAGGCTTTCCACGACGGAGGTCGTCATTATCCATACAGGGGAGATCATCATGCACGAGAGTAAAGCAATGGATGCATTCTATGCCCATAGCGATATCTATAACTTCACGGTGTGCTGGGAGCCTAGAGACCTGTTCATAGGCTATGAGTGTGAGAATAGGGCGAAGTCTCTTGCCTCATCATTCGACAGCGTAACTGATGGCCTCTTCGTAGAGTTTTTCAACTTCAGTATGACCAGCATAACGAGTAGAGAAGAGCTGGTGAAGAGCAGCATGAATCTGATCCTGATAATGAGGGAGCCAGGCGATCATAGTAAGAGTGATATTATTTTCAGAAATTCCTCTTTACCTGCTCATAAAAAGAACAAGCTTTGTCAAATTCTGCCTGGTCAAAATCAGGCCAGAGCGTTTCTGTAAAATAGTATTCAGAATACGCAGATTGATAGAGAAAAAAACCTGAATGGCGGATATTTCAACCCGTTCGTACGATGAGATCTGGAGGAGGAAATGCTCCAGAATCAAGGTATTGGAGAAATGTAGTCTCATCAAGTGTTGACGGATCAATTCACTCGTCGAGACATCGTTTCGTCGCACGCACTATCTCATCCTGTCCACTGTATCAAAGCGCCAAGATAATAGTCATGACTGTACCGGCACTAGTTGCATCGATAGCACCGTGCAGGAGAGTGCGAATATCGGTAGGGAGGAGCCAGATATCTCCTACTGTCTGAAATCGTATGGATTCTTGCTGGCAGAGTTTTATAAGTTTTGGTATTTTACGACGAATGAGCCCATAGATAGCTGTGAGTTCATCTGCAGAACGACCAGAGACATTTTCTTTTGAAAGTGCCCAGAGACTCACATGAGGAATCCCTGCAGAGAGACACATCTGAAGAACTCTATCTATGGATTCCCCCCCTTTTTCATGACCATATGAAGGTATGTTTCAGAGTTTTTTTGCCCACCGACGATTCCCATCCATGATAAAGCCGATATGTTGCATATAGGAATACTGAAAATAATAGAGAGATTGTAGAGAAAGAGTGAGATTTTCCTATACTTTTTTTGAGAAAATCCAGACAAAAAAACCTCCATCTCTGGAGGATTCAAATATGTTATCTCGAAAGTCCTGGCGCCTACCTACTCTTGCACTCAAATGAGCACTACCATCGGCACGACGGGGCTTAACTTCTGTGTTCGGAATGAGAACAGGTGAACACCCATGTTAGAAGCACCAAGACACTCGAGACAACAAACAAATGTTGTCGTATATTCTAAAGAAAAAGTTGAGATGAGTAAATTACAATGTAAGGAAATGCACACAAAAGCGGAAGAAATACAAATGTGACCATTAGTATCGCTCGGCTGAAGACATTGCTGTCCGTACACCTGCGACCTATCAACCTCGTATTCTCCAAGGGGTCTGATATCTCATCTTGAGGTGAGTTTCCCACTTAGATGCTTTCAGTGGTTATCTCGTCCGAACTTAGCTACCCAGCGTCTATGCCAGTAGATCTGACAGCTGGTACACCAGAGGTTCGTTCTTCCCGGTCCTCTCGTACTAAGGAAGAGTCCTCTCAAATATCAACGCTCACAGCAGATAGGGGCCAAACTGTCTCACGACGTTCTGAACCCAGCTCGCGTACCGCTTTAATTGGCGAACAGCCAAACCCTTGGGAGCTTCTTCACCCCCAGGATGCGACGAGCCGACATCGAGGTGCCAAACCATGCCGTCGCTGTGGACGCTTGGGCATGATCAGCCTGTTATCCCTAGAGTAACTTTTATCCGTTGATCGACATCACTTCCATGCGTGAATGCCGGTTCATTTTCACCGTCTTTCGACTCTGATCGACTTGTAGGTCTCTCAGTCAGGCTGGCTTATGCGAATACACGTCACGTCCGGTTTCCATCCGGACTAAGCCAACCATTGCGCGCCTCCGTTACTTTTTAGGAGGCAACCGCCCCAGTTAAACTACCCACCAAGCACTGTCCCCCGTCCACATTCTACGATAAATGCTTCAAGTATTTCTCAAGTGGAGAAACACAAAAAACAAAGAGCCATACAAATTTTTGAAAATGTTATACGTTATTCGTTAAGCGTTTTTGGAATTTTTATCCCGCAACCTTTAACTTTTAACATGTAACGTTTAAACTATTGTATTTATCTTCGAAAAATCTGGACGGGGTGAGTTCAATAAATATTAAAGGGTGGTATTTCACCATTGACTCCAGAGTTGCCGAAGCCCCTCCTTCATAGTCTCCCACCTATCCTACGCAACAATATTCATTGAACAATACCAAGTTATAGTAAAGCTTCATAGGGTCTTTCCGTCTTGCTGTGAGTAATCGGTATTTTTACCGATATTACAATTTCACTGGGTCTATGCTTGAGACAGTGCTCAGATCGTTATGCCATTCGTGCGGGTCGGAACTTACCCGACAAGGAATTTCGCTACCTTAGGACCGTTATAGTTACGGCCGCCGTTCACCAGGACTTGGATTCAAGGCTTGCACCTCTCCTCGTGATCTTCTGGCACTGGGCAGGCATCACCCCCTATACATCGGCTTACGCCTTAGCAGAGAGCTGTGTTTTTGGTAAACAGTCGCCTGAGCTCGTTCGTTGAACCCACATACGTAAAATACGTATATGGGAGCCCTTCTCCCGAAGTTACGGACGTTTTTTTGCAGAGTTCCTTAAGCATAGTTATCCCATACGCCTTAGTGTTCTTACACCTGACTACGAGTGTTCGTTTTCGGTACGGTTTTATCATTCAATACAGATAGCTTTTCTTGGACCCATATTATCGTAGGACACAGGCACCAATCTAACCGAAGTCAGACAATACCAAGCCAAATTTCTTGCCCGAAGACTCGAAACCCAGAACCCAATCATTACGGGTCTCCGATAACACGACTCGTCACAGTCTGCACACACGAATAATAAAGTTCAGGAATATTAACCTGATATCCATCGGCTCCACCTTTCGGCTACGCCTTAGGACCGACTCACCCTGCCATGACTGCCATGGGACAGGAAACCTTAGTCATCCGGCGATGGAGGTTTTCACTCCATTTACGTTACTCATACCAACATTTTCACTTCCCGTACCTCCAGCAAACCTCACGGTTCACCTTCATCGGCATGGGGAACGCTCCGCTACCACGCAATAATTATATTTATTACATTTCCAACTTCGGTTTTTAATTTGAGCCCCGTTGAATTTTCGGCGCAGAATCACTCGACCAGTGAGCTGTTACGCACTCTTTAAAGGAATGGCTGCTTCTAAGCCAACCTCCTGGCTGTCTGAGTAATTCCACTTCCTTTACCACTTAATTAAAAATTAGGGACCTTAGTTAGGAATCTGGGCTGTTTCCCTCTCGACTACGGCGCTTATCCGTCGCAGTCTGCCTCGTATTCCATTGATAAGGGTATTCGGAGTTTATCAGGATTTGCAAAGATTATTCACCTCAACTAGTCCAAATAGTGCTCTACCCCCCTTACTTTGATAAATACGGCTATACCTAAATATATTTCGCGGAGAACCAGCTATCTCCGAGATCGATTAGCTTTTCACTCCAACCCACGAGTCATCCAATAGACTTGCAGCTCTAAATGGTTCGGACCTCCATAGTGATTTCTCACCACTTCATCCTGCTCATGGGTAGCTCTCCCGGTTTCGGGTCTAGTGTACGTGACTTAGCGCCCTATTCAGACTCGCTTTCGCTTCGGCTCCGGATGTTTCTTCCTTAACCTTGCCACATACAACTAAGTCGTTGGTCCGTTCTACAAAAAGTACGCAGTCACTAAATAGATTGCTCTATAAGCTCCTACTCTTCATCAGCATACAGTTTCAGGTTCTATTTCACTCCCCTCTCGGGGTTCTTTTCACCTTTCCCTCATGGTACTAGTTCGCTATCGATCATCTATAGTATTTAGTCTTGGATCATGGTCGACCCTGATTCGAACCGGATTTCACGTGTCCGATCTTACTTGAGGACGTATTGCAACATATGTACGCGCTTTCGAATACGGGGCTTTAACCCTCTATGGCTTACCTTCCCAGGTAATTTTTCCTCACGGAACACACATTGTCTGCTTTACAGATTGCAGTAAATACACCTCGCAACACCACCGCACCAACGGTCTGCCCTTACAGTGGGGTGGTTTAGACTGTTCCCGTTTCGCTCGTCACTACTCAGGGAATCTCATATTTGATTTCTTTTCCTTTGCTACTTAGATATTTCAGTTCACAAAGTGTCCTTCCGTCATAGACGGATCACCTTAAAAGGTGGGGTTTCCCCATTCGGAAATCTTGAAGTATTACGCCTCTTAACGGCTTCTCCAAGCTTATCGCAGTTTAGCACGTCCTTCGTCGGGTATAGATGTCAGGGCATTCACTGTATGCTTTAATGTAGTATTTCTTCCATCGCTTTTGTGTACACTCTCACTTAACAATTGCTTTTTACTCATCACAACTTTTTCTTAGAATATGTACAAGAGCATGCTCTTATAATAATCAGTACACAAAGAAGGTGAAGGCTTCAACTTAAAAGAGGTAGTCCATCCGCACGTTCTCGTACGGATACCTTGTTACGACTTAAGCCCAGTCAATATCTCTACCATAGGCCCTCATATTACTTAAGGGACTTCCGGTAGGTACATCTTCCATGCTTTGACGGGCGGTGAGTACAAGACCCAGGAACATATTCACCGTGACATATCTGATTCACGATTACTAGCAATTCCAACTTCATGTAGGCGAGTTTCAGCCTACAATCCGGACTGAGATCGACTTTATGAGATTAGCGTACCTTCGCAGGTTAGCGACTCTTTGTATCGACCATTGTATCATGCGTGTAGCCCCAGACATAAGGGCCATGCTGATTTGACGTCATCCACACCTTCCTCCCGATTAACTCGGGCAGTCTCATTAGACATAATAACTAATGACATGGGTTTCGCTCGTTAACGGACTCAACCGAACACCTCAAGGCACGAGCTGACGGCAACCATGCAGCACCTGTCTTACGATTCCCGTGAGGGCACACCTACATTTCTGCGGGCTTTCGTAGATATCAAGTCTGGGTAAGGTTCCTCGTTCAGTATCGAATTAAACCGCATGATCCACTGCTTGTGTGGGCCCCCGTCTATTCATTTGAGTTTTAACCTTGCGGTCGTACTACTCAGGCGGATGACTTAACGCGTTAGCTACGGCACTGATCCCGAAGGACCAACACCTAGTCATCATAGTTTAGGGCGTGGACTACAGGGGTATCTAATCCCTTTCGCTACCCACGCTTTCGTCTCTGAGTGTCAGTAGAGCCCCAGTATGCTGCCTTCGCTTTTGGTGTTCTTTATGGTGTCAACGGATTGCACTCCTACTCCATAAATTCCGCATACCTCTTGCTCACTCGAGAAAAGCAGTTTGAAACACAAACACGGGGTTGAGCCCCGGTCTTTCACGTCTCACACACTTTTCCACCTGCAGACGCTTTACGCCCAGTAATTCCGGATAACGCTTGGGACCTATGTATTACCGCGGCTGCTGGCACATAGTTAGCCGTCCCTTATTCCTCAGGTACCGTCATTATCGTCCCTGAGAAAAGAAGTTTACAATAGCAAAACCTTCATCCTTCACGCGGTGTCGCTCCGTCAGACTTTCGTCCATTGCGGAAGATTCCTCACTGCTGCCACCCGTAGGTGTATGGACCGTGTCTCAGTTCCATCGAGACTGGTCGTCCTCTCAGACCAGTTACCCGTCATTGCCTTGGTGGGCTATTACCCCGCCAACTAGCTGATAGGATACAGGCTCTTCCCCGAGCGCATTGCTGCTTTACCCTTGCGGGACTATCCGGTATTAATCCATCTTTCAATGGGCTATCCCTGACTTGGGGGGAGATACCAATACATTACTCTCTCGTTCGCCACTCAAACCGAAAATTTCATATTCATCCAGGCAAGCCCTTCAAAATAATCTAAATGGTTCGCGTTCGACTTGCATGTGTTAGGCGCACCGCCAGCGTTCATCCTGAGCTATGATCAAACTCTTTAAAACGTAAATTGAATATTTTTTGATTTTTTAACGTGCTGAATATGCACGGAAGCCTCACCTTCTTTGTGTACTGATTATGTAAAGGAGCAATATCAGTTCAGGCATTACTGCCCGAAGTGACGAGGCGTAATATAGAGGAAAAATACCCAGTGTCAAAAGTTTTTTAAAAAATGGAGTTTTAGGCTTAGAATAAATAAAAAACAGGGTATAGACAAGTCAAATCTGAATGAAAAAATAAGTATTTGTGAATTTTATGTGATTTTTTTATGAGAAAATAAACTAAGAAAAAGAAAAGAGAGTACAAAATGTGTTCTATTAAAGAAGCATTGCAATAAGAATACAAGTAGAGTATACTATAGGCATGCCATGAGAAACTCTTCAAAAACCTGAAACTCCTGAGAAAAAAAGGGAAGCGGAGAAAGTACGCATAAATACGAAAGCGGAGAAATCTCTCAAAAAAAGTGCATGAAGTTTTCATGCTCTTTGAGCTACATGAGGTGGTGATGAGACGTTGAATATGGTGAGTGTTTGACCCACATGGAAAAGCACTGATGGAGAAACGAGTATCACTGCTGGGTATACAGCCACGAGCGAACGTCCAGATTCTGGAATGAAAACAAAAAAGACAGATGGTTTATGAATCTCTGCTCAGATAACCACGGAAGCATTTGGAAGAGGAATACAAAAAATAGGGAAAAGTATAAAAAATATATTTAAAAAACGAAAATAATTTGCCCTATAGAATAATTCACACTATAATAAGAATATGTCTCTCAACACTTGAAATGATAATCTAGACTGACTCAACCTCTCAGGTAAAGTCGCCGAACAAAGCGAACAACAGCGCGAAGAAGCTTCGGCAGCTCTCGCAGCAATAGCACGAACACAAAAGGATGAAAAAAAAGCAGCCAAATATGATGTGTGGCTCTCAGAACTCATAAAAAAACTCCTCCAGAGCTCTGTCTATGACCATGTCATCAATCAACTCGTTCCGCTCCTCAATGTCAGATGTCCATCGCACCTCCTCCTCGGATATCTCCTCCCTCTCTCAGATGAATATATGGTGCTCATACGAGAAAAACTCGGACTCGCTCAGGTCACGCTCCCGACTCACCGACCAGTAGCTGAGAGAAAGGTTTACAGCGAACCGCTCGATCCAGAGCTCGCGAGGCATCTCAATATATGGATGGAGACACTCAAGGGCTGTATCACCATAGAGGCATCTCAGACATCAACAAAGAAAATCAATGATATGATGAACGATATACACGAAGAAGGTCTCGTGAAACTCTCTGCTCATGTCATCGCCCACTTCCTCTACGATCATGGCATAGACATCATCCCTGCTGATGCTGCTCGGGTAGCACGAGGGATTACGAAGAAGATGATCCTCCTCGTGAAATGAATCGAGATTGATGATTTTTTCGGGAGTGAACC
>Ga0209284_10006905_pt1 | contig 10600 bp, 5 predicted proteins | sample FRY03_FD_187211 | JGI IMG/M metagenome (GOLD analysis project Ga0209284, IMG submission 187211) | Freshwater microbial communities from Lake Fryxell liftoff mats and glacier meltwater in Antarctica - FRY-03 (SPAdes) (version 2) | ecosystem: Environmental > Aquatic > Freshwater > Ice > Glacier... | reverse complement strand
AGGGATAGTCCACAGAAAATTTGGCTCTACTTATGGTTATCATTCTATCTTCTAATGGCTGGCGTAGCACCTCAAGTACCGTTCGCTTAAACTCTGGTAATTCGTCTAAGAAAAGTACTCCATTATGAGCCAAGCTTATTTCGCCTGGTTGAGGGTGATTACCCCCACCTACTAGAGCCACGTCACTTATGGTGTGGTGCGGACTTCTAAATGGTCTCTGAGCCATCAGTGTAGCATTGCCGCCTAGTCTGCCAGCCACAGAGTGTATCTTGGTGGTCTCCAGAGCCTCGTGCAAGTTCATAGGTGGCAGTATAGTATTCAGTCGTTTAGCCAGCATAGTTTTACCCGCTCCTGGAGGGCCTATCAAGATAATATTATGTCCGCCAGCTGCAGCTATTTCCATAGCTCGTTTTATGTTTTCTTGACCTTTTACATCACTAAAGTCATATATAAGCTTATCTACACTATCTGCAAACTCCTCTCTTGGGTTTACGATAGTTCGTTCAAATTCTTTGGTGCCTTCTAGTAGCTCTACTACGTCTTTCAGATTATCCATACCGTAGACTTCTAGGTCTTTTACTATAGCAGCTTCACGGGCATTTTCTTTAGGAACTATTAGTCTTTTGTAGCCGTCTTTTTGTGCTTGTATGGCTATGGGAAGAGCTCCTTTTATGGGTAGTATGCTCCCATCTAAACTTAGCTCACCCATTATGATAGAGTCTTCTAGTAAATCTGCGGCTATTAGTTCGCCAGCAGCCATTACACCTATGGCGATAGTCAGGTCATAGGATGAGCCTTCTTTGCGTATGTCGGCAGGAGCCATATTGATGACTACACCTTTTCGTGGGTAGGTATATCCGCAGTTTTTCATGGCTGCATTTACACGCGGTTGGCTCTCCTTCACTGCATTATCTGGAAGTCCTATTATTTGTGTTTTTGCACCTTGACCTACATCTACCTCCACGGTGATAAGTTGAGCTGAGATTCCATATACGGCACTACCATAGGTTTTTATAAGCATAGAAGGCAAATATAGCTTGACTCAAATGATTTTAGGATTTAAGTTTTGAAAATAGAACGAGCTGCATTCTGATAAGAAACCGAATGAGTTTAAACAGAGATTCCGATTTAATGCGGGATTACGCAATAGGCTCCTGCCTCCGTTGACTTATTTGTATGGGTTAATATTCTTGTACCATCGTTGCAAAATGTACTAAAATCAAAAATGTATGTGTTTATAGAAATAGAGTAGCAGATTTCGGGGAGTTGTGGAGGAAAGTAAGTATATATAGGGTTTGCTATCAAGAAGAAAAAATAGTGCTGTTTTGGAATTTTTGATTATTAATTGTTTCGTATTACTACCGTCTGAAAGTTTTTCAGAGTAGTTAAAAAAGAGGCTTTAGACTCAATGTTTTAGTTTTAAAATTAGCCTTATAAAAAAGATTTACATATTCTATTCTTACGCACTTTGTAGATAGTGCAGGAGAAGTGCCCCAAGAGCAATTAGTACAATCGCTAAAGCATTCATAAGTGTTATCCTTTCTTTAAAAAAAAGAGAACTAAAAACAATGGTGGTTAAGGGAGTAGCTAAGAATAGTATACTCGCTATGAATGGGTTTGTATCTTGCAAACCCAATAAGCTGAGTAATAATGCAAAGAATATAACAATACTCATCCATAGAATAGGAAACAGAGAAGTCTTAGACAGGAAAGTAAATTTTATTTTTCTTCTGTTCTTAAATGCTGCAAATCCGCCAAGCAGCAATACCATAAGTTCTTGATTTGATATAATAAGCAAAGGTGAAATACTTGCAGTTACATTCTCCCAATGTATGAGTGACGAAACGGAGAAACAAACTGCCATAAGTAGTAAAAGTAAATGCTGCTTACTAGTTAATTTTAACTGTGTTTGTTTATTGGAATAAAGAAAAAGTACAAAACCAACAAGGATTATAAACGCTCCTAATAGGGATGAACTAATGTTTATGTCTTTTATAGTAATTAAGTAAAATGTAGTAAACGCAACCCCGATAAGATTGTAAATGCCTAACCACTGTAATGAGGACTTTTTTATAACCTGAAGCATAGCAAACAAACCAACTACACCGAAGAGTGATCCAGTCGTAATCTTAAAGTATTCATACAATGTAACTGGCTCAAACCCTAGTACCGTAAATAAAGCGACTGTAGCTATAAGCGTCGTGAAAAACGCACGATAAGACATCAAATAGGCAATGCTTTCCTTTGCTACATTCTTTTTCCATAAGACATTATTATAAGAAAACAGTAAGATGGATAATAGCAAGTATATCATTGCACAAATTATACGGATTTAATAACAGATTTCTTTTTCGGTTTATTAAAAAACTCTTCCAAAAATTCTTCTGAAAAATACGGGTATTGCAGTTTTTTACACTCGCGTGATTAATATCAGCAATAAGACCATAAAAAGCCCTTTGGATTTGCTTTAAAAATTATATATTTGACCTAACAGTATGTCTGTAGATCAAAAACAAACCTCAAATAGACTTTTTTCAATATTGATAGTATCCCAAAATAGTTACAGACATAGTGAAAATAGACGCATGTTTTGGGACGAGTTGCGTCTATACTAATGTTGTAACACATTAACAAAAAAAACGAAATGAAAAAAAACTATTTTTTAGTATTATTATTTTTATTATCAATTAACAGTTATTCTCAAATTGAGGTAGCAGATAAATCGAAAGAACCTGAAATTAAGGCAAAACCTTATGATGGAAGTTTTATGGATTTCAGCAATATGATGCTAACAAAAGAACAAAAAGCGGGAGTTGTTGGTGAGAAAGTCACTTTATTCAAAGTTTGGACAGTTAAAAATGCAGATGGCTCAAGAGTTAGCTACTCTGATTCTGAAAAATTTGAAAACAAAACTTTTGAGGTTATCGAATACATTTATGAATATAAAGATGTTCTTAAAATAAAAAATGATGATGGCGTTTATCTTTTTGAACCAAGTTCAATAGATGAGTATGTATTTAATAGTTTTATTGATACAATAAAGGAAAAATTACAAAACAAAATTTTCATACCTCTTAAAGTTAAATCAGAAATCGAATCTTTAAAAGGTAATAAGATTCAAATTAATGGTCTTAAAGAATACAAAATAACCAATGTCACTTTTTCGAAATTATCTTCAGGTTTTGGGATTGTTATTGAATTAAATGGAGAATTTGAAGTTACTTATCCAACAGGAACATTTGACCAATTAGAAGAAAATGGCTGGATAAATTTAGAAGGTTCTGACATCTTTAAAAGTAAAATAACGTTTATTGAAAAAGAAGCTTTTATAGTATTTTCAAAAGCTAATTCCTCTTATCTAAATCCTATAAGAAATGGAAATGCAAAAATTGGAATGTCAGAAAAACAGTGTCAATTTTCTTGGGGAATACCGACAAGTTCTATGAGTAACATTGCAGGTTATGATAAAGTTTTAATATATGGTGAAACAGGAAATTCTCAAAATTTATATTTCAAAAAAGGAATATTGAAGTTGATAAAATAACGTGTTACAACACCGTATAAACTTTATTGCTGGTTTTAGCTCACTTGGGAAATTCCTCCGGAATTTCGCCGTTCGTGTTTTATTTACTAAATTCACTACTTAAACAACGCAACAAAGCTTATACAACAACGTTACCAACAAGTATAAAAAAATAAGTTTTTAATGAAAAAAATTGAAGTCGTTGCAGCTGTTGTATTTTGTGGAGATCAGGTGCTTTGTGTTCAAAGACCTAAAAACAAGTTCCCTTATATTTCAGAGAAATATGAATTTCCAGGTGGAAAAATTGAAGAAGGCGAAACCAAAGAAGAAGCTTTACATCGCGAATTATTAGAAGAATTGAACTTTTCAACCAAAATAAAAAACTACTTTCTGACTGTTGTTCATCAATATCCAGATTTTGAACTAATAATGCACAGTTTTATATGTGAAGTTGATTCCAAAGAACTCACACTTCATGAACATATAGATCAAAAATGGTTGAAAATTAACGAGCTCACTGCACTCGATTGGGCAGCAGCGGATATTCCAATAGTCGAAAAACTGGTTTCGAATGGATGAGCTAATCCAAGGTTTCAATAAGAGCTTACATACAGGTTATGTGGATAAATCCATTTTATCTAATCTGGACTATCAGCCTGAGTTGCTCGTCAATCAAAAGAATCCACCAAAAAAGGTGCTTTCAACCATTCTTCACGAGCTTGAAAATTGCAATCAGTTTTTTATCTCTGTTGCATTTGTCACAACCAGTGGAGTTGCAGCTATAATCAACAAACTCAAAGAGCTAGAAGATCGAGAAATAAAGGGTAAAATATTAGTTTCTCAGTACCTAAACTTTACCCAGCCCGAAGCACTAAAAAGGCTTTTGCAGTTTAACAATTTAGATCTAAGAATTGCAACCACAGGAAACGCTCATACCAAAGGATATATCTTTAAAAGCAAAAAGCATTTCAACCTAATTGTTGGTAGCAGCAACCTCACAGCACAGGCATTATCAACTAACAAAGAGTGGAATATCAAAGTCTCTGCGTTAAACGAAAGTGGCATAGTTGAAAAAGTGCTGCGAGAGTTTCATTCAGATTTTGACAAAGGAACTCCTGTAACGTCCGAATATATTTTATCTTATGAAGAAATCTATCAAAGTCAATTTCTTCTAAGTCGAAAAAATAAACTTGAAAACTTAGCTGAATCTCAACCGCTCATCAGACCTAATTCCATGCAAATAGAAGCATTGGAAAATCTTAAAAATTTACGGGCTGTTGGAAAAAACAAAGCGCTTATCATTTCGGCAACGGGAACTGGGAAAACCTATTTGTCATCATTCGATGCGAAAGCCTTTAACCCGAAAAAATTGCTTTTCGTTGTTCATCGATTGACCATTGCAAAAGACTCGCTAGATACTTTTCGAAGTGTTTTTGGGAACGATAAAACCATGGGGTTGTATTCTGGAAGTCAGCGTGATTTGGATTGTGATTTTGTATTCTCCACGATTCAAACCATTTCGAAACCAAACCACTTAGACAACTTCTCAAAAGATCATTTTGATTACATCATAATTGATGAAACGCATCGGTCGGGTGCAGATTCATATTTGCGACTAATTGGGCACTTTGAACCAAAGTTTCTGTTAGGAATGACCGCCACTCCTGAGCGGACAGATGGCAACGATATATTTCAACTCTTTGATCACAACATTGCTTATGAAATCCGATTAAGTAGAGCGATGGAAGAGGAAATGCTTAGTTCGTTGCATTACTATGGCGTTACTGATTTATCGATTGACGACACCGAAATCGATAGAAAATCGGATTTCAGATATTTAGTCTCAAGTGAACGCGTTGAACGCATTATTGAGCAAGCCAAATTCTATGGTAGCGATAATGGAATTACAAGAGGTTTGATCTTCTGTTCCAGAAAGAACGAAGCAGTTGAGTTATCTGAATTATTCAATTCAAAAGGATTTAAAACCATTGCATTAACGGGTGATAGTAATGAATTAGAAAGAGTTAGAGCGATTGAAAAGTTGGAAACCGATAATCTGAGTGAAAAACTCGATTATATATTCACTGTAGATATTTTCAACGAAGGGATTGATATTCCAAAAATCAATCAGATCATCATGCTTCGGCCCACAGATTCAGCGATTATTTTCATTCAGCAATTAGGCAGAGGCTTGAGAAAAGTAGATGGGAAAGGCTATTTGACAGTAATTGATTTCATCGGAAACTATGAGAACAATTACCTAATCCCTATCGCCTTATATGGCGATACATCGTATAACAAAGACTCTTTGAGAAAATTGATAACAGAAGGCAGTAGAATGATTCCAGGAGCTTCTACCATCAATTTTGATGAAATCACCAAAGAGAGAATCTTTAAATCCATTGACTCTGCCAATATGAAGTTGCTCGTTGACTTGAAAAAGGATTACAACCTTTTGAAATTCAAATTAGGTCGAACTCCAATGATGATGGATTTTATTGAGCATGGTTCTCGCGATCCTTTCCTATTCGTAGATTACGCCAATTCCTATTACAACTTTATAGTAAAGGTTGAGAAAACAGAAAACATAGCACTATCAAAACAACAGATGAAATTGCTAGAGCTATTTACTAAAGAAATAAATAATTCAAAACGTATTGAGGAAAGTCTGATCCTCAAGTTACTCATTGAGTCTGGGCAACTTTCGGTGAACGAATTGAAAGAACAGGTACTTAAAAAATATCGTTATTCCATTTCTGAAGAGACTATAAAATCCTGTGTTTCTAACTTGAATTTTGAGTTTATTCGCGAAAAAAAAGGTGGTAAAATGCTGTCTGCTAAAGAGATTTATGATTTAGAAATTCTGAGCATTACAAATGGAAATTTTATTTTTTCGAACGCGTTTATTGCACACATAAACCAAAATGAATTCAAGCATTTTCTGCTCGATTCAGCAGATTACTCGATATATGAATTCAACAGATTGTTTGACACAGACAAATGGCAAAACGGTTTTGTACTATACCGAAAGTACTCGCGAAAAGATGTGTTCCGAATATTGAATGTGGCGGAAAACCCCGTTGCACAGAACGTGGGCGGATATCTGGTAAGTCCTGACAAAGAGCATTGTCCCATTTTTGTAAACTATCACAAAGAAGACCATATTTCGGAATCAACCAAGTATGAGGACGAGTTTGTAAACAACAAAGAATTTGATTGGATGTCAAAGTCCAATCGAACTGTGAACAGCAATGATGTTAAATCCATTTTAGGTCAAAACGGACCTATTCGTCTGCCGCTTTTCATAAAGAAAAACAATGACGAAGGAATGGACTTCTACTATATGGGCAATGTAACTCCTGAATTGAATCAAGTGGAACAAACCACCATGCCAAACGACGGTGGAAAGCAACTTTCGGTGGTAAAAATCAGATTCAATTTGACTGATCCTCTTACATCTAGCATGTACAACTATTTACAGGAAAAGTCTGCGATTAAGGATGTTAAGCCAGTAAAAACAGCCGAAATCATTCCGTTTCAGCAGTCGTTAAGTTTTGAGAAAGAACTGATGAACCCAATTCCATTGTATGACTTTTACGCTGCTGCGGGCACATTTAGCGAATTACAATCCGAGAAGGATTTCACACTCATTGAAGGGCCTGTAAACAATTCAAGCAACGAATATTTCGCTTGTAAAATCATTGGTGAATCAATGAATAGAGTTATTCCGAATGGTTCTATTTGTTTGTTTAAAACATACACAGGCGGAAGCCGAAATGGAAAAATTGTGTTGGTAGAAAACATGGACATTCAAGATCCTGATTTCAACTCGGCTTTTACGATCAAAACCTACTCAAGTGAAAAGTCTGTTTCAGAAGAAACGTGGGGGCACACTTCCGTTGTGTTAAGACCAAACTCATTTGACAGCTCTTACCAAAACATCATCATCACGGCTGTAAATGCTCCAGAAATGAGGGTTGTTGGTGAGTTTTTGGAAATTTTTAAAGATTGTAAAAAATAAAACCAGTTGGTAACAATGTATATAAAAAATAGGCTAAATATCAGTAAAGTTATGGCTTTGGGCCCGTTTCGTATTTTATACTTAACCGAAAGTTCTGTGCTTCGAAATCGCCTACTTTTCATATACTAACCGTTATGTGTCAGGCTAAAAACCGATACAGACTATAAAACCGACAGGAATAAAATATATCTAAATGGCATTTGAACCAGACAAAATAACTAAACAACATATACTTGATGCAGTCAAGAAAATTGACAGCGAGAATATTGAACTTGAACCCTCGACAAGGTTTGATGTAGTTATTAATGGAATATTCTACCCACCAAAAGAAGTGATGCGGTATGCTCATGAATTAATGAACGGAGAGCATATTTGGGAACGAAGTGGCGGAGAACCAACTAACAAATATCTGATTGCTTTAGGTTTTGAAATTAAAAGTAAATCAAACTCTATTATGAATGAAATTAAAATCACAGGAAACATTTGGAAATTAGGTTGTAATTGGGGAAGCGGTAAACCTAGCTTTTATAATTACCTCAAAGAAAGCAACATTGTTATTGGTGTTGAAGATAAAAAATATAGTATTGGTGATTTAATTGTAGTTACAGAAGGACATCAAGTAAAAGCAATTGCAAGAATTAATGAAAACCCAAAATCGGTAACGAGTGACAATACACTTAAACCATCTTTTGACAATCTCGAAATTGAATACGACACTTGGGTTAATTATGCAGATTCTGAATGGTATGAGCTTGATGAAGACGATTCTTTTGTTTACCAGCTACAGCAAGGAATATGTAAAGTTCAAAATTTAGACATTCGAAAAAAAGTTATTGACTTATGGAACAATAGAAATTCCAAATATTGGATTTTTCAAGGTAATCCAAATGTCTTTGATTTTGAAACTGCTATTAGAAACAATTTATTAGAAGATTGGACTGTTACAGCTCATAAAGACAAAATAAAAATTGGGGATAAAGTTATTTTATGGATTTCAGGTAAAAATTCAGGGTGTTATTCACTTGCCGAAATAACAAGTGAGCCACATATAATTTCAAATTCTAAAGATTCACATCTTTGGAAAACACAAGATGCTAATCCCTTAAAATCGGGAATTAGAATTACACATAATTTGATTGACAAACCTTTGTTATGGAACAAGATAAAGGAAATAAAAGGATTAGAAGAATTGAAAGTTGGAAATCAAGGCACTAATTTTTCAGCTACCAAAAAGGAATTTAATGTGATTCTTAGTTTAATAAGCAAAGAAACAGAAGTAAAAACAAAAGCAAATATGCAAGCAAAAAACATAATCTTGTATGGACCTCCTGGAACTGGAAAGACATATAATAGTATAGATAAATCAGTTGAAATAGCTGCATCAGAAAAATATAATTTAATCAGTCATAAATCTAATAAAGTATTGTTTGACGAGTTGAGAAAAGATGGACAAATTGAGTTTGTAACTTTTCATCAGAATTATTCTTATGAAGATTTTGTTGTTGGCATTTCTCCAGATGTTACTTCAGGCACTTTGCGTTTTGACAAGCGAGAAGGAATTTTTAAACAGTTAGCAGAAAGAGCAAAACAAAATTGGCTTTCAGCTACTAACAAAAAAGAAGTCAGTATTGACTTCAATTTTGTTTTCAATACTTTCTTTTCAAAGTTGATTGAAGAAGAAGTCAAGGAAGTTGAAATACCAATGAAGAGTAAAGGTTACAAGTTTAAAATAACATCAATTGACATTGATGAGGGAAGAATAAAATTCACTAAACAAAGCGGGGGAACAGGACACGACTTGCTTGTAAAAAATCTAAAACCAATTTATGAAGGCAGTTTAGATTACGGTGTTGAAGGTTTAGGCGTTTATTACAATCCGCTTGCAGAACATTTAAAAGAATTTGCGGCAACGCTTGAACCACAAAAATCAGCAGACGAGCAACTAAAGAATTTCGTATTAGTTATTGATGAAATCAATCGTGCAAATATTTCTAAAGTTTTTGGCGAATTGATTACACTTCTTGAAGATGATAAAAGATTAGGAGAAGAAAACGAAATAAAAATCACACTACCAAATGGAGAGAAAGAATTTGGCGTTCCGCCAAATCTTTACATCATTGGCACAATGAATACAGCGGACAAATCAATTGCTTTAATTGATATTGCTTTGAGAAGAAGATTTGAGTTCATTGGTTATTATCCCGAATACGAATACTTAAATGATGATGAAGCTACACTTCTTAAAAAAATCAACGAGACAATTTTCAAAGAAAAAAAATCTGCCGATTATCTTATTGGACATGCTTACTTCATGAAAGGGCAAACTATACAAACAGTTTTGCAAAATAAAGTTGTTCCTCTTTTGATGGAATATTTTTCAGGCAAGACTGATATTGTTTCAAAAATATTCGCAGACACTTCTTGGAGTGTAACATACGATACGGAAAATTTCATTTGGGCTATTACTCCAAGATAAAATGATTTCACTTTTTGAATACGGAAATTGGGAGAGCATTAAAAATAAAAATGCTTTACACCAAATGTTGAAAGACATTTGGAAGCAACGCCTATTCGTTAACACAAATTCAGAATTAACAGAGGATGCAATTGATAATCATTATCAACCTTTCTTACAGTTTGACGACAATCAAATAAGAGCAAACAATTTTGTTGGCTTCATTCAAAATGGCGAAGAAGTAATTGAAATTTACCCTAAAGTATTTCGGCAACATTTTGCAAATCCTTCTGAGAATGAAAAGATGTTGATGCTTCGCCACATCTTTTACTGGTTTAGCTATTGCAGAAAATGGAACTTTCCATTTAACCAAGTATCACTTGACACAATAGAGATTGATGAATTTCCTGAACTGATAATAAACTTAATTGCTAACCAGTTTTTAGAAACCATTTCAAAGCAACCTCTGACAATGTATCAAGAAGTTGAAGAAGCATTAATTACTCCGAGAGGTTCTATAAATTTCAAGAGATACATCAGTGGAAGTTTATCACATGGTAATTTTCAAAATATAGAATGCGACTATGAACCATTCTTGTTT
>Ga0209284_10006904_pt1 | contig 10601 bp, 6 predicted proteins | sample FRY03_FD_187211 | JGI IMG/M metagenome (GOLD analysis project Ga0209284, IMG submission 187211) | Freshwater microbial communities from Lake Fryxell liftoff mats and glacier meltwater in Antarctica - FRY-03 (SPAdes) (version 2) | ecosystem: Environmental > Aquatic > Freshwater > Ice > Glacier... | reverse complement strand
ATTTCAATATGGTTATTGAAGTTCAAGCCTCCACCATTTAAGGCCAAAAATCCACCAAGTTTCATCCCGGCGGCGGCAAGCGCAGCTACCCCTTGTCCTACATAAGCAGGTAAACCTGGGTTATTATTATGTGTAGTTATTGTAATTGGCATATTTTTTCCTGTAAATAAATTTTGTGCATCCAACTTGGTGCACTCAATGCATATAATAAAAATTAAATAAATCGTCAACTAGAAGATTACTTTTTTTTAAGCAATTCTTTATGGTAGTATTATATAAGGATATATACAATGAGTGTAAATCTAAACAATAAGCTAAATATTACTTCTAATTTTCATGTATAACTAACAACGTTTTAAAATTCATAATGTTTGCCATTCTAAATAATGTTCTTTTGCAAGATCTAGAATAACAAGCTAAATCTAAGGGAACCCTGATGGCTAGTGTACTTTCCTCTTAGATGAAGATTATAAGTAGCTAGAATCTCTGAAGTCTTACGTGCCCCCAATAAACTGGCTCCTACATTATAGCCTGTTTTATCGGTTTTTATTGCTATGCTAGTGCCGTCAATAAATGTATCAGACCACTGCATTTTAGTTTTTGCTTGCTTAGTTTTATTATGAACATAATGGTCAATTTCGGCGTGTATCCCTGTGGTTATAGTTAGTGAGTCGGAAATTCTATGTGCTTTTCCCATTTTTATACCTGTTATAATTGCCCAACTGCTATGCTCTTTAGATGATACGGTTAAGTTATATATTCCTGCGCCATGTTCGCTGTAACCACCATCGTAGTTTTTGTTGAACCTAAAACCAACGTTGGGCATAATATAAAAATCAGAATTACTTACAGGTATTTTATAATTTAAAATGCTTTCTACGCTATAGGTATTGACTTTAGATTTCCCAGTAGCGGCTTTAAAGGTATTTATACCAACTAAATGTTGTGTTTTTTGTTTTGCCTTTGTTTTTCCTACTGAAAATAATCCCTGTAATATGAAATTATTGTTAATTTTATTTACCCCATATAAAGAAGCGAAATCGCTTATAGTATCAACTTTATTCCCTTGGCCTTTTTTGTATTTAAAATTAGCTAGCATGCGAGTATACGATAAACCTATTATAGTATTATCATTAAGATTGCCATCAATACCTATAGTTCCTCCTTTTGTTTGTCCATGAAACCCTACTTGTCCAGATTTCTGTCCTTGGTTTATATCTCCGTATAATCCTCTAATCCATACGCCCTTTAACAATGCTAAAGGATTTTCTTCACCGGCAGCAATACCAGATTCAGTATCTTGAAGATTACTGCTTTCTGTAGTTATTAATGTATTGTCGTCGATAGTAGTTGCCATAGATACTACGTGTCCTTGAGATCTATGATTGGTAACGGCGCCTATTATATCTGGTATTTCGTCGTATAAATCTAATGTTTTATGTTCTGTATGACGCTCATTAACTAACCTTACTGCAGCATCTTTATCTTCTTCGTAAATATCGTGTAGTGTTGCTATAAACAAATGTTTCTGTTCGGTATTGGACATTCCTGCTATAGCATGATCATCATGTGGGGGGGGAGGAGGGCTCCCTTCATCACCGCCATTACCGCCACAATAGATACCATGCTCAATGCAGTATTGTACCGCTGCTAAGCCGCTTCTTTTACCTGTTACGTTATTAAGCTTATGAAGAGCATCGGTATTCATAGTTACGTCAATACTACCGATGTCATCATGTGAATCTATGTTGTCAAGTGCTTTTAAAAATGAGGAGTCAGATGAATAAGCTTTCTCACGAGCCATTGCTTTAAGCATCTTGCTATCACTTATATTTCCTTGAACCCACTGATCTATACGATAAGCAAGTTGTGGTGATACAGTGCTTTCTAGTTTTCCTGTGGACGACGTTGTACTAGTTTTTTCTGTTTCTATAGGAGGAGTATTATTTGTATTTTCTGACGAGACAAGTCTTTCAAATTCACCTCTTTTTAAAGTGCGATTTTTTTGTACCCGAACTATTTTACTTTTTTCAGGTGTTTTTGTATTTAGAATTGAAAATGTTTCTGCTGAATTTTGTGGTACTAAGTCCTGCGATGCGACAATTATCCTGCTGTTGTCGGCTTGATGGCCGACCGTAACTAGCACTGACCTATCAGCTGTAAGGGTGGCTGGTAAACTACGTGATCCATTCAAAAGTGCTATACGTTCACTTGCAGTTATTGCACTGCCTCTATCAATCTCTGATACGAGGGCACCAGAGCCAGCTCTCATTGTCTCGTTCGATTGCCAACCAGTTCCAAGACGAGCACTGCGACTAGCATCTACCGGAGTCCATACCTTGGCACTTCTTTTTACGCTTGCTTGTGTTATATTTATATTAAATAAATTTATTATAATACATAACAGTAAAGGTTTACTATATTTAAACATGATTAATTATCTTAATTATTGTGCGCTAAAAATTTATATTTTAATTATATATGTAGATGTATAACTTAAATATATCTAAACTTTTAAAATCTTCAATAACTTTATTAATAAACAAGAAATTAAATAATTAACCCATATTTACTTTTGCGAACGGTTTTACTATACAAAACCTTGTGCACTCTATAGAAACTTGATTATAAAATTAACTAAAAATCGAAATAGTAAATAATATCTTTAACTATTAATTGCCTTTATATTTGTTATCATAGAGCTATGTTTATGTGTTGAAAGTTAATATCTAGTAATCAAATTTGAAAAAACCATAGAGTGTGCACTTAAGAAAGGTTGAGGTCTAGGGCTTAATGAGTATGTGTGATAAGTATGCTATATATTTATTAAAAAATAAGGTTTCAAAAAAAGCAAGGTTGTTAATAAACTAATAATAAAAACATAAATATCAAGGCAATTAACTTTATTTTATTAGAGATATGAGTGATACATTAAATAAAAATTAGTAATATAGAAATGTAATTAGTGTAATTGAATAATACTTAATATATAAAAAATTTTGCTTAAACCTAGATGATTTTTGTAATTATAAATTACAACCACTATTGTAGAATAATCCTTAGCCTTTATTCAACCTGAATATCAACCATACCGAACTTTTCTGAATAAAAATTGTTATTTGCCCTTGAAGTAATTTCAAGCGAACATATATAACAACTGCAAGAGCAATTTAACTAAATATTATGAGGTTCAAGATGAATTTTAAGCCACTACATGATCGGATCGCTGTTTCTCCATTACCAAGCGAAGAAAAAACCACGGGAGGAATTATTATTCCTGATACGGCAAAGGAAAAGCCTATGCAAGGTAAAGTCGTTGCTATAGGAAGCGGTGTGAGAGATAAAGATGGAAAACTTGTACCATTAGAAGTAAAAGTTGGTGATATAGTAATGTATGGTAAATGGGGTGGTACAGAGGTAAAAATCGATGGTAAGGATCTTGTCATTATGAAAGAAAGTGACGTTATGGGAATTATTGTAAAGTAATACTAAAGTTTAAGATTAATAAGTACAATTGCGAGAGTTACTCGGAGATTGAGTCGTTACCACTATAAATAGAAACTGTGGGACAATTCTCTGGATTAAAATTGCAGGGTATAATTAAGTAATATTTATATTTTTAGGAGAGGAAAATTATGGCTAAACAAATTAAATACGGCACAAAAGCACGTGAAGAAATGATCAAGGGCGTTAATATTTTAGCAGACACTGTTAAGATAACTCTCGGTCCAAAAGGGCGTAATGTTGCTATAGAACAATCTTTTGGCGCTCCTAGAGTGACAAAAGATGGAGTAACCGTTGCAAAGGCGGTAGAACTAAAAGATGCAATGCAGAATCTTGGTGCTCAGCTGGTTAAATCCGTTGCAAGCAAAACTGCTGATGTAGCAGGTGATGGTACCACAACTGCTACTATTCTCACTCAAGCAATTGTCCAAGGTGGTAACAAAGCTGTTGCTGCTGGCTTTAATCCTATGGATTTAAAAAGAGGTATTGATTTTGCAGTAACTCACCTACTTGAAGAAATAAAGAAAGCAAGCAAACCTATTAGTTCTAAAGCAGAAATAGCACAAGTCGGTACTATATCTGCAAATGGTGATAAAGAGATTGGTGAGCAAATTGCTTTAGCGATGGAAAAAGTTGGCAAAGAGGGCGTGATCACAGTGGAGGAAGCTAAAAATTTCGGTTTTGAAGTTGATGTGGTGGAAGGAATGATGTTCGATAGGGGGTATATTTCTCCATATTTTGTTACTAATTCTGAGAAAATGATAGCTGAGCTTGATAGTCCATATATTTTGATTTTCGAAAAAAAGCTTTCGAGTTTACAACCAATGCTTCCAGTGCTTGAAGCAGTAGTTCAGTCCTCAAGACCACTTTTAATAATCGCTGAAGACGTAGAGGGAGAAGCCCTTGCAACTTTAGTTGTTAATAAATTAAGAGGCGGTTTGAAGGTAGCAGCAGTTAAAGCTCCAGGATTTGGCGACAGAAGAAAAGCTATGCTAGAGGACTTAGCTATACTTACCGGTAGTCAGTTAATTAGTGAAGACTTAGGCATGAAACTTGATAATGTAAGTCTTTCAATGCTAGGTAGTGCTAAAAAAGTTAAGATCTCAAAAGAAGATACTGTAATTGTTGATGGTGCTGGTGCGAAAGTTGATATAGAAGCAAGATGTTCACAAATTCGTCAACAAGTCAGCGAGACAACTTCTGATTATGATAAAGAAAAGCTACAAGAAAGGCTAGCTAAACTAGTTGGTGGTGTTGCTGTTCTAAAAGTCGGCGGTGCAACAGAAGTTGAAGTGAAAGAAAGAAAAGATCGTGTAGAAGATGCGCTTCATGCAACAAGAGCAGCTGTAGAAGAAGGAGTAGTTGCTGGCGGTGGTGCAACTTTGTTCTATGCAGCTAGAGTACTAGAAAATCTAAAAGCTTTGAATGAAGACCAGCAAGCTGGGGTGAATATTGTTAAGAAAGCAATGCAATCACCTATCCGTCAGATAGCAGAAAACGCTGGAGTTGATGGAGCTATTGTGGTTGGTAAGCTTGAAGAGTCTAAGTCAAATACTATGGGCTTTGATGCTCAGAGTATGGAGTATGTAGACATGTTTAAAGCCGGAATTATCGATCCAACAAAAGTGGTAAGAACTGCTTTAATTGATGCTGCATCAGTTGCGTCGTTGATTATTACAACAGAAGCGATAATTATCGCAGATCCAACTGTAAAAGAAGATTCACAATCTGGTGGCGGTATGCCTAGTGGTATGGGAATGGGTGGCATGGGTGGTATGGGATTCTAATCAGTTTACCATTACTACGTTTTGATAGAGGAATCCGCGCTTATTAAATATAGGCGCGGATTCCGTGTTTAAGATGCTATCTAAATCAATGGATAATGTTATTCATGTTCTCAAGTGTAAATAACGCCTATCTTTTTTCTAAAAATATATATGAAAATCCTAAAACAAATTGTTCTGCCGATACTTGTAGCAAGTTCTATAATCTTTAACATGGCTCCAGCGTTTGCTGCAAAGTCAAGAAAGGGCCCACTTAGAAGTTTTGGCGACTACATGCAAATAATAAATCCAGTTTTTGCAAGCAGCCTTGCTTCACAAGAAAAAGGATTTGGCCATTTTGCTTTGATCTATGGTCAAACATGGGTGACTATGCATAGTGCCAAACTAATAGCTAATAAGGGTAAGTGGCAACCTAGCAAGAGGCCTAGCATTGATGGTAAAAAGGATCGTTTTGATGGTATGCCTTCAGGTCACACCGCCTCGGCGTGGGCAGCGGCAGCTTATGTGAGAACTTTTTCTGAGAATTATAAATATATCTCCATTCCTTTATATGTAACTGCTCGGTTACTGGGTATAGTAGAGTAAAAGCAAAAGAACACACTGCAGGACAAGTCATAGCAGGGGCTGCCCTCGCTGAGCTTGTGACATACATTAATAGTAAATTGGACTGGAGCAACGAGTACCGATCTACCAATTTCTATTTTGGCGGTAATGAGCTAACAGCAAGCTTTCAGTTTAGATTGTAATATAACCTGAACTATGGATAAGATAATTCACAATAATGTTGCAAAACCTGGTCATGAATAGGCTGCATGCCTCGTCTACGGGCGAGAAAAGTCATCCTGAACTTGATTCAGGATCTTCTTTCTGCTACCTAAGATCAAGGAATCAAGTTCAGGATGACTTTTCTAAAGCCGCCGCAGTTAAGTTAAATTAGTACTATTTTATCTGTCATTACCGTGTAAGCTATAATCTACTAGGAAAGCCAGTCTTTAAGCTGGATTCCAGCCTATGCAGAAATGAAATAGATCACTTGTGATATGGATGATTGTCCAAAATAGTTTGAGCTCGGTATATTTGTTCAAGCAGTATCACTTTAACAAGTTGGTGTGGAAAAGTCATTTCGGATAAAGATAGTTTTATGTTTGCTGTTTTAAGGATGATTTCATCAAGGCCAAATGCACCACCGATAATGAAATCTATTGATTTACCAAGCATCATTTGTTTAGCAAAAACAGTGCTAAAACCCTCGCTGCTGATTTGTTTGCCAACCAGGTCAAGGACCACTATATATGATCCGTTGGTAATTTTAGCTCCAATCTGCTTGGATTCATCTTCTTTTATTTCTGCGGGTGAGGAAGAGTTTTGACGGAGAGACTCAGTAGTTCGTATTTGCCAACCGATCATTTTTTTATATTTATCAGCTATTTTGCTAAGCTCACCAGATAGTTTTCCAACCGAGATAATTTGAATTTTCATTAAAGGTCAAGCAATAGACGCTCCGGATCTTCGATAGCTTGCTTTACTTTGACCAAGAAAGTAACCGCATCTTTACCATCAATTACCCTATGATCATAGGAAAGAGCAATGTACATCATTGGACGTATTTCTACCTTACCATTTATAGCCACTGGCCTTTCTTGCGTATTGTGTAGGCCAATAATTCCAGTTTGAGGTGGATTAATAATTGGTGTTGATAATAGCGAGCCATACACGCCGCCATTGGTAATTGAAAATGTTCCACCCGTAAGGTCGGACATTGAAAGTTTACCATCTCTTGCTTTTACTGCTAAAGATACAATTCCCTTTTCTATTTCCGAGAAATTCATTCTGTCAGCATTTCGAATAACTGGTACTACAAGTCCTTGCTCTGTTCCAACTGCTACGCCTATGTCATAGTAATGCTTATAAATAATGTCGTCACCTTCCATTTCGGCATTAACTGATGGAACTTCTTTTAATGCATTGATCACGGCTTTAACAAAGAACGACATAAAGCCAAGCTTCACCCCGTGTTTTTCTTGGAAAGAATCTTTATATCGCGTACGAAGAGCAATCACTTTGCTCATATCGATTTCGTTGAAAGTGCTCAAGATAGCTGCAGTATTTTGTGAATCTTTCAAACGCTGAGCAATAGTCTTGCGCAAGCGAGACATACGGACACGCTCTACCGGTTTCTCATTACTATTGATTTGCGGTAGCCCAGTAGAATTTAAGGGAGCAACAGCATTATTTAAAACATTAAGTACGTCGCCCTTATTAATTCTGCCGTCTTTACCTGTGCCAGTAATATTAGTTGGATTGAGATTGTTCTCAGTTACAAGCTTTTGTACGGAAGGTGGCATTGTACTAGTTACATCAACTTGTTTGTTTGATACAGGAACAGCTTGGATTACAGGCATAGAGGAAGCAGTAGTAACTGGAGCTGGTTGCATAGGTGTTGATTTACTTTCAGCTGCAATAGAGCCGGCTTTAATTGTGCCAACTACTTGTCCCACTGTGACTACTTCATCTTCTTTTTTATCAATAGATTCAAGTATACCCTCAGCTGAGGCGCTGACTTCTAATGTAACCTTTTCAGTTTCTAGTTCAAGCAAAAGCTCGTCTACTTTTACAGCATCACCCGGTTTTTTATACCATTTAGCTATTGTTGCTTCTGAAACCGATTCACCCAATGCTGGTACTACAATCTGAACGCTCATAACTTCACTCTCCAAAACTCAAATTTATTTAGCCTATTGTAAAAAGTTATTTTGCTGTGCAAAAAATACTTTTTTTACGAATAAAATATAAGATTTTTGTCTTCAGGGCGGTTCTTTGACAAAAATCAAATATATATTAAGAACTTATTTTAATATATAATTTAGTAGTAAAATCTCACTAATTTTTATAGTGAATTAATTCTTAGTGCCTCATTAACAAGGCTCTCTTGCTGCTTGTTGTGAGTATAAAGATACCCAACAGCAGGGGAGGCCGCTTCTGGCCGACCAACAAAATCAATAGGTTCTTTTATACCGGCTTCATGCAATACAGAATCCATATGAGGTCTTATAAAATTCCATGATCCCATATTTTTTGGTTCTTCTTGACACCAAACAAAACTATTTGCTTTTGCATATTTAGAAACAATGGTTGCAACTAGATCTTTCTCAAATGGATAAAGTTGTTCAAGGCGAATGATTGCTATATCTTTGATCTTTTTTTCTCTTCTTTCTTCAAGCAAGTCATAATAGACTTTTCCTGCGCAGAAGATAACTTTTTTAACATCACTAGCTTTAACATCAGTATCAATCTCATCAATTACAGGAACAAAAGATGTATTAGCATCTAGCTCAGATAGGCTTGATACAGCAAGTTTATGGCGAAGTAACGACTTCGGCGACATCACTATTAAAGGCTTCCTGAAAGTCCTTAGTACCTGTCTGCGGAGTAAATGAAAAATTGAGGCCGGGGTGGTAGGATAGACAATTTGCATGTTATCTTCAGCACACAACTGTAAGAACCGCTCTATCCTGGCTGAACTATGTTCAGGTCCTTGTCCTTCCATAGCATTTGGGAGCAAACAAACCAAACCACTCATTCTAAGCCACTTAGTTTCAGCTGAAGAAATGAATTGATCAAACATTATTTGAGCACCATTACAAAAATCACCAAATTGAGCTTCCCAAATTACTAAGTGATTTGGATTAACCAATGAATATCCATATTCAAATCCGAGCACTCCATATTCAGATAGGTTACTGTCTGCTACTTCAAAAAATGCTTGATCTTTTGATATGTTATTTAGTGGTTCGTATATTGATTTATCTACTTGTGAATGTAACACAGAATGTCTGTGTGAAAATGTTCCTCGCCCAGCATCCTGGCCAGTTATCCTAATTGGGATGTTTTTTTGTAATAAAGTAGCAAAAGCAAGCTGCTCAGCAGTGGCCCAGTCAATAGGTTGGTTATTATTAACTGTCTCAAGTCTCGAAGCAAAGAGCTTTTCAAGCTTATTATTGATTGGGAAAGACTTGGGTGTTGTGCATAAAATTTTGACTAATTTCTTTAACTCAAGAGTAACCACACCAGTGATCAGAGAATTTTTATTATTTCGTTCAAAACCAGTCCATTTACCTTCAAGCCATTGAGCTCTAGGCTTGTAATTCTTAATCTGACTAAATTCTTCATCCAAAAATTCTTTAAACTCTTGTTTTAATTTTTGGTAATAACCAGTGTCAATTACTGACTGACTAACAAGTTGATCGGCGTATAGTGAAGCAGGGGTTTTTTTGTTTTTAATAACGTTATACATTACCGCCTGAGTATACATCGGTTCATCACCTTCGTTGTGACCATATTTACGGTAGCACACAATATCAACTACTATATCCTTACTGAATTTGTTGCGGTAATTACAAGCTATCTTAGTGGCAAGTACTACAGATTCAATATCATCGCCATTGACGTGAATAATTGGTGCTCCGACCATTTTAGCAACCTCAGTGCAATATCGTCCCGGTCTTGCATCCTCAGCATTTGCGGTAAACCCAACTTGATTATTTATGACTAAGTGAAAAATTCCGCCCACGTCATAAGGTTTTAGCCCTGACATGACTAAGCTTTCAGCGACAACGCCTTGCCCGCAGAATGCAGTGTCTCCATGGACTAAAATGCCAACCACCTTCTTGCGATCTCTTCCCTTGCAATCTTGTTTAGCTCTAACTTTACCTGCTACTACTGGATTTACAGCTTCAAGGTGAGAAGGGTTTGGGGTTAGAGATAAATGAATTGTTTGACCGGTTTTGATTACCCTATCAGATGAGTAGCCCATATGATACTTTACGTCACCAGCTATGTCGAGATCGTCTGGAAAAGCACTGCTACCTGAAAATTCAGAAAGTACAGCGCGATAGGGTTTTTGCATAACTTTGGTAAGTGTAGATAGTCTGCCTCTATGTGCAAGACCAAGTACAGCTTCTTCAGCTCCAGAAATTGCTGACTCCTCTATCACAGTGTCTAGGCATACTATGGAAGCATCACCACCTTCAATTGAGAAGCGCTTGGCTCCTGGGAATTTGGTATGGAGATATTGTTCAAAACCTTCAACTTCAACAAGATCTTTCAAAAATTTCTTTTTTTCATCGGCGCTAAACATACGATGAGTATTTGCTCTTTCGAGTTGGTCGTATAACCATTTTCTCTCTTCGCTATTTTCCACGTGAGAAAATTCTGCGGCTAAATTGCTAGAGTAAGTTCTCTCAAGGATTTCTTTCAGTTCAGCAACAGAACAGTTCTTGATATCACTAAGTTCATTTGTGACATCAATATTCT
>Ga0209284_10006898_pt1 | contig 10617 bp, 7 predicted proteins | sample FRY03_FD_187211 | JGI IMG/M metagenome (GOLD analysis project Ga0209284, IMG submission 187211) | Freshwater microbial communities from Lake Fryxell liftoff mats and glacier meltwater in Antarctica - FRY-03 (SPAdes) (version 2) | ecosystem: Environmental > Aquatic > Freshwater > Ice > Glacier... | reverse complement strand
AAAGTGCAATAATCGACCAAACTACAAAAATTGAAGATAAAACAGAAGATAACAACAATTCAGATATACAAGTAAATAATAAAATTATAAAATTGAACTTTAATTTTAATCAAGAAAAATTAAACGAAAGACAAGAAATACAAAATAACGCCTTAGATTTTGAAGATGATGAAATTGATGGGTTTGTTGGGTTTGATGGAGTAGAAAATTTAAATTTTCATCAAGAAGCAGAGAAATTTGAAAATGAAAATATACAATTCAAACAACAAACGATTGATGTTGAACTGATAAATGCCTTGGAAGAAAATATAACTATTGATGATGAGCCAAGAAGAGAATTTGAATACTTTGTATCAAGATTATTATTGAGTCTTAGAAATATTACTGATATTCAGACTGCTGCATTTTTCTTATTTAATAGCGAAAAGAAAGAGTTTATATTAGAATCTTACGTAACTAATGTACCAACAAAAATTAAAGAAAATGCAAGATTTAAATTTGGCGATGATATTATTAGTCAAATAGTTGATGGAAACAAACCTGAAATTTTGACCGACATTAACAATAGTTTAATTAATGAATTGTTTTTTTATTACCACGAAAATTCTTCTATTAATTCTTTTATTGGAATTCCAATTACTTTTGGGAATAAAATTATCGGAGTTATCATTGCAGATTCTTTAGATAATGATGCTTTTGATAATAATTTTGCAATGATTTTGGGACAATATTCTAAAATTATTGGTAATATGCTCAAAACTTATACAGAAAAATATGAGTACCAAATTGATTCTAAAATTTTAAATTCTATTAAATACTTTAACAATTTGTATTTTAATAGTAAAGTCAATACTAACGATACCATTTCAATTTTGATAGAGTCAATAACACAAAATATAGAATGTAATAATGTTGGAATTGTTGTCTATAATGAAACAAACAATAATTGGTATATCAATCAAATATCTAACTCAAATTCAAATGAATCAAATGATTTATTAGGTAAAAATATTAATTTGAATAATACTTTAATTGGTCAAGTAATCAAATCTAATAAACCAATTTATATTCCTAAAATTACTGAAGATAATTCAAATATTAGGATTTTTGAAGGTGAGAGTACTTTAGTCAATGGATATTTTGTTGCTTATCCACTAAAAAGTCTAAATCAAACATTTGGTTGTGTTTTTGTCGAAGGTAATAATGCCAGTGTTTTCTCTCAAACAGAATTAAATCAAATTCAATTATTAATTGAAAATACTAGTTTTGTTTTTGACAAAGTTCAATTGTTAGATATTATAAAAAATAATTCAATTTACGATTCTAATACAGGGATTTTAAATCCAAATGCAATGTATGAAAGAATTTACAGAGAGATAGAAAGAGCAAAACAATTAGGCAATCACCCTACTATTTGTTTAATCAAAATTGATAGTTATGCCTCAATTAATTCAGAATTTAAAGAAAGAATGTCTGTAGCAAATCAATATTTGATAAATTTGATTAACAATAACATAAGAAATTTTGATATTTTGGGACAATTAGACGAAGATGTTTATTGCGTTATGTTAGTCGGTACAGGATTGGACAAATCACAAATCTGGTCAGAAAAATTAAGAAGTGAATTTGCAATGAAAGAGTTAGAATTAGATGGCAAAAAATTCAGCTCAACTTTGAGTATAGGAATTGCAAACTCGACCAGAGTAGAAACTGTCGATGAATTGATTTCTCACTGTGCTAAGGCTCTTAATGTGTCGATAGAAAAAACAAACTATGTTCAGATATTTGCATAATTTAATGTTTTATACAATAATTTACCTTTTTATAAGTTGACAAATTATCTGTTTCAAATTTATTAAATAATTTAGTTATGAAAATATTATTTTTAGTTTTTGCATTCATAATTCTTAATTCGTGTGGAGATAATTCACCCGAACCGACTAAAGAACTTGAATGTGGATTAGAATATATAGTTAGAACTGATGTTTCAGGTCAAATCTTAAACTATGGAGCTTTAAGAGATACAAATGATTGGAAAACTTTTGCAAATCAAAACGCAAAAGGGCTGGAAAATCAATTCACATTAAAATATGCAACACCCAACCCAACATCTGGTTATATAATTTATGAAATGGCTCTTGAACAAAGTTCAAAAGTAAAATTATATTTTAACGATTCGTTAATGATTGAAAGTTATATAATACAAGGTATTAATTCATTTTCATTAGAATTAAATAATAACCCCGAAGGTTGTTATAAAATCAAAGCAGAGTGTTATCTCGGGCAAACAGAAAATAGCCCCATTTCTAATAAAATACTGACATCATCTGGTAGAGTAATGGTTGTTGGAAAACCATAAATTTTGAGAATAAAATTTCAACTCTTTATAAAACTCTTCTACTTTCCTCTCTACCCTGCCACTCTTCAAACGTGTAATTCAGTTTATCTTTTTCAGATATAATTAGTTTGTCTTCATTATTTAATTGCCAATCAATATTGAGTTCTTTGTCATTCCAAAGGATCCCAGCTTCACATTTTGGATTCCAATAAGCTGTACATTTATAATTAACTACTGTGTTGTCTTCTTTGGAACAAAATCCATTTGCAAATCCAAAAGGTACCCAGAGCAAATTATGGTTTTTGTCATCTAATAAAAATGTTGAATGTTGCCCAAATGTTGGTGAATTTTTTCTTATATCCAATTCTACAAATAATGCTTCACCTCTCACAACTGAAATCAATTTGCCGAGAGGTCGATTCCATTGAAAATGTAGTCCTCTAATGACATTTTTTTGAGAAGTTGATTGGTTATCTTGAACAAAATTTTCATCAACCCCTACTTCAGTCAATAAATCTTTTCTAAATGCTTCAAAAAAACTACCTCTGTTATCTTCAAATATTCTTGGCTGTAATAATATTAACCCATTTAATTTTTTATCTATAATTTCAAATGACAAACTTACCTCTAAATTAAATCAGTTTTTACTCTTTTGATATTTGCACCTAAACTTGCAAGTTTTACTTCCATACTTTCATATCCTCTATCCAAATGATAAATTCTATGTACTTCTGTAATTCCTTCTGCAACTAATCCTGTTAAAACCAAAGAAGCACTTGCTCTAAGGTCAGAGGACATTACCATTGCACCTGACAAGTGTTTTCCACCGTTAATAATTGCCAAATTTTCATTCACAGAAATATCAGCACCTAATCTTTGTAACTCGGGAACGTGCTTAAATCTATCAAAATAAATAGTATCTGTTACTTTTGTTATACCTTTGGCTTCGAGCATAAATGACATCCATTGTGCCTGCACATCGGTAGGAAACCCTGGGTAAATAGAAGTAATCACATCTATTGGATTAGGTTTGTTTTCCATTTTGAGTTGGATTTTATCATTATTTACGTCAATTTCACAGCCGGCTTCCTCTAATTTTGAAATTACAGCAGAAAGGTGATATGGGTTTACTTTTTCTAAAAGTATATTACCACCAGTCATAGCACCAGCAATAAGATAAGTAGCAGCTTCAATTCTATCAGGTATTGTTTCCTCATTACATTGTTTTAGTTCATCAACACCTTCAATTTCTAGTATATTTGTACCTATCCCTTCGATTTTGGCACCCATTTTAACTAACATCCTAGCTAATGCAGTTATTTCTGGTTCCATTGCAGCATTGGATAATTTTGAAGTTCCTTTCGCTAAAGTTGCAGCCATTAAAATGTTGCCAGTAGCACCAACTGAGGAAATATCAAAAGTAAATTTGTTTCCAATTAATCTATTATTATGTCCTTTCGCTTTTGCTACCACATAACCATTTTCAATAGTTATTTCTGCACCTAACTTTTCTAATCCTTTTATATGCAAATCTACTGGTCTTGGTCCCCAAGCACAACCGCCAGGCAAGGATACCTTTGCTTCACCAAATCTACTCAATAATGGACCCAAAACATAAAAAGATGCTCTCATTTTTTTCACTAATTCATAAGGTGCAAAAGTACTATTTATATTTCGAGTATCTATAAATAAGTCATCACCATTCAATTCAGAAAATATCCCTAATGTTTCTAATATTTTAGAAAGAGTCCAAACATCTTTCAAATTTGGTGTATTAGTCAGATGATATGTACCAGGAGCTAATATTGTAGCAGGCATCAATGCTAATGAACCATTTTTGGCACCAGCAATTTTAATTCTACCTTGTAATTTATGCCCACCTTCTATGACAAATTTATCCATTTTTTTTTGTTTAATTTTTGTAACTTGATTTTTGTAAAATTAAGTGTTTTTTGTTGTAAATAAAAACTATTTACTAAATTTTGAATTTTATTTTTATTAAAATATTAAAAATGCAAAGTATTTTGAAAATCAATATCACCTTAAAGCAATAAATGAAAGTTCTATTTTTGCATCTTTAGGTAATTTGGACACTTCAACTGTAACTCTTGCAGGATATGGAAATTCAAAATATTCTGCATATAATTTATTAAACTTTTCAAAATCATTAATGTCAGCTAAATATACATTAACTAAATTTATTTTTGATTTATTTAAACTTAGATTTTCCAATATGTTATCAATATTTTCAAATATTTGTAATAATTCTGTTTCGAAGTCTTTATTATTTAATTTACCATCAGTGGGATTTATAGCAATTTGACCAGAAACAAAGATAATTCCATTAGTTTCTCTAAAAATACTATAAGGACCAATCGTTTTAAATTTATCCGTATCAGTTACTATATTACTTTTATTATTAATATAATTATTGTTATTATATAAATTTTTATTGGAACATTTGACAAATAAAAAACTGATTAATAATAAACTGATAGTAACAATATTATTACATTTGAAGTTAGTTTGTATTTTCATAATTTAAATTTATATTAGTAATTTTGATATAATTTCTTGATATTTTGGGATATTTTTGGATAATAAAATAAATAGATTTAATTTTGTAATTGTATTCGTTTGAAAATGTGTAATTCATCGATAGAACAAAGTTTAAGAAATTCAAATTTCTGAATTTTCTGTTAAACAAATATTCTGTTAAACAAATATACAAAACGAAATATAAATAAAAAATTGTTCTTCTAAATTTACATTTATATGGTGCCGTAGCCAAGTGGTTAGGCAGCGGTCTGCAAAACCGTTAACGCTGGTTCGAATCCAGTCGGCACCTCAATTCTTTAAGTAAAAATAAAAAAATATTATGGCTAATACAAGTGATTTAAAAGTTGGTACGGTAATCAAATATAATGGCGAAAATGCTGTTGTTACCGATTTAGAATTTAGAAAACCAGGTAAGGGTGGAGCATTCTACAAAACAAAACTTAGATATTTACTTTCTAACAGATTTGCAGAACATACCTTCAATTCAGGTGAAAGTATTGAAATCATAAAAGTAGAAACTCGTGACTTTCAATATTTATATAGAGATGGTAACAATTTTATTTTTATGGATACACAAACTTTTGACCAAATTTATGTTGATGAAAACTTTTTGAGTGATGATTCAAGATTTTTGAAAGAAAATGAGAATTTACAAATCGTTTTTGACGGTGATGACGTTATGCAAGTGATTATGCCTAATCACGTAAATTTAAGAGTTGAATTTACTGAGCCAGGCTTGAAAGGTGATACTGCAACTAATGCTTCAAAACCTGCAAAACTTGAAACTGGTGCTGAAATAAAAGTTCCTTTATTTGTCAATGAAGGCGATCTAATAAGAATTGATACTAAAAATGGTTCTTATATTGAAAGAGTAAAAGAATAAATTTATCAAATTAATTATATATGATTATTCAATATTTATTCAAATTAAATTTATCAAAAAAAACAGCATTTATATTAAATGCTGTTTTTTTTTGTATATAACTATTTGTTATCACTATTCATTATAACTATACTTCTCAAGATTTTACTTTTTTGCTTCAGTAATTTCTTCTTTGTTTTGTTCATCCCAATTTGCAGAACTATCTTCTAATTCATTATTAATTGGTGTTATTGTTGTATCTTCTGTAATATTAGTCAAGTTTAATTCCAAATCTGCCTCATCTATGATTTTTATCACTTCACTAAAGTTGAAATTAAGTCCTTTTTTATCTTCGTTAACATCTGCAGTAACTTTCACACCATTTAACAAAATACCTTTCAAAATCTGCTCAGATAATTCATCTTCCACATATTTTTGTAAAGCTCTTCTCAAAGGTCTTGCACCATATTTATCGTCATAACTTTTTTCTACCAAGAACTCTTTTGCCTCAGTAGTAAAATCTAATTCCATATTGTTAAGTGACAATCTAGATTTTAGTTTCTTAATATGAATATCAATAATACTGCTAATAGATTCTTTTTGTAATTTTCTGAATATGATAAAATCATCAATTCTATTAATAAATTCAGGATTAAATTGTTGCTTCATAGATTCTTCAATAGAATCCTTTAAATACTCATAATCACTGTCTTTTGTCTCTAAATTGAACCCAATTTTACCACCCAATTTCACATCTCTTGTACCAACATTTGAAGTCATAATTATAACTGTGTTTTTAAAATCAACTTTTCGACCTAATCCATCAGTTAAAACACCATCGTCAAATACTTGTAACAATATATTGAATACATCAGGGTGAGCTTTTTCAATTTCGTCCAATAAAATAATACTATATGGTTTTCTTCTAATTTTTTCAGTTAATTGACCGCCTTCTTCGTATCCAACATAACCTGGAGGCGCTCCAACTAATCTCGAAACAGAAAATTTTTCCATATACTCACTCATATCAACTCTAATCAAAGCATCTTCTGAATTAAACATTACTTTTGCTAAAGTTTTTGCAAGTTCTGTTTTACCTACTCCAGTTGGACCTAAGAACATAAATGAGCCAATTGGTCTTGATGGATCTTTCAGTCCAGCCCTTGCTCTTCTGATAGCTTTTGAAAGATGTTCAATAGCTTCGTCTTGACCAACGACATATTCCTTTAAATCACTTTCTAATTTTAGAAGTTTTGTTGATTCAGTCTCGGCAATCTTATTAACTGGAATTCCAGTCATAAGAGCTACAACATCGGCAATATCTTCATCAGTTACTGGAAATACTCTTTGAGTAGATTGGACTTCCCAATCAGATTTCAACTTTTCTAAGTCAAATTGTAATCTTTTTTCCAAATCACGTAACCTTGCAGCTTCTTCAAAATCTTGTTTTTTTACAACTGAATTTTTTTCAATTCTAACATCATTTATTTGTTTTTCAATTTCAATTATTTCTTTTGGCACAACTATATTTGCTAAATGTACTTTTGCACCAGCTTCATCAATTATATCAATTGCTTTATCTGGGAAATTTCTATCAGTGATATATCTCTCAGCCATTCTTACACTTGCAACAATTGCATCATCAGAATAAACAACTGAATGATGATTTTCATAAGATTCTTTTATCTTTTCGATAATTTCTAATGTCTCTTCTGTTGTAGGTGGCTCTACTAAGATTTTTTGGAATCTTCTATCTAAAGCACCATCTTTTTCAATATTTTGTCTATATTCATTTAAAGTAGTTGCTCCAATACATTGTATATCACCTCTTGCCAAAGCAGGTTTGAAAATGTTTGATGCGTCTAATGAGCCCGATGCTCCACCCGCTCCTACAATAGTGTGAATTTCGTCAATAAACAAAATTACATCTTTTGCTTTTTCTAATTCAGCCAATAAAGCTTTCATTCTTTCCTCAAATTGTCCACGGTATTTTGTACCAGCAACCAAAGAAGCAACATCTAATGAAACAACTCTTTTGTCATACAATGCTCTTGAAATTTTCTTTTGTACAATTCTTAAAGCCAAGCCCTCAGCAATAGCAGTTTTACCTACCCCAGGCTCTCCAATCAAAACTGGATTATTCTTTTTTCTACGAGATAAAACTTGTGATAATCGCTCAATTTCTTTTTCTCTACCAATAACTGGATCTAATTTATCTTCTGTAGCTAATTTTGTCAAATCTCTTCCAAAATTATCTAACACAGGTGTTTTAAATTTCTCTTTACCTGTTTTTGAAGAAGAATCAGCAACCTTAGATTTAGGTTTTGGATTCTCAGAAGATTCTGCACTTGAAGTTCCATTCTGGATATTTTCAATTTCAGTTCTTATTTTTTCGTAATTCAGTCCTTGTTTATTCAAAATTTGAGCAGCAATGTTTTCTTCATCTCTAAAAAAAGATAATAATAAATGCTCAGTTCCAATCACTCTTGATTTATATAATTTAGCTTCTATAAAAGTTAACTTTAAAACTTTTTCTGCTTGTTTTGTCAAAGGAATATTTCCAATATTGATTTTATTTGCAGAAGTTGGTCTTACAGTCTCTTCTATACTTTTCTTAAGTTTATATAAATCTACGTTCAAATTTTTAAATACTTTAATAGCCAAACCCTCACCATCACTAATAATACCTAACAATAAATGTTCTGTACCAATGTAATCGTGTCCGAGTCTAATTGCTTCTTCTCTACTGAGTCTTATCACATCATTGACTCTACTTGAAAAATGCTCTTCCATTTAAACCTCAGTTTTATTTTTTTTTTAATATGATTTATATAACAAAAAATTAGAAATCAATTTGTAATTTATTAACTTATAAATCTAAATACATTTTATAAACAATTAAAATCAACGATTTAAAAACATTAATATTTCAAAAAGTAATTTTAATTATTAACAATTCTTCACCAATATTTTTATTTATTTTATAATTTTAAGCAATATTTCGTTTAATGCAAAAAATTAAAATTTGTTTTTGTCAATTTTAACACTTACAAGTCAATATTACAACTAATTTGCCCTAATTTAATAATTTGTAAAAATATAACAATTGTTAATGTTGAAACATAAGACATATTTTATATATTTATAACTATAAGTCATATTAAAATAATTATTTAATCTATTTTATAAGTAAACACTATATCGACTAAATTTGTGCCAAAAAAAAACATCACAATTGTGATGTTTAATTTCTTACAGGAATAATATGATTTATCTCATAAAATTTATTTCAATTTTATTGCTTCATCTAATAGTTCATTTACTAAGTTTATAGAATCTGCCTCTGCATAATATCTTAATAATGGCTCTGTTCCAGAAGATCTGATTAATAACCATCCGTTTTTAATATAAAACTTATATCCATCAAGGAAATCATAATCTATAATCTCAAACTTACCAATATTTTTGGGTTTGCTTATACATAAATCTTGAATTGATTTTTGGACAGATGGTAATACTTTTATATCCCTTCTGGCAAATCTATGAATACCAAATTCTTTATCCAAATCTAAACAAAGTTGTTTTAAAGATTTTTTTGTAACTGCCATAACTTCCAAAAGCAACATAGCATTGAATAAACCATCTCTCTCTGGAATGTGTAAAGAAGTACTCAATCCACCACTTTCTTCACCACCGATTAGAATATTTTCATTAACCATTAGTTCAGCTATGTACTTAAAGCCCACCTTAGTTTCAAATAAATTGATTTTATGTTTTTCACAGAACTGATTTACCATCGAAGTAAGCGAGATAGTTTTAGCTACCGAACCTCTTTTCTTCTTTACTTCATACAAGTATTTTAGTAAAATCATAAAGATTTTATGTGAATCCACAAAATGACCGTCTGAATCTACAGCACCCAATCTATCTGCATCTCCATCTGTTGCAAAAGCAAAATCAAATTTTTCTTTTTTAGTTTTTTCCATCAAAATACTTAAACATTCAGAAATAGGCTCCGGATGGTCTATTTCGCCAAAACTTGGATTATGTTCATTATGAATTGCAACTGCATTTGGTAATAGATGTTGAATTGTATCTATTCCAGCACCATACATTGGGTCGTATAATATTTTGAAATTAGAATCATTAATTGCTTTAAAATTAATTTTTTTCTTTAAGTATCTTAAATATGATTCTTTTGCATCAAACATTTTAATTTTTTTGGAAGTAATATAAACTTCTACTTCCTTTGCTTTAATTTTAGGTTCTTTTTTGACTATTTTAGCAAGGTACTTTTCAATTTCTTCTATTTGGTCTGGAGTCGCTGGTCCACCGAAACTTGCTTTGACTTTAAATCCACTATATTCTGGTGGATTATGACTTGCAGTTATCACTATACCCAAATCAGCACTTTTGATTTTTGTATGATATGAAACTTGTGGCGTTGAAGATATATTATCAGCAAGATGCACAGTTATATCTTTCCAAGCTAAAATTTTAGCAACTTCGTGTGCAAATTCTTTTGATAAAAATCTTGTGTCATAACCGATTACAACAGTGGGATTTATTTTAGTTGTATTTTTCCAAATATACTTTGCAGTTGCTAAGGCTACATAACCAAGATTTTCAAATGTAAAGTCTTTGGCAATTAAAGCTCTCCAACCGTCTGTTCCAAATTTAATCATAATTTTAATTCTATATTTATTAACTAAAATTTTTATATATTTTTTTTACTATTAATATCTACAAAAATAGATAAAAAAATGTTAAGAAACATTCACAATTGATTGTTAATGAATTAAAACAAAAAAAAATAGGGATATAATCCCTATTTTTTTCGTAAAAACTACTTCTAATG
>Ga0209284_10006894_pt1 | contig 10625 bp, 4 predicted proteins | sample FRY03_FD_187211 | JGI IMG/M metagenome (GOLD analysis project Ga0209284, IMG submission 187211) | Freshwater microbial communities from Lake Fryxell liftoff mats and glacier meltwater in Antarctica - FRY-03 (SPAdes) (version 2) | ecosystem: Environmental > Aquatic > Freshwater > Ice > Glacier... | reverse complement strand
GCCGGGACGCCGTTTTTTGAGGGGATCCACTCGTTGTTTCAAAAACTTGAAGCACAGCTGTTTCATGAGTCGCGGGCCTTGCAGGAACAACTGGCCGATCTGTTTCATCTGACAAATGTTGGTGCAAGTGACTATTCCAGTCGCTCGCATTTGATTTCTCGTGTGATGGCGTCAATTCAGGATCGCAAAGTCTTGAAGATCAATTACCTGAAGAACACAGCGGATAAGGTATCCGAGTATTCCGTCCATCCATACAGCCTCGTTTATCATCGAGGCTCTCTCTACATTATTGGATTCAGCGAATCATCGAATGCAATGCGGCACTTCAAACTCGATCGAGTCGAGGATGCCGCAACAGTCGAACGTCGCTATGAAGTCCCGGAAACGTTTGACGTTCGCGAGTATCTCAATGAGTCCTTCGGAATCTTCAGTCCAAGCGGAGAATCGAAGCAGGTTCGAGTGCATTTTGCGGCACAAGCAGCAGGGTCCGTGAAGGAATCGCGTTGGAACCGCTCACAGAAATTTGTTGACGGAAACGATGGCAGCACTGTCATGTCTTTGAAGCTGAGAAACCTCGATGAGATCAAGAGCTGGATCCTCAGTTTCGGACCATTGGCAAAAGTGCTGGAGCCTTCAGAGTTAATCGAATCTTTGCGAAGAGATGTCAAGCAAATGCACGACAGCTATAACTTAACGTGACGACCACGACTTAGTCAGATCGTATAAGGTGCCCAGCGTCAGTTCCCCTGTTCTTCTTGAAGCCGCCATATGCCAGCAAAAACTCCGCTCTTCAATAATGGCGACAAAGTCCGCAAGGGGACGACACTGGAACTGGGATTTGTGTCGGCGGAACCGGAATTGGATGCCGGAGACTATTGGTACAAAGTCACTTTTGGACATCGGAGCGAGCAGATTCCGGAGGAGGAACTGATCCCGCTTGAAGACGATGTTCCCACCATCGTATCGCTCGTCACGGAGAATCGCTGGGGACGACTGGATGCTTTCCGCTGTGCACTTGCATTAGAGAAACTAACTGACCCGAGTCGAAACACCATCTATGCCTACAATGCTCAGCGAATTCTGTTTCAGCCATACCAGTACAAACCATTGCTCAAGGTTCTTGATTCTGCAGATCGACGACTCCTTGTGGCCGACGAAGTAGGTCTTGGCAAGACGATCGAGGCTGGTCTGGTATTAACAGAACTGGAAGCCCGACAGGAAGTCGACAAAGTCCTGATCGTCTGTCCGTCTCGCTTGAGAGACAAGTGGCGGGAAGAGCTGAACCGAAAGTTCAATCAGGACTTTGAAATCTTCGACAGATCTTCACTGCGTCAGTACATCCGCCGCTTCAAAGAGAATCCGCTGAAGTCACGACTTCGCGGCATTGTGTCGATGAATACGCTGCGTGATGAAGAATTGTCCGATGAGATTGAGCAGGAACTTGGAAGTATTGACATGGTTGTGGTTGACGAAGCCCACCATGCTCGCAATCAGGGAACCAAAACGTCTTCGATGCTGAGGATGCTGGGGCGAGTTGGCGAGTGTGTCATGTTGTTGACCGCGACTCCACTCCATCTCGGAAACCAGGACTTGTTTGTTCTGCTCAATGCTCTTCGACCGTCGGAGTTTAACAATCCGAAGGTGTTCCATCAGGAATTGGAGCGACATCAGCCGTTACATACTGCCGGGCGTCTGGCCAGAATACGGCGTGCTGACGAAATACCGCAGATTGCTGCGATTCTGAAACAAGTGTTCGCTGTCAGTGCCAACGGGGCACTGGCGGATCCGCTGGCAAGGAATCTTCTGGGCAGTTTGAATTCGACTCCACCAGAATCGCCGCAGGAATGGATCGACGTTGAACGACGAATTCAGGAACTCCACCCACTGGCCTCGATCCTGACTCGCACCAAGAAGCGGGATGTTCAGGAACATGCTGCGGTACGTCGCTCCACGGTCGTCAAGTGTCAATGGAGCAGTGACGAGCGGGAACTGTACGACGAGCTTGTTGGAAATGGCTGCCATCAGGGGTGGTTCAATGCACCATTGTCGATTGGACAAATCCAGCGCGCTCGTCAGGCTGCCAGTTGCCTGCCTGCGACCGTGGAAACCCGTCTGATGGCTTCCGTCACCAATGGAGATCTGAATACGGAGCTTCTTGACATCGAACTGCCGCGAAGTGCTGCTGAACTTTCTGATAATCAACCAAATCGGGTAACCAACGGACGCTTTCGCTTCGAGGACTCAAAGTACAAATGTTTTCGGGATCAGGTTATTCGCGAGACACTACGAGTAGAGCCGGATGCAAAAATCCTGGTTTTCAGTTTTTTTCGGGGAACCGTGAAATACCTAGAACAGCAGCTCGTAGCAGATGGCGTCAACTGCCTTTGTATCCACGGCGACATTCCGTCGATGCCGTTGCAACCTGACAAAGATGAACGGGGCAGGCGGATACGGCAGTTTCAGGAGGACCCTGATATCAGAGTGCTGATTTCAACCGAGGTCGGCAGTGAAGGTCTGGACTTTCAGTTCTGTCACCATCTGGTCAACTACGATCTTCCATGGAATCCCATGGTGGTCGAGCAGCGAATCGGGCGTATTGATCGTTTTGGTCAAAAGTCAGACGTTCTGCATATTGTGAATCTTGTGGTTGAAGGAACCGTTGAAGATCGAATTCTCCTGAGGCTGTATGACCGTATTGGAATCTTTGAGCAGAGTATTGGCGACCTTGAATCGATCCTTGGTGATGAAGTCCAGAGCCTGCAGAAAGAATACCTCAATGGTCAACTGACACCTCAGGAGGCCGATCGCCGAGTTCAGCAGGCTGGTGACGCTATCAACCGTCAGCGTCTGCAAAGTGAAGAACTGGAAAAGCGAGCCTCAGACTTGTTCGGCCACGAAGACTACATCCGTTCAGAAATGACTCGAATCTCGCGTCTGGGTCGATATGTTGGTCCTGACATCATTCTAGCGGTCCTGTCGAACTACCTAAGCTCGCAACATCCAGACGCTTCACTTTGGGAATCTGATAAAGGCATTTACACAATACGATTGACATCACGACTTCGGGATGAAGTTGCGAAGTATTCTGATGAGAAGGCGTTTTGGTACCGCCGCGAAAATCGTGACAAGTATCAATTCACGATGAATGGAGAACTGGCATTCAGTCGCCGGGACCTTGACCTCGTCAATGCCCCACATCCCTTGGTCAAAGCCGCCGTGGGAGGAATATCAGGACAGATGCAATCAGCAGCAGCACGAGTCGGTCTGGCATCGCTGAATCGCAAAGATATTGACGCAGATCTTGAGCTGCCCTGCGGAAGCTACCTCATCCTGTTGTTTGCAATAAATGTGACGGGACTACGCAACAGGAAACTGATAGAAGCTGTGGCTTGGGATTTTGGAAGTGACGCATTAGTGGAATCCGAAGTTGGCGAACTGCTCTTACACAGCGTTTGTCGATTCGGCAGTACTCTGATTCCTGTTGAGCCAGTCAAGACTGATCACTCTTCAGCTCTTGAAGGGATCACAGCGGAAATTCGTTTGCGTTACCGCAAGTTGAAGCAAGCCGAGGCTGACGAAAATGAAGCTCTTTTTCTGCGACGATCCAAGATCCTTGCCGCCGAAGAACGACTCAAGGAAGAAGATCTCCAGAACCGAATAGAAACGGTTCGGCGGAAGGAAAAAGGCGAACGCTACGTTCCGATGTTTCTTGGCCAGTTGGAGAAAATGAAGGCGGAGTTCAGGAAGAAACAATCGGCCCTTGAAACGCTGCGGTCGGTCTCCGTGAGTCTTTCGGAGCCGATTGCTGCTTGTCTCGTTGAAATCTATTGACCACTGACACTGACTCCACAAACGCCCTTTGAAGTTCAGCAGGAACAATTCGTATGGCACGCTCAAAGCTGAGAGTAACGGTTGGACTCGACTACGGTACACACTCGGTAAAGTGTGTTCTGCGGACTCGACATCCGGATCGGGTAATTTTGCCGCCTTTTGGAGAGGCGATACCCGGAGAACGATACCCTTGGTTTACGGAGCCGTCCGTCATTCGACTGCACGATGGTCGCCTCACTTTCGGACGCAAGGCGCTGGCCGGCAAGGGGGGGGAACTCTGGCGTTCACTGAAAATGCGTCTGTTAGATCCCAACGGCATGTTGCTCGACTCAAGCCATTCTGAATCGCCGCTCACTGTGGATGTGATTATTGCAGCACATGTCGCGAATGTTCTGCAGCGAATCTGGCGTGCACTGAAAACACAATACGGAGATACCCACGAGATTCAGCTTATGCTGAATATTGGTGCTCCAATGAATCATTTTGTAAACGCAGAGCTGCACGAACGGTATCTGCAAATCATGAATGCCGCATGGCAGGTCACTTTTGGGGAATCACCATATGCAATCAAGAACGGAGTTCGAATTGAAGAAGTTGTTCCCTTGCTGTGCCAGATGATTGCGCTACCTGTTCCTGACACGACGGCACGTCCCTTCGAAGTGCTGCCTGAGACTGTTGCTCCGATCGTATCGATGTCAAAAGATCCGAGCATGGATCCAGGGCTTTATACGATGATGGACATGGGGGCTGGGACAACGGAGATGTCAGTCATTTTCGTAAGCGATAGCAGTTCTGGTCACCGGGTTTCATGCTATTTCGATGAATCGCACTGTATTGGAGGCAATGATCTCGCTGTGGCAGACAATGGAGGCCCCCAAAGTGCGGATCATCATGCGGAGCAAATTCGAAAGCTCCTGGCGAAAATCACATTGTTAGCGTTCCAGAATGATGCGCCAAACCCTGTGCTACGGGAGAAGTGGGAGAATTTGAAGCTGCTGTACACTGGTGGAGGTTCGAGGCATCCGGCGATTCTGCGTGAAAGTTCGCGTATGACGCAAGAACTGAAAAACTGGCAAATCGGGGAACAGTATTTTGACTGCGGCTGGCACACACCGAGGTTCCCTCGCTACGAATCAGAACTGAGTGATACAGAGTCTTCACTCCTTGCTGTCGCCAACGGACTTTCCTACCACCGAAAAGACTGGCCGATCTTTTATGAACCAGCCTTGTTGCGACCAGAGGCTCCATTGGAACGTATCGAAAGGCCAGAAGCTGTTTGGTATGTCAATGATTAACGGCAGCGGAGAAACAGCGACTGATGTTTCAGCATTCTTCAAGAGTCGCAAAGGGCTTGAAAAACAATTTGGAAAGTTCTGGAAGACAGCATCCGAAAGCCGACGAAAATCGTTCGAAAAGGCAATCGGGGAATTCAAAGTCGTACTGGATGAATTGAGCTGAGAATTCGCTGGCTGTCCCCGCTTCAACAGTTTTCCAGAAATTACCGAACACGTGACATCTGTACGGAGAAAAGTGTTAACTGCAGGGTTGAAAAATGGAAGTCGACACCATAGGCCAGTTGCCGACGCTGCGTTGCGGCACTATTGTGCCCACAACGTAGACTGTCAGCGGAGGAGAATCACTGACTCTTTGCCCTGTGCTGTAGAGGCGGATGTCCAATTGGAGGGGTGTTTCGCGAGCGCGTCGTAATAATCGTCCTTTATTTTAGAGTATTCCATGAAACTTAAGTCTCTCTGCAACCCTCGCCCATCCGTGTTTGCCGCCGATCGTCGGGCTACGGTGCTCAACCTGGATACATTCCTCAAAGGGCAGGTGCATGGTCCTGAGTTTTTTGAAGAGAACTATTTCACCAGCGGGATGCTGACCCTGGTCGACCGGGCGTTTCGCCATCTTGGTGGTTCGGGGGCCGGGTCGTCTGTGTTCCTGTTATCTCAGGCGATGGGTGGGGGGAAAACGCACAGCATGATCGGGCTGGGGTTGCTTGCCCGAGATCCGGAATTGCGACATCGCGTGCTCGCGGACAAAGATCCAGCGCCTCGGCTTGGTCGTTGCCGAGTTGTCGGATTCAATGGACGTAATTCCGACGCACCGGGAGGAATCTGGGGTTCCATCGCAGAGCAGTTGGGGAAAGCGGAGCTGTTCGCTCAGTACGTATCGCCGATGCTGAAAGCACCCGGGCCGGAAGCTTGGAGACAACTTCTCGGAGGAGACCCACTGGTCTTGTTTTTAGATGAGCTGCCACCTTACCTCGAAAACTGCGTGGCGATTCCGGTTGGGGGCGCAAATCTCGGAGTAGTGACGACGACGGCGCTGGCGAATCTGTTCAATGCAGTATCTGAGATGGACAACGTTTGTCTCGTGCTCTCAGACCTTGCCGGCACCAATTACAGCGTCGGGCAGAGTAACCTTCAGGCAGCGTATGACCACTCAGTGAAAAATACCACAAGTGAAGCCCGACGAGTCGCGGTGCCAATCACGCCCGTGAATCCCAACGGTGACGAGCTGTACCACATCCTTCGCAAGCGGCTGTTTGATCAGGTTGCTCCTCAGGCCGAGATAGACCGCGTCGCGTCCGCATATCGCGATGCTCTTCGTGAAGCCAGCAAAATGAATCTCACGACAACGGCTCCGGAATCAATGTACACGCGAGTCGTGGATTCGTATCCCTTTCATCCTGACCTTCGGGAACTGGTGGGCAAGTTCAAGGAGAACGAAGGTTTCCAGCAGACACGCGGTGTCATCCGGCTGATGCAGATGGTGGTGGCCAATCTGTGGAAGTCAGAACGAGCTGCGGAGATCGATCTGATTCATCCGTATGACATTGACCTTAATGTCGATGAAATGGCGTCTGAAATCAGGACGATCAATCCATCTCTCAGCGAAGCCATTGCCCATGACATCGCACACGGTGGTGATGCGGAAGTGGAGCAGATCGATACCACCAATGGAAACTCCGATGCCTCCGAAGCAGCTCGCTTGATTCTGGTGGCATCGCTTTCAACAACGCCCGGAGCCATTCACGGTCTGCGAGAATACCAGTTGGTCGACTGCCTACAGCGACCAGGTCGCGATCTGTCGACTTTCAAAGCGAACGTGCTCGACAAGCTGGCCACCCGTGCCTGGTACCTGCACAACTCTACTGACGGTCGCTTGTTCTTTAAAAATCAGCAGAACCTCGCCGCCAAGCTCCGTTCGCAGGCGATGTCGCTGCATCCTGAGACGGTTGATCGGATGCTGCGGGATCATCTCGACGAGTACTTCGCTCCCACACTGCGAGACGGTTATCAGCTCGTGAAGGTTCTGCCTCCTCCCGACGAAGTGCAGGTTGAGCAGGATCGGACAACTCTGGTCATCGTTCGCCCGGGCGGTCAGTCAAACCAATTGCCGATCTCATCAGACTGGCAGGAATGGTGGGAACAGCAACAGTACAAGAATCGTGTTCTGTTCCTGAGCGGTTCACGCGACACGTTTCAGAAGGTTCTTGATGCCGCACGTCAGACCCGTGCATTGCAGAGCATTGAAGACGAACTGAAGTCGGAAAATACACCATCGGACGATCCGCAGTGGCGGGCGTTGGATGCACTTCGGGATCGAATTGAACTCCAGTTCCGGGCCGCGCTGAAAGAGGCGTTTGACCATCTCGTCTACCCGTCGATCAATTCGGCTTTGCGTTCGTCTGGTGTCGATCTCGCTTTTGCGGGAAATCAGAGCGGAGAAGCCACCATTCGGAAGACGCTGGAAAACGGTCAGAAGTTTACAACAAAGATCGAAGACGACGCTTTCCGGACAAAGGCCGAAGCCCGCTTGTTCGGTTCATCGGAGACAAAGGTCGTCCTCTGGTCCGACTTCAAACGCAATGCCGCAGTGAACACCAGTTGGCCGATGCATAAACCATCAGCCCTGGACGATTTGCGAGCTGACGCAGTTCGACGCGGGCTTTGGCGGGAAGAAGGAAACCACGTGCGTCGTGGCCCGTTTCCTCCGCCAGCACCGACTGTCGAAATTCGCGAGCTGTCGACAGAAGATGATGGCGATGGATTCACCTACTTGAAGATCGAACCACTGAACGCACCGATGCTGGTCTATGAAACCGGGGAATCCGATCCCACGCCATCCAGCAGTCCAGTGCCGACACCTGCCAAGTTTGAAGCAAAGGGGCTGCGATACAAATTCATCGCACTTGACCCGGCCATTCCTGATCGCGTTAGTCCCGTTCGCGAATGGACGGCAAAACTGCGATTGAAACATCAGTTGCACAATCGCGGAGACCATTATGAAGTTGAGTTGCGGGCTTTTCCTGCCGCCGGTGGCATCACGATCCGTTACACCACCGATGGTTCTGCACCAACAAACGCTGCCGCAGTTACGTACGACGCCCCGTTTCGAGTTCCAGCGAATAGTCGCATCGTGTGTGCCATCGCAACGGCCGCGGGACCGGGCATCAACTCGGAAACAGTCCGCATACCAATCCCCAAAAAGGGAGACGACGGCCCCTCTCTGGATCCCAAAATCCCGGCTCGCTGGAACAGCCGCCAGCAATTAGACGAAACGGGGCAGGTCTGGGACTTTATTCAGCGGTTAGCAACTGCCACCAATATCACGGCCTACGACATCGCGTTGACGGCAGAAAGTGGCGATGGGCTGCAGCATATTGATTTTTCAGGAGCATTGGACGGTGGTTATGACGCAGATGCTCTGAAAGGCGTCGCTGATCGCTTGCAGGAACTTGCCGGAACTGGCTCACTGCGGATGACCGTCGGTTCGTTGGGATTTTCAACAGGCCAGGCATTGCTGGACTGGCTCAAAGCATCCAATCAACCATTTGATACGTCCAAAGTAAGGCAATAAGCAATGGCACGCATCAGTAAACGCACGACCAATCGCAACGGAACTGTTCGGCAGATTGTCGGTTTGGGATTCCTTCCTGTGGAAGCTCGACATGGATTTCTGATTGAAATTCCAACGGGCTCGGGACGAAACGATTTCATCCGCATCAGCGAACATCGCAACGTCGATATTTCGCAATTGAATTCGACGGCCGAGACCATGGAGTCAGATAAAGATCCCGGACTACGAGTGTTGATCGATCGCAATCGATGGCTGGCACTGGCACCGGCGTTTTGGGAGGAAGCAAACCGTCGCCTGCGCGCGAATGGGCTGCCTTCATGCAAGTTCCTGAAGAATCCGTCCAAACCAATTCCCGTACACCCGTCGCTGGGAAAGGAGTTGTGCGTCTTGTGCTGGGCGGTCGAAGAAGCGCAACCTGACCTGATTCCGAATGCATTAATGAACTGGGAAGGACTGGCTCCTGAGGAACGCTGGTGGCTGTACACGATGGCTGTCGCGACCACTGGGCAGGCATTGATTCACCGAGGCTTGGGATGGCGAAAAGCACTCCGTGCAGCCTTGGCCGAGAATCCGTTTGTTAAAGGGGAAGGTTCACCGGCCCGCTCGCGCCGTGAACTGCTTGGACACGCTCAATTGACACTCGATTTCGATTAAGGATCGCTCGATAAATAACTGTCCGATATGAAGTGAGCGGCAAGGCGCTAGCCGCCGGTATACTGCAGTCTATATCACCGGCGGCTAGCGCCTTGCCGCTCACTTATTGATCGAGCGATCCTAAGCCGAAGGATTCCGGAACTCAGACACGATCAAACATCTGAAACAACATTACGAAGTGATCCCGAGATTGACATGCCGCAATTCATTGAAACACAATTTCCGATAGCTCGCCTCTCTGCGGAGTCGTACAAGGAACGCAAGGCGAACAACGGGCAGACGCTCACCCGCCTTGGCAAATGGTGGGGCCGCAAGCCGCTGATTCTTGTGCGAGCTGCCATCGTCGGCATGTTGATGCCCGCATCGAGCAACCCGAAACAGGACCGCGAAATCTTCCTCAAAATCCTCACGATGGACGACGCTGGCACGCTCGCCCGCTGGCGTGCGGACAAGCGTTTCAGCGTCTCCGAACTCGGCGAGCTCGCCAGCCGCGCGGAAAAGGCGGAGTGGAACGAGCTCGACGGCGCGGCGGAAGCGGCACGCGAGGAAGTGAAGCGGCTCCGCATCGCCTCTAAAACGGTGGCAAAAGGCGACCGCGACGCGAAGGAGCGCGCCCGCGATGCCATTGACGTCGCCGTGACCGAGGCCGACCGCTGTGGCGCAGCCTTGCAGGCATTCATCGGCGAGCTGCAAGTGCGCTGCTTTTCGCGGCTCACTTACGCCGAGCGCATCACCCGCTGCGACCGGCCGGAAAATGTGGACGGCCCCAGCGACGAGGCTTGGGCGGAAATCAACGCTCACCTCGGCACTGCTGCGACCCGCCTGCCGGAGCTGGTGGAACAGCTCGGTCAGCGGGCCTTTGGACACACACCGCGCGTTGGGGATGCCTTTTGTGGCGGTGGCTCCATTCCCTTTGAGGCGGCCCGCATCGGCTGCGCGGCGTTCGGGTCCGACCTCAATCCCGTGGCCGGCCTGCTCACTTGGGCGAGCCTGAACTTGCTCGGCGGCGGCGCGGCCGTGCAGGAGGAAGTGATGCGCGTGCAGGCTGAAGCGCTGCAAGCCGCCGACCGCCAGGTGACCGAGTGGGGCATCGAGCACAACGCGCAGGGCGAACGCGCCGACGCCTTACTCTACTGCGTGGAGGTGCGGCCCGAGGGCTGCGACTATTTCATCCCGCTCGCCCCGAGTTGGCTGGTTGGCGAGAAATCCAAGGTCGTGGCGCGCTGGCAGCGCGTCGCTGGCTCCGACCGCCTGCAGCCGGAAATCGTTGTCGT
>Ga0209284_10006887_pt1 | contig 10631 bp, 13 predicted proteins | sample FRY03_FD_187211 | JGI IMG/M metagenome (GOLD analysis project Ga0209284, IMG submission 187211) | Freshwater microbial communities from Lake Fryxell liftoff mats and glacier meltwater in Antarctica - FRY-03 (SPAdes) (version 2) | ecosystem: Environmental > Aquatic > Freshwater > Ice > Glacier... | reverse complement strand
GCAAAAATTTGAGACACAACCCTGGCTTTTGCTGCGTTCGGCGGAGGGTCCATTGTCGCGGCGTTCCTGCTGCCTCGCATTTTGGAAAAAATTGCTGATCGTCCGGTGATGATTGCGGGCGCGGGGGTGATGGTGGCGGGCGTTGCCCTGACGCCGATGGTGACGGGCCTTGCTGGCTTGATGGTTCTGTGGGGAATCGTCGGTTTCGGATTTTCGTTCACACAGACCCCTATCGGGCGCATCCTCAACCGCTCGGCCCGCGAACAGGACCGCCCGGCGGTTTTTGCCGCACAATTCGCGTTGTCGCATGCGGCCTGGCTGGGGGCCACGTTCGGTATGAGCGTTGCCGCGTATGGCCTCGCCCTGACCGGGGCGGTCGCCATGATTGCTGTGCTCCGGCTCTGGCCCCGCGTTGACCCGATCAAGCTGGCCCATGACCATCCCGAGTTGCCGTCCGATCATCCGCATCTTCAGGACCGTGAAAAGGATCACCACCATGCTTTCGTGATCGACGGATTACACCGCCGCTGGCCGTCTGCGCGCGCCTGATCGACCAGAATGGGTGAAATCGCTGCATACTTCGGCTTGTTTGCTGCGGCGTTTCTTGCCGCGACTCTTCTGCCCGCCCAATCCGAGGCACTGGTGGTCGGGCTGCTGCTGTCTGACTATGCGCCTTGGCTGGTCTAGTTGGTGGCAAGCGTCGGAAATGTGCTGGGCTCGGTAGTGAACTGGCTGCTTGGTCGAGGGATCGAACGGTTTCGCGGGCGGCCATGGTTTCCCGCCAGCCCTTCGGCGCTGGCGAGGGCTGAACGGTGGTATCGACGGGTTGGCAAATGGTCACTGTTGCTGGCATGGATGCCCATAATCGGAGATCCATTGACCCTGATCGCAGGCGTCCTGCGTGAACCTTTCCCGGTGTTCCTGCTGCTTGTTACCATTGGCAAGATGGGTCGCTACCTTGTGCTGGCGGCAGCAACGTTGGGGTCAGTATAATTCAAAGCCCGAACAAAAATCGTGGCTGAACACTTGCCGTGATAAAGTCTGACCAGCGAGTCCATCCAATCAGCGCAATATTTCTCCCGCCTGAATTGCAAGCCCATGAACGGCGAGCATAGCTGGGAAACGGAGGCATGCAAAACGTACCTTGATGCACGCCACACGCTCTTCATAGGCCAATTTACCGATCTTGCGACACAGTTCCGATTCGTGAAAGTGCCGGTTGGCAGTTGGTGCAGCTTTGATCAGGGCAACGAGTTCCGGGCTTTGCGGTGGATCATGTCTCACTGGATCAAACCTCGCCTGGTCACGCTGCTTTGCCGCTGGACATGCCCGCCATTTGCGCATGAACCCAAGAAGAAATCCCGCAGGCACTGCCGTATTTCCACGCGCCTTGTTTAAGACCACGAAGCGCTCCCAGATGGCTTGTGTGTCGACATTCCAACATGGGAGGGCGGTTTTCGCGGCCTTGATCATCTCAGCCCAAGGTGTCTTGTAAACGTTGGTGACGGCGTCGATAGGGATCCTTCCAGCGAAAATAGTTTTGTTCTTAGAATCTCTAGATAGTGATGTGTCGTCTGTGGTTGACGCGACATCTGGCCCAAGGCTGTCAGTTTCCGACCCACCAAAGCGAAACAGCCACGGAGCAAACTTGCCGTTCGGTTTCCATCGTACGAGCGCCAAGGATGACTCGGCCAACTCAGACAGCAAGTCTGACAGATGCTGCCGCGACACCCCCATTTTTTCGGCCAGATGTGCGAGCGTGAAGGCGGCAGTGCCGTGTTCTAAGCCGTTAAAGCCATCCTTCCAAGCGATGCCGTCGAGGATCACGGTGGCCAGCTTGTGGGCAGAAGCCGAGAGTTGAGTTTCGATGATGCGGCGCAAAACAGCGCCGGTGGTGATGGTCGTCGTCATGGGGAGGTTGTCCTTCTGGTGAGGACGCCGGACTGCAGAATGCAAAAAATCGTTCGGGCAAAGCGGTTTGCCTGTTGAACGGGCCCGCGACTCACGCTAACTTCCTCTTGCTACGAGAGAATTCAGCGCGGCGTTGGACCTATGGTCTGGCGTCGTTTCTGTTTTTGGGCTTGGTGTTTCCAGCGAGGTTCAGGTTGGCATGGCAGGGCGGCGCGTCAGTAGTGCACCTCTTCATGACCGTAGGTGCCCTCATAATCCCGCCATTCGACAAAGACCGAGCGGTGCCAATAGCTTCGGCATTCGTCCGGGGCTTTGAAATCCGATGCTTCAGGGACTGATGCTGGGCTGCTGCGACGCCGGGTGTAATCGCCCTGTGCGCCATAGGTGCCCGCGTATACCGCCGAAGAGCTGCTGCAATCACCGTCGCGGTTGCGGCGCTGCTCGTAGGTGATCTCAAACACGCGGATCGAGCGCACGAAGTCGAAGGCACGATCAGAGATATCGACGTCCGCCTGATCGTATACCAGCAAGGGCATTGTTGGCGCTGCGGGGAGCGACAAGGCTAGCGCTGCCAGATCAGCCCGATAGCCGATGTCAAAAAGCCTTTCCAAAGGACGATCCCTGACCGGAAAGCTCGCCCGCATCGGGCAATTCCAGATCTGCAGCGGCGGCTCGATGGGCCATGGGGTGATGCGGCGGATGAACACCGCCCGGGCATGGGCGCATTCGGCCGAGGCTGGCCAGCCTCCGGCAAGACACAACAAGATGGCGCAATCGACGGGATAGGCTGCCGTCGGTGTGACAGCCGCAGCCGAGAGACCAAGGCCAATTAATAGGGCAGGGAGGAAGGGTTTCATGGGAGGTCCTTTATGGCTGGGGGGATGTTGAGGAAGGCGGCATAGGCGTCAGCGGCGTCTCGCGCCTCGGTCAGCGCGCGGGACCGCTCGGCATCGAGACAGGCAATGTGGTCGCTGATGGCCGTAAAATAGCTCTCGAACTCAGCTGCAATCTCGGCGCGGTACTCGGTCAGAACCGCCTCCGGCAACTCGGTGATCGGCACCTGCGGCAGTAGACAGCGAATCACCTCTGGTTGTGCGGCGGTCGGCGCGCTGACCAGAAACGCTGCGGCAAGCGCTACGAGAAATAGCGTTGGCCGAGGCACGCGACGCCCCGGACGGGGAGACGAACCGGCAGTCGAAACGTCCAAAACTGTAACATTTCTTGGTGTTTTTTCACGCACACAGCCTCACAATCTCACTTCGTTTTTCAGGTTTAAGGCAACGACGCCTGACCGTTTGATCCCCAGTGCCAAACAAGCCAGCCGATAGCACCCTTGGTCATTTCGCCGTGTTTGTCATTTTTGTATTGAATGCGCCATACTTTATGTTAGACATCGCTCCACGAAGAAATCTGAGATAAGACATTCCCAACAGACTGATCCGAGGGGACCCCTGATGAAGACAAAGCGGCGCAATTTGCCTGTCCTGTTGGAGCGCGACTTTCGCGATCTGGCCGCCACCGAAGGAGCGAGTGTTGAAATCGAGTGTGTTTCTGCCCCAGACCCCGATGAGCGGTTCTCGGGGGAATGGCTCTTCTACGTCGTCAACAAAGCGGGCGAGCGATACCTCCTTGTCACGGCGCTTGCCCGCGAGCGGATCGTTAATTCGCCGATCGGGATGTTTGGGCTGGCCTTCGGCAAGCTCAACCTCGATCATCTCGACGTGCCTTCTGTCGTTGGCGATGTCCGCCACGGCATGCTCAGCCGCCCTGGCGGAGGTGATCCGGTGGAATGACGCGGGGCAGGGGGGTGAGGTTCAACTTGCTGTCTTGGGGACATCGGTTCAGCGCTATGATGCCCAAGGCGAGCTGATCGTTCCGGCCAGACCTGAGCGAGTTGAAGAAAAAGCCCGGGACGAGGAGGGAGATGCGACAGCAGTCGAGGTCTTCTACAGCACCAAGGGTGTTGCCGCCCCGGCGGACGTGCTGCCTGCAATTCGGCTGATCGCCACGCGGTATCAGGACGATCCGGCTCTACGAAGCCTCGATCTGTCTCCCGCGAAATGGGCGGCCTTCTTTCAGGCGATGATCAAGGTCGAGCAATTACACTCAAGGGGCGGTCAGCCATGCTGGTGCCAAAGGGTTGGCGCAGCTGATGCCTGGAACCGCCGAATACCTGCGCGTTGACGCCGCGGACCCAATTGAGAACCTCGACGGCGGTGCCCGCTATCTGCTTGAGCAGATGGCAGCCTTCGGCAGCCTTGATCTGGCTCTTGCCGCCTACAATGCCGGACCGGAAGCGGTGCGCAAATATGGCGGGGTGCCGCCTTATGCTGAGACCCAATCCCACATCGTGAAGGTAATGGCGGCCTACGACCGCATCCTCGCTGACCTGCAAATCTGAAGGACCCCAAGACATGAAACCGACCGAACTGGCTCTTCTGGGCCTGACCCTTTGCACCCTGGTGGTGGCGCAATCCGAGCCTGCATTGGCGCAGGTGGTCTTCACCAAGGCCGAAACCGTGGCCACTGGCGTGCTGGCGTCCTTCCGCGGCACATTGGCGACGGCCTTCTTCGGCATTGCCTTCGTGGTGACCGGCTTTCTCGCCGCGTTCAACCGGATCAGCTGGGCCTGGGTGGCACTGGTCATAGTCGGCGCATTCCTTGTCTTCGCCGGTCCCGCCATCGTTGCCAACCTGCGCTCGTCGTTCAGCTGAGGCGGGGCAGAGGCAATGGAAAAAAATGCTGTCATCCTCGGGCTCTCCCGGCAAGCCAAGTTCTTCGGCCTGCCGATGCCCTATGCAATGGCAGTAGGGGCCATGACCGTGCTGCCGTTCATCCTGTTCAAACCGGTCTGGTGGTTCCTGACGGCGCCGGTCTGGTACGGGCTGGCCCGGCTTGCCACAAAGGTGAACCCGAACGGGCACCATGTCCTTGCCGTCATGATGCAGGTGACGCCGCTTGCCATTCTCAAGAAGGGGCGGCGTCATGTTTCTTGAGCGCGAAGTCGGGCAGGGCAGGGCGCGGGCACTGATCCCGGCCGACCCGAAACTCTATGCACATCTGCCTTATGTCTTTGAGTTGGATGACGAGGTGGTGCGCACGCGCGACAACGGGCTGATGATCTCCCTCGAGGTAACCGGAGTCGATGGTGTCACGTCTGGGGCCTCTGCGATTTCCGCGCTGCGCGCGGGCTTTGCCCATCTCTTGGACACGCTGGATGAGCGCTTTACCTTCTATCTGCACCGGATGATGCGAGGGGCGGAGACCGGCCTTGCGCCGATCCACGGGACAAGCTTTGCCGCCGACATTGATCGGGCCTGGGGCAGAGAGCTGGTCCGCCGGAACTTGCAGGAATCCGTGCTGATCCTGACCGTCGTACGGCGACAAGTGGTACCGTTGGCCGTGCCCTTGTTCAGCAAAGCCGCCGCGAGGGTCTTTGGGGAAGACACCAACCGTCGGCTTGAAGAGCTGCGCGAGGTCATCTCGATCCTCGAGACCGGCCTTGGCATTAAAACCCATCGGTTGAAGATCAGCGATGGCAGCCTTGTCGGCTTTTACGCCTCGCTGCTGACAGGCGAATTGCAAAATCAGCCACGAAGCCCGTTCTGCCTTCTCGCAGAAGACGCGGCCGGAGCTTCGGTGCGCTTTGGCAAAGGCATCGTTGAGGTGGAGGAAGGGGCCGCGACCGCCCGCTTTGCCGCCGTCCTCTATGTCAAATCTTACGCCAACGCGACCTGGCCCGGGATGCTCGATGCACTTGGGGCGTCGAAAGACACCATCATCACCCACAGCTACACGCCAATCGAGCGCGGCAGCATCACCGAGCGGGTAAAACGCCGGGTGGCGCAGATGCGCGCCTCCGAAGACATGGCGGCGACCATCGAAGCGCAGTTGTTCGAGGCCGCAGACAAGGCCGAAAGCGGCACACTTGGCTTTGGTGTGCATCAGATGACCATCACCGTTTTCGCCGCCTCGGAAGCGGCGCTTGATACCGAGGTCGCCCGGATCCGTGGCGTCGCCCACCAGAACGGCATGCGGCTGGTTCGCGAAGTCACCGCCCTCGAAGCCGCCTTCTTCGCCATGCATCCCGGCAATATGGATTACCGGGCGCGCGACATGACGGTGTCTTCGGTCAATTTCGCCGACATGGCGGCCCTGCATGCGGCGGATACCGGGACCGAGAAAGCGCGACTGCACTGGCAAACCCCGATCACGGTGTTTCAAACGCTCCAAGGGTCATTGCACCGGTTCAGCTTCCACGAACCCGGCGATCCACAAGCCGAACCGACCAACGGCCACACGCTGGTCTTGGGCAAATCCGGTGGTGGCAAGACCACGACCGTCGCCTTTCTGGCAGCCCAAGCCCAAAGGGCAGGTGGGCGCACCATCATCTTCGACAAGGAAGCCGGGCTGAAAATGGCCGTGCAGGCCCTTGGTGGCCGCTATGCCGAAATCCGGGCCGGACGCCCAACGGGTCTGAACCCGCTCGCCACAGAATCCGGTGAGCGCGGCGAGGCCTGGCTTCTCGACTGGCTGGTGGCGTTGTTGGAAAGCCGCAGCGGCCCGATGTCGCCTTTGCAATCCGAAGCCCTCAAATCTGCCATTGCCCAGAACGGCAAGGCGCGGTTCGGTTTGCGGAACTTCCGCGCTTTCCAGGAACTGTTCGGCGATGTCGGCGACGGTCTCGATCTGGCGCAGCGTATCAGCGAATGGGGTCCGGAGGGTCGCTACGGTTGGGTCTTTGGCGAGGCCAGTGAGCCCGTAGTGGATTTCACCAGCCATGATGTGACGGCGGTCGATCTGACCGAGATCCTCGATCTTGGCACCGAACGCACCGCCATCCTTGGCACGCTCTTTCGCCGCATCGAGATGCTGATCGAGGAAAAGCGCCCAACGCTGATCCTGATCGACGAAGCCTGGAAAGTTCTCGACGACGAATATTTCGCCAAGAAACTCGCCGAATGGCTGGTCACCGCCCGCAAGAAAAACGTGGTCGTGGTGATGATGACCCAGTTTCCGAGCCAGATCCGCGGATCAAAGGCGCGGTCGATCCTGGAGGCGCTGCCGAACCAGCTGCTGTTCCCGAACGGCGAAGCCTCAAGTACCGACTACGACAGTTTCCGGCTGACCGATGGCGAGTTGGACTTCGTGCTGAACCCGATCCCGGGTCAGCGGTTGCTGCTGTCGCGATCCCCGCGTGGATCCACCGTGCTCAACGTCGATCTCAAACCTCTCGGGCCTTTGTTGACAGCACTTGGCGGTGGTCAGGCTGGCCTCAACGCTTTCGGCGCTGACTATGCCAAACGCCCGAAATTCTGGAAGGAATGATAGTTAAATGAAATCAATATATTACATAACCTTCATTATCGGACTCGGACTAACAGGCCTTTCGGGCTGTGCCGGGGTGCCGATCGCCAAGACCAATTGCTGGGCCAGTGCGGGCTCCACTGTCACCACCTCCACCATGGGCGCAAGCGCCCCTTCAGGCGTCGTGTCACGCGCAGCAACCCCGGTACTTGATGTCATTCCCTGCGAGTAAATCTCTGACGCTCGTCAGCCTATTGGCCTTGACGGTCGCCGCGTTGCCTCTGGCTTCGGCGGCACAAGGCGTGCCGACTGTCGACCCGAAGGCAATCATCCAGCACAGCCTCGAGATCGCGCAGATGTCCTATCTGACCGGCGCGCGCGAACTTGAAGCCGACAAAAAACGCCGGACCGACGAGTTGCACCAAGAACAACTCGAGGCGCTGGACGCCACTCTGGCCATGATGACAGGCACCACGCCCTGGATCGGCGATCTGGAAGTTCTGCCAGGCGCTGAGGCGGAAGTGCTATATGCGGTTGAGGACAACAATCCCTATGCGGCCCGTCTTTTCGGCGATGCCAAGACCAGCATCGAAGAGATGATCGTGGCCACCGCCCAGAAATACGCGGGCCACCCGGGTCTTGCCCGCGCCGGGATCAATCCGGTCGAGTTCCGCATCTGGTTCCAGAGTCTGGTGAAACAGGAATCCGGGTTTTCCATCGGGGCGCGCAGCCCGGTCGGCGCGTTTGGTCTGACGCAAGTGATGCCAGACACCGCCAAGGACCTTGGCATCTACCCCGCCTATTACGACGACCCGGTGCTGCAGCTCGATGGTGGCGCGCGGTATTTCCTCACGCAGCTGAACACCTTCGGTTCGGTCCCGCTGGCGCTCGCCGCCTACAACGCAGGCCCCGGCAATGTCACCAAATACGGCGGTATCCCACCCTTCAAGGAAACCCAAAACTACGTCGTCCGCATCACCGGCTATTTCAACGCCCATGCGGGCAAGATCACTGGCGTCGACCAAGTCGGCACTTTCGATCCACGTGACATGGCCATTGCCGAGGCGAGCAACACCTCTGACGCTGGGCTGCACTATGGGATGGCCGCATCCATCGAGATCGAAGCATCGTTGCTGCGGCTGCGGGCCATCATCGAACGTATCCCCACGACCAAGTCCGCAAAGGAAGCGCTGGATCTCAACAGCTATGCCCGAGCCGAGGCCGTGCGCATTACGCTGATGGTTGAGCGGGTGAAAGCCGCGCGCGTAAAGGTCGATCAGGCGCGCTACGCACTCTGGCTTCAAGCCTATGCCGTCGACGCAACATTTATCAAAGTAAAGGCAGGTTCCGAATGATCACCCCAAACCTCCGGGGGTTGCGCCCCCTTCTCTTGTCGGTCGCACTGGCCATGCCGTTTCTCGCGCACGCCCAAGGAGTGCCCACCATCGATCTGACCAGCATCGCCAAGATCGGGCTGGTATTGACTGAGGCCAAGCTGCAGGTAAAGGAGATGATTGCCTCCAACCTGAAGCTGGATGAGCAGATCCTGAAGCAGATCGAACAGATCGCCACGTTGAAGGCGCAACTCGATGCCCTGCGCAACGGTTTGACGCTGGAAGCCTTGGGCATTCCAGACCTCGACACTTTCTTTGACGATATCTTGCCGGATGTGGCCGATCTCACCGGCGGCCTCATCGCCGCAAAGGGCGGCAGCTATTCCCTGATGACGACCTCCGGCAAGGTCGGGGGCAAACCCGCCGCGCAATATGTCTCGGAGTTCTTTGCCTCGGCGGGCCTCGATGTGGCTACCGTCGACACTCTTGCGAAAAGTGCGGACGCAGGGGCCGCCCGGATCGGTACGCAAGCCAACACGGCTGCCTTCATGTCGGCAGCCGCTGAAACCTCCTCGGTTAAAGCCTCCGAAAGCCTAGAACGGGTCCACAATCTTGTGCAGGAAATCCCTGACACCGAGGGGTTGAAGGAAGCCATCGATCTGAATACCCGCGTCACGGCCGAGCTGTCCATCGCGCTCGCCAATATCTGGAACATGGAATCCGCTCAACTGATGGGCATGGGCGAGGCCGGCGTCATGGACGCCGCCACCGCCGCAGAAGAGCAGAAGTTCATCAAGGTCCTCGGAGGAGAATGACGATGCGAAACACCAAGTTTGGACGCGCGTTTGGTGCAGCAATGGCGATGTTGCCGCTGTTTTCCGGGGCGGCAATGGCCGAGACCCCTGCCCCTGCGGATGCGGCACAGGAAGAAGCTTTTCTCAGCGTTCTGCCGAAGATCGACGTCCCGGCAGATGTCCAGCTGATCCCGGGAGCGATGAACGAAGAATTCCGCAACTGCCGGGCATCTTGGCCTGCGGGTTATGAGTTGGCGCGGTCTGGTTTCGAGGCGCGCGCCCTGCGCGATATTTACGGCCTCGTCCGCGTGCGAAATGTGATTGAAACGCAGGACTGTGGTTGCAAGGGCAAGGTCGCCAATTGGGAAGACGTCGAAACTGTTGCGGCAGCGCTGCGTGCTCACCATGAAGTTGAACGTCTTGGGTGGCAGCATACTAAGGCGATTGCTGAGGAAGCAGTAGATCTGACACTCGTCGCAGAAACCATGTGCGGCGGCAGTTTCTAATGGACAGCGTCTCGACCATTTTATCGACGCTGGACACGGCGATCATTTCGACGGGGCGGCAGTATTTCGAGGCAACCGCCGGCGCGGTCGGGCCTCTTTACACGACCCTGCTCGCCCTGCTGCTCGTCATGGTTGGGATCAACTCCGCGCTGAATGTCTATCGGATATCAATGCGCGATGCGGTCCAGCTGTCGTTCCGGATCGTTATGGCCCTGATGTTTGGTCTGACCTGGTCAAATTTCAGCCAAATCTACGATGCCGCCAGCAACGGTCTCAGCGCCCTTGCTTCCGGGTCCAATCGAGCGAGGTCACCAAGAAGAAACGGTCAAGCAGCAGGTCGTCCGCCCGCTCTTTCACCACCAGAACCACGCGGCGCGGTTTGTTCCAGCTTTCCGCCTGATAGCGCAGTTCGCGCAGCCAGGTCCGCGGCGTTGCTGGCCTTCGGCCGACCGGTCGGACCATATGCGGCTCGGCCAGACGGTCGAGCACACGGTTGGCCTTGAGCCGCGAGACGTAATCAATGTCGCGGGCCTCGAGCCCGGCCAGCAGGGCGGCCGAGGGAAAGCCCGCATCAATGCGCACCATGGCGACATCGCAGAAGCTCTTCTGCGCCCGGTCCACCACATCAAGGATTACGTCCAGCGCACCGTCTGCGGTGCCGACATTCCCCGCACGCAGCCGCGCATCCAGCATGTCGCCGGTCTCGGCGATGGATGTGATCAGCGGGTGGTAGATCCGGGCATTGTAGTGGCCGTTCCATTCGGCCTTTGGTTGATGGC
>Ga0209284_10006880_pt1 | contig 10641 bp, 12 predicted proteins | sample FRY03_FD_187211 | JGI IMG/M metagenome (GOLD analysis project Ga0209284, IMG submission 187211) | Freshwater microbial communities from Lake Fryxell liftoff mats and glacier meltwater in Antarctica - FRY-03 (SPAdes) (version 2) | ecosystem: Environmental > Aquatic > Freshwater > Ice > Glacier... | reverse complement strand
TACAAAGTCCATTTCCGCTGTTTCCGGGGCTGCCCCGGCGAGTATTCCATCTATCAGGTCATCTACACCTGCCCCACCTGTGGCGGTCTGCTGGAAGTCTCCCACGACATCGACGCCCTGCGCCAGCGCTCTGCCGACGAGTGGAAATCCCTGTTGGATAGTCGTATCGGGGCGACCCAATGGCCTTACGGCAGCGGCGTCTGGGGCAAAAAGGAGTGGGTCATCCCGACGATTGATGACGGGAATATCGTCAGTATGTACGAGGGCAATTCCAACCTCTTTTGGGCCGAGCGGCTGGGCAAGCAGATCGACCTGCCCGAACTGTGGGTGAAGCTCTGCGGCAATTCCCACACCGGCAGTTTTAAGGATTTGGGGATGACTGTGCTGGTCAGCGTCGTCAAGCAGATGATGCAGGACGGCACGAGCGTGCGCGCGGTGGCCTGCGCCAGCACCGGCGACACCAGCGCGGCCCTGGCTGCCTATGCCGCGGCCGCGGGCATCCCGGCGGTCATCTTCTTGCCCCAGGGCAAAGTCAGCCCGGCCCAGCTCATCCAGCCCATTGCCAACGGCGCGCACGTCCTGGCCCTGGACACGGACTTCGACGGCTGTATGGAGATTGTCAAAGAGGTGACGCAGGACGACAGTCTCTATCTGGCGAATTCGATGAACAGCCTGCGCGTGGAGGGGCAGAAGACCGTCGCCGTCGAAATTGTCCAGCAATTCGACTGGGAAGTGCCCGATTGGATTGTGATTCCTGTGGGCAATCTGGGCAACATCAGCGCGCTTTACAAAGGGTTGACACTGATGCGGGAGTTGGGGATTATCGACAAAATGCCCCGGCTGGTGGCCGCACAGGTGGAAAAGGCCAACCCCTTTTATCTAAGCTATCGCAACGGCTTTGCCGAAAAGGCTACGATCCGGGCCAGCAAAACCCTGGCTTCGGCCATTCAGATCGGCAATCCGGTCAGCTACGAGAAGGCTGTGCAGGCCATCCAGCAGACGAACGGCATTGTGGAGCAGGTGACGGAAGACGAGCTTGCCAACGCCGCGGCCATCGCCGACAATACGGGGATGTACGCTTGTCCGCATACGGGCGCGGCATTGGCGGCCCTCTTCAATTTGCGAGCGCGGGGCGTCATCCAGCGGGACGAACGGGTGGTCGTCATCAGCACCGCCCACGGGCTGAAGTTCACGCCGTTCAAAGTGGGTTATCACGAAGGCACGCTGGACGAAGTGGAAAGCCGCTTCGCCAATCCGCCGGTCTATCTGCCCGCGGATGCGGGGGTGGTGAAGGAGACGATCAAACGGAAGTTGGGTGGATAGGTGATTGGGGTATTGGGTGATTCGGTGACTGGATGATTGGGGCGCTGAATGAGTTATGAATCGTTGGAGGATACGGAAGTATTTCGATTGGCCGAGCGCATTTGTGATCGCTTCTACGAACTTGTGCGGGACTGGGAGCGATTCGACAAACGAACATCGGGCGAACAATTGGTGCGGGCAGCGGATAGCATCGGCGCAAATATCGCCGAAAGCTATGGGCGTTTTGGATATGGCGAACGGCTTCAGTTCCTCTATTACGCACGTGGAAGTCTCTACGAAACCAAATATTGGGTGCGTCGGGCGAAGGAACGCAAACTTCTGCCAGAAGAAACAACGACGAAAGCTCTCTTGGCTCTGGACAATCTTGCAGTGAAACTTAATGCTTACATTCGCTACCGCCGAGAGCAGCGAAGTGCCGGGAAAAAGTCCAACACAAAACTATCCGAAACTATTGAACCCTACGTTCTGTCTGATCAAAACGACGAGAACGCTCTCTTTTAGGCCAATGACCCAATGACCCAATCACCCAATCACCTGCCCACCCAATCACCCAATTCCCCAATCACTTACACACCCACCACATTCTCCCAGGGACGGATGGACTTCGCCTGGGAGGAGCTTTCCGACGCCGAGCGCGCCCAACTCTACGCGGATTGGGAGGCGGGCAGAGGGCTGATCGGCGGCCACCCCCGCAACCGGCCCGGCGCGGAGCGACTTTCTGTGTGGGGACTCAACCGCCCCTTCTTCCGCGTCTACGCCCTGGACGATCCCCGCTGCGACAACGGCCCGCGTTTCAGGGAAGCGTTGGCGAGCGACCTGCCGCTGGAAGTGGAAGTGGGCTATGGCCGGGGCGACTTTCTGCTGGATCGAGCCAGCCGCTGCCCGGAGCGCCTATTCATCGGCTACGAAGTCAAGACCAAAGCCACCCGTCTGGCCCTGACCCGCGTAGAAGGGCTGGGGCTGGAGAATCTCTGGCTCTCCGACGACGACGTGCGGGTGGGCCTGCCGGAACTTATTCCCGACGGGCGGCTGGACGCGGTTCACATCCTCTTTCCCGACCCCTGGTGGAAAGACAAGCATAAAATCAAACGGCTCTTTGCGCCCCCTTTTGTCGATCTTCTGGCCGCCAAAATCCGACCCGGCGGCTTTCTCCATTTCAAAAGCGATGTGGAGGGCTACGGCGAACTGGTGCGCTATCTGGTGGAGCAGCATCCGGCCTTTGGCCCGCACGATCCGGGGCTGGCGGAACGCATTACCCCTCACGTTCCCACCCACAGGGAGCACTGGTGTCAGGTCAACGGCAAGCCGATGTGGGCTTTCTACTTTCCCCGTCAGGAGTAGAGTGCTGATGGCGAAAAAAGAGCCGACCCTCTCCTGGCAGGTGCTGCTGGACGACGCCCAGTGGGAGAAGGATGCGCCCGCGCCCATCACCGAAAGCAGACAGAACCGGAGCCGCCGCTGGTCTCCCATTCCCCGACGCTGGCTGATTCTGGCCGGGTTTGTGCTGGTTGTAGCCATCGCTTCCGCCGGGTTTCTGCTTTGGCAGCGGGCGCAAAACGGGGGTTCAACAGGAACTCAGGGGGTTGACAAGAAAACCCCACCCTACCCCTCCCCAGTTTGGGGAGGGAACTCTTCTCTCGTTGACGAAATGACGGCTCCTCCCCCAGCATGGGGGAGGTTGGGTGGGGGTAAAATTTGAAATCCCAAAGAGCCAGTGTGGAAAGTGTGATTGGAGAAGGAACGCGCTTTGTGGTTCAGGTTGATGGTGGGCAATCCTCGCCAGCCTACGAGTTGTAGAGCAAAATTTCACCCACCCGTGCGTCCCATCCGGGCACATCTGTCCAACCGACAATCTGCGAGCGTAGATTGTCCAGTTGCGCGCTCAGTGCTTCCCGGATGTGCAATTGACCAACCAGCCGGTCGAAGTGACCAAAGCCGGGCGCATTGGCCGCGCTGGGATAAGGCAGCCACGCGAACTCATCCCGGTGCAGATCGAGTATCTCGGCCAACAGCAGCAGACCCGCCTGCACAGGACGCGCCCGCGCCGGATCAACCCCGTGCAGCATCACCCCATTGCAGAGTTCTCCCGCAAATTTGCCGCTGGTCGGCGTAAACTGCACAGGCCGGGCCACAATTCCCGGCACTGCCTGGGCGTTGAAGCTATCGGCCACGGCCATTCCGTCCATCCACGGCGCGCCTATCTGTTGGAATGGATTGGCTGTCCCCCGCCCTTCGCTCACATTCGTCCCCTCAAAAAAACAGGTGCCCGGATAGACCAGCGCTGCCTCGTAAGAGGGCATAGCCGGTGACGCGGGCACGAACGGATTGCCCGTAGCGGGCCAGTGATCGGCGCGATTCCAGCCGGCCATCTCTACAACTGTCAATTCCAGATCGAGTTTCTTCTCTTTGCGCCAGAGCCGGGCCAATTCGCCCGCGGTCAGGCTGTGGCGGATGGGAATGTCCCAGCGGCCCACAAAAGTGGAGATGCGGGCCTCGTCCAGCATTGGCCCTTCTGCATCGGCCACAGAGCCGCCCAGCGGGTTGGGCCTGTCCAGCACCCACAGGGGCACGCCCGCTTCGGCGCACGCCTCCATCACGTGGGAGAGGGTCCAAATGTATGTGTAAAAGCGCGCCCCCACATCGGGAATGTCGAAGAGGAGCAGGTCCAGTCCGGCCAGTTGTTCGGGCGTGGGACGGAAATGCGCGCCGTAGAGGCTGTGGACAGACAGATTCGTGAGGGGATCGATGCTCTGTCCCACCTCTGCCCCGTCTGCTGCGGCCGCGCCCAGCCCGTGTTCTGGCGAAAAGAGGGATATGAGATTGACGCCCGCTTCCCGTAGGGCCAGCCGAGAGGGAGTGAGCGCACGGATATAGCCAGCGCTGGTGGTTGCGGCGTCGTTTGTTACCAGCCCGATCCGCTTGCCATTCAATCGCTCAAGCATTCCGTCCAGCAGCCTGTCAATGCCGTAGCGTACAGTGGTTCGTTGTTGGGACATTGCGATTTCCTCCGTTTGTGTGAAGGTCGGACTGACAAGTCCGGCCAACGGGGATCGTAGCGGATTCCCGCCAGAAAAGCAAAGACCCGGCAGTAACCGGGCCTCTGTCTATCTTCAATTCGGCCAACGAAAATAAAATCCGTTTTTTATCCGCTCAATCAGCGTCATCCGCGTTCTATTCTTACGCGGTCGCTTTGGCTGCCACGCCGTTGGCCCCTGCGCCATTGCCATTGGCCCCAGCCAGACTCTTGTCCTGGTTTTTCTTGCCCTCTTCGATCAGCATCACAGGAATACCGCCGCGGATGGGATAGCGGTAGCCGTTGCGGGGGTTGAGCAGGAATTTGCCGCTTTCGATCAATTCCAGCTTGCCCTTGTCCTCCGGATCGACCAGAATTTCCAGCAACTGCGCGCTAACCTCACCGCCCAGGGGTGTCTCCTCCAGGGGTGTAATGGGCGTGTCGGGCAGCACGCCCGCGCCGGGGCCAGACTTCGCTGGTTCGCCGCCCAACAGATTCTTCACCACATACGCAACACCGGCCACAAAGCCGACGAAGAATAGAAACTTCAGAAAACCCTTCATTTTTTCCTCCGAGTGAAATGCAAAACAAAAAACAGTCTGCTATCCATAATAGCACAGTTGATTTCAGGGCAAAAAGTCAGCCCGAAGTGGTTCTATTTTCCTGTGTGCTGGTCTGTCGGCGCTGGCCGCCACTCCACCCGATCAAAAAAGACCGGCGTCGTCGGCACGTTGTGCCAGGCGAAGGCGTGGCGGATGCGGGTGACGTGGCTGGGCGTCACCTCTGGCCAGGGGATTTCGCCCTCGGCGAACCAGGCGCAGTCCAGCGTCTCCCGTGTAATCAGCCGTTCGCCGCCCACAGCCCGACCGGCAAAGAGCAGGCAGTAGAGGTGATGAAAGCTCTTGCCCCCGTTGAAGCGGTTGTCGAAGATGCCGATAAAGTCAGTCACTTCGGCGATGTAGCCTGTCTCTTCCCACACCTCCCGCGCCGCGCCAATGGCGGGTAGCTCGCCCACATCGCACGCACCGCCGGGGAAAGCCCACTTGCCGTCGTCTGCCCGGCGGATGAGGAGCAGGCGGTCGTCTTCGTCAAAGAGCGCCGTATCCACCACCGCGTAGGGCGTTTTGTAGTGGAGATCGTCGAAGAATAACTGGCGCAGTTCTGCCGCGGGCTGTCCGCTTGCCCGACCGGTCAATTCCGCCGACAGTTCAATAATGCGGTGGTAGCGCTCGATCTGATAAGGGTCTTCCGTATAGTGGATGCCCGCATTGCTCAACGCCCGCAGATCGCTGGCAATGTTTGTCAGCGCAACGGCCAGTTCGATTTCACTCTTCACGTTTCACCTTTCTTATCTCTTTTTCCATCACCAGTAGGCGCACCAGCCGTTGACCCGACTTTGTGCGTCGGGCCTCACCCGTCAGCGTGAAGCCGATGTGCTGGAAGAGGCGCAATCCGCCGATGTTGAATTGTTCAACGGTCAGTCGAGCCAACGAAATGGCTGCCTGCCCGGCCAGCCATTCCTCCAGTAGGCCCCAGGCTTCTGTAGCAACGCTCTGGCGCTGATACGGTTCCGCCACCATCACCATTCCCACGTAAACTCTCCCCTGCTCAGGCCAGTGCATCCGAAAATCCAGCAGGCCGATCAGTTGCGCGCCCGCGGAAGGATCACCGGGCCGGTTGGGGCGCAGAATGCCCAGGGCGGTGCGTCCCGTCTCTTCCTGAACAGCGGCCAAATCCCGTCCTGCCTGGCCCGCTGGCGCGCTGGGAAGGTGATACATCTCCCAATAGGCGGGGGTCAGGGCATAGACCTGTTGCAGCGCGTCTGTGTGAAGCTGGGGATCGAGCGGGATGAGGGAAATAGGGGTCATTGAAAGCTCTGCTCGCTGCTGGCATCCAAAAACCGCGCAAAGTCCTCCACATCAGAGATCAGCAACGCATCGCAGCCGCGCAAATCCCTGACCAGCGCTTCGATGCGCTCCGGGCGCAAGTTGTATGTATAGACATTGCGCACCACATGGCGAAACCCTCTGTATTCGTCCAAACAGCGGTAGGATTCTTCGCCGATGACGGCTGGACGCACGTCAGTAAGGGCAGAGGCCATTTGCAGCAGAAGTGTCCGATGCCAATCACCCCCCGATGGCAGAGCGCCGTCGATTTCTCTGGCAATGTCTTCAAAAATGCGTTCGGTAGCCGCGTAATAGGCGTGCAGATTCAACGCTGCGCCATCGAGAATATCACTCTCTCCCAGCCGTTTGGCCCGCTGGGCAAGGGATTCGGCCCGATCAATGAGGCGAGCGATATCCCTCAATTCACGGCGAATGCGGGCTGCCAATGCGCTCTCTTTCCCAATCACAATAGGACTCCTTCGCGTAGAATCGCATCCCGCAAAGCTGGAGAAGCGAAATCCACTTCCACCAGATCAAAGGAAAATCCTGGCGATAAATCGAGTAGTGCGCTGACCGCCCGGTAGAATTCCCGCCCGCTGATCTCCCGAACCGCCAGATCGATGTCGGAGCGCTCGTAGAATTTTTCCCGATCCAGCAAAGAGCCAAAGAGCCAAACCGCGTCTATGGCGTAGCGCTCTTTTAAGAGAGAAGCGGCAGAACGGGCTGTCTCCCAGGCTGCCGCAAAGCGCGCATCCAGCACAGACTGGCGCGCCGCCTCTCGCCGTCTGGCTGTGGCTCGATACCGGCTCATCATTTCTGAAGAAATCTGGTTCGTCACTACTCCAACTCCTGTACGTCCCGCTGCAATTGGCGCAACTGTTGATCCGCGTCGCGCAGGGTGTCGGCCAGAACAGCCAACTTCTCCCGTTCGACGCGCACAAAGCGGGTATAGGGGGCGATGGCCTCCCGAATGCGCTGTACACTTTGGGTTAGCTCGGCCTCGAACTGACGGCTGAGGGCGACGTCCAGCCGTTGGCGCAGGCTGTTGATGTGCTGGCGCATCCCGTCCTTCACTTTGGAGCGGCGATAGGGCAAGACGTACAGCCCCAGCGCGGCCACCGCGCCCGCGCCCAGCACGCCTGTCACGTCCAGCAGCGTCGTTTGCAGCACAACCACCAGCAGCGCGCCCAGGCCGATGGCCCCGGCTTCGACTGCCGCGGTCTGCACTATCGCCCGCTGCACTTCGCGCGCCAGTTTGGACGCCTCAGCCTCCCGGTCATAGGAGTCCACCACTTCCGCCGCGCTGCGGCCCACGCTCTTCAAAAGCGTCTGGCGGCTGAATTCAAATTCACCGGAGACTTTGCCCACCATCCGTTCGGTGTGTTGGCTGGCCCGCTGGTTGATATAATCAATGACACTCTGCCACTGGCGGTAATCCTTCTCCACCATCCAGTCGATCAGTTCGCCCACGTGCTGTTCAATTTGGCGACTGGTGTCGGCCAGCACCCGCCGCTCGAATTCCCCCCGCAACCGTTCCGAGTTGATCAGTTCCAGGATGCGGGTAATGCGCAGGTTTTCGTCGAAAAATTTATCGCCCCGCTCGGCCATTTCGTATAGCACATTGTCCACCCGGTCGCTCTGGTACTGAAAATCCCGGCGCATATCGACCTGATAGGCGGTCAATTGTTCGTCAATGATGTCCAGCGTTTGGAAATCGCCTTTGAGAAGATTCTGGCGATCGTCGATCACCTCGCGATAGGTGGACACCAAATTGAGCGCGATGCCCAATGGGTTCTCCAACTTGAGCCGCACCCGCTCCTGTTTGTTCAGCCGGGCCAGAATGTACTCTTCCAGAATGCCGAATTGACTGCGTCCCCATTGCTCCTGCGCGGCCAGGGGTGTGCCGTTGGCCCGCTCCTGCTGCTTGGATTCCAGAGCCATGCGTGCGCTGACGGGGAAGATGCGCGCATCACTGCCCACCAGTTGCCGGGCGTTTTCGTCCACAAAGGCCAGGACTGTGCTGCGCTCTTCCTGATTTTGAAGCAGGTCCATTTTGTTGACGACGATTACGATCTTTTTGCCCCAGCGTCGGATGCGTTCCAGAAAAGCCCGCTCGCTCTCGCTGAAGGGGCGGTCGGCGCTGGTGACAAAGATGACCAGATCGCTGCGGGGCACGAAATGTTCGGTGATCTGTTCGTGGCTGCGGATGACCGCGTTTGTGCCGGGCGTGTCCACCAGATTTACCTCGCGCAGCCATTCCACAGGCAGATGGACGATTGCCACGTCGTCCTGGGATACGCTGTGGCTCACTTCCTCGCCATAGCGCACGAGAAAAAGCTGGCTGGTGGTGGGGATGACCCCTTCAGTCAGGTAACGGTCGCCCATCAGCGCGTTGATAAATGCACTTTTACCCGCGTTGAATTCGCCTACCACGACCAGCAAGAACATTTCGTCCAACTGCTCCAGGCTGGTCTTGAGCAGGGCCAAGTCTTTGTCCGACCCATCCAGCCGGGTCAATACGATTTGCAGAGATTCCAGCACCGAGCGTTCCTGGCGCAAAATCTTATCTTCTTGAGGGGAGAGTAAACGGCGCAATCGACTTCCTCACGTTGATTTTTCGTAACTTTTCAGGCATTGGGTGCGACGCACTTGCCACGCCAGTTTTCTCATAGAGTCTACTCTTGGCGAGTGCGTCGCACCCGAGCGGTTACAATTTTCGGCGAATCTTCTGCCTGGAATTGTAGCACAGCCCGACCTTTCCAGCGAAGCGTTTGACAAGTGGCAAAACTTTGTGTAGTGTAAACACTATCATTGGTTTGTTCTGGCTTGTCGTCCCAGCCACTACGCAGCCGGACGGCCAAAGTTTCTCGGACCAGAACCTTTCGGGATGCGGCCACAAGAATTTCTGAATGCGTTCGATGGTTTGGCCGCATCCCGGAAGGTGGATTTTATTTCGATCTCAACAAAATCAGAGGAGAAGCCCGGATGAGCACGAGCGTCCAAGTCCCATTCATTCCCGGAAAAACTGTCGAAGTGCCAGAAATCGACTTCAAAGCGGAGATTGCCCTGCCCGCAGACAAAACCGCGCTGATTGTGGTGGATATGCAGAATGACTTTGTAAAGGAGGGTGGCACACTCGTTGTGCCCGACGCCGCGTCTACCATTCCCACGATTGCCCGGCTGCTGGAGAGGGCATACAGTGGGGGTGTGCCGGTGGCCTATACCCAGGACACCCACTTTGACAACGACCCGGAGTGGGCCATCTGGCCGGAGCATTGCCGCGCCAATACGTGGGGCTGGCAGATTGTGGAGGAATTGGCTCCCCGGCCCGGTGATCTCGTCTGCCAGAAGAGTCGTTATGACGGCTTTTATGGGACGTGGCTGGAACATTTCCTGGGTTCGGTCTGGAAGGTGGAAAATCTGGTGATTGTGGGGACAGTGAGCAGCATCTGCGTATTGCACACCGCGGCCTCGGCGGGTCTGCGCTGGTACAACGTCGTCGTGCCCGCAGACGGCACCTCTGCACTGACCGAATTTGATCAGGCGCTGGCCTTGCGTCAGATTTCCTGGCTCTATACGGGTAGCGTCTGCAAATCAGCGATGGATATTCGGTTTGAATAAAGCGCCGCAAATTTCTCTGCGGTAAATTTCTCTGTGGTAAATTTCTCTGTGGTAAATTTCCCCGTGGCAAATTTCCCCGTGGCAAATTTCCCCATAGACACAAAGTGGGGACACGGCACGCCGTGTCCCCACAAATCAACATTTTCTGTGAGACCTGCCAGGATTTTTGAAGCCTGGCAGGTCTCATTATATTTATCCCAGTTCCGGCTGTAGCAAGCCGTAATTGCCATCTCTTCGCCGGTAGAGAACATTCAGGGCGTTGGCATCCACGCTGTAGAAGACGAAGAAGTCGTGGCCCAACAGCTCCATCTGGTCCGCGGCCTCTTCCTGTGTCATGGGCTGCACGAGAAAGCGTTTGGTCCGCACTACATTGCCCATCATCTCCTCTGCCTCGACCTCAGCCTCTTCCGACAGGGTGGAGGCGGCCAGATCAGCCTCGGCAGCACCCGCCGCAGCCTCACGCCGTTTGTTCGCAAAGCGTTTTCCTTTGTAGTGTTCGATCTGCCGGGACATTTTGTCCACAATCGCGTCGATTGAGGCAAAAATATCGTCGGTGGATTCTTCGGCCCGCAGGATACGACCGTTGGCCCAGATGGTCAGTTGGGCGGTGTAGCGGTCGTTCGGCGCACGTGTCTCGCTGTAGACCAGTTCAGCTTTGGCCTCCCTGGCCTGGGGCAGATGGCGTTCCAGGCGTCCCACCTTCTTTTCCACATACTGATGGATCCAATCGGTCACTTCAATGTTTCGGCCATGAACGTTTAGCTTCATACCAGAAACTCCTTTCTGAGCAGTTACCAC
>Ga0209284_10006879_pt1 | contig 10641 bp, 10 predicted proteins | sample FRY03_FD_187211 | JGI IMG/M metagenome (GOLD analysis project Ga0209284, IMG submission 187211) | Freshwater microbial communities from Lake Fryxell liftoff mats and glacier meltwater in Antarctica - FRY-03 (SPAdes) (version 2) | ecosystem: Environmental > Aquatic > Freshwater > Ice > Glacier... | reverse complement strand
ATCCAATTCATCATCGACTTCGTTTTCAAAAATTGTGCCATTATCATTGGCTTCATTAACATTAGGAATGTATATATATAATTTTTCCAAATATTTATATATACGTTTCAAGTCTACCGCCGAAATAACTTCCGGAACTATTTGACTATTAATGTTAATATCCGCAAATTTTATTTGCAGAAACAAACTATATACGTCCTTTGTATCAATATATAATTTTTTACAAATTTCTTGAAAAAAAACAAAATTATTATATTTGTTGGAATATTTAGTCAATATTTTGGTAAACTGTATGTTAGATTCTAAAAACGGATATATTATTTTGTTTGCAGTTTGATTGTTTGCAGTTCGATTAGATGATGTATGAAATACCAAGGCTTGAGATAATATATGTTGAGTTTTGAATGTTTTTATAATAGAACTCATTTCGTTAAATTTCCATATTTGTTTCTTAAATGTTACTCTATCCACATAATCGGCAAAACAAATATTTTTCAACAAATTAATATATAAACGTGTTTTATCTGCATTGTTTATTTCGGTTTCGTTTAAAACAACGGGTACATTTTCGTGCCAATATAAACCAATTGTCGCTCGCTCCGTTTCGCTAATGACGGATATATGATTTTCAATAATTGGGGTTGTATTAAATATTTCTTTGATTGTTTTTTTATTATTATCATTATTGGATTTTAACAAAACGATTTCTCCGAATAGTTGGTGGTTAAAAATACTTGGACTGGATTCATATAAGTTCATTATTGCGTTTAACTTATTAAAATCATTTTGAATATAATATACAAGTTTGTCGATGTCGTTGTTATCGTTCAAAGAATATTTGTGAATTAATATATTCTTTGTTTGTGCGGTGGTAGGAGGTTTTAATTCAATAATATGACATGTTTTTATTAAATCAAACATTTTTTTCACTATGTTATTGATGCTATTCCCAATACAAACGATTGGGTTAAAGGATGTTTCTTCCGTCTTGTGCTTTTTCGTTTTTTTTGCTCGAATTATTTTTATAAGCGATGTCAAGCAACCTTTATTTTCATTGTTAAGGCTGTTAATATCATCTATAACTATTGCGATCTTTTTGGGTTTTCGTTTCAACATGCTGATCACGCTAAATTCAGATATACTATTGGATGAAATTTTTTCAAACAATGGCTTATTTCTAACCATTCCCGTGTTATAATTTAATATTTCATAATTCATTTCTTGAAGCACCCTTTTTACAAAATAGGATTTTCCTACTCCTGGCTCTCCATAAATATAAATACCTTTTTTTGCGCCTATTTTGTCCTCATTGGATAAATTACTGAACTTAGCAAGCAAAGTTCGAAATTGTAGTTCTTCCGCAGTTCGATTTGTAAAACCTGTGTAATCAAATTCTTTGGCATCAATATTCATAGGTTTTAATATTTTAGTAATAATATATTATTCAATTCATATTTATCCCGTTTTATTAATATTAAAAGATTATAATATTATATACTAATAAATGTATAACAAATTAAAAAAAACATATAAACCCAAGCAACGACATTTAAAAAGAAAAAGTTTAAAACATAAATGGATGAAATGGGTTGGCGGTGAGCCTGAACAAGACGCAGTAAATGCGGTAGCAGCAGCAGAAGACGCAAAAGAAGATGAAGTAAATGTGGCGGCAGCAGACGCAAAAGAAGACGCAAAAGAAGACGCAAAAGAAGACGCAAAAGAAGACGCAAAAGAAGATGAAGTAAATGTGGCAGCAGACGCAAAAGAAGACGAAGATGAAGTAAATGTGGCAACAGACGCAAAAGAAGACGCAAAAGAAGATGAAGTAAATGTGGCAGCAGACGCAAAAGAAGACGAAGATGAAGTAAATGTGGCAGCAGACGCAAAAGAAGACGCAAAAGAAGATGAAGTAAATGTGGCGGCAGCAGACCCCCCTGTTGTTAACAACACATATAATATACAAACACAAGACATGTTAAATATGTTGGACGCGTATCAAGCAAAAATAGATGTTTTGCGCGATAAAATAGCAGAAATTCAGCAAAATGGAAAAATAATTATTAACGTGAATGACGCAATGCTACAACAATCGCCCAATACCGCAGCAGTAGCAAAAGAAATGATTAATAATTTATTGCCGTTTTTGGCAATGTTTGAAGTTTATCCGATAAAAGAAAACGTGTAAATAAAATATTATAATTAAGAAAGTTAAATGGACCGAAAATCAACAATGATGATGGGAAGTATTTTAGGTATTTCATTCGGATTATATTTTATTTATGTCAATGTCAAAAAAAATAAGGATGGGGTTCAAATAGAAGGTCTTACCACTATGAATGGAGAAATGAGATGTCCCAATTTATTAATTCAAAAGGGAGCATCTTTTTATTTATACAATACCGATGTGGCAGAAGTTCCTGGTGTCAATCCAATTACTTTTAATAATTTAGAAGAGTACACTGAATTTTTAGAATGGCAACGTAGTGCAGGAATTCGGTGTCCTGTATTATATGTACAAAGTACCTACGATGCCCAAGGAAAACTCGTGTACAAAGCACGACCTAGTGTGTCGGAATTGCAAGGCGGATTGCCTCCTAGTACCCCCATGCCATTGCCGCTAAAATTTACCGAATTAGTAGACGCGTCGCGTCAAGACGGCGAATATAATAACAACGGATATCCTGCATACGATCAGTCTAGTTATTACCAAGGATCCATTACTCCATTGGACCAAATGAAAAATTCAGAAGCAAACATGTTATATAGCGATAATCCAATGGATCCAAACTGGGGAGGACAAAAATATACCGAAGGATTAGTAAATTCAGGATACTATGCGGGCAATGAAGTGGAAATAAACGTGCCTTAATTTTTACACCTTTTCTCATTTCAAACGCCCATTTTGCTGATCAAAAAAATGCAAAAATGTATCTGGTAAATTTGTTTTATTTTTTATTTTTCATGATTTTTTTTAAAAATATGAACGAACTAACAAAAAAATAAATGATTTAATAATTTTGTTAGTTTAGAATGAAAAATATTGAAAATATTATTTTTAAATTTGTTTACACCTTACTGAAATTGTATCATCTTGTTCTTCAATAACTTGAGTTTTTACAATGCTTATAATACAACTTCTCTGCTTGTTTTTTATTGTTTTCAAACCATATTAAATTATATTTAGTATAAATATAATGTCGAATAATATATCGTTCAATTTTCAACGCGATTTTTCCTTTGATATTCGTAAAGCAGAATGTGAACGAGTGCGAGAAAAACACCCAAATAAAATTCCCATTGTATGCGAAATTCACCCTAAAGACATCATTAAACAAAATACCAACCATCACCAACCATTAATTAAAAGCAAATACTTGGTAAATGAAGACTTTACTATTGCTCAATTTACACAAGTAATCCGTGGAAAAATGAAATTGGATAAAAATGTCGCTATTTTTATAATTGTTTGTGGGCAAATGGTTTCTTCATCTCAAACCATACGCACATTATATGCAAGATATCGCAATTCAGATGGATTTTTATACATAACATATTGTTTCGAAAATGTATTTGGATAAATAAACCATCCGCATTTGCAATACATAGTTAAATTAAAACCCTACTAAATTCAACCCTATACCAAACCCCGCTCCCTGTCGGGTACTTGCTCCAATGCTCGGGATGTATGTATCCAAAATGGCAAAAGTAGCCGTAGCCGTTAGCGTGACAGCCATTATTTCCTCAATATTGAGGGAACGTTCGGGAATGGCATACGCGGCTATCGCAACCATAAATCCCTCAATTAAATACTTGATAATGCGGCGGAGCAATTCTTGAATGTCAATCATTGGTATATTATTATGTGCTTATATTTAAAAAAAACTTAAATAAAAACAAGCTTTATTTTATTTTATCTAGATAACAAATAATTTGTGTTTAAAAATGACATAAATAAAATAATATGTTAATGTATATGGAAAAAGTAAAGGGAATTATATTAATATTGTCTTGCAATAAACATAAAGATACACGATTAAAGGAGTTTGGACCTCAACAAAAAATATACAGTGGTTATAAAGTTATTACGGTTATAGGAGATTTATTTTTAGATAAAGAGTACACAATTAAAGAAAACATTATGTACGTTAGATGTGAAGATTCTTATTTACATTTGTTGAAAAAATTAGCATTGTCTATTAAATATTTAAATGAAATTTTTATTATAGAAGAAGGCATTTTAAGATGTGGTGATGATTTAATTTTCAATGAAAATATATTAAATAAATTTTTAATTTCTGAAAAATACGATTTTTTCGGTCAATCGTCTTGTGGAAAAAACTATATATGTGATAATATAGACGCATTAAAAATCACTACATATGACCCATTTATGTTAAAATATTATAAAAATCATATAAGTGAATTAAACGATGCAAAACACGGAATTCATTTAAATATAAATGAATTAAATCAATATTTAATAAGACCTAAAATATGGGGTGCACATGGTATAATATATTATTTATCAAAAAAGTCATGTCAAATTATAGTAGATGAATTTGAGAAAATAAATAACAATATTTTTCATTTAGATGAATTTACAAACAGTTATCCATATATAATTGAAGATGTAGGAGTTGCATTTATTATGTATTATAATAATATAAACTTTATTAATAGTAATATTTTTTTTGATAATGATAATTCTATATCTAAGCACACAAACAAGTATAAATAAGTTAATATTTATCAAATAAATAAAAAATAATTTAAACAAAAATGATTTACAATTTCCTTTTATTAATACGAACAATTGTTTCATAAAAATGATGAAATTGCGAGAATGGGTACCATTAGATAAAATTGAATGGGGTGACTTATCTCTTAATCCAAACGCGATATCTTTGTTGGAAAATCACCCAGAACAAATTAATTGGTTTTGGTTATCTCTCAACCCAAACGCGATATCCCTGTTGGAAAAGCATCCAGAAAACATTGATTGGGATAACTTATCTAGCAACCCAAACGCGATACATCTTTTGAAAAAGAATCTGAAACAAATTTATTGGGATAACTTATCTAGAAATCCAAACGCAATATTTCTGTTGGAAAAGCATCCTCATAAAATTCATTGGGCTAACTTATCTAGAAATCCAAACGCAATATTTCTGTTGGAAAAGCATCCTCATAAAATTCATTGGGATGAATTATCTCTTAATCCAAACGCGATATCTTTGTTGGAAAATCACCCAGAACAAATTAATTGGTCTTGGTTATCTCTCAACCCAAACGCGATATCCCTGTTGGAAAAGCATCCAGATAAAATTGATTGGGGTAACTTATCTAGCAATCCAAACGCAATATTTCTGTTGGAAAAGCATCCTCATAAAATTCATTGGGCTAACTTATCTAGCAATCCAAACGCAATATTTCTGTTGGAAAAGCATCCTCATAAAATTCATTGGGATGTATTATCTCTTAATCCAAACGCGATATCTTTGTTGGAAAATCACCCAGAACAAATTAATTGGAGACACTTATCTAGCAACCCAAACGCGATATCCCTGTTGGAAAAGCATCCAGAACAAATTGATTGGTTTTGGTTATCTCTCAACCCAGGCGCGATATCCCTGTTGGAAAAGTATCCGGAAAAAATTCATTGGATTGCCGTATCTAACAATTCAGGCATCTTTACCTATGATTATCAAGCCATCGCGGGTCGTTGTGGCATTATTAAAAAAGACTTGATGAAAAATCGGTTTCATCTCGTAATCTAGACCAGTTGGAAAATTGGGGATTTGTGTAAACTAACAAACGCCGTTTTTATGATAACTTGTGAAATGTATAAAAAACATTATTTTACATGGTTCGGTTTTCCCCGATTATTAGTGCTATAATACATGTTTGCAATAATTTGCTGCGTACGTTCTTTTCCATATTTTTGCAACAACTGTTGGTGTTGTAGTGTATTTGGATAGACAGGAATATTTTTCCATGTATTGGTAGTATCCACAAAATTAGATGAATTAACGGTATAATGTTTGGTCATTTGGTTTGCCCCAGCACGCAAATCATAATGCATTAATTGTTTTTTTTCACGCTCAAAACTAGTACCAGTTAAAAAAAAGGTAGTATTAATAATAAAAATTGAAATAGAGTCAGATATGACTGTGTGTATATTGTCTGCGTTGTTAAAACTATCGTCCCCGTCGGTAATTTTATATTGTAACATGGTAATAGCAGCCAACCCATTTAATAAAGACACATCCGTCGCAGACCGATCCATGTCTAGTGGGTTAATTAAGCGTTCAACCCCGTCAAATAATTGGAGGATTTCCGGCGATCCAATGGGGTAAAATTGCCCCCGGTCTATCTGTATTGAATGTTTTAAACATCGGTTTTGTAGCACTTTGTCTTCCATTCCCCATCCCCAATAATTAGGAAATCCATTGATTCGTTCAAAGTCCGACCCACAGACAGAAACAATCCCTCCAAGAGCATAAGTAAATCCGTAAAAATGTTTTACGGTTCCCGGAACAGTTGCATAATTAAAAATATTGGCAAAAGGAATTGTATCTACATCATTAAACACAAAGGTCATATTTTTATAATGATTGGGGTATTTTTTTTTCACGGCTAAAAATCCAATGTTTTTCATGGCACCGCGGTTAAAAATGCGCTGGTCATATTGGTGTGAAAAATAAAATTCTATTTTGTCGGTTGAATTGTTTGCATTATTTATTTTGTTAGTTGGAGATAAAATAGTCTGAGTCATATAATTTAAAAAAAAATATTTATGTTGGGGACGATTGCGATAAGGAATAATGAATATAATATTCGGAATGGCAATTTCGTGTGATTCAGTTTTACTCATATAATTTATAGTTAAAGGATATATAATAAAATTTGTAAAAAAACAATTTATTATAACATCAATTTTAATTGTTTTTTTGCATCTTGCATTCCGTGTTCGATCCATTGTTGTCGCATTTCCGACGAATGAATAATGTCGCTGCATTTATTAAAGTCAAACATTGTTGCACACGAGGAACATTTAATTTCGTAAAGTATAGTGGGGCATGGTACAATTTTGACTAAATAGTCCGCGATTTTGTTCGCAAAACCAATGAAATATTCTAAAATATTCGAATTTGCCGTTATATTGGTGTCATTATCTTTGTAGAACGGGTCGTTAATTGTTTGTATAGTAATTCCTAGTATTTCGTGATCGTTTGGGAATTTTTCAAGACATTTGAATATTGGATAATTTAACCGAATTCCTCCATCAATAAAACATTTGTTGCGGTTGTCTGCATAATGGGGAGAATCGGGGGGAATAAAAACGGGGGCGAAGAATCCTGGGAGAGCACTAGACATGGATATACCAGTTAATACCGGCAAATCTGGGAAAGTTTCGCGCGAAATATCTATTTGTTCAAACGCATTAATATCAAACGAATAAAAATGTAATTCTATGGGATATTGGACGTATAATTCAGCAAATGTGATTGTTAATGATAGATTTTTTGCCAACAACAACGGGCGAAAAATCTCAATGATTAAATCGGCATCAAACAGTCCTTTTTTTGAATAAGAACTAAACAACAATTCGCCAGTAATAGTAAAGACGTTTTTCCACGGGCGATGAATAATATATTTATCGAGTGTTTCCCAGTCAAATCCAAGACAAATCATTGTAGCGATCATTGTTCCTACCGACGTTGCATAAATGGAAGTTAATTTGTCGTGCGTCCACACAGGTGGTTGTTGTTGGTTGGATTCTTTTAGTGCTCCGTACATAAACAAACCATTAATAGACCCCCCAGAAATGACCAAGTGTTTAATCGTTTCATCTTTTAATTTTTTACCCCCCTTTATGGACGACGACGTGTTATTATCGCTCATAAATATTTTTTATTATATATCTATCTATTATATTTTAATGCCTTTTTATTTGGCAATTAATCAGTGGGTGGACTAGCATTTTTTAAAGATGTGTACAGAGTATTTATTTGATATAATGAAAGAGGGATTGGATAATATACTACATTGGCGATATTTCCGCTAATTCCGTCGTCCATTCCCACGGTAAGCGTGTCATATGTTATAGGGGGAGACACATCAATAGACGAACTTATTAATTTTCCATTGTAAAAAATATCCATGGTTCCGTTCAAATAATTAATTACTACGTTGTTCCATTTTTGCAATGGCATGTGGTCGTACGAAAATAGCAATCGGTCGTTATTTTTATCATGTGTGTTTTTATTATTTTGTATATATATTCCCATGGTGTTGGTGGCTGCATAATATTTTACCAAAGGAACGCCTCCATAATTTAAAATAGTCGAGTATTTAGAGTATGCAGAACTGGTACTGGGAGGGAACGAATCTACGTATAACCAAAAAGAAATACCATAATTATAACTGGGTTTTAACTTGGTGCTATTACCACTATCGTTTAATGCAGCAAACGAACTTATCGTATGTGCTTGGTCGATAGATATTGGATTTTTTACTAATTGATTTCCTCCTTTTAAGAAATACGATTTTTTTAACCCAGGGATAATCCAAAGTGTAAGAATAACTCCCGCTGCAATGAATCCTACTATAACCAACAACCCAATTACATCATTTTTTTGAGTATCTTTTAATGGATTTGCAGGGGAAAAAGAAGTTGATTTTACTCCCCGCAACTTATTCATGCCGTCTGAAAATAGACAAGGGATAAACAAAAAAAAAATATTCAGTAGACGATAAATTGAGTTTTGTTTTATCCACACTCCGATATTTGAAAATTTATACAACAAGGTCAACGCCCCAAGTAAAATAGCAACATTAAATAAAATGCTTACAATATTGGATTCCGCATTGTTGGAAAATGCGCCAAACGCTGTAAGAATCCACCAAAATAAAAGCCCTAAAACAAACAAGAATAAAAAAATAGTACCAAATTTTATCAACACAGGAGATGAACCAACCCACGAATACCCAAATACCATGATCATTAAAACAAGAGAAACTAACAAATATATAAATAAAATACCTCCTCCATATTCTGTCATAACGGAACCAGGGTTCCAAATAGTCATTGCTATTATCACGATAATATATGCCACAAAAAGCCCTAAATATTTCATTTGTTCTGGTTTTAATTTTTTGAACATTCTTCTTTCTTCTTATATGTATTGATTATTTTATTGCATGTTCTATGGTTCCCTTGGATAGTAATTCTCGAATTTTACGAATTTGATAGTCGCTGTTTATTTGTAGACTAAGAATGAATTTTATATTGTCCAGTTTATATTTATCATAGTCTATTTTTAAAAATTCAAACCCATCCTCATTGTACACAAAATGTATATAGTTTTTATATACAACGGGGACATGTTCTACTACTATTTTTGCACCTTTGCCGTTAAACAATTTCCCTAATTCTTCACATACTTGTATCAATATAGGATCGTTTCGGTCTACGTTTGAATACCCATTGTGGAGTTGTTTTAATGTGTCGCATTTTTGATTATATTTTTCCACGGCAATCTTGCTTATAACAAAACTACCGCCCTCATTACATAATACAGGAAACGTTTCCATTCTACTTTTATTGTATAATTTTGCATTATTTAGTTTTAAATCATTTTTGTTTTACATAAACATAATAATAAACTAACAATTAATAAACAAAAAAATAATTTACATTTTCATTATTTTTGTTTTTATCGCTTGGTTCCTATTTAACAAAAATAATGTATAACATATATCAAATAATTGCAATGTTGTTATTTTTTTGGATTTAAAAACAAAGACATATTTTGATTTTTATATGCATTGTTTTTTAGTTCTAAGATAAATGGACCAAATATAGCGTCTGCAGTTTTCTTTTCCCGCAATTTGGTGATTTTTTTTGCTATTTTTTCGTTTAATTCAGCCTCACATTCTAGTTTTTGTTTTGCCGTTTTCCCATCGTCGTCATCGTCTATTTTTAGTTTTGAAGTCGTTATATCCCAAGTATTTGGAAGTTTATTCATTTTGGTATATTTTGCATTAAAAGTCGCTTTTGTTTTTGCAATTAATGTATCTACTTCTGCTTTAAAATAACGCAACGATTTATCCTTTTTTTGCATGGTCCAAATATCTTCTAGTGCTAGTGCAAACAATTGGGTTAAAGGATTCATGAGTTGATTTGTAATATAATGCCCGTAATCTATTTTACATAATTCTGGGTTGGCTTTAATAAAAGTCGGGGTTTCAATACAATTCCCCTGCAATACTTTTGGAGCATCTTTTTTCGCCTTTCCCTTGAGCGCGGCAATACGCACTTTTTCCGAATTAATAATATATACAAACGGGATTCGATCCCCCGATGTGGGTTTATTTCCCGGTTCACGGTCGGCAATCCGTTCTGCCAATACTTTATGGGCGACTGCGTTGGGGTTTTTATAAGAAGAACTCAGTGACTTGGTGATTACGAACTGATCGACGGATATTTTTCCCGCAAGTAATTTGTGAATATATTGTTTCACCAATTCAATAGACGCAAGCATATCTTTGTCTCGCATAATAATGTCTGTTACCCGTCCAAGCAAATCTCTAGTAATTGGGGGAGTATCGCGTTTTACCGCAGCATTTCCCATATTA
>Ga0209284_10006877_pt1 | contig 10644 bp, 8 predicted proteins | sample FRY03_FD_187211 | JGI IMG/M metagenome (GOLD analysis project Ga0209284, IMG submission 187211) | Freshwater microbial communities from Lake Fryxell liftoff mats and glacier meltwater in Antarctica - FRY-03 (SPAdes) (version 2) | ecosystem: Environmental > Aquatic > Freshwater > Ice > Glacier... | reverse complement strand
TACGTTGAGTTCTTTGCGTAGTCCAGAATGCCTCTTGACTGTGTTGTAAGTTGTCAAAAAGCGGTCTAAATCTGCTTTCATTTGTTCTAAATCATCATACTTATTTATTTTTATCGTGTTGTCTTTGCAAGCTCTATTAAAAACTTTGGTCGTGTGTCTGCTTGTGCGGTTTTTAATTGTGCTTGCAAAATGCGTGGGTTATTTTCCATACTGGGGTTTATCTTCAGCGGCAAGACCTAATTGATATTCTTGTTCAATATATAGGTATGGTGATGGTTTAAAGAATACGTTAACTATATTTCTTATTTCCTGACTTGCATTTTTATTTCCAAAGTCAAATGGAATTACGTCTAAAAGTAAATCTTGACCATACTTCATTTGAAACAACTTTTCTTCGAAGTTTGGATTTCGCGGATAAATCAAACCAAGTCTAGGAGCTAAATTGTCAGCGTTTTCATCTTGATATCTTTTGCCATATGCATGCATTTGATATATATCAGCCTCTTTTATATCATATTTTTTAGACTCCGCATTCAATATCTTCCATTTTGTATCAATAATTACTTCGTTATCATTAATCACTATATCAGGTTTCAAAGCGAACTTTTTAATGGAGAAATTCAAATCGTCTTTGTCCTTATTTTGGCTAATTAAGCAGTATCTTTTATCCTGTGCATCTATTGTAAAGCCATGACAATACTTTTTCAAAAGAAAAGCTATGTAGCTTTCAAATAATTTTTCCATTGGAAATAAGATTGCCTGATTAATAGAATTCCCATGAAAGTTTGTAAAGGATTTGTTTTTCAAAAAAACCTCACTCCAAATTAATAAATTGCCGTAATTGACTAGAGCTTTTGCTCTTGATTTACAGTAAGCAATATCCGAATCAATATTTAAACAATAACTTACTGCATCAAAGTGTTGTAGGGACTTTATGATTTTCTTTTTATTTTGATTAGATGATGTTATTGAAAATAATCTAGTTAGAGTTGATTTGATGAGTTTATTAGGAGGGATATTTGTATTAAACTCATCAAATTGACAATAAAATTTAGCTTTGTTAATTGAATTCAATTTTATGTGTTCTTTTAACAACAACTTACCTTTTAGGTAAGAGGTATTCTCCTGTTTACTTACATAATCACCTCTCAGTTCTTTGGATGTGAGTTTAATTAGTTCGTCTAAAAATGATGCTATAAATACTTCCAAAATTGGGAAGTTTTCTTGTTCTTTAAGATGTGCTATATTTAAATTTATAAAAGGAGAATTTTTCAATGTCTTTAACATTGTTAATAACAGCTTTTTGGAATCTTCTTTATTCGCTTCCTCTCCATTTTTTCCAATAAATGTTTTAGGCAATATTTCAATGACAACTCCTTGTTTTGTCTCTATAACACCTACATAATTCTTAACTTTTATATATCTCTTACCTTTCTTTTGATAAATTGAAAATGCTTTATCAAAATCTTCTTGATTTTGATTTTCTTCAATAAAATTTGTCAAGGACTGAAAAGATACAGCATCAACTTCCAACTCACCACTGCTGAACGGTTTATTTGAACTGCCAGTAGTTATTGTACCAAATTCTTTTATGTAGTGCGTTGGTTTCAATCAGCTATTTCTTTAAATCCTTTACTGAATAATTCTGCTGTTAGGAAAGTGTATTTTCTATTTACCAAGTTCGGATTAATAAAGTAATTGTCTTCATCATATTCGTCTTCCATGTTATTGCCTTTACCAAACAATTCATCTTTTGAATATGACTTTTTTAAAATGAACTTATTGGTTTCTGTCTTACCCCAAGTATCATTATCGCCTAGCACGAGTCTAATTTTTTCCCAATCATTGTAAAAGTATTCCTGTAACAATGGGATAATATTGTTTCTAAATTTATCGCATAATGTCTCCCATGTATTAATATTCATAAAATAAGAGTGGCCTATTTGATGGTCTTTGTCCAATAGATATTCTATGCGAGTATTTATTGTTTTCAAAACGTTTTGCAGCTTGATGATTTCACCATCTTTTTCTACTACTCCAATATTGGGGTGATTATGAAGTGGCGGGAATTCTTCAAAAACAAATCTTCTTCTTAATGCGGTGTCAATATTTGTTATTGATCTGTCAGCAGTATTCATTGTGCCAATTATGAATAGATTATTTGGAACTCCAAATAATTTTTTGCTATATGGCAAAGTAGCTTCCTGTGGATGTTCTTTTGGTGTGGCATAAATTCTTTTTGTAGGTTCAATTAATGTAATTAACTCACCAAATATTTTAGAAATATTGCCTCTGTTTATTTCATCAATTATAATAACATAATTACTTTCAGTATCATTCTTTGCCTTATTAGATAAAGATTTAAATACGCCATCTTCTAAAGAATAGGATAGATTATCTTCATAACTAAGACTTGGTCGTATGCCTTCTATAAATTCTTCATATGAATATGATTGGTGGAATGTGATAAATTTTACTTGACCAAGTTGAACCGCTAATTCATAGGAAATGAAATCACCAAATAATGCTGGGTATTCCTTATTCCAGTTAGAAATCAAATTATCAATTATTTTATTTCCTAATGGGGTAATATTATAGTAAAATCTTTCATCTCTTTCGGCTTTATCTAATTCTACAAGACCTAAGTCAACGAGGTTCTCACCAATCCATCCAATCCATTTATAATCGCTATTGCCCGAAGAATTTACATCTAAATATTTTTCTATTAAATTTATTTCATCTTGAGTTGTAATTCTTGCCTCGTTATTTTGCTTAAATAAATTTTTATTAAGACACATATTAAGAGCACAAATAATAGTTTTCTTAAATGCTGTCATATTTTGTTTTAACGGAGTAATTTCACTTAATACATCGAGGTATTTATTTTTGAAAAATTCAGGCAAATGGTTTTCTCGTGGCCAGTTCTTTAAATTTTCTTTATCTATTGAATTTTCAATTATATAATTTTTAAGATCCTTTTTTAATCTAATACCGCTTTCACTTAGTTTCATATCATCACCTAGTTGACCAGAAAAATTTCTTAACCAAGTACCTTCAATGAAATCAAATTCGGTTAAATACCTTAATCGTTGAGACCAACCTGATCTTTTAAAACCTTCTATATCTTTTAAGTCTTCGTGAATAATTGTATCGTTTGCTTCATATTTATCGTCCAAAAACCAGCCCCAGACAACCATTGATTTGCTAAAATTCCTGTAAATATTATTTCCGTTTAATTTATTATAAATAGAGTCGCTATAATTGTTTCGAATGTTTTTGCATATTCGTTCAAATTTTTCTATTCTCGATAAATTAATGGAATTAGCCTTTGAGTTAATTATTTTTTCTGCTTCTATAGAAACATTATATGTTTTTCCGGTGCCTGGAGGACCATAGAAAATTTGGTTAAGTGGATATTCGTTTCCTTTTGCTTCAATATTGTCTGAATCTTCTTCAAATAATTCTGTGAATTCAATGTTGCTTGGTAATTTATTTTCAAAATAATCAATGAACCCATCAATAGTAGATTTTCGCCATTGATTCGATATATAATATTTAATATCACTAATCTCAATTAAAGAATGCCTTTTGGTCTTATCTTCTGCAAAGTTTGAGTATTCAGTTGCGTTGGCTATTAATTGCTTATTATGTGTGGGATTTAATTTTGCATCATTAAGTTCCTTTATTTCAATCAAATCATTTTCAAGAACATATTTAATTGTTTCAAGTACTAATTGACGCTTGCTTAAATTCTCAAGGCTCAATTCAATTGGGCTCAAAAATTTTACATTGTATTTAGTGTAGTCGTTTGGCATATTATCTATTTTAATATCTTGATTATTTGTTTTGCAATTACATTTGCTAGAAGAGGGGGAACTGCATTACCAACTTGTTTATATTGACTTCCTTTTGTTCCAATAAATTCAAAATTATCAGGAAAGCTTTGAATTCTTGCAGATTCCCTTGCTGTAGGAATTCTATTTTCACAATAGTGGAAATAGTTTCTATGACCAGTATCAATTGTGTTTGAAGGAAGATTACTATTCATTCTTTGGAAGGCTTTATTATATTTCCTTATCTCCCAATATTTGGGAGGTAAGGATTTTATATTGCCACCGTCAGGCACTAATGAGATAACACCAGTAGTTTGTTCGTTGTGAATTGTTACTTCATGATTTTTTAAATATTTGGATTTTTTCCTCATCAATTTTTGAAAATCGTTTAAAGCCTTACAGCTATATTCTTGTACCTCTTTTTCATCAGTTTTAACTATATCGCTTAATGCTTCTTTAGTGGAAACTTTATAATCGAACTTTTTTGGAAATTCAAATTTTTGCTTTTTAAACCCAACAAAAAATACTCGTTGTCTATTTTGTGGTATACCATAATCAGATGCATTTAATATTTTGTATTCAACAACATAGCCTATGTTCCCGAATCTTTCAATAATATCTTTTACAAATGCTCCTTGGTTTGCTGAAACAAGACCTCTTACGTTTTCGATGACAAAAAATTTCGGTTTAACAATCTCTACAGTTCGGAAAAATTCAAGATATAAATGATTACGTTCTTTGTTTATCTCATGAATTTTATTTGTAGCATTTGATAGTCTAGCAGTACTAAACCCTTGACAAGGTGGTCCTCCAATTATGCCATCAATTTTGTTTTTTTTAAGTAATTTAGGTAGCACATCATCATTGAATTTTTTAATATCAATGGTCATTCCCACTTTATTTAATCTATTATGATTATATGTTTTGATAGCGTCATCCCAAAAATCTATTGCTGCAACAGATTCGAAACCTGCCCATTCAAAGCCTAAAGACAAGCCGCCAACACCAGAAAAAAGATCTATAATTTTCATTTTTTCTCAATAATTTTCATAATTTGTTTTGCGACAGCTTTTGCTAATAAAGGCGGTACTGCATTCCCAACTTGTCTATATTGACTTGTTCTGGAGCCTAGGAAAACATAATCATCATTAAAAGATTGTATTCTTGCAGCCTCTCTTACGGTAGGAATTCTATTGTATTTAGGATGAAAGTAATTACTATGAGCATTCCCTGTATCAATTGTTACTGAACAAGTATCTTCTTTCAATCTTTTAAATGCTGAAGAATGTCTATTGTCTCTCTCGTTTGAGAAAAGTTCTTTAGGTATATCCATCCAATTACCACCTTGAGGTACATGGCTTATCCTTTTTTGTGTAATTTCTGCAGGAAATCTAACCTCGTGGTTAAACACTTTATTTGACTCAGACCTTAAATATTTTCTGTATTCAGAATTAGGTTTGCTTTTTAAGTTAGCAAACTCCTTTTCAGTTTCTTTTGTATTGTAGAGTTCTCCGATAGCATCTTTTACGTCAACTTTGTTTAGTTTTTCAATTTTATTGAAATCAAACTTTTGCTTAAAATGCTTTTTACTTGTGGCTACAAAAAATGCTCTAAATCTATTTTGAGGTACACCATATTCCGAGGCGTTTAATACACTGCAATTAACTTCATAGCCAAGTTCATTGAGTAATTCTTCAATTCTAGTTTTAGCATAGCCGTTATTACTTGATAAAATTCCTCTCACATTTTCAATCATAACAACTTTTGGTTTTAAGACTTCAACAAATCTTAAGTATTCAAAAAATAGTTTATTTCTTGGGTCCTCATTTTCCTTCTGCCATCTATTCGCAGCTGAAAATCCTTGACATGGAGGCCCACCGACTATAACATCAACCTTACCTTTACCAAATTCCTTATATATCATTGCATCATCAAATTGCAATAAATCTGCACAAATTGCTTTGGCATTCGGAAAATTTCTCTGATAAGTTTTAATTGATTCATCGTTGAAGTCAATTCCTCCAACAATATTAAAACCAGCATGGCGAAATCCTTCACTTATACCTCCACAACCACAGAATAGATCAATCACATTCATTTATTATTATCCTTTTTTTATTATTTTTAATGCTTTTGTTATTCCTTGAATTGCATAATTATCATCTCCAACAAGACCAATAATTTTATCGCATAGCCAAAGAGATATTAATTCTTCTTCAGAATCTTTAAGAAATATTGCCAGTTTTACAACCTGCTCTCTGTTTAGCTTTCTTTCGCCTCTTTCGGCCTTGCTGATTAGTGCAGTGTCAACTTCTAAATAAGCAGCAACTTGTCTGAGCAGTAAATGTTGCTTTTCTCGGGCTTCTCTTATTTTTTGTCCTAAATTATTCAATGTTCTTTATTTTGACTTGTCAAGAATTGTCAAATGTAGTTATTTTTCCTCAAATACTCATTAAGTGGGTCGGCAAAAAGTGGCTCTTTTGGTTTTGCCGATGGGTCGGCTTTGTGTGTCGGGGCAAAACCAAATGTGAAACTTGTGCGGCTGGGTAAAATTGTTTTTAAAAAATGCGGGTCGGCAAAAAAAATAACAAACGAAGCGTTGGGCTATCGTGTCGGAAAAAAGTCCGCTGTTAAGTTTATATGTTGTCCCAATGTTTCGATAATTGTTTGTCTGTTTAATGGTTGTTGTGTCGTCTAATACGCTTGCCTATAACGTGTTTGTATATGAAAAGTAGGCGATTACGAAGCACTAAACTTTCGGTTAAGCACAAAGTTTGATAAGAGCCAAAAGCCTTGATGTTACTACTATCTCGCCTATTTTTTATATACATTGTTATAGCCTGGCATTCTTTATTTTCAATATGTTTTATATCTTATCAGACTAATACAAACTTTCTTTTTACAATAAATTTAGAGTAGCCATCTCTTGATTATCTAAACCTACTTGTCCAGCAATTCTACGGTTATAAGTTTTGATTGCACTACTAAGAGTAAATAGTCTAATTAAAGTCCAAAGTCCCAAACCACCCAAAGTGATATAAAAAAGAATCTGTAAACCAATTTTGTCAAGTGAGCCATAAGACCAACCTAAAAATAAAAATAATAACCAAACTGTTGTTGTGTTTGCTTTGCGACTTTCATAAGCCATTAATTTGTTAGTGTCCATAATAATTGAATTTTAATTTATTTAAGTGTTAATTATTTACTTTTCAAGATATTTCCAGTCAGCATCTTGTTTTACAAATTCAGATTTGTCTTTAAAAACAATCCCAAGTGTTTCAAGTTTCAGGCCTTCCATTAAAAAATCGTGTTTAACTTTTTTATTCGCTTTTTCTTCACCTAACTCGTCTCTTAATGCTTTTTTCGCTTGAACAGGTACTTTTGTGTACATAAATTCTGCAGCATCATTATATTTTTCAGTCGTTGATACTTCAAGTTCACCTTTAAAATCACCAGCAACTTCATCCGTTAGTTTGGTCTTTTCATCGAAAAATTCAGAATCGTATTTATTTACGTATTTATAATTGAGAATTATGTAAAGTATCTCCTTTTCAAATTGATTATTGAATTTTAATGTCATACTCAGGTATCCTTTGTATTTGTCCATCGAAACTGTATTTGCATCAATCAGTTCTATGAAGTTTTCAAGTTTCTTATTATTCTCTGCTATTTCTATTTTTGCAGTACTAATAGAATCAAAAGCAACTGTTAATCCGGCTATTTCTTCGTTAAAAGTCGATATTTTTAATTTATCCATATCTTTTCCCATTGCCTTGCCCATAGTTTTTCCTAATTCAAGGAATCCAAGTTGTTCAGACAAATTATCAATAATATAATTTTTTTTCATTTGACTGTAATTCTTGTCGGCAGAGATTTCTTCTTTTACTTTTACAAAATCTTCGCTGTTTAATGGTTTGTCCATCGGGTTAGTGCAACTTGTTATAATTAATGTTGCAATTACCATAAATCCTAATGTGATTTTTTTCATAGTATTTTTCTTAAATGTTAATATTAATAATTCTGTTAATTGTATTCTCATTTGTCTTTTTTGCTTGGCTATAACGGGATTGTATAAGAATAGTTGCGTGTTTTAAGCACTAAAGTTAGTAAATAAATCACAGATAGAAAGTCCGCGAGGACTTTCGTAAGTAGGCTTTTACTAGCAATTATTTTTATACGGTGTTAGCCACTGGCTTTATTCCGTTCTGCTTTTCAACTCCGATGTTTTCATTTCGGTTCGGATTGAGCGTTGGCAAGACATACTTTTTTGCAATTTTTGGTGGCGTGGTGGCTTTTAGCGAATTGAAAATGTGTATGGCTTTGTGCTTTGGCTTTTTTCTGAAGAATTCTAAAATAAAATGCCCTTTACGGAAAAATCATAAAGGGCATTCAGTTTGGAACAAAGAAAAGTATGACTAATTCAAATCTATTGTACCGTTACGTTAAAGGTTGCTGCAATATCTGTTTCGCCACCTGCATCCCCTAAACCAGTGTTTGGTTTAGTCGGTTCGTGGCGCAGTGTAAGCGTTAATGTTCCTGAACTTGCTGCACCTGCTGTAAGCGTGAATTCTGTTCCCAAGGGATTCCCTTCGCTATCAAAATTGCTGTACGCAGTGGTTACGTCCAAACCACTACCAATCGTGTAGAAAAACTGGTGTACTAAATTTTCTGCTTCCACTTCTTTAGTAATATTTTCGGGAGGATTTACGGTTTCGTTAAGCAGAACGATTGTTCCATTGTAGCTAACTCCAGTAGCTAAATTACCCGAAACTGTTACAACGGGTGCGTTCGGACCATCTCCATCTAAATCACGAGTCTGTAAGGTAATGGGCGTTCCGCCTCCATTGGGTGCAAGGGTTAACGTTAAAGTGGTAATTACTTCTTCTTCATTTACTGGCTCTGGCGTATCGTCGTCATTTGAACACGATACAAATAATACTGCTGCAAAAATTGCAGTTGCTAAAAATTTTACTTTTTTCATTTGTTTTTGTTTTAAAAAATTAATAATTGAGTTTGAGATTTAATAAAAAGTTTCTGCCTAAGTCGTCTGCATAATAGCGCAGACGGTTTAGGTAATTTCGGTAGGAAGTGTTTAATAAATTGGTAATTACAAAACCTACCGTGACTGTTGATTTTTGTGTGGCTTTAAAATCAATGCTCGAATTAAAGTTGAGCAAATGGTATGCGTCGGGTGGTGTGCTAACATCCACTATTTCGGTTGTTTCGGTCTCTGGAATAAACACTTCAAAATTGTTATTGGGATATTCGTTCTGGCGGAATACATATTCGCTCTGCAATACCAAACGTAGATTATTGAATTCCGGATTTTGATAGACAATTTCATTCTTTGTATTTACGGGGGGCATACTTATCAAAGGTTCGTCCCGTGAACGGTCGTAACCTTTGACGAGTGAAAACTGATGATTAAAACGGAAATTTTTTGCAAAGGTATAAGAAGCATCAAAATCCACTCCCAACAATTGTGCATCGGACTGTCTGTACTCCCAAACTTGAAAATTGCCCCGTACCGTTTGCTGGATTTCTGTAGGTTCGATAATCATAAAGTCCTTAATAGTGTTTATGAAAGGACTTATTGAAAAGCTGAAATTTTTATTTTCTCGCTGAAAAGTTAGCGATACTTTATGTCCAACCTCTGAATTGAAACGTAAATCGCCCAGTTCTATACGGGAAGCAGAATGGTGCAAGCCTTCGCTAAAAAGTTCGGAAGGATTGGGCGCACGGGATGCCAATGAATAATTGAAAAACAATTTATACTCCTCGCCAAAAGAATATGTGGCTCCTAAAGTTGCCGAAGCGTTATAAAAATTCAGTTGTGGATTGGTCAAAATCTGATTGTCCAATTCTTCCACTACAATTTCGGGGAAGAGTTCATCATAATTGCGGGATTCCCAAAAAGAGGTGCGATAGAATTTAAAAACATCCATATACGTATAATCAAATCGCCCACCTGCTTCCACAAGCAGGTTGTCATTCAATCGGTAATCCGCTATGGCATAAATTCCCAAATCGTATTTGTCATAATCGGGTATCAACCTACGCACACCAGTATTAGGGTTTGCAAAGTTGTTTTGATATCGTGCCATTAAACCAGTCTTTAGGCTTATTGCATCAGTCAAATGGGAATCCAAATCCAACATCAGTGTATGCGTGTCCAGTTTTAAATCCAAGGAGGCATTATCCTTATCTGCACCGCGCCTAATATCGAATTCCAAGCGGTTGTTACGCTGAAAGTCATATTGCAGGCTCAATTTCCCAAAGCCATCAAACCTTTTGAAGCCTTTTATTCGGCTTAAATGATGCGTGACATCTTGTTTTGGGGCGTTGATTTGATATGTAAAATCATTGATGATTAGAGGTCTGTCGCTATTTATTGCCCGAATTTGGTCTTGCGCACCGCCCAAATGTGATGCCCTTAAAATACCGATTTCATTTTTAAAGAGTGAATAATAGGCCTCGATGCCATAATTGAACCGATTAAGTCCAACGTGTAAAGAAGCGTTGCGTTCAAAAATTCCTGTATTGCTCAATACATAATCTGGTGCTTCAAAATCGCCAAAACGTTTTAATGTACCCTGCAACGTAGCGTACCACCCATTTTGATAGCTCTTTGTCAATTGGGAAGTCATTGAAGAACCACGCCCATTTGATGCTGCCGTAAATAAAGTTTTTCCGTAAAGACTATCTTTAACGGGAACTTTTGAAGCTTCGGCAACAATGACACCACCCACAGCATCGCCGCCGTATTGCAATGCGCCTGCGCCTTTTATCAAGGTAAGGTTGCCTGCGGAAT
>Ga0209284_10006874_pt1 | contig 10651 bp, 8 predicted proteins | sample FRY03_FD_187211 | JGI IMG/M metagenome (GOLD analysis project Ga0209284, IMG submission 187211) | Freshwater microbial communities from Lake Fryxell liftoff mats and glacier meltwater in Antarctica - FRY-03 (SPAdes) (version 2) | ecosystem: Environmental > Aquatic > Freshwater > Ice > Glacier... | reverse complement strand
TGGTCCTCCGGTGGGTCGTGCATGAGCTGCTCGAAGACCCATTCGAGGTAGGCGAAGGGATCGAGGTCGTGGAGGCGAATCTGCTCGACGAAGGTGTAGATGACGGCACTGCGCCATCCGGTGTTTTCGCTGCCGATGAAGAGCCAGTTCTTCGCCCCGATCTTGGTGGGGCGGATGCGGTTTTCGGTGAGGTTGTTGTCGAACTCGATCTGACCGTCCAGGAAGCAGGGTTCGAGATGCGGCCATTGATCCAGGGCGTAGCTCAGTGCTTTCCCAAGGTTGCTTTTGGGAAGGATCTTACGGCGGCTTAGTTGCAGGTGGCGGAAGAATTTGTGCAGGTGGTCGTAAATGCGCCGGGTTTCCAGCCAGCGTATTCGTTGAGTTTCGAGCGGGCCGGCCTGCTGTTCCCGGAGCCTGGTTTCGATGTGGTAGATCTTGCCGATCAGCAGGAGGATCCAGGCGGTGAGTTTCGGGTGGTCGTCTATTGCGGCGACGAACTTGCGGCGAATGTGGGTGAGGCCGCTGACCGGCACGATGTCGAGGTCAGAATGGCGCTCGATGTAGGTGCGGTAGGCGCGAAGGCCGTCGCTTTGCATGTAGCCTTGGAAGCAGGCTCCGGCATCGCCAATGAGGATGTTGTCCAAACAGGTATTGGCGCGACTCTTGTGCCAATCAAAGAGCACGCCGTGTTGCGCATGGTGGTAAACCCAGAAGTAGCCGGTGGCGGCCTTCCCCTTGCCGGGTTCGAGGCAGGGGATGGGAGTTTCATCGACTTGGATGTAGTTGCTGGCGCGGAACTGGGCGGCGATGCGCTCGTAAAGCGGCAGGAGCCGGTCGGCAAGGTGGTCGTGCCAGCCGCACATGACGTTGCGCGTCAGCTTGATGCCGTGGGCGGCCCGAAGTTTCCATTCTTCGCGGTAGAAGGTGCTGTGGTAGCAAAATTTTTGGGTCAGCAGGTAGGCTCCCAGGGAAGGGGTCAGGACACTGCCGGGGATCAGACACGGGGCGAGGGGCGGGGTGAGCGGGACGGCGTCGGGATCGCCTCGCAGCACGTGGGTCTGACGGTGGATGAGTTCGCGGGTGAAGCTCGCGGGGGTGGCGTGCAGGCGCACACTGAGCTCTTCGCCGATGAGCCGGTAGGCTTCGGGGTTGGCGACCACGGCCGGGTCGGCGATGATGCGGTGCTTGGTGGGCAGTCCCTCCAGGGACTCGATGAGCTTGTTGGTGCGCGGGGCTCTCTTTGCGCGCTTGGTTTTGGCTTCGATCTCAGCCGCCGGTGCGTCTTGGCCGCAACCGGCGGCGTCTTGCTTTTTTGCCTCGTCCTCCAGGAAGGTGAGTAGCAGCTGGTCGGGGTCGAGCTTCTCACTGCTCGCTCCGTAGATGCGGGTGAGCAAGGCAGAGACGAGCGCCTTCTGGGTTTGCAGTTCCGCTCGCAGCGAGGCGACTTCCGCCCTGAGTTCCTCGATCTGTTCGTCCTTGGATTTGATACTACCTACAACGTAACAAGCAGATCGAAACGTTCATGAAATTTAGTTTTTCTACCGAACTTCATACCAGGGACGTTGCAGGCCGTCGCGCAGGTCGATGCCGTCGGTGAGCATGGCCAGGGCAGTGGGCTTGAGGATGAGTTTCTCACGCCCTTCCTCGATGTCCTGGGGCCAGCTGAACGTTCCGCGCTCCAGCCGCTTTGCCACACACCAATACCCAGTACCGTCGAAGTAGAGGATCTTGATGAGGCTGCGCCGTTTGTTGGTGAAGAGGAAGGCCGCCCCGCTGGCGGGATCGACCTTGATGGTGTTGCGGGCCAGTTCGGCGAGTCCGTTGAAGCTCTTGCGCATGTCGCAAGGTGCCAGGGCGACGTAGATTTTGAGGTTGCCGTTGAAGGTGAGCATGGCGTGATCGCGTTACCCGAGGGCTTTGAGCAGTTCGGCAAGCAGGGCAAGCTGCCGGGGTGTTTCAGCCAGGATGGTGGCCCCGCCTGGAAGCCGGACTTCCAGCACGTCGGAGGCGGAGGCGTTCCCCTCTCCGATTTCGGCGAGGATGAAGGAATTCGACGGAGGAGCTGAGGGAGGACGACGATCAGGACCACGGCTCTTGGCCACCCAGGCGGCAAAGGTCGGGTATTTGATCCCGCATTGCCGGGCGAAGGCCGGTCCGCTCAGTCCGCTGGATCTGAAGGCTGCCACGACCTCCGATTTATACTCAGCCGTGTAGCGGGTGCGCCCGGCGCGATCAGATTTGACGATGGAGGTCGATGCCGCCTCTTGCATTGTTGACATAGCCCAACACTCTATGGCATCTCTGCCCGCCTTGCATAGAGAGGGTCTGTTGACCGCTTACGCAAATCCGGACATCGCCTCATCCTCCCGCGATTTCCTGTCCTTGAACTTATTCACAGGACCCGCTAAACCCCTCCTCACACCACCGAACTCCCAACCCCGCAATACCCTATGAGCGAAGACTCCTCCCCGCCCCCCGCCACCCCGACCCCCGCCGGAAATCAAAACATCATCATCGGCCTCATCCTCGGAGCCGGCGTTCTCCTCCTCTTCATCCTCGTTCTCAACATGAAGAACGGCGGCTTCTCCACCGGGGGCGGTTCCACTTCCGAGTTGGAAACCCTCCGCGACGAACTCGACAGCCGCCGCAGCCTCGTCAACGAGGAACGCCGCCGACTCGGCCTGCCCCCTCTCGGCGCGGATCCCTCCGGCAAATCCGTCGATGCCCTCGCCGCACGCATCAGCAACGACTCCACCGACCTCGTCACCATGGTCCGCCAGTTGCAAACCCTCCTCTCCGAAAAGGAGGAGTTCATCAAGAATACCGACACCCGCTTCGAAGCACTCACCACCCAGAACACCACCCAAAGGGATCAACTCGACCAGCTGCGGGGATCCGCCCAGGACGCCGAAAGCCTCCGCACCCGCCTCGCCGCCGCCCAGTCACTCTACGAGTCCGCCCAGACCAGGATTGCGGACCTGCAGGAACAAGCCGCCGACCTTCAGGAGCAACTCGCCACCACTCCGAGCACAGCCGAGGTCACCAACCTCCGCCAAAAACTCGAAACCTGCCTCACCGAACGAGACCAACTCCAGACCGAAGTCGTCGCCAGCCGTGAAGAGGTCAAATCTCTCCGCGCCGATAACAATGACCTCAATTACGAGATCCAGAAACTCCGCTCCGCCCTCGATCGGACCCGCCTCTTCTTCGACTCCGCCGACAAACTCCCCGCCAAGGCCGGCGCCCTCTACGCCCGCCTCTCGAAGTGCGAGACCCTCTCCGGCCAGGAACTCGCCGCCGAGTACGCCAAAATCAATCAGGAAATCAACGCCCGGGTCGTCGATTCCATCGACTTCCAATCCGGTGTCTCCCGCATCAACCTCGACAAGGCTCAGGAAACCCGCCTCGCCGTCCAGGCCTCCGGCGAGAAATCCTACTTCCTCATCGTCGGCTACGCCTCCAAAACCGGCGACTTCGACAGCAATCGCAGCCTCTCCGCCGATCGCGCCAGCACCATCGCCTCCGTCGTCGATTTCAACAAGAAGTCCGGCCAGGAAGTCGGTGCCGTCTTCCTCGGCCAAACCGCCCGCTTCTCCCCCGACAGCGAACTGAAAAACCAGATCTGCGAAATCTGGGAAATCAAGGAGTAAGCCGCTCCTTCAATCCTTCCCTCGGTCCAACTCCTCCAACAAGCGCTCCATGTCTTCCATGTGACGCTTCATCCGCTCCATCGGATCAGTCCGCTTCACCTCAGCCCGCTCAAAATCCTCCGGCTTCCCGTCCTGCCAACGCAGGGCCAGTCCCGCCGGGTCCGGCTCCACCGCTTCAGCATCCAACAGCACCTTGATGTCCGCCGTGGGCAGGATGAACGTTTTGATCCGCCCCGCCCGCGCCAGTGCAATCCCCACCACGTTGCCGTCCAGATCCACCACCGGCGCCCCACAGTCCTCGGGCTCGATCTGCATGTCCGTCTGCATCACCCGACCAAAATCCTCCACCACCCGGCTGTAGCGATGCCCACCCATCCGGTTCATGGCCTCCATCCGCTGGGCCGGAATCTTCGCCGCGTCCGGACGCCCTCCCAGTTCCACCTCCACCTCCGACTCCGCTTCCCCCCGCCTAAACCGCAACTTGATCGTTCCGCCCGGCTCCATGCGTTGCAACATCGCACCCAGCTCAAAGGTCCCATTCGTCTCCTTCCCATCCAAACCCAGCACGATATCCCCCCTCCGCAGCCCCGCCCGCTCCGCTCCGGTCTCCGGCTGGACCCGCTCGATTTTCACGCCCGGCCCCGCATGGGTCGTGTCCATGATCACCCCGAGAAACGCGCGGTCCGACTCCCGCAAACTCCGCCGCAGCACACTCACCACACCCATCCCGCCCGCCGAACCATCCGGTCGGGCCAGGGCCAGAAAGGATCCCAGCGGAGGCTCCCCGGGCTCCCCGAAATTGATCGGCGGGGACTTCAGCCCCTTCACCTCCAGCAACGCCAGATCATCCCCCTGGTAAACCCCCACCACCTTCGCCGCCAGCAACCGCCCGTCCGAAGCGCGACACGACAGACTCTCCAAGGCCTTTCTCACATCGCTCCACTTCGTCAACACCTGCTCCGGTCCCACCACCGCACCATAGGCCACCTGCTTCCGCCACACCCGCACCTCCACCGTGCTCGCCGCTGCCCGCGCCAGCACCGGCGACACCGCTTCGAAAACCCCCATGGCCTGCGCCTCCAACTTCGGCCGATCCTCCGGCCGAATGTCTTCAAACTGCCCCGCCGCCACTCCAATCGCAGCCAGGGATATCAAGGCCGTCACGCGCATCATGTTCATTTGCGATTTCATCTTGTTACTCCGCTTCAATCACATCCCCCAACCGGGCCAGCTGAATTTCCCGCTCCATCTCCCGATTCCCCCGCACAAAGGTCACCTGCACCTTGTCGCCGGGTTGGTAATCATTGAGCATCTGCAGCAAGCCTTTGAAGCTGCGCAATTGCTGCCCATCCAAGGCACGCACCACATCCCCGACGTGTATTCCCGCCATCGCCGCCGGTGAATTGGGCTGCACCTGCCCCACCAGCAATCCACCGCGACCCTCTCCCTCCACGTTGAACCCGATCACCGGGCGATCCGGATTGTCCAGCGGATTCAGCGTCAACTGCCCCCACATCTCACCCTTCAACAGGCGATCCCAATCCCGCACAAAATCGCTCACCCCGCGGTGGTTGTTGCTCGCCAGTTGCGGCCCGATCGAGGAGTGAATGGCCACCAGCCTCCCCTCCAGATCAAACAACGGCCCACCCGAATCCCCGCCGATCAAGGTGCAGTCCGAGACCAGATACCCCAGCGGATTGCGCCCGAGGATGCGGCCGAAACGCACCGGCGGGGTTCGCAACGGATCAAAGCCCCCCGCGTGCCCCAGGGAGACCACAAAGTCGCCCACCTTCATCTTGTCGGAATCGCCCAACTCCACCGTCGGCCACGGCCCCTCACCCTCCAACTGCACCATCGCTTCGTCCCGACCGCGGTTCGCCCCCAGCACCCGCGCCCGGACCTGCTTCCCGCTGGGAAAAATCGCCAGGACCTCCTCAAAGCCGTCCACCACATGCCCCGCTGTCAACACCAGACCATCCTTCGAGACAACCACCCCGCTCCCACTCCCCGCCTGCCCGCTCTTGGTCGTCGCAAACAGCGAGACAGTCGCAGGCATCACCTTCGCTACCACCGCACGCACCCCTCCCTGCAGCTCCTTCAGCTCCTCCAAGGTCCGAACCTCCCCCTCTGCCCCCGCCAGCCCCGCAAATACGACCCCCCCGGCAATTATTACCGCCATGACCTGTCGCGCGCTTGTCACTCTCATGTCTTGCAAATAAACTCTCGTTGGACAAAGCGTCAACCGCCCCGCCGCTCGTCTCACAAAGAACGACCACAGTATCCCTCATTTGTCCTCGCTCGGCAACCGCGCTGACAACGGATTCCCCCCCTCTCCAGCAACACCCGCCGATGGCCAGCAAATCACCAAAGCGCTCCAGCCCGCGCAACCGCACCAGCCCCGCCGGCAAGCGCCCCGCAGGACGCAAACGCGCCGCCCCCGCCAGAAAGCGCAGCCCCCTCTTCTACCTCTTCTTCTGGCCCTTCCTCCTCGTCAACCGCATCACCCGCTCTTGGCCCTTCCTCCTCCGCTGGCCCGTCCGCCTCGGCGGCGGCCTCGCCATCATCGGCTTCGTCCTCCTCCTCATCGCCTCCGCCTTCTACTACGCCCGCTCCCTGAAGTTCGACATGGCCCGCGTCGCGGAAATGCCCGCCCGATCCCTCATCCTCGACCGCCGCGGACAGGAAATCGGACGCCTCCACGGCGAAAACCGCTACATCGTCTCCCTCGACGAGGTCTCCCCCAACTTCCGCAACGCCCTCCTCGCCCGGGAGGACAAAAGCTTCTACAAACACTTCGGTGTCGATCCCCGCGGCCTCGCCCGCGCCGTCCAGCAAAACATCAACCGCGGCCGCTTCGCCCAGGGTGCCTCCACCCTCACCATGCAGCTTTCCCGAAACGCCTTCAACCTCAGGACCGATGGCGAATGGTGGGAGGAACTCGACCGCAAGTTCCTCGAACTCGCCCTCACCTTCCGCATCGAGGGCCATTACAAGAAGGACGAGATCCTCCAGCACTACATGAACGTCATCTTCTGGGGCGGTTCCATCCACGGCATCGAAGCCGCTTCGCGCACCTACCTCGAAAAGCCGGCCCGCGATCTCTCCCTCTCCGAAGGCGCCATGCTCGCCGGCATCATCCGCGCCCCCAACGCCTTCTCCCCCTTCGAGGACCTCAAAAAAACCAAACGCGAACGCGACGCCACTCTCGACTCCATGGTCCGCTACGAGTTCATCTCCCAGGCCGAGGCCGACAAAGCCAAACAGGAACCCCTCCACATCCGCCCCCCCGACCGCCGCATCATCCACGACAGCTACGCCATGGATGCCATCCGCCGTGACCTCGAACGCATCCTCGAGGAACAAAACATCAAACTGGGCGGACTGGTCATCATCACCACCATCGATCGCAGCCTCCAGGAAGGCGCCGAACGCGCCCTCGACAAACACCTCCGCAGCATCGAACGCACCAACGGATACGCCCACCAGACCCGCCTCCAATGGGAACGCCTCAGCCCCGCCACCCGCGGCGATCCCTCCTACATGCAGGGCTCCGTGGTCATGGTGGAAAACAAGACCGGCGCCGTCCTCGCCGTGATCGGCGGCCGCGATGCCGACGAATCCAAGTTCAACCGCGCCCTCCACGCCCGCCGCCAGGTCGGCTCGGTCTTCAAACCCTTCGTCTTCCTCACCGCCTTCAATGCCGGCATGAAACCCGAGACCCTCGTCAGCGACGACCGCATCAAACCCGGCCAAATCACCGGCGCCCCGAAAAGCTGGTCTCCCGACAACTCCGACGGCAAATACTACGAGTCCGTGAAAGCCCGCGAGGCCCTCGTCAAATCCCGCAACACTTCCTCCGTCCGCGTCGGAAATTTTGCCGGACTCGCCAAGGTCCGCGAGGTGGCCCGCATGTGCGGCTTCGACGAGAAACGCATCCCCGCCATGCCCTCCTCCTTCCTCGGTTCCTGGGAAGCCACTCCCTGGCAGGTCGCCAGCGCCTACACCGTCTTCCCCAACGGCGGCAAACGCTACCGCCCATACCTCATCCAGGAGATCCGCGATCGCGACGGCAATGTCCTCTACCGCACCGACCCCCTCGGCTACGAGGCCACCAGCACCGGCGCCGCCTGGGAGGTCTCCAACATCCTCCAAGAGGTCACCGACCGCGGCACGGCCTCCGCCATGCGCTCCCAATTCGACTTCCGAATCCCCGCCGGAGGCAAAACCGGCACCACCGACGACTACGTCGATGCCTGGTTCGTCGGCTACACTTCCTCCATCACCTGCGCCGTGTGGGTCGGCATGGATACCCCGAAACGCACCATCACCGGCGGCTACGGATCCCGCCTCGCCCTCCCCATCTGGGTCGAAACGATGAAAACAGCGGACCGTCTGCGTCGCTACAACTTCGGAACCCTCCACTCGGACACCACCATGGTCTCCGCCGAACTCTGCCGCCACTCCGGTCGCCGCGCCACCAGTGGCTGCGCTGCCGCAGGCACCGCCTACAACACCCAACTCCCCGCCGACCTCGCCCCTGCCACCAATGACTTCTGCACCGTGCACCCCCTCCGCGCCGCTCCGGTCACGGGGAATCCCCCCAACCCCGCTTCCAGGACACCCGCCCGGGCCATCCCCGTCGAGGAACCCACCAATCGCGCCCAACCCGTCCCCGAACGCCCCCCCCTCCGCGCCATCCCGGTCCAGGAGTAACCAAGCACCCAACAATCCTCGGCGCACCCCCGCCCCGACCCATTGATCCAGCCCCGGTGTCCTCCCACGCTCCAACCCGCTGGACCCGCCGGCAACGCGCCCGTGAGGAGGCCCGCGCCTCCGAACACTGGCACCCCGCCCGGCGCCCCTCGCGACTCCCGCGCTGGATTCCCGCACCCCTGCAAAAACTCATCCGCTTCTCCTTCAAGACCGCCGTGGTCCTCACCCTCCTCGGCCTAGCCGTCGCCCTCTTCTACTCCTGCCTCGCCCTGCGCTACGACCTCCGCAAGGTCGTCTCCATGCCCGAGCGCACCATTATCCTCGATGCCAAAGGCCGCGAACTCGCCACCCTCCACGGCGAAAACCGTCGCCTCATCTCCCGCGAGGAGGTCCCGCCCTTCTTCGTGGAAGCCCTCCAGGCCCGCGAGGACAAACGTTTCTTCGAACACCACGGCGTCGATCTCATGGGCCTCCTCCGCGCCACCCTCCGCAACGTCCGCGACCGCTCCTTCACCCAGGGTGCCTCCACCCTCACCATGCAACTCGCCCGGAACACCTTCGAAATCCGGGAACGCAGCCTGCACCGCAAACTCCTTGAGATCGCCATCACCCTCCGCATCGAAATGCACTACTCGAAGGACCAGATCCTCTCCAGCTACCTCAATCGCATCTACTTCGGCTCCGGCTGCCACGGCCTGGACGAGGCGGCCCGCACCTACTTCGGCATCCCCGCCTCGAAACTCAACGACAACCAATCCACCCTCCTCGCCGGCATCATCCGCGCCCCCCATGCCTGCTCCCCCTTCCGCAACCTCAAGGGTGCCCTCACCCAGCGCGACGAGGTCCTCGATCGCCTGGTCGCGGAAAACGTCATCACCGCCGAGAAAGCCGAACAAATCAACACCACCCCACTCAACCTCCTCTCCGAACCCAATCACGGCACCAGCGGCATCCTCGCCCCCCTCGTCCAACGTCACTTCGACGAACTCCTCGCCGACAACGATCGCCAGGAGGGCGGACTCATCCTCGACACCACCATCGATGCCGCCATCCAATCCGCCCTCGAGGAGGAACTCGCCAAATTCACCGACCACCTCGCTCCCGACATCGAAATTGCCGCCCTCATCCTCGACCCCCGCACCGGCGGCATCCAGGCCGCCGTCGGGGGCCGCAAAACTCGTCCCGGACGCTATCACCGCGCCCTCGATGCCCGCCGTGACCTCGGCCCCGTCTTCACCCCCTTCGTCCTCGCCGCCGCCGCCGAACGCGGCCTCCCCCTCGACCCCGACCCGGTCGCCACCGGCGTCCGTCTCGGCAACGCGGAAATGGAACGCCTCGCAAAACGTTTCGGCTTCACCGGCCCCTTCGGCAAGGATCGGGACCTCTACCGCGGCTCCCTCAGCACCACCCCGCTCGAACTCGCCACCGCCGCCGCGACCCTCCTCAACGACGGCCAACGTCCCCGCACCCACCTCGTCCGCACCCTCCGCACCAGCGACGGCACCATCACCTTTCAAAATGACAGTCGCGCCACCTCCACATTTTCCCGAGGCGCTGTCCGCGAGTCTCTCGCCGTTGTTTTTTCCGCAAAAAGCAAGCGCCTCCTCATCGCGACGAGTCCGGCCGATTTCGACGCCTGGGGCCTCCTCCTCGACCCCCGCCACGTGGTCTGTATCTGGGCCGGTGCGGATCAACCCAAACCCCTCCGGGAATCAACCATTCTACCGGCCCTGCAGTCCCTTCTCACCCGCCTCCAAACCCGCCTCGCCACCCCCAATTGAGCTTTTCGCCTTTGCATTCCGCCCCACTCTTGTAGATTCCCTTCCGATGCAGGCCCTCCGATTCGACGCCGCCGTGGACACCATCGTGAAACGCGACAAGCGCTACGATCCCGGTGCCTACTTCTTCCTCAAGGACGCCCTCGATTTCACCATCAAGCGCACCATGATCCAGAACAATGGCGAGGAGCGCCACGTCAGCGGCCAGGAACTCCTGGTCGGCGTCCGCGACTACGCCCTCCAGGAATTCGGTCCCATGGCCTCCACCCTCCTCCGCGAATGGGGTGTCCATGCCTGCAAGGATGTCGGCGAAATGGTCTTCGTCCTCATCGAGGAAGGCATGTTCGGCCGCCAGGACTCCGACACCAAGGACGACTTCCGCGACCTCTTCGACTTCGAGGAAGCCCTCACCGTGCCCTTTCTCCCCAAACGCCGCCCCGCCCCCGCCCCCTCCACCCAGCCCGTCCCCACCGAGTAAGTGGCCGGCCCAGTGGCGTGACCGTCCCGGTC
>Ga0209284_10006865_pt1 | contig 10671 bp, 10 predicted proteins | sample FRY03_FD_187211 | JGI IMG/M metagenome (GOLD analysis project Ga0209284, IMG submission 187211) | Freshwater microbial communities from Lake Fryxell liftoff mats and glacier meltwater in Antarctica - FRY-03 (SPAdes) (version 2) | ecosystem: Environmental > Aquatic > Freshwater > Ice > Glacier... | reverse complement strand
GCCTGCATAAGGGGAGGACACGCCGATCACCGAGATCGCTTTGACTTCCACCTCCCAGCGGCCGGGCTTCACATCGCGGATTTCCCAGAAGAGCTGATCGGTCCGCCCGAACGTTTTAAATGCATCCCCGGTGGCTGCGCCGAGCTCGCTCACCACGCGGCGCGCCCGGATCTGATATTGGTGCACGAAGTCCGATGGTGCCTCGGTCCAGGACGCAAGGATCAGCGTGCGCACGCCGGTACCGCTGCGGGTCTCGTATAGCACCTCCGCCAGCCACGGTGTGCCGGGGCTCGGCACATCAGGGCCCGGCAGGTTGGTGCGCGGGGCCGCAGCATAGATCGCCTCCTCGCTGGCATTCCAGTCATAGACCAAGGGCGAGGTCTCGCGCAGCACCAGTTCGGGCAACAGCAGTGCGCCATCGCCTGAAGCCGTCAGATCGAGGCTCAACCCATGCACCTCGAAGGGTTTGGCGGCAAAGCCCCAGCGGTCATAGGAGAGCATCACGGTCTCGCCCACCCCGGCTGCCCAGGCTGCCAGCTTGCCCGCAAGCTTCACCGTCATCTGACGCCGGGCGCGCTCCAGCTCGATTTTTGCCAGCCGCTGCGCCATGGCGGCCGAGATCGTGAAGGGCAGCACGATGTCGCGCCATTTGCGCGTCCCACTGTCCTCGGCGAGATAGACCGCACTCGCGACCGCCGGAAAGTCGTCGGGCTGCCAGTCGTTTTCTGGGCTGACGAACTGGCCGCGCACGCCGTTGAAGTTCTCCGACTGGCTGATACGGGTGGCGAGCACCAGACCGCCCGCGCGCACGTCATCCGCAGTCAGCGTGACCTGCGGCACCCGCCATGCCCCGGCATGGATGCGCCAGGTGCCGCCCTGCATGGCAGCGCGTCCTGCCATGGCGGACAACAGCCCCTCGATGAGGGTCTTTGGGCTTTCAGATAATGACAGGACACCGTTGCAGGCATAGCGCCGCTCGGTGAAGCCTGCCGCACGGGGCACCCACTCGTCGCAGATGTTCGCGGCCTCGATCAAGCTTGCGGCATCGACGCCATCTGCCGCCCCGATCACAGCGCCGAGGCCGAATTCGGGATGGGCCATATAATCGGCCAGGCACAGGGCGGGATTCTCGGAATAGACCTCGGTCCCGGTGCGCGGATCGAGGATGTCGTTTTTGCCCTCGATATCGACGGTGATGTTGGGGATGCCGCCGGGAAATGCATCCACGTCATAGCTCAGCCGCAGATAGAGTGCAGCACAGCCCGCCAGGCGATGGGCGGCGGTCCATTTGTCCGGGACATTCGCCATGAGACTGCTGAACGCAGACTGGCCATCGGCCCCGAGGCGCTTTTCGAGGGCGAACTTGCCACCCCAGCGGCCGTTACTTTGGCCGCCGGTGAGCGTGTCGTAGGACACTTCGCCGTTGGAGGCAGGCGAGGTCGAGGCGGCAAGGGTGAACGCATTGCCATCCAGGCCAGCGGTATCGTGCAGGATGGTCAGCGAAGTGGCCGTGCCGGTGTAGGTCGCGACAAGGACGCCCGCGACCACGCTGGCATTCAGACGAACGGCGAGTGCCGTCATCGTGGCGGCCAGGTTGGCACCGATATTGACCTGGTTGCCGACAGCCCCCGAGGCCACGAAGGTAAAAGCCGTTTTGTTGATCGTCACGGTGCTGTTGACTGCTGGCTGGGCTGAGAAGCCGATCGAGCCAAAAGCCGCAGTGGCGACGGCTGACGCGCCGGTCGCGTTTATCGCCATTTCGCCATCGAAAAAGACAGCACCGATGGATTTTACCCGATGCGATGCCAGCACGATCACCAGGTGCAGAAACTCATTCTTGGCACCCGAGGAATGCAGAAACACGATCACGCCGCCCTTGCGTGCCCGGCCATAGACCATGTCGCGTGGTGCCACCGCTTCGCGCACCGTCACCGTGCGGTCGGTCAGCTTGGGTTTGGGCATCAGGGCCCGGGCGGCGACGGACAGAAGAAGCGAGATTCCCAGCTGCACGACCATATTTGCAAGGAAGCTCGTTGCCGCGAATGCGGAGATGGATGCAATGATCGGGGCGAGGAATGGCATGACGATCCGGCTTTCAGGGATGATATGGCAGCTCAGACGCGCCATGCGAGTGCCGTGGTGGCGATCGGGGCGAGGATCAGACCAGCTGGCGCGATCCCGGCCGCCAGTGCCCCGAGGCAGACCCCGAAGCCGAGGCCGGTGGCGCTGAGAACAATATCGCCGCGCTGTGCGAGAGAGACCGAGGTCAGCGGCGCGCCGAGCAAGGCCCGGCCTGCCTCTTCCATGGAATGCCAGCCAAGCCGCCGCATCACGCGATGGGCACCAGCCGCGGTGCGATACCGGCCGCGCCAGAGAGCGGCGACGTCATCCGCGCCGGTCAGATCGCGGCGCAGATCGAAGGCCCAGATCGCGCAATCATGCTGACCCCAGCGAAATGGCTGCCCCCGCGCGACCTCGACGGTTTCGGCGAGCCGCAGTTCCCAGCCGGGGCGGCGGGAATGCATCACCCCCGACCCCATTTGATCTCGCGATCCTGTATCACGGTGACATATTCAAAGCCGAGATCGCCCGGATGCAGGGCCTGCTGGCTCTCATGGGTGTAGCGCCATTCGCGCGCGGTGTTCAGATCGATCAGGCGGCTCTCGTAGCTGATGGTGATCCGGCAGGCCTCGGCATCGTCGGTGATCTCCGGCACATCGAGGCGCCCGGCGAAGGCCAGCACCGGATCGGCAATGATCTGTCGCTCCTCGGTCAGAAGGCCAATCCAGACCCTTCCCGGCAAGCCTTGGCGTGCTTCCTCGATGGAGCGTTGCACCAGTTCCACAGGGACACCGGACAGCGACACCGAAGTGCCGCCCGCCACGACTGCGGAGGTTTCCTCAATCGTGCCGATGCCCAGCAGATGGCCAGCGCCAGTCCAGGTCTTCCCGGCCCATTTGATCTCGCCCAGACCCGACCAGAACCGCACCCACCCGGATGCGAACTCACCCTCGAACAAGATCGCCGGGCGCATGTCTCGATCAGCAAGGGCTGCGGCAAAGGTGGGCGTAAGACCCCGGCCCGTGAGGCGAGGCTCAGACGCGAGTGGAACCGATCCGAGGGGGAATGTGCCTATCACCGATCAAACCCTCAGCCAGACCGCCGGTGGAAGGGCGGCGTTGATCTCGCTCGACGCGAATACCCACGGGTTCGGTGCCGCAGCCGCGTAGGCCAACGTCCGCCGCAGCGTCTTGCGCGCCGTCGTGACCGGGGTACCGCCATTGATGTCGGGTATGGCTGTGAGTGGCCAGGTTGACAGGGTCGCGGTCGAAGTGTGGCGGTGGCCGATCCAGTAAATGCGCCCGGACCGTAGGGTCAGCGCCACCGCGGCTGTCTTGAGCCCGGTGGTGGCGTAATCCATATCGCCGGTTTCCAGCAGCAGCGCATCAGGCCGACCGAGCGCATCGGCGCTGTAGATCACGACCTTGCCGAGCGCCGCGGCAACCGCGACCGTCACGTTGACCGCCAGCGTGTCGATAACAATGTCCACGCGGGGCATGAACGCAAAAAGCTCGAAGCGATCTGCAGCACCGATAAGGGCTCCTGTCGCCGAACCAGACCCCATGGTTGTCAGGATGTATTCGCCACCAACTGGCATCAGAAAAGGAACATCATTCTGCCCGTCGATGATCCATGTCTGGCCCCCCAATCGCGCCCGCAGTTGCCCCGTCGTCGAGTTGTGCCATATGGTGCCGTTCGCTGGACTGACCGGATCGCTGGCCTGCCCGGTCAGCAGCACCGGCACAGAAAAGGTCTTGGCTCCGGTAAATGTCTGAGCCAATCCAAGAACGGCGAGGGTGTCGCTCGCATTCGGTATGGTGAGGGTCCGGGTGGTGCCCGCGGTGATGCCCGACAACTGGAACTGCACCTTCCTGGTGTCGTTCGCATTGTCCACAATGGTGAACGTCGCATCATCGAATACCACGAAGTCCTGCGCCACCGCCGCAATGAACACATTGGCCGACCCGGACAGATTCAGCAGCGCACCCGTGCTGCTTTCGGTCAGAACGCGCGAAAGTGTCGCGGCGGCGGCGGTATAGACGCCGGTGCCGATTTCCCAGGCCGTGCCATCCTCGATCACATAGCGGACGGTGGATGCATTCGCCACGCCAGCAGCGGCAAAGGTGCGGAACCCGCTGGCTGCCGCGCCAAGGGTGACGGTGCCCGTGCCGGTGGTGGCCGTGGCGACTTTTACGCGATTTGCCAAGACGGGCATGGGATTTCCTTCGGGTGATGGCGGGCGAGGCCCGCAGCCGTGGAGGGTGAACGATTAGATCGCGGCTCATAGTGCTTCGCGTGCGGCGAGGGTGAACAGGAAGGTATCGGCCCGCCCGATGCGCGATGGCACCGGGGCGGTCAGGCGCAGCAACACGCCCGGGGCAGCGATTTGCAGCGTGTCACCACCGGTGGGCGATGTTCGCAGCCGTGGCACGAAGGCGAGCGTCGCCGCACCTGCACCGTTGGTCACCACATCCGCGGTGAGCTGATACAGCCGCGTGGCGGTATCGGTGCCGAGCGAGAAGAAGTCCCCGGCAAACAGCGGGGTGCTTGAGAGCGGCCAGCCGCCGGTGACCAGCGTCCCGCCAACTTGTGCCCCGCCCGTGACATTGGGCGCGAGAACACTCCCCGGCTGTTTGATCGTCGGGTCGCGGAACAGGAACCGGCCGCGCAGCCCGCCGAGTGCTGCGAAGAATGCCGAGAGGATGCGGGCGTTGCGTCCATTGGTGCGCGCAATCTCGATTGCGTAGTCCCACCATTCCCCGCCCCAGTCCTGCACCTGTTCGGTGCCGGTAAAGGGTGATGTGGCCACCGCTGTGCTGGTCATCAGGCGGCGCTCGAGCGATTGCACGAAGGTGAGGGGAAGTTCTGGAATCATCGATCAGTCCCTCCGGTCAAAACGCATGGCCGCGACGCCTGCCGTCCGCCACGCTGGCCTTGGCGATCCGGGCAATCTCGGGAATGGCCGCGCGCATCGAGGCCGCGATCTGCTCGGCGACACCGGCCTGCGCCCCGCGCGCATCGATGCTGATCGTGACACCGCCCGATCCGCCACCCGCGCCGCCACCGCGTGCGACACCGCGTGCGACCTCGGCCCGCGACAGCACCCGTTCGCCGCGCTGCAAGATCGAAGGCACCTCGTCAGGCCGAAGACCTACCCAGCCGCCCGCATGCATCCGGGGTGCCCCCGCGAAGGCCAGTGCGGGCACCATTCGGCTCGGGCCCGGTGCCCCGACCATGCCGCCTGCATGGTTGACCGACGCGGAGACCCCGCCGACCGCAGCGGAGATCCCCGCAGAGAGCCAATCGGCCAGCGGGCCCAGCACAGCGTTCTTGAAGGTCAGTGTTGCGAGATCAGCGAGGATTGACGAGATCAGCGCTTTGAAGTCGAACTTGCCGGTGGTCACGAACTCCCGGAACGCACTCTCGGCCGACTGGAAGGCCGAGGTCAGGGTTTCGCCCAGGCCCTTGCCCCAATCCATCGCGCCCTTGGCATAATCGGCCAGCGAGGCAGTGACCGCATCCCAGCCCGCCGCAGCCTCCTCTGCCGCCTTCTTGATCGCAGGACCAGCGCCACCTGCGGATTTACCAGCATCCTCAAGGCCGACCTCCAAATCAGCGGCAGCAGCGGCAGCGGCGGCCAGCGCGTCCTCACCCTCATTGCCGGAGCCGAGAATGGCGTCTTTCAAAGCCTGCCAGGCGGCCAGCGGTCGGGTGGCCGCCTCGGTCAGCATGCCCGAGGCTTCGGTATAGGCGGCAGCACGGTCGCGCGCGTCATCGGCCATGGTGCCAAGCCCAAGGTCTGGCACCTCAAGGTAGGTCTCGCCCATCGCCGCCTTGAACGCATCGGCGGCGGCGGCCCCGGCGGCGGTTGCCGCACCCTCGAACGGATTGTCGACACGGCCCAAAGTGACCGGAACCACGGTGCCGATCTGAATGCCATCCCCGCCGGTGGCCCAATCGGGCAGCATCGCCAGTGCCGCGTTCAAGCCGCCGATGAAGGTGTTGATCCGGGTGACCACGCCGTTCAGCATCGCCTCGACGCCAGAGATCAGCCCGTTCGCCGCCTGAAACGCGAAGTCGCCAATCGCCGAGGGCAGCGCGGACCAGATCACCTTGACGGCATCAAATGCCCCCTGAAACACCCCCGCTGTGGAGTTACCGAAGCCGACAACCGCCACCAGCGCGCCCTACATTGCGTCGGCGACAGTGGCGGTGATCCCCGACCAGCTGGCACTCAGGCTGGCAACCACCGCATCGATGCCAAGGCCGATCCGTTCCCAGACCTCGCTTGCCAGATCTTTCAGCAGCCCGAGCGCCGCGCCAAAGCCACCGGCCCCCTCGACCAGTTTGGAGAATTGATAGACCAACTCGCCCGCGCCGACGATCAGTGCACCAATGCCGGTGCGGATCAGCGCGCCGCGCAGAATCACCAATGCGGTGGCGAGGCCGCGCACCGAGAGCGCCGCTGCCGCCAGCGCGACCACCCAGCGCCCGGCAAAGAATGCGGCGAATACCAACGTGATGCTGGAAATCCGCCCGATATTTTCGCCCAAAAAGCTGATGCTGGTCTGGAACGCCCCACCTGCCCGCGTGGCAGCGGCCAGCGCATTGGCCACAGTCTCCAGCGCCGGAGCGACCGCGACGGTCAACTGGTTGGTCAGGCCAAGCCAGACCAGCCCGAGCCGGTCGATGGCATCGCCCGCAGTGCGGATTTGATCGGCATCCTGATCTGACACCGCGACACCGAAGTCGGTCACGTCCTGGGATGCCTGGCGCAGCGTCGCAGAGTCGATCCGGCTGAAGGCGAGTGCGGCCTTGGCCCCGAACAGATCAGAGGCCACGGCAGCCCGCTCGGCAGGCGAGACAAACTTGGTCAGCGCATCTTGAATGGCAACGATGCGCTCATCGAGCGGCAGAGCCTGCAGATCGGCGGCGGTCAGGTGCAGCCGCTGCAAAGCTGTCACCGCCGTGCCGGTGCCGCCCGCCGCATTGGAGAGGTTCAGGGTCAGCTTCTTGGTGGCGGCTGTGATTTCCTCGATCGACACCCCGGCCAGATCGCCCGCAAAGGTCAGCACCTGAATGCTGCGGGTGGTGGTGCCGAGCGATTGCGCCAGATTGGCCTGCGCATCGATGGTTTCCAGCCCCGAGCGGACCATCGCGATGCCAGCGGCCGCCGCAGCCGCAATGGCCACCGCCGCCGCAATCTTCACCCGGGCAGAAAACGCGGCCAGCCTTGCGTTGGCCCTTTCCATCTCCGATGACAGGCGGCCGAAGCCGCGGGCACCGGCATCGCCGACGCCTTCCAACTCGGCGCGCAACTGTTTGCCGCCCACGGCCGACAGCCGCACGCTCACTCGTTTCTCGGTCATGGATCAGAAGCCTTGAATTTCAGGTTTGACTGTCTTACGTTTCTCGTATCGATCCAGAGGTGGTATGATCATGTCCGAAACCGCAACGCTGTCCACGAAGTTCCAGATCTCGATCCCCAAGGCGATCCGCTCGGCCCAGCATTGGAAGGCCGGGCTGACGTTTGCCTTCATTCCCAAAGGAACGGGCGTTTTGCTTGTTCCGGTCCCGCAGCGGGAGGCGCTGAAGGGCCTTGCGAAAGGCGCATCAGCGACCGATTACCGTGACCGCGCGGATCGCTTCTGATGGTGCTGGTCGATACATCGGCATGGATCGAATGGCTGATCGGCTCGCCCACTGGTGACAAGCTGACCGGACAGCTGCCGCAACAATCTGACTGGCTGGTACCGACAATGGTGCAGCTTGAGCTTGCTAAATGGCTTACCCGCGAGGTGGGCGAGGACAAGGCCGATCAGGTGATCGCCTTTACACAGGTCTGTCAGGTCATCCCTCTCGACACCGAGATTGCCCTTGCGGCGGCCGAGGCATGCCGCACGCACCGGCTTGCCACCGCCGATGCCATCATCTTCGCGACCGCCCGCCTGCGCGATGCGACACTTCTGACCTGCGACGCGCATTTCGACGGGCTGCCGGGTGTGATCCTGATCGGGAAGGTAAGCGCCTGATCGCGGCTTAACCGGACGAGGCGATCTGTTCGTTCAGCCTGCGCACCATCACCGCCTCCAGATGCGGCAGCAGTTCCGCCACCACCATCGGGTTCAGCCCCAGCGCTTGGGCGAGGGCCAAGGCCGCCGTCATGTCCCAGCCCAGCACGGCACCGGGGATTGCCCGCAACTGGCCACCAAGGCGGCCGACCAGATCCCAGACCTGCCAGCCGTCATGGCTCAGGGGCTGGTTCAGCCGCGCGGGGCAGTCTTGGCACTGCGTTTCACAGGCCTGGCAGTAACTGTCGCCCCCACTGAAGTGCCAGTCGGCGAGGGCGCAGAGCCGTTTTTTTCCGCATCCAGCAGCATGCCGGGGCTGACATAGTGCAGGTTGAACGCCTCGAAGATCGGCCAGAGCGACAGCAGCGCGTCGATGCCGCCCTCGCTTACGGCGATGACCCCGCCGTCCGCGTCGCCGACACCTTCCCAATCGATGATCGCGCGGCGGGCGAGGGCTGCGGCGAACACCGCCGCTCGGGTGTCGTTGCTGGCATCGGCCTCCAGCGATTGGATCGCAGGGTCGGAGCGCGTCGCCACCATCAGCGCCTTGGTCAGCGGCATCAGCTTCAGCCGCACGCCGTGGCCGAGGTCTTGCCATTGCGGCTCGGGGGAGAGATTGATCCGGATCATGGGTAACCTGCCAGAGAGTTGACCAGCACCGCCGTGCACATCCGCGCCGGGCTGGTGGCCAGTGCGGCTTGCCAATCGAACGACGCTTGCACGCCTTTCGGGCCTTTGATCTCGATGCGGGGGCGCGGCAGATAGACTGCATGCGCGGTCAGCGTCAGGCTTTCACCGCTGCCCAGCGCATAGCTGAACTCCAGTGCCGCCGCTGTGCCGTTGATCGCTTGCGTCAGCAGTGTCGTGTCGGCAAAGCGCACTTCGACCTTGCCGGTCAGTGCCGCGATGGTCGGGGCGACACCATCGATCTTGCCGTCGGAGCGGATGGTTTCGATCCGGTCCAGATTGTTGGCATAGGTGATGTCGGCCGAGACGATATTGCCCAAGGCGACGCCGTCGCGTTTGATCGCCCCGTTGAAATGGCCGAAGCGCTTCAGTGCAATCGCGGCAGGTGTGCCAGCGCCGCTGACGGCCGCAATGGTCTCGCCCTGCGCCACCAGAGTGGCTTTGCAACCGAGCAGACCTGAGCGTTCCATCTGCCAGGACAGCTGATCGAGCACACAGCCGGAATACATCGCAAAGCGCGGCACTTCCGGCATGCCGACCTCGATCGACATGCTGGGCAGGGTCCAGTTGCCCGACAGAAAGCTGTGCGCGTTCAACCCACCGGTCAGCGTCGCCGCCGACACCGTGCCGTTTGAGGCGGGTGATACGGACGCGGCAAGGGTGAAGCTGTTGCCGGTGCTGCCAAGCGCGTCATGCACGATGGTCAGCGCGGTGGCCGTGCCGGTGTAGGTCGCGAGCGCCACGCCCGTCACCACACTGGCATTCAGGGCAATCGCCAGCGCCGTCATCGTGGCCGCAAGGTTGGCACCGATATTGACTTGGTTGCCGACAGCCCCCGAGGCCACAAAGGTGAACACCGTGCCGTTGATCGTCAGCGTGCTGTTGGCCATCGGCTGCGCCGAGAAGGTGATCGCCCCGGTTGCCGCCACGGTGGCTGCGGTGGTGGCGGCACCGAACGCCGCCTTCAGCCAGAAGCCGAACCCGACCGCGTCAATCGGCACTTCGACATCGCCGTCCGTTGTAATCGCATCCAGAAGGGGCGCGCGTGGATCGCGGCCATAGCCCAGCAGCTCAGACGCCAACAGCGGCTGCTCTGCCGCCAGCGAGCTGGTGATGAAGGGCATCTGGGTAAAGCCGGACCCCGGCGGGGTGCCGTAGACAGTCTCGAACGCAAGCGCCATCTGCGCCCGCGCTCCTTGTGCACGTGCCATTGTATTCTCCTGCAAAAAAAGGGGAACGTCAGCAGGTTGACTTCGCTAACGTGATGATTGAAGGTCTGAATATGACCAGAGACCTCCTTATTTCTTCAATTCTCTCCGGCCGACGCTATGCGTCCGCATTTGTGCTGGCCTTCAGCCTCGCTCTTGCGGGGCCCCTTGCTTCAGAGACGAAATCCGTTTCGGGAACGGTAAGCCGCGTCACAGACGGCGATACATTCCATTTGCTTGGGCTCGATCCTGCAATTCGCGTCTGGGGTCTGGACGCTCCTGAGCGCAAACAAGCAGGTGGCTCTGATGCAACGCGCGCGATGCGCGGTTTGATCTCCGGGGCGACGCTTATACCAACCTGCACTGATCAGCACTCATGCGCCCATTTGCGCATCCCGATGGATTTAATGCGGGCGGGTTGGCTGATCAGTTTGTTCCAAGCATCACAGCAATGATCAACGATCTCGTTGTAGGATTCGAAGATGCGGTTTGAGAGCCAATTATCCCGCATGAACTGCCAGATGTTTTCGACGGGATTGAGTTCCGGGCATTTGGCTGGCAGCGGAATGATGCTGATATTCTCGGGTATGATGAGCGCGGCGGTTATGTGCCACCCTGCCTGGTCCATTATCACCACAGCATGG
>Ga0209284_10006863_pt1 | contig 10672 bp, 10 predicted proteins | sample FRY03_FD_187211 | JGI IMG/M metagenome (GOLD analysis project Ga0209284, IMG submission 187211) | Freshwater microbial communities from Lake Fryxell liftoff mats and glacier meltwater in Antarctica - FRY-03 (SPAdes) (version 2) | ecosystem: Environmental > Aquatic > Freshwater > Ice > Glacier... | reverse complement strand
TTTGATTTTAAAAATCGGTTGTAATAGGCTATTTCGCAATAAATAATTGGTTTTACTCCAATTTCTTCTTCCATGGTGGTGATAAACGCTTCAATATTTTCTTTTATCCAAGTATCGGAATTCATCGTCTTGCTAAATTCGACATCCAAAACAGGAATGATATCTCCTTTTTCAAGTTTAAGGTGTTTTAAAAAATGCCTTGCTTGTTTCTTACCCGTTGATTGGTAGCTGAAGAAATGGTATCCGCCAACTAAAATGTTTTTTTCTCTCGCCTTTTTGCGGTATTGTTTGTGTTTTGAATCGGTATGAGAACTCCCTTCGGTAGTTTTGAAAATAATGAAATGTGGAGGATTATTGGCTACTTTGTCCCAATTGATGTTTCGTTGATGGTGTGAAAGGTCTAAACCGAATATAATTTTATTTTTGTTTTCAGGAATTTTATCGATTAAAGGGTTTGTGATTTTATGATGACGGTAACTTTCTTTTTCGACCAAGTATTTTTTTGCCCAGTTTATTTTTTTACTAAATTTGATAGTAGCGATACAACCTAAAGCTATTAGACCAACCCATAGTGCAATTTTTAAATAGTTTTTCATTTGATACATTTAACAGTTTTATTTTTCTAAAATTTTGTTGTCTACAAAGTATTGAATATTTCCATTTTTATAAATGACTTTTCTTATCCAATTACCCATCGCATCGTATTCGTATTTGGTGATGGTTTCTTCAAGCAGTTTTCCTTTCGGTTTAAAAACCAAATGCTCTCTGATGCAATTGTTGTACTTATCGTATTCAAAAATTTGGCAATGTTCAGCTACCTTAGTGTTATTGAACCTTTGTATTTCTAAACAATTCCCATTCGAATTGTACTTGTATTTCCAATATTGTACAATTCTATTCGATGGTAATTCTACCATTAACTCAGTCATTACTTTGTTCTTTTTATAATAATAAACACATTTCTGATACGGTTTTTTGTTTGCATGCCAGTAATCTACTATTTTCTTATCTACTGAATGAGTTGTTTTTTTATAGTATGAGGGTTTGTTATATAGATAATGCAAGCAAATCACACTATCCTCTTCGTAAAAATATTCCTGATCCAGGTACTCTACTTCAAAATTATCCAAACAAGAGATATGGGTAATTTTTATTAGTTTGGCATCCAAGTTATAGTGAAACGTAGTTTCTTTTACCAAATTTGAATTTATGTTATAATAATATTTTGCTACAGGAAAACCAAATCTGTATTTTGTTTTTTCTTCGATACCATTTTTGAGTTCATATTTTAGCAATCCTACTTCATTGTACATTTTACTTGTGGTTTCTTTTGATGAAAAATCAATTTCGTCACTTGCCATCCAAGTATCCTTACCGATAGTAATTGGTTTAAATGCTTCTTGATGGCAGTTTTTTATTGGTTCCATGGTTAAAATTTTACTACATAAACATCTTGTTCGTTTCTTGATATATTTCGTACTTCAAATGGATTGGGTTCTGAGATAATTTCTACTAAATCAAAAGTTGTACAATCTGCAGGCAAACCTTCAAAAATTAAAGTAAAGTTCAGCGTTTCATTGGCTGCTAAAGCTTGCCATTGTGGATACATTACGATATTAAAATGATGCAACAATTTGCATTTATGATTCGCTCCATTCGGAATCAGATAAATAGTAGGCCAAACACGAACCGTACATTCCCCTATACTAAACCCTTTCACTACAGCATGAATGATTACTTGTTTTTCTTCTTGGGTTGAGATTTTTTCCAGTAATCCTGGGGCGATCTCTATTTTTTCTTTTACTAAGGTTTCCATACTACTTATTTTATTACTTTAATTTTTGGGTCAATACTATTTGTTTTTTCCAGCATTACAGTTTCATCGTTAAATATGATAACTACTCTATTTTGTTCTAAAGTGAGCATAAGTTGTGCTACTAAAAATAATATCGCCTGTTTTAGTTTTTCTTCTTCTATTAGGAATTTTGGATATTGAATAAAGTCTAAAGTTATTGACGGTTCTTCTTGTCCTAAAAAGATAATTTCACATAGTGTTATTTTGGTGCTTAACATTACGCTAAATTGTTCTTTAGTTTTTTGTTGAGCACTGCATAAAGCATTTTTAAATTCCTGAAGTGGTATCAATTCCGAAGTATATCCTTTTTGGAGACCAAAAGTTGCTTGCGCTGTAAATGTTTTAGTAACTATCATATTTATTATTTTTTTAAAATCAGTTCCTTTTCCCATATACTTTCTCATTATACCATAACGCATCTCTATGCAATTTATAGTACATGTCTAAACCACTAATAGTATAGTGTACATAGGTTTCGTCAATTTTAATAATCCGAGGATTAAGATTCAATTTTTCAAACGAATTATAACTTAGATTCTTAAATAATCTGAAATTAGCATCTCTTTCAAATTCACTTAAATCTGGATCACTATACCAAATATAATTTCCTTGGCTTATTATCATCCCTTTTAACCAATTGGTGTTTTCGCAATCAGGATGTTCAATATTTACGTAAGATCTAGTGCCTCGAACACCTTCGGTTAATCTTTCATCAATAAAAGCAAAATCTTCATTTAACTCCATTCCATTAGGAATGAGTACATCAACAGCAAAAGCTTCTAATTCAAATGCAGGCGTACACATTTGGGCTGTAATTAATAGCATGCCGTTTGTCTCTCCGCCAAAATTATAAGTAATACTAAAGTTATCTAATGATTGAAAATATTTCACAATACTGGAAACTTTAATGACTAATGATGAGAATACTGGTTTTAAAAAATCGGAATCGATATAATGTAACATGATTATGTTTTATGAAAGTTTATAAATAATTAGGTATCCCTTTGTTAACAGGTGGTTTCATATTTTAAAATTGTACTGTGATTGTAAGTTGATAAGCAAATCCTTAAAATTTGGGTAAATAAAAATCATATAAATAATTCCCAACAGTATTATGGTGTACAGAGCATATTTGGATTTTTGAAGACCATAACGCCATATGGCAAAGGGAACATAAAGCAGTATTGGAACAAAAACACATAAATAGACCGACATGTTGATGTAATTTGAATTTAGAATTTTTGCCATATAGTTTAAGAAAACGACGCAATCGTCGAAAAATTTAACCGATAAGGTTTCGAAACTTGGAAGAAGAAAAAACAAGAATGATATTGGAATCACTATAAATTTCCATTTGTTTTTAAGAAACAAAGTGAATGAAAGTGGAAAGGCGATAAAATATACATAGATGTTTACAGCCTTATAAGAAACGCCTAAAACAAAAGCCATAGCATATAGCATTCCCATTACAATCATAAAAATCTGATGGGGTAAAGAATCGGCATTATCAATCCAGAATTGTAAGTTCATAGAGTAGTTGTTTATTAAAAATTTAAAATTATAAAGCGGGTTCCATTGTTATTATTTTTCATCTTTGTCTAAATAGGCATTACAAATTCCATATTCTGTTAGTCTGCCTTCTTTTATTTCGAAACGAAATCCTATTTGACTTTCGTATATAATTCTTTCTTTACCACCTTCTTCAAAAGTATTTGTGTATGTCCATCGGTATACTTTTACACTTTTACCAATTTCACAGAAAATGCAATTAGAGTTATACGTGCTCACTTTTTTAAGTTCAGATCCTTTTTTTTCATTTTTCCAACCTGTCAAAATATCTATAATAGCCGTAATAACTTCTTGATATTCCTTTATAAATGATAAATCGTATTTCTGGAATATTTTTAAAAAAGCGACTATTTCCATGTTCTGACATGCCGCTTCATGTTCGAGAAGAAACTCTTGCGTTTTTTCTGGAGTGAAATACTCCTGACTTACTTTAAATGTTGTTGCACTCATGTTATCTATTTTTAAATTCTAAAATATTATTGTTGATTTGGACTGGATTTTTAAGTATAAAAGAGCGAATACTTCCATTATCGTTATATTCAAAAAGGATATCACTATTAAAAGTGCGATTTTTAATTTTGCACTGTAAAGCATGTAGATAAAGACTTCTTGCTTCACCCCATGATGAGATGCCCGTTTCTTTGTTAAAGGCATTTATTAGTTCTTGATCTGAAAGTTCAAGCAATCTTAAAGTCCAATCTTCAATTTTGTTTTTGTGATGGTATGTGTCTGGAAGATAACTATTATTGATTTTTAAATCAATGTATTTACAAGATGCATCAATCTTCTTTTGGTTCAAATCTTTGTAATTACAAGGTACTATTACAATAAATTTTGCTTGAGTTTGAATTTGGAATGGTGTATCACCATTTCCTAAACTAAAACTTTTGCCAAAAAAAACTTCGTCATTTTCAAAATAAAAAAACCAAATTTCGTAAGGAGTTACATTTGTTAAATCAAAAAGTGTGTTGATTTGATTGTGTTTTACTTCAAAGAGAAGTGGAATAGGATGGTCTAAAAGAAAGTCGCTTACAACGACTAAAGACCTGTTTACCTCAATCAATTGACAAGGTAAATCGACTGTTTCTCCATTATTTTGAGAAACTTTTAAAAATAATTTGTTCATAACATAACAATTAAAAAATTAAACATTTTTTGTTATATCGTATCAATACGGTAAAAGAATTGCGGCTTCTCCACACATTTGAACGACTGTCCCGCATCTGAATTAGAAATTTTTCTAAAAGAAACCACCGTGTCGTGAGCTGATCGGTTGGTTAGCTAAAAGCTATCTGGATGCTTTGCAAATATTATAAAAAATAATTAACCCTTACAAGTTTTTTTGTTTTATTCGCAATAAATTAATTGAGTTTTTTCTTTTGCTTTGCCATAAACAAATGCCAATTGTCCATATTTTGCTGCTAGTTCAAAGGCATTATCTTGTGCAATATTTTCAATAAAAAAACTTTCTTCAGACCATTTTTCATCTTTTGAAATACCTATTGCTGGATGAAATATTACATTTAATGCTTTTAAATCATCAGACAATTGCTGATTTCTGATTAGGTTTTCTTCTAAAGAAAAAACTGTAGGCGATGGATTAAAAGCCGAGATAAATGCCCATTCTTTGATATGTGGTGCAGCTATATTTATTTCATTGTTTATCTCATCTATATGTAAGTCAATATTACTAACAAAAATGTCTGATTTTAATACTCTGAAAGTAGTTTCTATAAATGCTTGATGTAGTTCTTGCTTTGTCATATTTTTAAATTGCTGTTAATTGTTTTTAATTTTTTATTGGTTTCTTGTAGGCATAAATTGATTTCGGATATTATTTTAAGTATTTCCGAGGTTTTATTTTTAATTTCATTATCGTCATAAAAAACACCGTATTCTTCTGCAGATAGTGGAATAAAATTTGAAATGCATTCTAAATCATCTTCTTTAAAGCTATTCCAATCATTTTGATTAAACATTATTTTATATTTTCCACATTTACTGATAGCTAGATGATTTTTAAAATCAATAACCCAATAGTCATCATTATAACATTCTCCATCAATTTCAGTTCCTAAATCATTAAAATAATAAAAATATATAGCTCCTGAATTAAGATATTGCCAATCGCTGCGTTTCCATTGCTTCTCAATTGTTTCTATTATTTTTTCAACGATGCTTTTATCACTATTGTAAAACCAATTTTGATGATTTGCTTGTCCTTCTTCATTATCTAATTCCTCAATAAAGAATATAATAGCTCTGAATGTTTCTGAAACGGAAGGTAGATTAGTTGATACAAATCCATTTTCCAACAGGTTAAATAAATCATTCTTCTCTTCAAGCGCTATTTCCATATCATCATAAACGTCATAACTAGTTTTTATTAGAAATGGGATTTCATTATAGTAGAAAATAGTCTCGTTTGATTGCATTGAATTTTTTATGAAATAGTATTTGTTTTCTAATAGCTGAATTCGCTTATTGTTATTTCATCAAAAGTAAAAAAGTAAAGTTTCAATTAATGCTAATCGGTGTAAAATAGTTATTAACGAAATGAAGCAAACAAAGAAGCGGGTTTAGGAATACTAGGACTAAAGACGGTTTTTGTGCAGATGAATGAGGTAATGGCTATTAAATGGGTTATAATGTTTATAAAACCATCTTGCTGCGATAGTATAGATTTCCAATTGAATAAAACAGCATCACTTTTAAATATATTGGGTTGAATCATTACATTTGGTTTTGTAAGTAAATACGAATTAATACAACTGCTTACAATGCTATATAAATAAAGCTAATTCTTTTTAAAAATATGAGAAAGTCAAAAAACCAAATCATTTTTTCTGCTTCTGATCTATCCAATCATATTCATTGTAAGCACTTAACTAATCTTAATTATGATGTTGTTCAAGGTTTAAAAGATAAACCAATTAGTAATAATAGAGTTTTAGATGTTTTAAGAGAAAGAGGTATTGATTTTGAAAATTCTTTTTTAATTGAATTAGAAGCTAAAGGTCTTTCAATTGTTAAAATAGATCCGGAAGAACCTAACGCTAGGCAAAAGACTATTGACGCTATGCATGAAGGAGCTGATTACATCTATCAAGCAAGATTAAGTAATGATAAATGGCAAGGTTGGGCTGATTTTTTAATAAAAGTAGCTACACCTAGTAAACTTGGAAATTGGTCTTATGAAGTTATCGATACAAAATTATCAACACAAACTAGAGCTGGTACAATTTTACAAATATCATTATATTCTGAATTAATTGAAGAAATACAAGGTGCTCTACCTGAATACATGCATGTTAGAACGCCTGAAAGTGAGCTGTCTTTTCGTGTGAATGACTATATTTCCTATTTAAGATTGATAAAAAAAAGACTTGATAATGCTATAAATACGCCAGTTGCTAACTATCCAGAACCTTGCTCACATTGTGATATATGTAATTGGTGGCAACATTGTAACAGTATTAGAAGAAAAGATGACCATTTGAGTTTTGTTGCAGGTATGGGAACATCTCAAATAAAAGAAGTAAAACAACATGGTATTACAACATTACAAGCAATGTCTGAACTACCTTTACCGATTCCTTTTAAACCAACAAAAGGTTCTAAAGAAACTTTCACAAAGCTAAGAGAACAAGCAAGAGTTCAAAACGAAACAAGAACTGCTCAAAAACCTATATATGAGGTACTAGAACTTATAGAAAATACTGGTTTCTATAATTTACCAGAACCCTCTGAAGGTGATATCTATTTAGATTTTGAAGGCGATCCTTTAGTGGAACCATCGGGTTTAGAATATCTATTTGGTTGGGTATTTCAAAGCAAATATTACTGTATTTGGGTATCGAATTTAGAAGAAGAAAAAGCTGCATTAGAGCAGTTTATTGATTTTGTTTTTGATAAAAGAAAGGAATATCCTGAATTACATATATATCATTATGCTCCTTATGAAACCATTGCCTTGAAAAGAATGATGGGCAAATATGCTGTAAAGGAAAACGAAATAGATCTACTACTAAGAACTAAAAGCTTTATTGATTTGCATAGGGTTTTAAAACAATCCATAAGAGCAGGAGTTGAACGTTATTCATTAAAAGACTTAGAAATTTACCATGGATTTATAAGAGAAATGGATTTGCGTACCTTGTCTAAATTTAAAGCCGATTATGAATTTTTGCTTGAGAGTAAAAAGTTTAAACTTATTACTGAAGAAATGAAAACTGCGATTCAGCTTTACAATCAAGATGATTGTTATTCTACTTTAAGTTTACATTTTTGGCTTGAAAAAGAAAGAAAATTATTAATTTCAGATGGTAAGATTATATATAGACCAATAGTGAGTGCCGTTGAGGTACCAGAAAGCATTAATGCCCATTTAAAAAGAATTACACCTATATATGATTCGTTGATGCAAGATATTCCTCTTGATGTAAATGAACGAAATAAAGAACAGAAAGCAAGATTTATACTTGCTAATATGCTTGACTGGTATAGAAGAGAGGAGAAATCTTTTTGGTGGGAATATTTTAGGATTTTGGAATTGGAGCCCGATGAATTAATGGATGAAAAGTCTGTTTTAACCTATTTACAATTTACTGGAGTTAGTGTACAAGAAAAAAGAAGCTTTATAGATACTTATACTTTTCCAAATCAAGAATGTGAACTACGACCTGGAAATCAAATTAAAAATGAGAATGGTAGTAATGCTGGAGAAATTATTGAAATAGATGAAATTAATAATATTATTAGGTTAAAAAAAGGACCAAGTATTAAAGATGTACATTCCAATACATTAATAAAGTTTGAACAATTTAGTACAAAAGATAAAGAAGAAGCATTAATTCTTTTTGCAGAATGGATTTTAGCAAATGGCTTTGAGAATAGTTTCAGTGAATATAAAGTTACACGTGATTTATTATTAAATAATTTACCAAATTTATTACAACCTTTAGCTAATACTCCTGATTTAGTTGCAAAAAGTATTGATTGGGCTTCTAATTTAAATAACAGTTATTTACCCATACAAGGTCCTCCTGGATCAGGTAAAAGTTTTACAGGAAGTCATATGGTTCTTGAATTAATTAAAAAAGGAAAGAAAATTGGAATAACTGCTTTAAGTCATAAAGTAATCATTAATCTACTTGATAAAGTTCAAAAATTAGCCGTAGAACAAGGTATAGATGTTTCAATAATTTATAAATGCTCTAGTAAAGACGATGCAGATTATGCTTGGGAAATGGCTAAAAGTATTGATACTATAGTATCTAACATTACTAAGTATCAAGTCATTGCTGGAACAAGTTTTATGTGGTGTAATGAAAAGCTGAAAAATAGTATAGACTATTTGATAATTGATGAAGCTGGCCAATTTGCATTAATTGATACTTTGGTTGTTTCTCAAGCATCAAAAAACATTGTTTTTTTAGGTGACCATCAGCAATTAAAACAACCTATGAAAGGAGTGCATCCTGAAGGTACAGATGTTTCAGCATTAGAGCATTTGCTTGAAGGTAAAAAAACAATTTCTGAAGAAAAAGGTGTCTTTTTAGAAAAAACATATCGAATGCACCCAGCTATTTGCTTTTTTGATTCTGAAATGTTTTACGAGTCAAGATTACAGTCTGTTGATGGTTTAGATTATCAAAGAGTTGAAGGTAATACTGAATTTCAAGGTTCTGGATTGTTTTACAAACCGGTTACACATGAAGGAAACACTAATTATTCACTAGAAGAGATTGAAGAGATTGAAAAAATCACAATTGAATTGACCAAAGGAGATGTATTCTGGTACAATGATAAAAATGTTAAGAAAGTATTACAAAATTCAGATATTAAAATTATTACACCCTACAATAGTAGTGTTTTTGAATTGCAAAAAAGATTACCCAACGTTGAAATTGGAACAGTTGACAAATTTCAAGGTCAAGAGGCTGCCGTAATAATATATAGTTTAGCTAGTTCTTCACCTGAAGATGCTCCACGAGGAATGGATTTTTTATATAGCCCAAATCGTTTTAATGTTGCAGTATCAAGAGCCAAAGCAATTTTTATTATGGTTGGTTCACCTAAAATATTTGAACCTGATTGTAAATCACCAGAACAAATTAAGTTAGCTAATCCTTTTTGTAGATTTATAGAACTAGCTGAAGCCAATGAAGAATAATTAGTGAAATATAGCAAACGGCAGCTATGAGTTAGGAATACTTGGACTAAACGAGGATTTTGTGCAGCTGAATGAGATAATGAATTTTAATCAATGCTTTAGTTAAATGTATGAACATAATACCTTTGCTTACCAAGTGAAATAACTCTACTATTTTATTCAAACACAATTTCAAGACTATTAAAATTGGCTGTAAATCTATTGTTATTAAAAACATCTGAATGATCTTCAAGTAAAAAAATATTGCCAATATCTATTATTTCTCTCTTTTGATTATTTAGTGCAAATTTCACTAGTATAATTCTATAATTTTCTTTTTCTTTTATTGCCTTGCAATACTCTGGATAGGAAATATAGAAGTGATTTTGATTATCAATTTTACCTTTTACTTCGATATATTGAATTTGATTTAATTCATCTACGTATGTAATGTCACATCCGAATATATCTGAACCTTCTGGATTAACACCAGCTTTAGCTGCATTTTTAGAAATCCATTCCGTTGAATTGAATTTATTCACCAATATATCATAAACTGACTTTTCTGCAACAATACCTATTAAATCGTTTTTCGGATTTTGTTTACTACCATCAACTCTATTTCCACTATTAGCTTTATTTCCTTTTGTGGAATTAGTTTTTTCAATATTTGACGTGGATTCTTTTTTAATATCTAAATCTGTGCTATTTTCATATTGACTTAAATCAAAACTACTCTTATTATTTTCAAGATTTTCGAAAGAAGAGTTTTCAAGTTTTGATTTAAATGTTTCGAAAAGTACATTTAAGCTATTCTCAAAATATAGTAGACTTCTGTTGATATTAATAGATAAAAATTCATCAACTAATTTTTCATAATGCTCAAGACTTTTAATATTGTTTTTAAATGAAACTTCATTTTCTTTAAATAAATCCAAATAATTATTAGTTTCCTTTTTATGTAAGCAATCTTTAGTAATTATTAAATCAGGATACTTATTATTAAAAGCATCAATAAACTCCTCCTCTATATCAATTTGAATTACATAATCATCAAACCCTACAATAGTCTCTGAAGAATATTGATCAAGAAT
>Ga0209284_10006861_pt1 | contig 10674 bp, 4 predicted proteins | sample FRY03_FD_187211 | JGI IMG/M metagenome (GOLD analysis project Ga0209284, IMG submission 187211) | Freshwater microbial communities from Lake Fryxell liftoff mats and glacier meltwater in Antarctica - FRY-03 (SPAdes) (version 2) | ecosystem: Environmental > Aquatic > Freshwater > Ice > Glacier... | reverse complement strand
TGATTCTGGAATACCCCACCGGCTTCTCCAAAGGCCACATCTCCAAAATCACGATTCAGGGCATCGATGAAGCCGGTGTCACCTATCGCAAGCAGCCCGCCATCGACTGGGACAGCGCCTTTGTGCGGGAGATGCGCCACTTCCACAGTTGTATCAGCGAAGGCACGCCCTGCCGCACACCCCTCCGCGACGCCGGGCTGGATGTGGGGCTGATTATTGATATTGTGAAGGCCTATTTGGACAGAGCGTAGGGGTTTAGCTCTCCATAGATGGCACGGATTGTCTCTGCGTTTGTTTGCGGAACTCCGTGCCATCTGTAAAGGCCGTATTGGTTCACTATATCTTTGATCAATCAGAATCCAAGCATAATGATCATAATTTTGCCGTCGGCAAGTGTTCGCCGATGTAGCCAACGAAAATCATACGTTTTTGCGCATCCGGCAAGAAATGCAAGCGCCAGGCGTTGGGAGTCAGGCGAAGGTGCCACTCAAAAAAGGCCTCGGTTTGATCGGGCAGCACGAAGGTCCGCAGCCCTCGTAGTTGCGGATTGTTCCGAACGCTGACACTTTCCGGTGAGACTTTTGAGGCAAGCTGTTGCGGGTTAAATCCTCCCTCTCTCCAATTGACGCAATAGTTTTCTAACTCAAAGAGTTTTCGAACTGCTTGGCGAAGTTGCGGTGTTCCCCTTTTCATCGCACCAATCTGGACTTGGGCATTGTCGATAAAAAGCAAGTTGGGAAACCACATCGTACACTTGTTCAACAAATAGCTGCCGTAGTCTACGCTTGTTGTAAACCGATCTTGAATCCAATCTCGATGAATTGGCAAGTGGTCGGTTTGGCAAACGTGGGGCACAGACTCCTGGCGACTGACAATTTCGTCGATCTGCTCATCGAATTCCTCAATATCTAACGCAATTGAAGTAACTTGCCATTGCTCACCAGTGTTCAAGCTAACAGCTATAGATTCCAGTAAGTAGGCAGACCCTAATCCAAGCGCGGGTATCCCCCCGTGCCTAAATTCGAATGCGCTCCTACGTTCTTCTGTTTCGGCAATATCATCGGGCAAATGATATAAGGATGTGCCGGCTGAACGGATGCGTTGCTGCTGTTCGTGATCAACTGAGTGATCTCGAAGCCAGTCCCGGATACGATAGCCCTTTACCAGGAGAGTATCGAAGAAGTCTTCTGGGGTCTTCAGTGCTATTAGGCCGGACTTACGAGCGGCAGTGATTACTTGTTCAAACTCCGACATCCAGACCCGGGCTTCGTATTCTGTTTGGTTGACGTGTTCCCCGCTCGCCGACAGTTCGTTAAACACCAGATAGATATCCATAGTCACCTCGCCTAAAGCAATTCGTCTAAACTTTTATCCCACTCGTCAAAGAAGTTATTAGGCCAAAAGTCCAGCCGACCTTTTTTGTCCAGTTGCGGGGTGACAAGTTCCACGCCTTTGCTCTCACTGTCATCCTGTGGACGCTGAAAGAAATGCAGGGCCACCTGATCCGGTGCGACAATCCCCCGGTTTACAGCGACACGGATGCCATTCAATATGTGGTCACTGTGGGTTTCCAGAATGACTTGAATCCCAACGCTGGCAGCACGGGCGATAAGGTCTCCTATTTGCGATTGACCGCGGGGGTGTAGATGGGCCTCCGGGTTTTCGAGGATAATCAACGCGCCGGGTTGGGAGGCAAGCAGGGCCACTACGATGGGCAGGGTGTAGGTCAGACCGAAACCCACATTTGTCGCGCGGTAATAGCGTATATCACCTATCGTATCTGGCCTCTCAAATCCAAATGAAAGACGCATCATATCCATTTCTTCGTAGCTGTCCAGATGCAGCACAGTGCCCGGACTTACTTCGCGCATCCAGGCTATCACCTGATCATACAACGATGGCGCGCTTTGTTTTGGATGTCGTAGCGACGCATTCACTTCTATATTCCGGTATGTTTGCAGAAAATGGGCAGTAAATTCCCCCTGTGTTCCCATTTGATGCTGCTCTCGTACCAGAAAATCAGACATATTGAAAGCGGTGCGCGGGCCTAAACGTTCGGCCTTTAGGTAGTGAAACGTGTCAGTAAACAGGCTGGTTTCATAGATGTTCAGAGATGATCGCGTGTCTAAATGGGTGAGCACATCGGCTTGACGGTCATAGGCGAAAGTCCATTCTGTCGAACCCAAACTGTCAAAAGTCACGGCTATTTTGATTTCGTCTGTCTCGGCCTCGCTGAACAGGACGTCTTGTCCCGTACCAAGCGCAACCAATTCACCGTTGAGAATCAGGCCAGTTGTTTCCTCCGGCTCTGATTTCAGAACGCCCTGCCGATACGATTGTCGCAGTACCAGCAAGGATTGTAAGGCGGTCGATTTACCCATCCCATTTAGCCCGGCCAATAAAGTAAGTAGGCACAGGGGAATAGTTTGATCCTTAAAACTCTTGAAATTCACAAGTCGTAATGAATCAAGCATCGAGCGTCTCCTGAATAATGCGTTCGATTTCACTAAAACGGATGTTAATCCGGCGCGGATCGCCAGTGCTGGTTGTAATAGCGTTGAAAAATTCCGGGTCCGCCATCAGTGTGAGGAATCTCTCGTTCAGATTCTCTTTACATCTGGTCAATTGGGTGATTTGGGCATCGTCCAACCGATCAAAATTCACCGACCAGACTTCAAACAATGCCTTACTGATAGGCGAACGCCGCGCTACGCCGCGGTATTGTTTGCGGAAGGCATTGTTGCCGAAGATGTCCGTAGCGACGCGCATGGCCCGCAAAAATCGTTGGCGTAAGATGTCAATATCCTCGGCGCTCAGTTGATTGATCTCTTGCATACGGTCGTTCAAGAAAGGGTCGAGCTCATCCCGGCTGCTGTAGGACGTATAGTCGCGCAGTATAAAGGACAGAAAGCGCAAAACCAGCTCGCGGTCGGTCATGCGCTTGGGACTGACGCTGAAGTCGGTGGCCTGTAGGAATTCATCACTCTTGGCCAATTCAATTAGGAGATCGGTGGATGCCCCCAAGTTGAGCGCGTGGCGTATCTCTTGACCGGAAAGGGGCACACCACCTGTGTTGATGCGTTTGAAGATATTGAACTTGACATTGTGGGGTGTGCCTTTCTGGACCAAATAGAGGGTTATCTGGGTCTCCTCAATCCGTCTCTGTAATGGTCGGGGCAGGCCGTCGTAGGTCAAGCCGTTGTATTCGCGCCAGAATTCAAGGCCGTGCAATTTGAGCGTCTGGTCAATGATAAAGCGTTTCAGAGCCGTGAGCCGTTGCAGACCGTCAATCACCAGCCATTCGTCATCGTTGGAGGCGTCCATATAGAAGGCGGGCAGGGGGATGCGGATCAGCAGCGACTCGATCAGGCGGCTCTGGGCACTGTCGTTCCAGATGCCCCCCATGCGCTGAAAGTCTGGGTTGAGATTGATCTCTCTGTTTCTGATGCGCTTGATGAGCAGATCGATGGTCAGCGGGCGGGTATCGACGCGAATCAGCGTTGGGTCGAAGGGCTGCACATCCCTTTTCTCGCCGGCGTCTTCTGTCTCAGACTCGACGCCAAATTGCTGATTGAGGATGTCTTCCAGATTTTCGCTGGTAAAGCCAGGCTCACGATCGTCCAGTAGGGTCATTTCGTCTTCTTCCTCCTCAACGTCGGGTTGGCTGCCGGCCAGGGGCCAGCCGCCGTGATTGTCGATGGCGCGGTCAATGGCTTCCATCAATAGGATTGTTTCGCGCAGGGCGGCCACAATCCGTTTGTAGTGTTCAATATCCTCCGGGGTCAGGCTGCGGCCCGGCTCTTTACTATTGCCGCGCCGGTCGTAAAGCCATTTGTGGCAGACCTGATAGCCGCCGACGTGGAAATTCCATACGGCTTCCGGCACGCCCGTGAAGTGAGAACTGGTCTGGATGTGGCTGGTGTCAATATAGACGCAGCCCTTTTGCCAGGCGCTGGATTTGCCCATCGCGCCAACCGTCGTACTGTTGCTGCCCAGCACAAAGTCGACCCCAGTCTGGGCCAGAGGTGAGTCTTCCCCTTCCAGATTCCACGAAGCGGCCGTGTAGTCCTCTTCCAGCAGGTGTAGGGCCACCAAATCCGCGCCGAGTTGGGCCAGTTTGCGAAAGAGAGCGACATCGCCGGTCAGGGGCAGACGGGGAAAATCAATTTTGAGAAATTCGGCATAGCGCTGGCGGTAGGCAGGGCTGTGGAAGACGGCGTAGGCGTAATGGAAGATATCTTCCGGCCCAAAAGTCGTCTGCAAGTCGCCCCGCCCATCGGTGATGAAGGAGAGGTCGAGTTTGTCTACCAGTTCCTGTACAAAGGCCGGGTCCAGATTGGGACGACGGCCTTTGTCGCTCAGTTTCCAAGGGCTAGCGTCGATCAATTGCCCTCGTTGGGGGTAATTGTAAAGATTGAACAAATAATTATATTCACGAGTCTGTAGAGAAATCGTATTTCCGTCAATCACACTTTGCGTAACAAAAATATGTCGAAATGAATCTGATGATAGTTGTCGTGTTGAAATAAGTGCGAGGTTAGCCGAAAGCATATGTCGCATAGTTCCGTAGCGTGAATATGCTACAAAACCTTTAGATGTATCATCAATAACTGTCCATTTAATATCAAATGGGCGATAAAGGCATTCAACTATTCCTTCATTACTATTCAGAATTTTTCTTGCATGTTGAGATGCCCATTCGATACGCCAATCCCGACCATCAGCAGGTAGTTGATATTTCTTTCTAATCGTTTCGGATTCAAGGGAAACAAAGTCTTCTAGCGTATTCTTTAGGGATTGTGAATTATCAGCAATTGCAATTTTGTCACGTTTTGTTTGAATACCGCTTGAATATCCACAAAAAAATTTGGTTACTTGCTGATTACTTTGATATTCGGTTTGTTTCAAGAAATCCTTATCTACAAAAAAGAACTCTGGTGATTGAGGTTGTATTTCTTTCCAGTTAGTTGCCTTGAATTTAATTGTATTGAGATAGTCATATTTGTCCTTTCTGTTTGCCCAAACATCACAAATATAGGTCTTGTTTTTGATGACTTGTGACCCATTTTTTACAAAAATTGAAATAGAGACGCCTTGACGAATATCAAATACATTCTCATCTTTAGCACCATCAGGTGCTGTTTCTTGTACCATACTACTGCCATGGAGATTGAGAATAAATAGTTGATCGAAAGTTTCCATGAGGCTTCTTCTCATTTGCCGATGAGTTATACCGTCAAGAAAGCTATTATTGGTGATAAAGGCAAGGACCCCTTTGCCTGTTTTCTCTATCCGCCACTGACCAAATCTCAAAAATTTAACATAATCATCATTGAGGTTTATTTTTCTTTCTTCAAGTCCCTTTTTGTAGTCTGTAAGTAATTCGAGTATCCACCGATTCTGATTGAGCTGCCCGAAATTACTGTAAGGTGGGTTTCCCAACACCACCATTACCGGGCGGGCACGTTTGACACTGGCGGCTTCGTCTGATTCCTGAGACAAAAAGCCTGCTATTTTGAGGGTCTCTTGTGCTTCCAAAGGTTCTTCGAGCGCGTTGGTCAAAAATACCCGCAGGCGTTCATCGCTTTCAAAGTTATAGCCGGTCTGGCGCAGTTTGAGACCCAATTTCATGTGCGCAATCGTGTAGGGGGCCATCATCAGCTCAAAACCGTTCAGGCGGGGGAGCAGGTCTTTGGCTACGTAGTCATTCCAGGCGGGGGTGTCGGCGGCGTTTTGGGCGGTGGCGATGCGGTCAATAATGTGGGCCAAGAAAGTGCCGGTGCCGGTGGCGGGGTCCAATATCTGCACCTTGTGTTCACCGGTGATCGAGTCCCGTTCGGCGCTGGCCAGTCCCTCGGCAATCCCAAATTCACTCTTGAGCAGATCGTCCACGGCCCGCACAATGTAACTCACCACCGGGTCGGGGGTATAAAAGACGCCCCGCTCAACCCGCTGTTGGCGGTCATACTCCTGCAAAAACTGCTCATAAAAATGAACAACCGGGTCTTCCTGGCCGCTGGCAGTCTGGCGACCAAAATCCTGGGCAATCTGGGCCACGGGAACGGCGCGCAATAGATTGAGCAGGGGGCCAACACCCAACTCATTCAAATCCAACCCGGCATCCTCTTTCAGTGCGGCCAGCAATTGTTTGAGAAATGGATTGGTTTTAGGGATAAGCTCGACCATACGTTCGTAGGTCAAGTCCGGTGTCTGTTCGGCTGCCGAAAAAAGGCCATAGGTGATGGTCTGGGCCACCATATCGGCAAAGGCTTCGGGGGTCAGATCGTGCAGCAACAGCTCCCGAAAGCGTTTGAAGAGGCTGTGCAGGGGGCCTTCATCGGTTTCCACCCCATAGCGGTCGCTGATCGACTCGCGGATGATGACAGCGTGCTCGGCCATAGCGCTGGCCAGCTTCTCGCTGGTGGTGATGATTTCCCGGTGGCGGGCGGTAAAGGCGCTGCGCCATTGCTGCCGCCACGCCTCGTGATTGCTATCGTCCTCGGGCCAATGCAATTGGGCCAGGTTGAGCCGTTCGAGATAATAAAAGTGACTCTCCTGGCTATCCCAGGAAAAGGTGCGCAGTTCGGATGCGTTTTCGCCTTCGGCCTGACGAAAGTGGGCAAAGGCCACCCCCCGGCGGCCCGGCGCTCCCTGCACACAGATAAAGAGCAGGTCGGACAGATTCCAGACCGGGCGATCCGCCTCGCGTAAGCGGCGCGAGGCCACAAATGCGTTCAGTATACGACGCAGCGCGCCCACGGGCAGGCGGCGGCTGTCAAATTCTATGTAAAAGATGCCCCAGGGCTGATTGTCAACCAGATTGCGAAGTTGGCGGATGCGCTCGATTTTGGCCGCATACTGGGGCGCAATCCCCAATTCATCTGTCCCATAGGTGTAGGTCAGATCGGCCAAATCCTCGATATTGTCCGCTTCCAGGGGCCAATGGAGCTGGTCGCGCAAAAAAGCGACCAAAGCCGGGAAGTTGATGAGCGAGCGCAGTTGGCGAATATCCTGCTCAGACAGCATTAGACTAACTCCATCCAGGCCACCAGATGGGCTTTGATACCCACAGGGGCTTGTACTTTGCGCAGATAAGTTTTCGTGATGTGTTCATCCAATTTCTTGCGGATTGCCGTCAGCGTCTCTTGCTCGCTGCGGGTTTGGCGCGGTGTGCTGGGTTGCGAGCGAATGGAGGGGAAGATACGGCTGGCATCCTCTTCAATGTTACCGGTGGTCAAGTCGTACAGGTACCAGGCAGTCAAGGCCGCTTCGTCAGACCATTCCCCGTGGACATCTTTGGCTGGCAGATAGTAACAGAAAAAGAGCGCACGCGCCGAAAGGCTCGATTGGACATCAAAGGCTTTGCCGCTAAAGATGCGCCTGGGCATAGCAGCCAATTGGTCAGCCAGGCTGGGATGCTCCTGCAATAGCTGCTGATAAGCCAGCCGCATCTCTTCGATTGAGTTGGTCTGGCCTTCGTAGGCTTGGGAAAACTCGCGCAAAGCGTCATAATCGTCCTGGGGTGTGAGCAACTTTCGCCCTTCGATACCGAACGTTTTGGAGATACGCAGCGTCTTGTGGGTTACACGTTCGTACAGTGTGAGAATACGATTCAGCTCAATTGGCGGCAAAAAATTCCAGATACGCGCCGAGCCACGCACGTTGGCCGCATAGGGATTGTCAGCAATAAGCTGCATTTCTATTTCGGGGTCCAGCCGCCGGTCAACCCGTCCGATGCGCTGCATCAGACGCACGGGGTTCCAATGCAAATCGTAATTGATAATGCAGGTGGCGTCCTGTAAATTGAGACCCTCGGATAGCACATCCGTCGAAATGAGGATGCGGATTTCCGTGATTCCGGCAGCAGCCAGCTGGGGAGAAGTGCTGCCGTTGTAGTAGGGGGAAAAGGCTCGAATAATATCGCTACGGTTGCGGTCAGTCATACTGTCCACTTCATCCAGCGGGCCGATCCCGGCAGCGCTCAACTGTTGGCGCAGATAGCGGGCTGTATTGATAAATTCGGTAAAAATCAATACCTTTTGTTCCCGCAGAATTGGGTTGCTTTTGAGCAGAGTGATCAGCGTTTGCAGTTTGTCATCGTGGGCAGGGGTGAATTCGGCCAACTCATCCAAAAAGCGCGCCAGTTGGTCCATGTCAAGGATATTGTCCATGACCAGCGCCGTGGCGTTGAAACGTCTCTCATCCAGCCGTTCAATCTTCTTCTTTATCTCCTCTGGAATGACATCTTCATCCCAATCTTCTTCGGACTCATTGACCCCGATATAATTTCTGTGCTGGCGAATGCGCTCCATCAGGGCCGCGTGTTGGTTCTCCCAGCGCTTTGCGGTCTTCGGGTTATGCAGGCGCACAAAGTAGAGCAGTTTGAGCAGCAGGTCCTCGCAACTGGCTTCAAAAGCTACGGCAGAGCTTTCAAATCGTTTGAGAAGCATCGTACGGATGAGGGCGACGACTTGATTCAAGCGGCCTACCTCAAACACATCCGTTTTCTGCCGCTCGGCTTCGTCGTGCAGATACTCAATTGGGTTATAAATGCCCAGATTCAGTAATGGGTGCTGTTTGTTAAAGGCATCCTCAACCATTTGCAGCAACTTGCCATAGATTTTCGCCAACGAATATCCGGCTACGTGCGGGTCGTGACGCACGGGGAATGTCACCTGGCGTGTGCTGCTTTGGGCCAGGCTGCGTTTGACGTAGGCGCGGCTGCGCTGAATGACTAATTCACGAAATAGAGTGTCTTTTGAGAGGACCTCTTCCGCGGTAACAGCGTCAACCTCAATGCTGCTACCGGTAATCGCCTCCAACGCATCTTCCATCTTGCGGAAATGGCCGCGCAGAGTATGTATACCCAGCGGTGCCTCGCGAAAATAGCCCGGATCACGCCGTGAAAAGTATTCTATCAGGTGCATCAGGTCGTACAGGCTATTGTTAATGGGGGTAGCAGTAAGAAAAAAAAGTTGTTTTCCTGCTGTCAGTTCGTAAAACCGGCGAGACCGACCCGAAGCGATATTACGGAAATGGTGGGCCTCGTCAATGATGATCGCATCGAAATCCTCTTTGACCTCTTCCATATCCTGAATATATTTCCCGCCACGCAATAAATCTGTGTGATTATAGATATCCAGGGTGGCTCGATTACGTAATGCCTTAGGTAGGAATTGTTGCAGTTTGGTTTCCCACACATCCTCTCGGGCTGCCTTGGGAACAAAAAGAGCCACATTTTTCCGCTCATACAGCAGTCGTTCGATGACCATCAGCCCCACAAAAGTCTTCCCCAAACCGACCCCATCGCATAAGAGGGCGCCACCATATTTGTCAGCAATTGTCATTAAGGATTGGTATCCTTCTTGCTGATACTGATCCAGAATCGGGTACATTTCCGACTGCTCTCGTTCCCACTCACTAACGGTCAATCTGTGCGCCTTAAAGTATTCCGCCAGGGACTTGGCATAGACCTCAAAAGGGGTATAGTCGCGGGTGTGGCGTTCGATTGTGCGTAAGATGTCGGGGGTAACTTCTTCTGCTTCGGCCCAGAATTGTTCATACCATGCCTGTAGTTCTTCCACCTCCTGTCGCACCCGCAGGTTCAGTTCGATATTTTTGGTGAGTCCCGGATAGGTAAAATTGCTGGAACCGACCAACGCCATGGAACCGATTACGTCCAGCTTGGGGTGCGTGATGTAGGCTTTGGCGTGAAACTTGGCCTTGCGATAGACGCGCACCTCAATTTGGCCGGAGCGCAGTGCAGAAACAATGGCGGGCAGACCACAAATAAAATCATCCTGCTCTTTTTGAGTTTCAATGCTTCCGTCCAGCCGTTCGGTGATGTTGGCTACCCCTTGCTCAAAGGCCCTTTTTGTTCGCCACGAAACCTCATCACCCATAAGAATGCGGATTTTTTCCAGCTTCTGCCACTGTCCGTCCAATGCCAACAACGCCCCAATCTCGAAATAACCGGTGGCAATATCAAAGGCGCTGGCAATATCGCACCATTCACGCAAATAGCGAAGGGCAGTCCATTCGCTGGCGTTGTCAACTATGAATAGGTCGCTTGGGGATGTTTTTAATCGACTGGCCAATGTTCTGTCCTGCTGGGGTGGAAATTCCAAATAGAATTCTTGCCTTCATTATACCAGTCTTGGCAAGACGGGGTGCATTGAGAAGGTGTTTATGTTTATGAGTTCGGGAATTGATAATCAATTATCAAGATCGCAATTGGTTGAACTATTGTATCTTTAGAGCATCCACCTGTCAAACGATTTACGATCTTTCGCTTCTCACCTGACTCTTGAGCGGGGCACACCCAATCGTAAATTGTGCTATACTCACCCTATCGTTCACGCGAAATCGCAAAACCATCAGTCATGCCAGTCACATCTCGTTTCGTTGGGATTATCGTGACAATGTATCAGGAGACGGGCCGACACGACCGCCCCCACTTTCATGCGCGCTATGCAGAATTCAAAGCCAGTATAGGGAGAATCCGTATGAAACGGATGAACGACTACGCAACTCAACTATTCGATGTAACCACCTTTGCCAGGGAAGGAGCGCGTACCCTCCGCCTCACATTCGACGACGGCAGCCAACGCGTCATCGACTTTGCGCCCGTTCTGCACGGCCCTGTGTGGGGAAGCCTTCAGAATTTGGAACTGT
>Ga0209284_10006860_pt1 | contig 10675 bp, 9 predicted proteins | sample FRY03_FD_187211 | JGI IMG/M metagenome (GOLD analysis project Ga0209284, IMG submission 187211) | Freshwater microbial communities from Lake Fryxell liftoff mats and glacier meltwater in Antarctica - FRY-03 (SPAdes) (version 2) | ecosystem: Environmental > Aquatic > Freshwater > Ice > Glacier... | reverse complement strand
CATTAATTGGTTGAACTCTAGTGTGTTGCGGCACTCTTTTGCAAGTTTTTGAAGCCGTTTTTCCGAGAAATTTCATGCGCCGCTTGCGCCTTTTTGCGGCCAATCAACGACTTTCCGAATAGGGTCCAGCTCACCGGCACCGGACTGCTCACCGTCACCGAAAACGTCGCCGTCTGACCCTGGTTCACCGTCACATCCACCGGATCCATCAACACCATCGGCCCGCTGTCCCCATCAACGATGAACACCGTCGCCACCGCACTCCCCTCCACACTCGCCCCGGTCGCCCCGCTCAGACTCACCGCAAATTCCTCCACCCCCTCCGCCAAGCCATCCATCGCCACCGGGATCACAATCGTCTTCTCCCCGATCTCCCCGTCCGCCCAGCTCAAACTCCCCGCCACTCCCGTGAAATCCACACCCTCCGTCGCGCTCCCATTCGTGAAGCCAAATTGCACACTCGCCGCTCCCGATGATCCCCCCACCCGCACCACCCGCACCACCCGCACCACCGCCTGCCCCGCAAACTCCGAGCTGTGCACCACGCTCGACACCAACTGCAACTGCCCCGGACCACTCAGCGGGTCCCCCTCAAATCGCAAAACGTTATAGCCATTCGTCCCGCTCACCTGCAGCCCCGGCGACGCCGCCGGCGTCCCCGCAACCACCATGTCCGGATGACTCATCCACCCCACCGCCACGATCTTCCCATCCGGCTGCGGCGCCAGTCCATAGGCGTGCGTCCCATACTCACCCCGGTTCGCCGTGTGCGGCAGCGGCGTGAATCCCGTCTCCCGCGTCCCATCCGGATTCAAGCGCACCACCGAGGCGATCGCCACTCCGTTGAAGTCATTGTAGATCCCCGCCACAAGTATCTTCCCGTCCGGCAACTCCACCAGATCCCCGCCCATCCATCCATTGCTCCCCGTCCCCAGATTCGCCATGAAGGCCGTGTCCAGACTACCGTCCCCGTTCACACACGCCAAAAATGGCGCCGCCACCCCACCGACCGTCCCTCCCAATCCCCCGAACAATATCCGCCCATCCCGCAGCACCAAACATTTGTTCGCCAGAAATTCCGTCCCCGCTCCCACCGCAAATCCAAAGTCCATCGACCCATCCGGAAAAAGCCGCCCGACGCCCTCCGGGATCACGGTGCTCCCGAGCCGGTTGAACGATCCGCTGATCACAATCTTCCCGTCGTCCTGCAAATCCATCCCGTTGATCGTTGCCGGCCCCGTCGGATAGCCCTCCGGCGCCACCGTCATCGTCGGCGGCACAAACCCCGCATCCAGCGTCCCGTTCGCCTCCAACCGTGCAATGGCCCGCCGAAAACTCCCGTTCACCCCGTCAAACCCCCCGCAGATCAAGATCTTCCCATCCGCCTGCACCTCGATGTCGTGCACATAGCGCAGCGTCCCGCTCACCCCCGATGGCGCAAACCCCGCATCCAGCGTCAAATCGTCGTTCAAACGCAGGTACGGGAGACAGAATGCCTTAAAAGTAGACCCCGCATCCAGCGTCAAATCGTCGTTCAAACGCAGGATCCCCCCCCCGCGCCGTCCCCCCGAAGGAATCAAATACACCTCCCACCAGAATCTTCCCATCCCCCTGCACCACAATCACATCCACCTCCGGCACACCCGTATTGGTCGCAAATCCCGAAACAGCGACATTCAGCGTCCCATCCGCGTTCAAACGCCACAGCACATCCGATCCTCCACCCTGAAAACTACCCTGATTGCCTCCCATCAGCACTTTCCCATCCCCTTCCAAGGCCAAGGCATTCAAGGGTTTGGAAAATCCGGTGCCGATGTTACTCATGAACGTGGCATCGAGATCACCCGGAGCGCCGTAGACGGCCATGGGTGCGAGAACTGCTGCACAAAAGAAGGATCGAATCATGGTCATGCGTTGTGTTGCCATTCGATGCCCAGAGCGCCGCTCTCGAACAAGTTTATTTCCGAAACCCTATATAATTTTCCGTTGAATTTCCACCCCCTCTTTTCCGTCCGTGAACCTTCCCAATAGCATCACCCTCGCCCGGCTCGTCCTCACCGCCGTCTTCATCGCCGCCGCCTCCCTCTACGGACGCGCCTGGGACATCGTCGCACTTTGCACCTTCATCATCGCCGCCATCAGCGATTTCGTGGATGGATACCTCGCCCGCAAACTCAACCTCGTCACCTCTCTCGGCAAACTCCTCGACCCCCTCGCCGACAAAATCCTCGTCTCCGCCGCCTTCGTTTACCTCACCCCCGGATTCTGCCCCGTCTGGGCCACCGCTCTCATCATTGGACGGGAATTCCTCGTCACCGGCCTCCGCCAGATCGCCATCGAAAAAGGCCAGGTCCTCGCCGCAGACAACCTCGGCAAATGGAAGACCACCTTCCAGCTCACCTTCTGCATCACCTCCCTCGTCTGGATCGTCACCGCCGACAACCCCGACAACCTCCTCCACAAACTCTCCCACCCCGACGCCTGGCTCGCCCCCATCTCTCTCTGGGCCGCCGTCGCCCTCACCGCCCTCTCCGGCTTCAACTACCTCTGGAAATCCCACTCCCTCCTCCGCGACTGATTCGGCAGGAACCGCCAGCTGGTCCTTCGGGACCGATTTTGCTGCCTTATTCGTGTTCATGGGCATCTCTGCGTCTCTGGTTTCGGGTCGTTCCGCAGAGTGCCGCACCGTTGCCGGTCCGTTTGTTGGAATTGCGACTGGAAATCGGCCTGATTTCTGTCGCGGATTCCAAGTGGGTTGAACCCACTCCGTCGTGGTGATCTGCAAAGGCGTCCATCGGTCCCTCATCTGCCGGATCGACGGCACCAATCAAGAGTGGAGTGCCGCGTGGATAGTGAAGGATCCTAACCACAATCTCGACAGCTTGCCGGGGAATTCGCAGGCTTGCCGCATGCCCGAACCATCCGCCGCCGAGATCGACCTCTTTGTCGAGAAGTGGGCGGAGTCCGGTGGGCACGAACGCGGTGCGGGGCAGCCATTCCTGATGGAGTTCTGCGAACTGCTCGGGCTCGACCGGCCCAATCCACCTAAGGCCGACAACGCCCTCAACGACTACACATTCGAGCGCCGGGTCGACCGACTCAAGCCGGACGGCTCCAGCACGCCGAACTGGGTTGACCTCTACAAGTCCGGCCACTTCGTCCTCGAAACAAAGCAGGGGGTCAATAAGCTCCGGGACAAGTCCGACCCCGATCAGCCGCTGCTGCCCTCGCTTGATGCCGCCCCGACGAAATCTGCCGGCCACGGTCAACGCGGTTCGGCCACGTGGGACAAGGCCCTTGACCGCGCCCACGCCCAGGCGGAGCGCTATATTCATCTCCTGCCCGCCGAGGAAGGTCGCCCACCATTCCTGATTGTCTGCGATGTCGGGCATTGCTTCGACCTCTACGCGGAGTTCACCGGGACGGGTGGGCAGTACGAAGCCTTCCCGGATCCCCGCTCGCGACGGGTCCGGCTCAAGGACCTCCACGAACAGGAAACCCGCGACCTCTTTCGTCAGATCTGGAGCGAACCGCATGCCCTCGACCCGTCCAAGCACGCCGCCAAGGTCACGCGGGAGGTGGCCAAGGCCCTCGCCGATCTCGCCAAGTCGCTGGAGAAGGACGGGCACGACCCGCAGGTCACGGCGGGTTTCCTGCAGCGTTGCCTCTTCACCATGTTTGCGGAGGATGTCGGCCTCCTGCCGGCCGATTCCTTCCTCGGGCTCCTGCAGACCGTGAAGGATAAACCGGCCGGGCTCGTCACCATGCTTCAGGCCCTCTGGAAGGACATGGCTACCGGCACCGACTTCTCGGTCGCCATCCAGGACAAGATTCCCCACTTCAACGGCGGGCTCTTCTAGGACACCTCCGTCCTGCCGCTGCGCTCCGACCAGATCATCTACCTCATCCACGCTGCCAAGCAGGACTGGTCCATGGTGGAGCCCGCCATCTTCGGGACCTTGCTCGAACGCGCCCTCGACCCCCGGGAGCGGCACAAGCTCGGAGCCCACTACACGCCCCGCAGCTACGTCGAGCGGCTCGTCCTCTGGATCGGCTACTTCCAATGGCACAAGCGCACCACCGGGAAGGCCGACACCAACGACCGACCGCTGCTCCCGAAGGAAAACACCATCGAGTGCCGCGACGCCGTTCTCGACTACGATGAGATGATCCCCCGCAGGGATCCCGAAACGGGAGAGGTGATGACGATCTGGGACGGAAGGACGACGAAACCGCATCCGGTGACGGGTAAAGAAGTGCCGAATGAGACGGCGCGGACCACGCTGTTCGATTACACAAATCCGAAGCGGGCGGAGTGGCCGGAGGCGGATTATGTCGTGGGAAATCCGCCGTTTATTGGGAATAAGAGGATGAGAGAAGGGCTTGGCGACGGGTATGTCGAGGCACTTCACTCAGCTTGGAAAGGCTTAGTTCCGGCTTCATCCGATTTTGTGATGTACTGGTGGCGCGAAGCCGCAGAGAGAGTTGCGAAGAGGAGGATTTTGCGATTTGGTCTGATCACGACCAATTTGATCGGGATGAAATACAACCGTCGTGCGGTTGAAGGAGCGATGAAGAAGGGAAAGGTCGCCTTCGCTTTTGCCATCCCCGATCATCCATGGGTAGATGCGGCTGATGGCGCGGCCGTGCGAATCACGATGACGGTGGCCGGGGGTGCAAAAGCGCCTGGGAAGCTTTTCCAGGTAGTGGACGAATTCCCGGCTTCAGAGGCTGAAGGATCTCAGGTTGAGCTTGAGCAATTCGAGGGGCTGATTGCCCCAAATATTTCGGTGGGAGTTGATGTGACGAACGTATCCTCCCTTCAAAGCAATGATCAGATGTCGTTTCAGGGCATGATCCTGATCGGCGACGGATTCCGGCTGAGTGAAAACGAGGTGAAGAGCACTGGAATTTCTTTAGAGAATTTCCCCGAGATTGTCCGTCGCCACATGAGTGGGAAAGACATCACGAATCGTGACCGAGGCAACTCGGTGATCGACTGCTTTGGTCTCGACAAGGGCTTGTTGGAGTCTCGCTATCCGGAGATATTTCAGCGACTTCTCACCACTGTTTATCCGAGCAGGAAGCAGAATAAGGAGCGAAGCCGTCGTGAAAACTGGCGGCTATTCGGTCGGACAAACGAGACGTTGCGAGCAGCTGTTACAGGATTGTCCCGTTTCATCGCTACAGTCGAAACCTCCAAGCACAAACCTTTCGTGTTTTTGGATGGTGGTGTGTGTCCCGATCACAAACTCTACGTGATCGCTTCGAATGACGCATGGATTCTCGGGGTTCTGTCAGCCGCTCCCCATCAGCTTTGGGCTCTTCGTGCAGGCGGCACGCTCGAAGATCGTCCGACATGGACCAGCACCACAACATTTAGACCCTTCCCATTCCCCGCCGTCCACGAGGGCCCGCTCAAGCAGCGCATTCGCGAACTCGGCGAGAAGCTCGACGCCCATCGAAAGGCGAGGCAGGCGGCGCATCCGGACCTGACTCTGACGGGGATGTACAACGTCCTCGAGAAGCTCCGCACCGGCGAGACGCTGACCGACAAGGACAAGAAAATCCACGACGAGGGCCTCGTCACCATCCTCAAGCAGATCCACGACGAACTCGATGCGGCGGTGTTGGAGGCCTACGGGTGGCAGGATCTTCAGGGGAACGTGGGCGTCCCGCCCGCTTCTGCACCATCCCAATCGAGCGGGCGGCGAGACGCTCCCCTCGCTGACCGTCTCGCCGCCAAGGACGAGGCGGCGGAGGAACTGGAGCAAGAACTCCTCAAGCGTCTCGTCGCCCTCAACCATGAGCGAGCCGAGGAGGAGAAACGTGGATTGGTCCGCTGGCTCCGCCCCGAATACCAGGCACCGGAGGAGTCCGGAGTGGCCAAGGCGGAGCAGAAGCAGATCGAATTGGAAGCCGAGGCCGCCAGCGAGAAGGCGGTGGCTGTTCCCCAGAAACTCAAATGGCCCGGGACCCTCTCCGATCAGGTTGCCGCCATCCAGCGCCTCCTCCCCGCCACCGGACCCGACCCGTCCGAACTGGCGGCCTGTTTTGGCACGCGCACCAAGGCCCGCATCCGCACCATCACCGAGATCCTCGACACGCTGACGGCACTTGGGAAGTTGTAGGCGGGCCATAACTTGGGGGCAAATTGGCTCGCTGAGCCGCAAATCTCAGACGAGTCACCTCCGATTGCTTGACGGGGAGCGCTACCCCATATCTTCTCCCGCACCATGAAGCAGCTCAGTTCGGCCATCATCGGCCTGATTTTGACGTTCCCGCTCGCCTTCCTGCCGCTATCGGCGCAGGACGAGACTGGCGCGGAACCCCTCGCTGAGGGGGCTCCGCGGATTGTCGGGGAACTCGCGGACGGCACTCCGCCCCCGCCCGCTGCTCCCCGACCGGCACCGGATTACCAGGTCCTCAGCACAACCGTGCAGCAACAGGGTGGCCGGAACGTCACCATCCATCGCGTCGCAGATCCGGGTCTCCCGGAGCGCGTCGAGCCCATCCGCTCGGAGCTTGATCTGGATGACCCGCAGGTTCAGGCATGGCTGGAGCAACAGCGCCACGCACCGAAGAAGCTCCGCCTGACGATTATTTCCGCCACCGTCTTCGACCACGAGACGACCTTTCTACGGTGGTGGGTGTTCGACGACGACGGGCCACCTGAAGAGTTCCAGGCGTACTCGAATGTCGAGTTCAATCACCTCACCGGCTTCGGCACCTACGAGGTCGGTGACGTTCAGTTCGGCCTCCTGATGGGCATTGGCAATTCCGATGCCGCAGGCCGCCAGCGTTTCGCGGAAGCTCGGGGCCTTGAGTCTCCGGAGCCCGCTCTCCCGGCGTTGGCGGATGGTGGCCCCCGGTATGCCATCACGCAGGGCGACACCACCAACACCGATGGCGTGGCTCTCATCGACGGCCTGCACGAACTCTACCGGAACGAGAAGGAGCGACTCGTCACCGCCTACGAGGGGCGCGAGCAGGCGCGGCGGGAGCGTGAAGCCTTCCTCAAGGCAAATCCCCCCCAGCCGAAGGACATCACCCTGCGCTACTGGCGGAAGGCCGACAAGAAGCCCCTCGCTGAAGAAGGTGCGCGATGACCATGCGCACGACATTCGCCGTGGCGCTTGCCGCCACACTTGGCGCGGCGGTGCACGATGCGCATGCCGTGGAGGGTGTCCCAGCGCGGATGGGCTCCGGTGCGGCGGCAGGCACGGTCGAGCTGGCATGGGATGCCTATAGCGGCTGGGTCTACTTCGTCCACGCGTCAGAAACCCTACAACCGAACGAGTGGTTCTACCTTCCTGAGGCAATCGTCGGCACCAACGTTGAGGAGGGGCTGATAGTCGATCCTCAAGATCCCGGCACGGCCCCAAAGATGTTCTACCGGGTGTTCCGAGAGGTCGATTACGGCGGCCCCGGCGAGTCTCAGGACAGCGATGGCGACGGACTCACCAACGCGCAGGAGTTCACCTTGGGCACTTCTCCGTTGAGCACCGACACCGATGGCGATGGGTTGTCGGATAGCTGGGAGAACTCAAATGGAACGAGCCCGACGGATCCTGATTCAGATGATGATGGCCTGACCGATGGCGAGGAAGTCAGCCTCGGCACGAACCCTAACAATCCTGACAGCGACGATGATGGCATTACTGATGGCGGCGAAAACGACCAAGGAACGGACCCGCTTGACGGGGAAGATACGCCGGCAGCCGAGTGGTTTATTCTCACTGGTGACCTCGTCCAAGATCAATCCAAAACGCGAAGCCGGGTGATCCAGATCCCTCCTGGAGAGCGTAGACTTGTAATTGTTGGTGCACACAGCGACGAATATGTCGCTGGCTGGACTACGCCTGAGACAGCTCCAGACTACAACGACGAATTGAGGTGGGCTGTCACCCCGTTTTCAGGAACCCCTTCGCATGGCGATCTGAATGTTAACACCCGCCACGAAGCGTGGAATACAGCATCTCAGGACGGCGTAACGCTGAGCGGGTTCGACCCGAGTTGTATAGAGTTTCACCATGTTTTCGAGGCTCCGTCCGATGCCCCGCTCACCCTTAGAATTGATCTAACCGCTACGAATATTGGAGATGATATACTTCCAAGCACACTTGTGGCGGCAGTATTGCCCATCGAAGTGATCGTTCCTCAACTCGACGCTGTTGGTGACGAGACAGGGAGTTTCGTTAAAACTACTACTTTAAAAATCGCCAAGTGGGAGAACGGGTTTGAGGGGACCGGTAGTGGAGACGGTGCAGTTCGGGATGACTTCATCGCGTGGGACAAGGATCGATTCTATGTGTTCATTCCTGGAGGGAACAAGGCTGGCCTAACACGTATCGAACTTGCCTCTGAAAATAACCCAGATCCCACGAATTACGACGATGATCCGACCGAAATCGTATTGCAGGTTCATGTTGATGGTGAGACATCAATCAGCGACTCAATGATTCTTGTTGCCGATGAGATCGACGACAATTTCGCTGGTTCTGGAGCTGGTGCTGACGACGTTCTAAATGATCGAACCCACAAGGTGCAACTCGATGGTGACTTGGTGATCACAGGTGTGTTCCTGGGAGAGCAGAAACTAGAGACGAATGTCGACTTCGGAGTGCCAGCCACGATGGAGCTTGCACTTGATCTTCACAGAATGAACGTCGCTGGTGTTCATACACTGGAGCAGATCAACGATTCTGTCGTGATGATGAAGGAAGTATACGCGCAAGCAGGGCTACGGATCGTTGACACGGTAGGAACCCTCGCTTGGCCAAGCATACCTGATCGTGAACCCGGAACCCTTGACCTATACGATGAACCAGAAGGTGCGCTAGTCGGGCCACTTACCGACGAGTATAAACTGTTTATTGACTCCACAGATCAAGACGGAGTTAATCTCTTTTTCCTGAAACTTGCTTATCCATCTGCAGGAGTTGCAGTAAGTTTCAAGCAGGTAGCCCGGGAGCTGCCGAATCCGATCGAGCTCAAGTATTTGGATAACGGGTTCGTGCATTCCGCTGTATTGGTGGGAGGTCCGGGCTATACTCCGTCACACGAGTTGCTCCACATTCTTGCGCCAGACCCTAATAAAGGCGATCACGATCAGAGCTTCTTCAACTTGCTAAGCATTACCAATGCCAATCAAGCCGCAGTTCTTTGGTCAAAGAGGATGGATCAAGTCCAGGAAGGCCGAATTCGCGCTCACCAGGACGTAACCGAGATTGCTCAAGAGTGATGCAGAATGCTTTGAGTTTTTGTTGTGTTGTCTTCTTGCTAGCTCAAGTTGCGCGTTGCGATGAGCCGGAATCGACGAGTCAAGAGGCAAAGCTTCGGGCTAGGCTGGAGCAGTTCTCGCAGCAGGATGATGGCGATCCTGATCTGGCAGATTTTTCGAGCAAGGAACTTGTCACTAGGGCGGTTGAGAGTTCAAGCGATCCAGGGCATTACTTTGCGTCCTTCTGCAAAGAGCTTGCGGCCCGGGGCGAGGGTGCGAAGGAGGCAATCTCAGCCTATCTCGGTGATCCAAATGTCCAGGTCCAAGCTCTCGCCGCGTTACCGACCGTGGCAGGCTATATCGATCAAGATTTTCAAGTGGATGTCGCAAAGAAGTGTCTTTTTCATCCAAAGGCCCGACAGATTGACGACTGGGCGATCAAGCAAGGAACGCTTCTCAAATTGATCGCCCGTTCCCCCAATGACGAGACGGATGTGCTAGACAGGCTGATCGCGAGTGGTCGGTTAGAGGCCGGTTCTGATCTCGAAAGGGCCTGGCGATCGAGGTTTGTGCCGAAAGCTCAAGAAAGACCTGGTAGAGCAGGGCCTCGTGACAACGTTCCGAGCTCGTCAGGCAAGACGTCTACTCAGGAACCACCTGAGTCTTCTGCCGATGGTACTGATAGTGGCCACCTCAACTGGGGTTTTTGGTCTGCGGGAGGCATGGTAGTGGTTGCTCTCGCGGTCTATTTCGTGTCTCGCCGTCGCAACGCGTGACGTTGTTCGGTCGTTGTGCGGCCGAGGACGACTTCTTCCGGTTCGCCTCGAACCGCTCGACAAGCCTTTGCGGCGGATCGTCCCGGTCGCGGCGGATCAGGTCTGACTCGCTGATGGCGCACTCGACCGATTTCCAAACCCCGCTGAGGTGGAGGTTCACTTGTTGGAGGGCGGCACCCGGGGATGGCCAGGGACTCGCCTTTCGGATCTCGTCGTCGAAGGCGCGGTCGAACTGATGGCAGAGGTGGCGGGTTTCATCCACGTACTCCTTGAAGGCCGTGATCCGGCTGTGGACCTGCTGGAGGAGGGCACGGAATGCATCGAGCTTGGGTGTGGAGAGGTCACTCATACCTATGGCCCGGGTGTCAACGAATCGACGGGCTTTTAGTCCGGGATGTCGGTTGGTGGGGACGTTCGGGGCTCCGCAGCGGGAGCAACCGTGCCGGTGAGGGCTGCCGCGACGGCCTCGCCCCCCTTCCGGCAGAGCGTCACGGCCAGAAGCTCAATAAGCGTTGTAATTGAATCAGTTGAGTGGGGTGCTCCCACCCTGTCCGCCAAAGGCAGGAGCCCGACCTCCGGACGGTCCGGCGGTTAAAACCTCCCACCGCCCAACCCCCCGGCCCGCACCACCGCGCCCTCCCTCTCCGCCCACACCTGCGCAGGACCCCCCGCCCGC
>Ga0209284_10006857_pt1 | contig 10677 bp, 8 predicted proteins | sample FRY03_FD_187211 | JGI IMG/M metagenome (GOLD analysis project Ga0209284, IMG submission 187211) | Freshwater microbial communities from Lake Fryxell liftoff mats and glacier meltwater in Antarctica - FRY-03 (SPAdes) (version 2) | ecosystem: Environmental > Aquatic > Freshwater > Ice > Glacier... | reverse complement strand
CGAATGTCTCGTCCTAAAAAAAGTTTACAGTTTTTATAGTTAAATCCTGCCATTAGTTTACAGTTGATTCATAGTCCTGAAATTGGTTTACAAGTATAGGTTTTTTCTTGTAATAGTTCTTCCATCGTTTTTTAGGGAAAAGGGGCTGTTTTGAATCATGTAGAAAGCTTGGAGTGAGGTTATCAATACTTAAATGGGGTCTTTCCTGGTTGTATAATAGCACTGTTTTTTTAAGCATTTCCTGGGCTTGCTTTGTCGAAGTTATGGTGTAGTAATTGAGATATTCTTCTTTGATAATACCGTTTACCCTTTCCGCAATTGCATTTTCTAGTGGATCTCCATTCTCTGTCATGGATATTTGAATTTGATAGTCTTGCAAGCGATTTACATACATGCTGCTGCAATATTGCACTCCGCGGTCAGAATGGTGTATTAGATGGCTTGCAGGCCCACCTAGTGCCCGTAAAGCCATGTTGAGGGCTTGTATAGATTCTATGGTTTCCATAGTTTCAGCCAGATGGTAGCCTACAATTTTATGGGAGTAAGCATCCGTAATGAAAGTAATGTAAGTGTTCTTCCCCTTGATTTTCCAATAGGTGATGTCGCTAACCCAAAGCTGGTTTGGAGCTGTAGGCTCAAATCCACGGATAAGATTGGGATATTTACGCAGCCAGTGGCTAGACCAAGTGGTTTGTATGCGACGCTTGCGCTTCTTTACCAGCAAGCGATGGGCTGCCAGTAAATCAAACAAGCCATCGCGGCCTAGTTTAATCTGGTGGTCTAGCAAGAAGGGCTGTAAAATGTCGTGGATTTTGCGAGCTCCCATGGCCGGGTGCGAATTCTTAACCTTTAACACTTCTTTTAAAACCAAATCTTCCTCAATACTGACTCCAATCCCAACCCAAGAGTTTTGATAATATGCTTGCCGAGTGATACCAAACCATCCGCAGAGCTTGGCAAGGCCAATGCGTGAGAAATTGTCTTTCATGGTGTCTATGGCTTGGTATTGTACTTTTTTCTAATTGGAATTTTAAACTCTTTTTCAGCAATATCTACCATGGTAGAAAATGCGATGGCCTTCATTTCTGCATCTTGGAGTTGTGCCTCAAGGTCTTTAATTCGCTTCTTGAACTGAAGCGTTTCAAAATCTGATTCAGGTTTGCTATGCCGTTTCTCGGCAGGGGGGGTGGGTTGTTTTTGCTTTTTAGGCATGGCGTGTAATTGTGTAACAATATTCGGTCTTCTGGTTTTAATTCCCGTATTGTAGCCCAATTGTTTCATCCAGCGCAGCAATTGACCATGTTCTTCCTCTTGGCCTGTGTACTTTTCCCAAATCTCCGCTTTTGTACATTGAGTTTCAATTAATTCTTGAATAATGGCATGTTTTTCAGCTTCGCCAAAATCCTTTTGTGTTTTTTGAATTGTTTTTTTATGTTTCATTTTTTTTGTCCTGTTTTTTAGTTTACAATGTGTAAACCTATTTCAGGACAAGACAAGACACTCTATTAAAAACTTTGGTCGTGTGTTGGTTTGTGCGGTTTTTAATTGTGCTTGCAAATTACGGTGGCTTTTTTACTTTTATTCATTAATAAATATTTCTTGGTCTAAACCCTTTTTATGTTTATGAATGCTGACAATCAAACGCAAAAGATTTTCTTCCTTAATGCTGTTGATGTCAAAATTTATTTTTTGTGTGTCATATCTTTTCTTGCTTCCCGAATCTTTAATTCTTCTGTCAATGCTGTCGGGAATAAATAAAGCTGCTTTGTTGTCAAGATGCTTTTTAAACTCATTGAGATAAATACCGATTCCTGCAAAGTCAAAGTCGCCAAAGTGCAAGTAGTTGTTTGGAATTGTCCGTAACCACTTAATTAAATCCTTGCTTTGGTTTTGAGGATAACGACTTACAAAAATCGGTTTGATATTCTTAAACAAATACTTCTGTTGGTCAATGTGCCGAAAGTTTTCAGGGTTTTCTATTCCTACAATGGTTATATCCTTGTCAGGAATAAAATTTTCAAAGTCATAAATGAAATTGAATGTTCCACTTGTCGGAGAAATTGTAATTGGATGTCCGTTTAATGTTGCAAGTGTAGGAGAGTAACAATTCACTAAGAAACCTTTGAAAGTTCGCAATGATTTAATTTTGGAATCAGCAGCAACTGAAACAAAGTCGGCACGAAGCAAATCTTCTTTCTTAAAAGTTTCAATGTAAGTGCCAAGGTCTTTGATTGCAAAGCGATTTTCCAAATAGAGTTTTAGTTGATGCTTGTCCGCCAATTGAACTGTGCTTTTAAGTTTTCCTGGCTTATGAATTATCCCTTCCGAAATCAGGTCCTTAACAATTTCATGTTTCAGTTTGCTTGAAGGAATTTTTTCTCCGCTCACAAGCAACAAAAGTTTCTCAGCAATATTTAAAGATAGTTTCATTGCCGTTCTCTATTGTTTGTAATTAAACGGTTGATTATCGTTACTGGTTTTCCATCACGGGAATCAACTTGCTTTGCAAGTTTGTAAGTGTGGCGATAAGCCAAAGCATCCAATGATTGAGGAGAACTGTTTATGAGATAGATGTTTCTATCATTTGCAAATTTCAATAACCCTCTAACATTCTCAATATGTAGCGTTCCAATTTCGTCAACCATACAATGTAATCTGAAATCCTTAAATCTATTTTTTGTTGCCCCTTCTTTAAATACATTAAGTAGCATAATGTTAATCATGGCTTTTACTAACACATCTGTTCCATTAGAGCCAACATTAGAAAGGCTTTGAACCCAATTTGTATCATTGTCATTCTCAACAACTTTAAATTCTAATTCAAATGAATCAGAAAGGTTAATGTCTTTGTGTTTGTAATCTGAAATTTCCTTTATCAATTGCGTTAGCAAGCCAATTGCTTTTTTGTTTTTTGCCTCCCGTGTTTGTTCACTTGTAGAAAACAGATTTGAAACGCCAATCTCATTTATGTTTTCATCATTGAACTTTTTTATTTCAGTCAAAAGGTGAACAATTTTATTTTCACTTCCTACAACTCTTAACTCAATACTTTTAATTACACCAGTAAAAATTCGCTTCACAAAGTCAGAATTAATGTCTCGTATTACAGTTTCAATTTCTCCTTCTTTAGAAAGTAACTCGGTTGTTTCTTTTCCTACTTGCTTAATAATGTCAGCAAAAAGTTCATTCACTCGTTTTTCAAAAAGTGCAATCTTATCTTCCTCAACAAACTCTTGCAAGTCCTCTGAGAATTGGAAATAGTCGGCTTGCTCAATAAGATTTGTTTTAAACTTGAAAATATTTTGGGTAGAAAAATTTCCATTGAACTTATTTATTGCTTCCTGTAGGTCAGTATATTTTTTAATGCCAGTGTAATATTTTTCATTTAATTCTGCTATCAAAAATTTACAACGCTTCTCGTTTTTATTTTCTGTTACTGGCTCGTTGGAGAGTTCTGGAATACTCTTAAAGCAATCTGTTATTTTGAATGCTTCATACACAGTCAAATCTTCCTGAATGTTACTAAGTAGTTGTTTTATAATTTCAATTTCTGCTTTGAGTAAATTGATTTCATCAATGAGTTTCTGCTTTTGAAGATTATGCTTTGTCTGTTCTGTGCCTAATTGATTTTCAAAACCTGCTTTTTGATTCTTAAAAAATTCAACCTTGTCAAATAGCTGTTCCTTGTCATATTTGTATCTTTCTGTAATCGGGTTGTTCTTTTCAATAAAATCTAACTCGGTTTTCAACTCATCTATTCTTGAAGTGAGTTTTGCAATCTTTTCTGTGTCTGCCCCTTTAGAATCTAACTCCTTCTTCTGTTGTGTTTTTAACTCATCTATTTTCTTTTTTGTTTCTTCTTTTCTGTTCTTGACAGACAAATTGATTTCAGCAATTGAATCACTTATTTTCTTTTGTTCTGCATCAATTTTTTTGTCCTTTTCTTTTCGCTTACTATCAATTTGCTTTTTAATTCCGTCCTCAACTTCTTTCACTACTTTATCAGCATTCAACTTTTCGGAACTTGTTCTTTCAAAGTTGCTTTGAATTTTTGCTAACTCAACCTTTTTATCGTCTGCTGCTTTCTTTGCGAATTCTTCTGCACTTACTTTTGCTTCTTCAAGTTTTACTGCGTTTTGTTCAATTGTGTAGCCGTTGCTACGAATAGTTTCTTTGCATTTATTTATTTTTGGCTGCTGTTTCTTTCTTAGGTTTTCTAAATCAACATTTAATTGCTCTGCAATTGCGGAGATTTCTTTTTGAAATAATTCAATCTTCTTGGCGAATTCAATTTTCTCTTGCTCATAATCAGCAACAGTTTTAACTGACTTAGTAATTTCATTCAAGTCAATTTTAATTCCATAAAAGCTTAAATCAGTTTTTGAAATTTGCTCTGGCGATAAACCTGACTTGAATAAAATATTTTCTTCATCAATTACTTTCCCTATTGTCTTTTCCCAATTCGGGTATTCTTTGTTGAGCCATCCATAAAGAGAATCTTTGCTGTTTTCAATCTTTTCGTTTATGACTTTTATTTTATCATTGAGTTTTCCGATTTGCTCATTTACTTTTTCCTTTTGATTGTTAGAAGTAGTTTCAATCTTCTCCTTTTCTAATTCCCATTGTTTTTTTATGGTTTCTATTTCATCATTGAGCTGCTTTGTTTCGCTGTTAGCGATTCTAATTTTTTCTGTTAAGCCACTAATGTCTGTTTTTAGATTTTCTATTTCAGTTTCGTAAAAGCGTTTGTGTTTTGTTTCTGCTTTTGCAAGTTCAAGTTTGTTTATTGCTGTTTTCTTTTCTTCAACAAGGTTTTTTGCAAGCTGTAATTCTTCAAGGTGTTGCTTCTTTATTTCCTCAAATAATTTTTCATATTCCTTTGTAAGTTCTTCTTTGAAATGCAACAGGTCTTTGTTTGCCGTGTTTATTTCATTTTGTTTCAAGTTTTCAAATGTTGAAAGTTGATTTGTCCGTTGAGTTATTTGAGCTTCAAACTTTTGTTTGATGTCAGCAAAGTTTGATTCCAAAAGTTCTTTCTGCTTTGTAAGTTCTTCTTTCTCTAATTCCCAATCCGATTTTTTTGAAACTCTTTTGATAACACTTTCAATTTTCAGTTCTACATATTCATCTGATTTTGTTTTTGCTTCTTTGAGTTTATTATCAAACCCAATTATTTCAGCACTGATTTTTTCTTTCTTGCTCTGAAATTTTCTTTCAAGGTCTGCAAACTTTTCTGCAAGTAAATTTTGTTTTGTTTCCTCTTTTCCAAATTTGTCAGCAACCTTTGGTTGTTGCTTTTCAATTTCATTCAATTGCCAAACTAATTCTCCAGCCAACTGTCGTTTTTCACTGTCGTTAAATTTGATTGAAGAATAGGTTGTGATTACTGTTTCTGCTTGCTTCCGAACTATTATCTCTCCGCTTTTTGTTTTCTCTGTCCATTTTTTAATGTCACTTAATTGTGTGTCAAAATTTTTCAAGTGAGAAGAGTAATTGGATAAGTCAATATTGATTTCCTCTTCATTCAAAGATTTTATTATTGTGTCTTTGATAAACTCACTCTCAACTTTGTAATTCAAAAACACATGCTGAATTGCTCTCGGAATATTTTGATATTGCTTGCTTTCAAGCAAAGCATACTTCTTAAATTCAGAACCTAAGCCTTGGCTATTTCCATAAAGTATGTTTCTATAATCTTCGTATCGGTCAATTTTTCTTGTGTAGTATGTGCCATTGCCAAAAGCCACTTTTATTTTATCCCAAGTTTCATGTATGCTTCCTTCACTATCAATGAAATGATTCCTGTTATAATTTCCGTCAATAAATCTGAAACAAACTCTGCCTTGCGATTTGAAAACCAAAACACAGAACATCCCTGTTTCTCTGTTCACTTCATAAACGATGTAGGAATTTTGATACGGAAAATAAAAATCAAGAAAACTTTTTTTGCCAACTGGAATACCCAACTTCTGTTGGTTTGCATTATAGAAAAAAAGCAAAGCTCTAAGCAAAGTGCTTTTACCTACGCCTTGCGTTCCTATGAAATGCACATTGCCATCAACATTCACTTCTGAATACTTGATGTTAGCACTTTCAATAAAAATTATTTTACTCAGGTATCTCATTCTTTGCTTCTTCCGAAATGTTTATGGTCATAACTATTTGCTCAAGATATTTGAACGAAGCCAATACTTTATATTTATGAAAGTTCGGGTCTTCAATGTCAATGAATTTATCTTTAACAAGGTCGCCTAATATTTTTTCTAAAATTTCACTTGGCTTTTCCTTTCCGCTGCTATGTCTTTTTAATCCTTCAATTTTAGATTTCAATTCTGCATCAAGATTCAGTTTTACTAAAATGTCATAAGGGGTAAAGCGATAACCTGAACCAAATGAATTGTCAAAAGTTTTAAAGAAGTCAAGAATGTCAATCCACTTAAATGCTTGCTCAATCTTTCTTTCTAAATCAATTTTATTTTCAACTCTTGTGAAGTAATAATACTCGTCTCCTTTTTCTAAAATGAAATTGATACTTAAATAATAGTCATACAAGAAATCAAAATTCTGTTCTTCTTCAATTGCTGAATAGAGTTTACGAATAGATTCATCATTGCTGTTTGAGCAAATGAATTGTCCTCTGCTTAGTATTTCAAAAATTGCTGCTGTCTGTTTCGGTGCTTCCATTACTTATTTTATTTTGGATAAACCATTGCATACTCTATTTCTTGTTGTGAATTATATTTTTCTGTCAAGGCAAATGAAGAATCATATTGTGAAATCAACTGACAATAAACGGTTACTTTTTCGTCAAAAGAAAGTTCCTTTTCAAAATTATAAGCCAACACAAAATCAAACAAATTATTTCCTGATGCAATGAAACTATTTCTAACTTCTTCCAAGTTGATTTGAATTTCTTCTTCAACATTTGGTTGCAGATATTCACTTGAAATTTTCCCTGCAAGTGGCAATTTTATTTTTATTACCGACTTAATTCTTTTCGCAATTTTTAGAATGCTTGTGTATGCTTCATTGTCTGATTGCAAGTATTCTAAACTTAACTTCAATGGGTAGCTTGGATTTGCTTCAAAAATGACATCGTCATTTTTGAGAATCACTGAATCAATATTTGTGTCGGCTCTAATTGTAAACTGGTCTTTCAAATATTTAAGTTGTCGCAATTTTTCAATCACTCCGCTTTGATACTTTATTTGATTTAGGTATTCAATAATTTGTTTTTGAATTTCAATGAGATTGTGTCGGCACTCATTCAATTGAAGTTTCAATTGTGTGATTACTCTGTTTAACTCATCATCTAAAGCAGATTTGAAGAAGCTTTGTTCTTCTTCTGATATTAGCTTGTAGGTTTGTTCAATGAAAGAATTAATGTCAATTCTTTTCTTGTCAAGGATTTCAAGTCTTAATTTCTTGATTGTGTATGTTGGTTCGTTCTTAAAAGTGTTGTCAATATTTCGTTTTAAGTCAACCACATTTCTTAAAGTGATGTTGCCGATTTTTCGTAAAGCATTTTTTACTTTTCTCAGGTAGTCATATTTCCTTATTTCATTGTTCTCTTTAAGATAGTAGAGGATATTTTCTTTAACATTCTGAATGTTGGAGTTTATAGAAGAAGTATTTATTTCTTCATTGACTTCTAAAACTTGTTCAAAGAAATCTTTGAACTGTTCCTCTATTTCTAAGAAACTCCCGTTTTGCCTGAGAACGGAATGTGAGATTAAATACTGAATTCTTTCTTCGTTGTAATCAACCATCACTAAAGCAAGGTCATACTTGTATGAAAGCGTTTTACGCTTTTCAAACATCTCTGTAAGGAGTTTATGCTCCCTGACAAGAGTTGAAAGTAGTTCCTTTATTGAAGTGAAAGTGTTCATACAAATGTCAACTAAATATATAGATTGTTCATGTTATTCCTATGTGTTGTGGCGAAAAATAGCTTATTCGGTTCTGCAATGCCACCAAGTCCTGCGAATAAGTCTATGAATTTCAATTTTCTCATTTCAGGTTCAACTTTTTTAAATGTCTTAGCACTTCCCGTTCTACTTGGTCAAAGTCTGGCAGGTCTTTTATTTGTTCACTCATGGAGCTTTTCCATCTTCCTCTGTATTGGGGCAATCTTTCTGCAAGTTTTTTTGGAAAATCAGTATAAAGTAAATCCTTGCTCTTGCATTTGGTATCAAGTTCACTCACATAAAAATCAATATCCATTTCATGCTCTTCCAATAAATACCAGATGTCGTAAAAATCTCTTGCTTGCATTCGTTGCATAACCGAACGAAATTTTTCAACCAATACTTCTTCCAAAGGATAACATAAAAGCGTGTGTTCTTCCATATCTGAATAACCAATAAGAACAGCATTCATCACAGGTTCAAATACCAATTGCTCACTACGTGAAATATCTACTTTCACTTTTTTATTGTTTCCTTGTCCACCAAGCGGACCTACGTAGCTGATGTAAAAGTTGATGCCGCCATCTTCGTGTTCATTATTGTCAATAATTTCAAGCGGAATATTTGCTTCTTCTTTAATGATTTCAAATACTTCTTTAAACCATGTAAAAATTTGCTCGTTACTTATTTCGCTATTCAGCAATGTAAAATCAAGGTCTTCCGAAAAACGATAATCTTCAAAATATACTTTCTTTAAAACTGTTCCACCTTTGAAAACAATTGCCTTTGAGAGTTGCTCATGTTTGGCAATGCCAAACAGAATCCATGAAAGAATGTAATCCTTTTCAATTTGCTGGTCACGAACACCAACTACATTAGCCTTTTGCTGTATTTCTCCGGGTTTAATCATGTATAAATAGCAGATTTAATCGTTTCTGTTTCCAAATTTTGTTGTATGCTCCAACGACTTATTCGCTTGCCTGTTTTTGGTAGTTCTGTATCAAGCACCACATAAGAGACGGTTTTAATATTTTGCAATTCATGAATAATATTGGTGTTGATTTCTAATATTTCTAAAAGAAATCCAAGTCGTTTTATTACTGCCTGTGAATCAAATTTCTTGGCATATTCAAGTAATGTATCGTATTTGATTTTGTCTTTTGAAGTGAAGATTGCTTTTGCCACTTCAACAATTCCACCTGCATAGTCAGGTTTAAATAAGCAGTCTATAAAAGTTTTTTCTAAGTCGGAGCATTGGACTTCATTGAAACTGTCAATCCAAATTTTCTTTGACCCAAAAAAGTGTTTGTCGTTGTGGTAAATAAATTGAAAAGGAACTTCTTTAATTTTAATTTCCGAAGGTCGTATTTGTTTAGAAACAACGATTTGTTCTTTCAATGACGGCTGTGTAATCAGGTTGTGGATTTGTAAAGCAGAATAATAACCAATGTAATGTTTTGCCTCATTCACTAAATGTTCAGCAATTAAATGCCAGTCGGGCATAAACATTTCTGCATTTTGTTCATATGGAATTATGTAGTAAATACCTTCTTTTAATCGCATTAAAAGTCCTCTTTTAGTCATGTCGCTAAGAAGTTCTCTTATGGCACTTTCTTTTGAGCTAGGTAGAGCTTTTAAAGCCAAAGAATAATCAAAACAATTCTTGTTCTGTCCGTTGAAATAGGTCAGAAGCTCGTTTGATTGTGTTGAAATGTATTTATTCTTCATAGTTACAATGTCAGGATAAACCTGACAGCAATGATACAAAAGATAATTCAGAAAATCGCCTAAAATTCTGCAAAAAATTACTATTCATAGTTGTATAATCAGGACAAGCCTGATAATTAAGATATGAAACATCATTATTATGGGTGCGATGGCAAGAAACGGCTCTTTGGCTTTTACCGAAGAATCGGTTTTGTGCGGTAGGGGCAAAAGCCAATGTGCCATTTGCGGGTCTGCATAAAATTGAATTAAAAAAAATGTGCGGTTGGAAAAATAAAAAATACAGAAGGGTCGGCAATAAGTGTCGGTTTACTCGCTGTCCAGTTACAATATAGGTTGTATGTTTTTGGTCAACTATCAAAATGGTTTGTCTATGAGATAAGGTTTAAATTTTGGTCGGTCTGTTGTTGCTGGAACGGTCGTCCTACCATTGGCTATAACGGTCAGGGCTTTGTGCAGGTGGGACTTAGAATTCCGTCAAGCCCTGAACTACTGCTGATTGAAAATATTTTGTTGAAGTTAAGAATAAATGTTCAGCGATAAATGTCAAGCCCCAAACAGATGCTTGGATTTGTAACATTGTTCATTGTTCTTCCGTCAAGCCACACTTGCACAAAACCCCTTGTTGCAAGCATTTGCCATCGTCATGACTGTTGTAAGATGGTCATTTCTCAATTCAAAAACTATTGCAAAATGCCTAACATTTAAATTATTTAATTATAGATATTATTAAGGGCTAATTTTTCATTTTTCAAAATATTCAACTATTTCATATTTCTGTTCGCTTTTGTAGGAGTTTAATAAATCTATTAAATAATATTTATGTAATAAACCAGTAAACACAACAACTTTTTTTGCATTAGCTAACCATATCAATTTAATGATATTCTTTGCCATTGCTTCATTTCTGACAAACCAAAAATTTTTATATATTGTATACCAGGTTTTAAATTCACTGAACAACTCAACACTAGCTATTAAATTAGAAATATATTTCTCTTCAGTTATTTGAAATTGTCTTATACTATCAATAACTCTTGGATTA
>Ga0209284_10006852_pt1 | contig 10681 bp, 11 predicted proteins | sample FRY03_FD_187211 | JGI IMG/M metagenome (GOLD analysis project Ga0209284, IMG submission 187211) | Freshwater microbial communities from Lake Fryxell liftoff mats and glacier meltwater in Antarctica - FRY-03 (SPAdes) (version 2) | ecosystem: Environmental > Aquatic > Freshwater > Ice > Glacier... | reverse complement strand
TTCGGTGTAGTACACGCACCATCCACTGCCAAAGTGAAAGCGCAACTCGCTGACACCTTCACCAACGGGGCCAGCATCACCTGCATTGCCCAAGGACAAACGATCAATGCGCACCTGAATCCGCGTTTTGACCAGTTTGTCTGACAAGCCCGCGAACCAGTCTTGGAATTCCTTGGTTTTTTCGATTCGCTTCATACGAGTATTGTAATCCATGAGTTACATAATGTAAAGTATGGATTACAATTTAATGCGTCCATTGTGGGGGGATTGATGCGGCCTAACTCAGCAGCCGGGCCGGCTCGGTGAACCTTAAAAAACCGTGATGCCGGTCCGCTGGAGCGAATTGTTAGCGGTGTTTTCAAGTATGCATTTCTCCGCAATGCACTCAAAAGTGTTGTCGCGGAAATAAAAAAGAAAGTGCTTTACCAAGTGTTTACTGGGCTGAAGAATTTTCCAGTCTTGTGGGGCGTTTAACAACTCTGGCTCTCCGGACACCAAGTAAAATTCTCCCCACTGAGGCGCAAGTTTACTGAACCTACACTGACCGCGATACCAGCCCTCGTCATTTGTTGAGCCAAGGCGGTAACGCTCGCAATTTATGAAGCGCAAGATTCCCAGCTCTTCTTCCTTAAATTCTGGAAATAGGAACGCATTTACAAAAAAGCTCAAAAGAACATCAGAATTTACCACCCTAACTTCCGATTCCGGAGCATTCGGCTCAGCATTCCAGCCCTCATTGAGTTGTACGAAAGTAGGGGTCATGTTTTAACCGCTAACCATAGATTGGATGGAATTAATTCGATCTAACTCGGCTTTTCATTCTTGCTAATCCGGGTTCGATTCTATCTGATCAGGAATAGTATGTCGCTGGAACGGAAGAGATTTCGCCTCTCTTCACGCTGGTGCATTTTAACCGGTGCGTGGTGCAAGTACAAGGAAAAATCAGATGGATTCACCACAGAAGGCGTGTTCAGTCGCTGGGAATTACTCGACTAGGTGCGCGCGAAGAGGTGTCACATATCTCCTTGTGCCTATACCAGATAAGACAGTTCAAGCCTGAGCCGAACGGTTAAGTTTACTTGCTGCGGATGCTGGTGTGCTTTCTGCCGCCGAACGACACGATATAACCGGCGGCCAAGAAGGCTTGATTTTGAGACCGACCCGATCCGCCGCTCGATTGTTCGCCAGAGTCCGTTCTAGAGCATCGACGGACTTGGGTCTTCAAATTCGATATTCAGTATGCTCTCACGAAAAGTATTGCACGGTTGATTAAACTCAGACGGAGCTAGCAGGACAAGGTTTACAATATCAGATTGGGTCGAAGGCGGCAGCGCATCAATAAACGGTTCAACAAGTTTGTCTCGCTCTTCACGAGTTACGGATTCGAATCGTTTATCGATGACTCGCACACGGAGCGAAGCGGAATTGTACCGATACGCATCAACTTGGTCGAAACCGGCCGATCGCAGTTTGTCCTCGACCGTTCGAGATTCATCCGTTCGCTTCTCTTCCCATTTTGTTTTTTGGCTTGTTGTCATGATAGTTGCTCTTTCACCCAGTTACGGATTTCAATGCTGGTTCGGAGAAGTCCCCTCGTCTCGCCTCGGTTACGCCGCCCTGTCTCATAACGCAAATTAACATTCCAGTCAAAACGCCGCATTCTTTTTGCCAATTCTGGAGTGAGTCGAACGCCGACCCCACGAAGTTCCTGCAGCAATGCAGCCCGGAAGATCAGGAACATATGCCCCAAAACTGCTTGGACCTTGCTCGACAACTACCATATAACGCATAACGACGCCTCCTATTTCAAACCTGCTTGCTTCAGAACACTGTTGAGCGTTCCGGGTGGAATATCAACACTGGGCTTTCCTGAAACCGTTACGGTTCCAGATTTGGATGGATGATGATACTGACGGTGGCTGCCTTTTTGCCGTACTTGCAACAAACCATCAGCCTCAATTAACGCAATAATTTCTTTTACTTTCATTCGACAAAAGTATCATACTTTCCACATAAATGCCTAACAATGATTGGATGGAATAAATACCATCTAACTCGGCTTTTCATTCTTGATAATCCGGATTTGATTCTATCTGATCAGGAATAGTATGTCGCTGGAACGGAAGAGATTCAGCTTCTCTTCAAGCTGGTGCATTTTAACCGTCACGCAGCGCAATTGCAAGGAAAAATCAAGGGGAAATCAATAGGTGCGACAAGTTTTGGCCCCTTATTCTACTTCCCACAAACCCTTTGAAGCTTTCATTACCCTTGCGATCCCAAAAAGCATCCTTGCAAATCAATTAGGCTGCTTTTAAAATGATTTGATGAAACTTACCATTACCAAACCATTACTTGCATCACCCTTACTGCAATCAACTGCACTTTTCTTGCCAACGATTTCCACTGCCATTCAACAGCGAAAGAGAACCTATTATGCGGCAAGATTCTAGAGGCCTTTTGTTTCGTAACGCCCTTGCAGCAGAATCGCCTCTCCAAGTCGTTGGCACCATTACCGCCTTCACCGCCCGAATGGCACAAGCCTCGGGCTACCGTGCTATCTATTTATCAGGTGGTGGCGTTGCTGCAAACTCCCTTGGTATGCCCGACCTAGGCATCAGCACCCTTGATGATGTTATCACCGATGCCCAGCGAATCACCGAGGTATGCAACCTGCCACTCTTGGTTGACATTGATACCGGCTGGGGTGGCGCATTTAACATCGCACGCACCATCCGCCATATGATCCGCGCTGATGTGGCTGCGGTTCATATGGAAGATCAGGTATCAAGCAAACGATGTGGTCATCGGCCCGGCAAGGAAATCGTCTCCAAGGAAGAAATGGTGGATCGCATCAAGGCGGCGGTGGATGCACGAACCGATGATGATTTTGTTATTATGGCACGCACCGATGCCTTGGCGGTTGAAGGATTAAGTGCAGCGATCGACCGAGCCTGCGCTTATGTAGCAGCAGGGGCGGATATGATTTTCCCCGAGGCGATCACCGAGCTTTCAATGTATCAGCAATTTCGCAGCGCAGTGAAGGTTCCCATTCTTGCAAACCTGACCGAGTTTGGATCCACCCCCTTCTTCACGCTTGATCAACTGCGCGAAGCAAAGGTTGATATCGCCCTTTATTGCTGTGGGGCCTATCGAGCGATGAATGCCGCTGCACTTAACTTCTACAAGACCCTACGAGCAGAAGGCACGCAAAAAAGCGTGGTGCCAAGTATGCAGTCGCGTATGGAATTGTACGAATATCTGGGTTATCTGGACTACGAGCAAAAACTCGATGAGCTATTCGCCAAGAACAAAGAAAAGCCCAAGTAACATATTCAAACGACCATTAACACCCTGTTTATCTTAATATTGTACCTTTACTTACTTTTGGAGTGATGATGACACCCGCTGAAACTATTCCGTTTAAACCCAAGAAATCTGTGGCACTTTCAGGCGTCGCTGCGGGTAATACCGCGCTTTGCTCAGTCGGCAAGGCAGGCAACGATTTACACTACCGGGGCTACAACATCCTTGATGTCGCAAACACCTGCGAGTTCGAAGAGATCGCACATCTTCTGGTGCATAGCAAACTACCAAACAAGGCGGAACTACAAAGTTACAAAACCAAACTAAAGTCGCTGCGTGGGTTGCCTTCTGCATTAAAACAAGCGCTGGAAGCATTACCCGCAAACGCCCACCCGATGGATGTAATGCGTACTGGGGCCTCGGTTTTAGGATGTGTATTACCTGAAAAAAACGATCATAATCATCCAGGCGCGCGAGATATCGCAGATCGACTGATGGCTTCTTTTTCCTCTATGCTGCTTTACTGGTACCACTATTCGCACAACGGCAAACGCATTGATGTCGAAACCAATGATGATTCAATTGGCGCACATTTCCTGCATCTTTTACACGGCACCAAGCCCAGTGCTTCTTGGATCAAAGCAATGCACACCAGCCTTATCTTATACGCAGAGCACGAGTTTAACGCATCCACCTTCACCACCAGAGTTATCGCGGGAACCGGTTCGGATATTTATTCTGCGATCACCGGGGGCATTGGTGCGCTAAGGGGGCCCAAACACGGTGGGGCCAACGAAGTTGCATTAGAGATACAACAACGCTACACGAATGCGGATGAAGCAGAGATGGATATCAAGGCACGGGTCGCAAATAAAGAGGTGGTGATTGGGTTTGGCCATCCGGTCTACACTATTTCGGATCCTCGCAACAAGGTGATCAAGGAAGTTGCACGCACCCTTTCGCAGGAAGCAAAATCGATGCAAATGTTTGAAATCGCAGAACGATTGGAAACCGTGATGTGGGATATCAAAAAGATGTTCCCCAACCTCGATTGGTTCTCTGCGGTTTCCTATTATATGATGGGAATACCCACCGCAATGTTCACACCCTTGTTTGTGATCGCTCGAACTTCGGGCTGGAGTGCCCATGTGATCGAACAACGCATCGATAACAAGATCATCCGCCCTAGTGCAAACTATGTAGGGCCTGAAGACAGGGCTTTTGTACCGCTTGACAAACGATAACCCAAAGTAAACATCACGAGCAAAAGGGAATTATATGTCCGTGCCTATTTCCAACATTCGACAAGAGTTTGACTCCGAAATCATCGACATCGTTGATTATGTGATGAACTACCAGATCAATTCGGATATTGCGTATACCACAGCTAGGAATTGTTTGATCGACACTTTAGGCTGCGGGTTGGAAGCGCTGCAATACCCCGCTTGCAGGAAATTACTCGGGCCAATCGTTCCGGGCACAATTGTTCCCAACGGCGCCAAGGTGCCTGGCACTCAATTCCAACTTGACCCCATACAAGCTGCCTTCAATATTGGTGCTATGATCCGATGGCTCGACTTCAACGATACTTGGCTGGCTGCAGAATGGGGCCATCCTTCAGACAACCTTGGGGGCATCCTCGCAACCGCTGATTGGCTTTCACGCAACGCCTTGGCTATGGGCAAGCCACCTAGGACGATGAAGGATGTTCTTACTGCGATGATCAAGGCGCATGAAATTCAAGGATGCCTAGCACTTGAAAACTCGTTCAACAAGGTTGGCCTAGACCATGTGATTTTGGTTAAGGTAGCCTCCACTGCAACCGTTGCACAAATGATGGGCCTTACCCGAAGTGAAATTTTAAATGCGGTTTCCCTCGCTTGGGTAGATGGCCAATCCCTTCGCACCTACCGGCATAGCCCCAACACGGGCAGCAGAAAATCTTGGGCTGCTGGCGATGCAACTTCGCGTGCAGTTAGGCTGGCCTTGATCGCAAAGACTGGCGAAATGGGCTACCCCTCTGCCTTGACTGCCAAGACCTGGGGCTTTTACGATGTCAGTTTCAAAGGTAACAAATTCAAGTTCCAACGCCCTTACACTTCCTATGTGATGGAAAATGTCTTGTTCAAAATCTCGTTCCCCGCGGAGTTCCATTCCCAAACCGCAGTCGAAGCTGCAATGACCTTGCATCGCCACCTGCATAATGCAGGCAAAACCGCTTGCGACATTAAAAAGATCTCTATACGCACCCACGAAGCTTGCATCCGCATCATCGATAAAAAAGGCCCGTTGAACAACCCCGCAGACCGCGATCACTGCATCCAGTATATGGTTGCAGTGCCCCTGATCTTTGGCCGTTTGACTGCTGCAGACTACGAAGATAATATCGCGGGGGACCCACGCATTGATACTTTGCGCGACAAAATATCTTGCACCGAATACCCTGCTTTCACCAAGGATTACCACGACCCAAGCAAACGCTCGATCGCCAACGCCCTTGCCATCGAATTTTACGATGGCACTAAACTTGATGAAGTCATTGTTGAATACCCCATTGGGCACGCACGCAGACGCGTAGAGGGAATCCCCCTTTTAGAGGAGAAGTTTAAAATCAACTTAGCAAGGCAATTCCCCGCTAGCCAGCAACAACAAATTTTAAAAGTATCGCTTGACCAGAAGGCATTAGAAGCAATGCCCGTGAATGAATATGTGGACCTGTATGTGATTTGAGTATAAACAATCCAACTGTTATCAATTTGTTTTTTCATCTTTTACTTTTTCTTCTCCCTACTCCCAACCCTCTTCCCGCTGGGAAGAGGGCCCTTCGCTAGCCTGGGCATCTTGGTTTTGTTGTTACTTCATATGTATCGTGTCCGTTCGGTGAAAACCCTTCTTGCGGGGCATGTTAGCCTAGGAGTTTTCAATAACTCTGGGGAGAACAAGCAATGTCGATTACAAAAAATCTCAGATCAGAGCAACGCTGGCGGGATATTATCAAAGATTGTCAGGAGAGCGGACAATCAATCCGGTCTTATTGCCTACGGCGTGGAATATCCGAAGGAGCATTTCATTACTGGCGTAAAAAATTACTGCGCCAATTAGAACCAAGTCTAAACCAGACCCCAACTCCAACCTTTGTTCCCGTGCGTTTGCTAAATCAAACAAGTTTTCAAATCAAGGTGCATTGCCCATCGGGTCATAGGGTGTCCATCGCCGGAGTAGATAACCAAACATTATCAGCATTATTTGCGTCTTTAAGTGGAGGTGCATCATGCTGAACCTCCCCGTCTCAAATATATTGCTATGCGTTGAACCAACAGATATGAGGAAGAGTTTTGACAGCTTGGCAATGCTGGTGCGCGGTCACCTAGGAGGCGATCCATTGTCAGGAAGTTGGTTTTTGTTTCATGGAAAAAAGAACGACCGCTTAAAGATTTTGTACTGGGATAGAGATGGCTATGCCTTGTAGTATAAACGGTTGGAAGCGGGAACATTCCCGTTTCCAAATGTCACCCGTGATGCCAAGAGTGTTGAGGTCTCAGCATCTGATCGTGCATTGATTTCGAATGGGATTGAGGCGAAGAAGTTTCAGAAAAACTGGATTACACGCCTTCATCCCTGTTCGTTCGAAGAACAGTGTGGCGCAATCGCTACCATTATTTTCTGGGGCAACTTGCGCAGATATCCTTCTGGGCGATTAGCCATTGCTATGACTTGTTCCACTGGTTTTGCTTTCCTTCTTGCCATTGCAGGTTGGTTATGGCTTCCTAAAGTTGAAAACGACCGTATTAAACGGGCGGAACTTACCGATCAAATATTCCTTCAAAAGGATATTACTAAGTTGGATGTAACTGTTATTCCTAACGCCTTACAAGCTCTTAAAGATTTCCTCCGGAGCCATCTTATTAGCCTTGGTATGAATATGCTATGTGGCTTGGGGATGCTTTAGGGGTTATCTTTTTTGCAATTGTAACTGCAAAGCGAAGTTTAGAACCGGTGCAAGTTCCCTGCGAAACTTAACTCTTTATGCTTGTTAGTTTGCGATAGCATCTTTTAATTTAACAAACAACTTGCCAACCTAATGATTGCTTTCTCTTTCTTACTTTGCTAGACGAAAACCGGTGTAGTCGCTTTGCTCATCTGGGGTAACCCTTAGGTCCCGATCCGCAGAGCGAGCATCTCTTGCATCAAAACTAAATGACCCGCCACGCACTACCCGGATCATTCCACTATTTGGCCCAACCGGATCGGTCACCGCGACCACAGGATAAACAGCTCGCCAATCTTGGCACCATTCAAAAACATTGCCGTGCATATCGTATAAGCCAAACGCATTCGGCTTATAACTTCCCACCGCACTTGGCTTTCCAATTTTAGAATCAGAATAGTTAGCATCCTTAGGGGTGATAGTCTCTCCAAAGGAGTAAGCTGTTTTAGTTCCTGCCCTAGCAGCATATTCCCACTCTGCTTCTGTAGGTAATCGATACCCACCCTTAGTCTTATCATTCAACTTCTTGATAAACTCTTGGCAATCATTCCAAGTTACATCCGTTATGGGCAACTTGGCCCCCTTATTAGCACTAGGGTTGGTTCCCATCACTGTTTCCCATTGCTCTTGGGTGACTTCATACTTACCCAGGTAAAATGCTTTAGTTAAAGTTACATCGTGAAGTGTTTCATTATTGCTACGACCTTTTTCATCTTCAGAAGACCCCATTGTAAACTTGCCTGAAGGGATTAAAACCAACTCTAGATTCAAAGTCTTGCCTAGAATGACTACATCGAATTTAGGTTCCGCGCTTTGGATTATTGCGAGAAACGAAAACAAAAGAATCGCTGTTAAGCACCCACTTCTCATTAGCTTCATACCTTACCTCACCTGATTTAGTTTTATTAGCTTTAATTAGATTAACGCAACTTGTTAGCTGGGTAAAATACAATTTTAAGGCTTTAATTACGAGGCAGTTTTGTGGCCGTTCGGCGAAGTACAGGTGCCAAACTGAATTCAAAGCCCTGCACCAACGCCGATTAAAATGAAACAATCAAAGCCCAGCGACCCCAAATCGATAACAGGGGCGGTGGGGACTCTCATTACTATTGCAGCGGTATATAAGAAACAAAGTCGGGGGGATCCGATTCCTTGCAAATTGTTAAATCCCCTTATGTTTTGACACGAATGGAATTAACAACTACAATTCATAAAGAGGATGCTTCAATGTTTAATTCGGGTAGAAGGGAATTTCTGCGCGCAGGTTCACTTCCCTTACTAGGGTTGGGTTTGCCCCAATTGCTAAAAGCAAGAGAATTCAAATCAGGCGAAAATCAAACCTCTCGAACCCTTGGTAAAGCTAAGGCTTGCATCGTACTTTTTATGTGGGGCGGCCCAGCCCAACAAGATACTTGGGATATGAAGCCCGATTCCCCCGTAGAATATCGTGGCGAATTCAAACCCATCGCATCCAAGGTGCCCGGCATTCAAGTTTGTGAACATCTGCCTAAGCTTGCTATGCGTATGAATAAGCTGGCGCAAATTCGCTCGATGACCCATAACGATGTCGATCATACTTCTGCAACCCATTTTATGCTAACCGGAAAAGATAGGCCAACTCGGTCTGCCCCTATGAACGAAGATTGGCCTAACTATGGCGCAATGCTTTCCTACCTAGGCAGAGGAAAAGGGCCTTTGCCACCTTATGTTTCAATGATGCCTGTAGTTCCCAATGGTTCGCCTAGGTTTGTGGAATCTTCCCACGGGCAGGGTGCAGGCTGGTTGGGTTCCCGCTTTAATCCGATGCGCATTGATGATGATGCATCAAAGCCCGATTACAAAGTTGGTGAATTCGATTTACGCTTGGATCTACCTGCATCAAGAATTGAAGACCGCAGAGGTCTGCAGAAATCCATCGAAAGCCAATTTAACAAACTCGAATCTATTCAAAGCGCTCAATCGCTTGGCAGCCATTACCAACGCGCCTATGATCTTTTAGCATCGCCTAAAGCAAAAGCAGCTTTCGACCTTTCCAAAGAACCCATCGCCCTGCGAGAACGCTATGGCATGAATCTCCATGGGCAAAGTGTTTTACAAGCACGCAGGTTGATTGAAGCAGGCGTTCCCCTCGTTACTGTTTTCTGGCCCAACGATGGCATCACTAATGTCAGCGTATATTGGGATACGCACCAGCGTAATTTTATCGACCTTAGGGAAAGACTTTGCCCAGTCACCGATATGGCATTTTCCGCATTACTCGATGATCTTGAACAACGCGGAATGCTTGATGATACTTTAATATTATGGACCGGGGAAATGGGCAGAACCCCCCGAGTAGGGCAATCCGTTGTGGGTGGGGCAGGCGCGGGAAAAGATGGCAGGGATCATTGGGCCAATTGCTTTACCTCCGTTCTTGCAGGGGGTGGTATTAAAGGAGGCATCGTTCACGGCAGCAGTGATCGCTATGCAGCCTACCCCTCATTAAACCCAACCAAACCGGCAGACCTTGCTGCAACCATTTACCATTCCTTGGGAATAAATCCACACCATCAAATTATCGATAAGTTTAACCGCCCGGTGTCGTTGACCGAAGGCGAAGTCATCTCGCAATTACTCTAGTGCGATAAACGATTTAAGATTTAATGCGGTTTTGTTTGGTATTACTTTCCAAAAGAAGCTGATTAAAAGTAGTAACCTTTATAACTAGATCATTAAAGCTAAACAGATTAGTCAGACGGGGCGATTTAAGCTGATATTTTCTAAAATACTCATTAAACTTCAATCTTTCCGATTTTAGATTCGTCTTTATGGGTAAGTGATACCCCTTCTCTGGAGTTTGTTATGAGAAATACTATTTTCTGTTCCCTCTTTATGTTGGTGAATTCCGTAGCAATAGCAGGGGAAATAGGCTTTATCGAAGAGTTCAGCTTGGCTAAAGACCGGGCGGAAGTTCTTAAAAAACTCATCCCCGGAACCGAAGAGTATTACTACTACTATGGGTTGCATTATTTAAATACTGCGCAATCAGAAAAAATTGAAGCTTTAATCAAGCCTTGGCTCGAAAGATTTGGTCAAACACCAAGGTTGACAGAAATTCAAACCCGCAGGGCGCTATTAACCTACGATGCAGACGCAAAGAAAAGCCTAGACTACTTACGCAATCACCTTGGCTTAAATTTTAATCATCAAAAAGAAACCGTGGGTGCGATTCCTAACTTGCCCACCGCAATCGACTCTAAAAGGATTTCGCAAGAAACCCTTTTGGCTGAATCGTTAACTCGTTGGCAGAATTTAGAAAACTTTGAAGATAGCGCACTGGATTGGCTCGATGCATCGAAGTTAGATGCGCAGAAATTGCGCAATTATATTCAACGCTTAAAAAGGCCCGAT